>LDZS01001692.1_pt1 | contig 44979 bp, 39 predicted proteins | sample 615471 | NCBI WGS metagenome assembly LDZS01 (sample SAMN03408295, study PRJNA278302) | terrestrial metagenome | isolation source: oil reservoir sample K3 | place: USA: Alaska, North Slope, Kuparuk formation | collected 2013
AGTTTAGGGGATTATCTTTATAAAAACCTTTTAAAAAGTGCCTATCTAAAGAATAAGATAGAAAAATCCGATAAATAATTACAAAGGAGGTGAGTTTAAGATGGTACGAAAAGAACTTATCGAACTAAAAGAGACTTTAGAAAAGGAAAAAAAGGCTCTTATGAAAGGGGCGATAGAGGAAATTTTAAAATGGGCTTCTTATAAAGCCAGGCTTGCAAACTCTTTAAAAGATAAAAATGACTTTACCAAAGAAGAACAAGAGATGTTGGAGGAGATTTTTAGAATCAATGAAAAAAATAAAATGATAATCCAGGCTGGTCTTAATTTTGTAGAAGAAGCCTATAGCTTTTTAACCAACATCTTTTGCCAGCAAGAGACCTACGGAAAAGTTCCCCAACAACCTCCAAGGGTTATTTCTAAATCTGCTTAAGGAGATAGACCATGGCTGGGCTTACAAGCACTTTAAACATAGCTAAAAATTCGCTTCTTGCCTTTCAGTTAGCTACTCAGGTTATAGGACATAATATTTCTAATATAAATAACGAGGCCTACTCCAGACAAAAGGTAGTAGAAACCACCTATCCTCCCAGTCCATCTCCCGTAGGACCTATAGGAACAGGTGTAAGGATAGACTTTATTAAAAGATATTTTGATGTTTTTTTAGAAAGAAACCTGAACCTAAAGTATACAGATTTGGGCCTATACAATGCAGAAGAGTCTGGACTTAACGTTTTAGAAAGCCTTTTTAACGAGGTAAGTGAAGGGGTTGGACTTACGACAGTTTTAAAGAATTTTTGGGATTCTTGGCAAGCCTTAGCTAACACCCCTGAAAATTTAGCTGCAAGAACGCAAGTTTTAGAGAACGGAAAGTTAATATCTGAAATTTTTCAAAGTAAGTTCCAAGGACTTAGAGATCTTGAAAACCAGATTGGGCTTAAACTTAAAACCATGGCAGAAAACATCAACAAAATATCTTCTCAAATCGCTGAATTAAACCTGCAGATTACCGCACTTGAGTCTGGAGGAAAAACCGCCAACGACCTAAGAGACCAAAGAGATAATCTTATTAGACAACTCTCACAGCTGGCTTCCATTCAGTATTTTGAAACCAAAGAAGGGGCTTATAACGTTGTTTTAGGTAAAGGGTTTAACCTGGTAAATTTGGATAGAACCTGGAAGCTTGAGATCTCTGGTACAGATTTATACTGGGTAGATACTTCAGGAGCCAAAGTACCTATCTCAAGCAAAGAGGTAGCTTCCGGAGAACTTGGGGGTTGGTTGAGACTTCTTGAACAGCTCTCAGATAAATACAACTATGAATATGTTTCAGGAAACAAGATAAATTTTAATATTTGGGGGAGAGCGATTTCTGAGAGTGACAAACTCTCAGACCTTGGACTTTCTGGTACTGTAACCTTTAATGTTACAGGCACCGACCATTTTGGAAATGCTATCTCTGGAAGTATCTCTTATGACCTTTCAACCAACCCTGACGTCACCTTAAGAGATCTTTTGGACCAAATAGAAGGATTTTACAACTATACAGTCAAAGCTTATATAAAGGATGGTAGGCTTTTTGTGGAAGACAAATTTAGGGGTCCTGGAAAGATTAGTTTTTCTATAAGTGGGCCTTTTGATTTTGGAAACTTTTCAGACCCTGCTTATCAAAGAAGGGTAGAAGAATTAAACCTGGCAGGAAAACTTAAACTTTTTGGCGAAGAGCTGGTAAAGGCTGTAAACGAGCTTCATACTCAAGGGGTAGGGCTTACGTTCTATACAGGAGAATTAGAAGGGGCTTATTCAGCCCAAAAATATATCAAAGAATTGCCCTATTTTCTTGACCTTGCCAAAAATCAGACAGGAAATCAATTTACAGGGTTTTTCTATATATGGATTAAAAATCCTCAAGGTCAGATTACTCCTGTAAAAGTATCGGTTGAAGGGTTATCTGTAAACGCTACCCTTGATGATTTAGCAAATATGATCAATGTTTCCCTTCAACAAGCAGGTTTTTATGACCCTTCAGACCCAAATGCTACATATCTTAAGGTTTTGGTAAGAGGAGGGAAACTTGTCTTTCAGGCTAAAGACGGCTATGCTTTTGCCTTTTCAAACGATACCTCAGGGATTCTTCTTTCTACGGGGATAAATCTCTTTTTTGTAGGAACAGACCCAGAAGATTTTTCTGTAAACAATGCTCTTGTGCTAAAGCCAGAGTTAATTGCCTCAGGTAAGATGGACTTAAACGCCTTAAGAACAGAAAATTCTCTTTTTAAAACCTATAAGAGTGTTTCCACAGTTAACCCTTTTCAAACTTTTGATAATAGCTTAAGTAAAATTTATCTTAGGTTTTATGATGATAAGGTCAATCAGGTGCCTTTGTTTGACCAAAACCCTTATAACGAGAAGGTTTTCTTTGTGTTAGGAGGTAATGTTTCTGAAAATACCAAATTGACAGACCTTGGGTTTTCTGACGGAACTATCATAAACTACGGAGGAACTCTTTATGATGGAACAGCAGTAGCCGGTACTTTTACGGTCAATCCTTTTAACACGGTAAAAGACCTTATGGAAGGCATTAGAGCTACCTACAACTATACGGTAGAGGTTTATATAAAAGACGGGATGTTATGTATAGAAAATAAAACTGCAGGCGATAGTCAGTTAACCTTTAATTCTGTTGAGTTAACTCAGAATAGTTATTTTGGCCCTAACTATAGATGGAACGTTACCCCTTCTCAAGAGTATTTTGTAGAGATTCCTGTGGCCACAAACGAAGTCCTCTCTTCTATCCTTGCTAAAATAGACAGACTTCCTTATCTAAGAGCTTACGTTGATGCAGAAAATAAAGCGGTTTTAGGGCTTGAGACTAACCAGACTAGAGCTTACGCCTTTGAAATAGGAGACAACAGTAACGTAAACGGGTTTATAGATTTTTTGAGCGCTCAACAGATGTATATCCCTTCTTTTAGAGGAGACCCAGATGTGGCTACCCTTAGGGTAACGACAGGTTTTGAAGACTTTGATTTAGATCCTATAGACGAGGACTATCTTTCATTTTATCTTTTCGATAAGAAAGGGAGTTACTTAGATACCTTCAGGGTAAGGCTTGATGATGGAAAGACCATTTTAGACGTGATCAAAGAGATCAATTCCCCTCAAAATGCAAAGTATGGTCTTTCTGCAAGGCTTGATAGGTCTGGAAAACTAATAATAGAAACTACCGGACTATATCAAACGGCAACCTTTGTAGTCCAAGATGAGTTCTATGATGGAATCAACTATACCCAAACTAAATATGATCAAGGGTTTATAAATGCTCTTAAGGGTTATGAGTTTAAGAGAGGGGATAACCGCACAGCTCAGGCTATAGCTGACCTTTCTTCTGTTACCAGAAAAGATTTAAATTATGCTACCCTTGAGGACTATTACTCAAGTTTGGTAGGAGAGGTGGGGTCTGCTACCAAGGCTGTAAAAGATAACAAAAACTTTTTAGAGACGTTAATTTCTCAGATAAAGGCGATAAAAGATAGCATTTCAGGAGTTTCTTTAGACGAAGAGATGACCAATCTTATCAAATATCAGCAAGCCTTTGCTGCGGTTGCAAAAATTTTAACCTCAGTAGAAGATATGTTAGAAACCCTTATCAACGCAAAACGTTAATATAAGAGGGTAAGACCATGAGAATAGGTTTTAACACCAAATATAATAGTGTACTTACAGACCTAAACCGACTTTCTTCTGACTTAAACCTCACCCAACTTAAGATCTCTTCAGGTAAAAATTTTATCAGACCTTCAGATAATCCCTCAGACGTGGTTATTTCTCTTAATTATAAACAAGGAATTAATAAGATCGAGAAGTATCAAAAGGCTATCGATGACGGACTGGCCTTTTTAAAAGCTCAGGAGTCAACCTTAGGGAATGTAGAAGACTTGGTGGCAAGGGCAAAGGTGCTTGCTATCCAGGCTGCAAACGCCACCCAAGATATCAACGCAAGAAAAGCTACCGCAGAGGAAATAGATAAGATCATCCAGTCAGTTTTAGCCTTGGCAAATTCTCAGTTAGGAGAGAAATACCTATTTGCAGGGCAAAAAACCAGCGGTTTTGCCCCAGGTACTTTTCCTTTTGAACTAACCAAAGAAACCCTTCCTGATGGTCAGGTAATCGAGAAGGTAGTTTATAACGGTTCAGTAGAAGATTTTTCCATAAGCTATGATAAAGGTATGCAGATAAAATTGGGAGAAAACGGACAAAAAGTTTTTATGGATTCAGGGATTTTTGAAACCCTTATAGGGTTAAAAAGACTACTTTTAACCGATAACCAGATAGACTATCAGCAGGAAACATATAATATCCAACGATTTATAGGTAAGCTTGATGAAGTTTACAACCATATAGCAGAAAAAAGAAGTTTGATAGGGGCTCAAATATCTCATCTTGAGACTAAAAAAGAACTTTATACAGATTTTAAACAGACTTTGGAGAATAATCTTGGGTCTCTTGAAAGTGCAGATTTGGCAGAGCTTGCTACCAAGATGCAGATGCTTTCTATAGCTTATGATGCAGCCCTTAAAGCTACAGCTATGGTAAGTGGAATGAGTTTAGTGAAGTATGTCTAAAGTTTACTCCAGGTAGGAAAGAGAAAATTTTTTCCTGAGATGTAGACCTGAGATAGATGAGAGGGCAGGTGGATAAGGTATATACCATGCCCTTGAGGACCTTCTCCAGAGGCAAGGAGATAGTCTCCTGTAGGTGAGAAGGCTGGGTCTTCTAAACGGCCTTTGAAGGCAAATTTATCTTCCTTTCCAGTGGTAAGGTCTTGTAAAACTAAATAGGTTAGGCCCCCGCCTCTTGACAAATAAAGGACTTTATCTCCTTTTGGTGAGAACCTGGGAGAGGTATTGTAAGCCCTTATTTTGGAAATTTTTTTTGTCTGTTTGGTTTCTAAGTCAAAAAGATTGATAGTAGGTTTTCCTGTCCTTCTATCATGTACATAAAGAAGTTTTTGTCCATCCTGTGATAAGTCTCCTACCTGATAAACCCCTTCTCCTTTTAAGATAGGTTCGAGGGTCTGATTTTCTAAGCTAAATCTATAAATTCCTATTTCTGCTTGATCTTCTATGGTTAAGAAAAGAGCCTTTTCATCAGGACTCCATACAGGAGTAGAACTTATACCTTTTATGTTAAAGGCCTTTTTTTCTCCGGTTTTAAGGTCTAAAATTTCTAAGAAGTAGAGCTGTTTTTCATATACTAAATAAGCTAACTTTTGACCAGAAGGAGAAAACTTAGGGAAGAGAATAAGAGGGGCTGATCTCAATTCCTTAGGGTTTTCTTTAGAGAAGTCTGCAAGGTATAGACGGTCTTTTCCTAAAACTCTTTTTACAAAAGCTACTTTAGAGTAGGCTATTCCTTTATGGTGAGAGAGGTCTTCGATTATTTTATCTGTAAGGACATAGATAAGTCTTTCTGGTTGGGAGGGAGAACTTTTTAGGTGGTATTCGCCTATGATCCTTTTTTCAAGAAGGTCTTCAAGTTGCCCTTTAAAGGTGATCTCCGATGAGGTTAGGCTAAAACTTCCGGTTAGGTAATATTCTTTAGAGATAGGCTGAGAAAAAGGAGGGTTAGGGGTTGCTAAGACAAAAAGATGTAGGTTTATCATCTTTCTTAAAAGGGAGGTTAATTTGGCAGAAACCGAAGGGTCTCCCTTAAAATCAGGAACCCTGACTAAAATTTTCCCAAAGGTTTGACTTTCAACAGTAATGAGAGGAAGACCTTCAGAGGGTTCAGTAGCTTTAGCAGGTAAAGCTCCTGCTAAAGCTAAGAGAATAGATATAGATAAGAATATCCAGATACCCTTAAACTTCATAGGAACCGTTTTCCATCTTCACCACATCTTCGAACTTTATATCCATCCCTAATATTCCTATTATTTCTTCGTATTTATTTCTTATAGGAATAGAAAGAGTGATACAAAGATTACCTGTAATTCTAGAAGTATAAAACTTAGAAGTATAGGTTTTACCTGTCTTCATCGGCACCTTAAACCACTCTCTGTTTTCAAAAGTTTCTGTTTTAAGAAGTTCTTCGAACTTGTGGAGGTATTCGATATCGTTGGTCAACCCCACCACGGGTTTCCCCTCTGCGTCAACTATGTAAATAAATTGAACGTATGGATGTTCTTCCAAAAATTTTTTGAGCACAGGCCTTATTTTGGTTGCTTTAAGGGTAGACATTTCTTTTTCTTGAGAGAGGTCTTCGATGTAATGAGACATAAGTTTTATGACATAGTCCCTTAGATGATCAAGCTCAGATACAAAGAGTTCAGGGAGATATTTTTTGGTGTAAGTCAACATTTCCTCGTTAGAAATAGGGGTAACTCTTCCTTTTTCATATTCTTCGATGATTTTTTTGTAGATTTTAGCCACCCCTGGATGTCTTTTATCAATCTGTTTTTCTCCTTTAAGCCCAAAGTGCATGTTAATCCAATAGGCAATTCCAGCGGTTCCACTTTTATCAGTGATGATGATCTGTATAGGTCTTTTTAATACACGGAGGGTATCAAAAGAATTGTAAATTTCTTCATTTTTTATCAAACCATCTATGTGGATTCCTGCTTTGGTAGCGTTAAATTCTTCTCCCACTAAAGGCTGTCTGGGAGGTATTTTTTCATGAAGTTCGGTTTTATAGTAATTTACGATATCAGTTATGACAGAAACATCCATACCATCAGCTGTACCCTTTAAAGCAATATATTCAAACACCATCGCCTCAAGAGGGGTGTTACCTGTGCGTTCCCCTATACCAAGAAGGGAAGTGTTAACATAGGTGCATCCGTAAAGCCAGGCAACTGTTGCATTTATTACCCCTTTATAGAAGTCGTTATGGCCATGCCACTCAAGAAGTTCTTCAGGAACCCCAGCTTCTTCTATCAAAGCCCTGATAAGCTTAGGTACACTTACAGGAAGAGCTGCCTCAGAATAAGGCACACCCAATCCTAAGGTATCACAAAGTCTGATTTTAACGTCTATACCACTTTCTTCTCTAAGTTTCATAAGCTCTATGGCAAAGGGTATCACAAACCCATAAATATCAGCCCTGGTTATGTCTTCAAAATGACACCTTGGGCGAATTCCTAACGAAAGGGCTTCTTTTACGATAGCTAGATAATCCTCTAAAGCCTGTTTTCTTGTTTTTTTGAGTTTTAAAAAGATATGATAGTCAGAACAGGAGGTAAGAATACCTGTTTCCTTAAGTCCAGCCTCTTTTACTAATTTTAGGTCATTTTTGTTAGCCCTTATCCATCCTGTAATTTCAGGATACTGGTATCCTAAGCCTAAACATCTTTCTAAAGCCTCTCGATCTTTTGGGGTATAAAGAAAAAATTCAGTTTTCCTTATTATCCCTTTAGGCCCACTAAGTTTGTGTAAAAACTTATAAAGGGTTTCTATCTGTTCTGGAGTGTAAGGAACTCTGGCTTGTTGCCCATCTCTAAAAGTGGTGTCTGTGATGTAGAAATTTTTAGCAGGTTGAGGGGGTATGTATTTTCCGTCAAAGAAAATTCTTGGTGGTTCTATGTAAGGAAAAAATTCTTTAAAAAGATTAGGTGTCTCTACATCTTTTAAAGTATAGATATCTTTGCGAGGTTTTAATTTTAGCATGGTTCTTTCCCTTTTTATACCAAGAGGTAAGAGTTTACCTCTTGGACTGGGGGTATTTGTATCCCGCCTTTTATTCAGGTAAGGGTTTTCCCCCAGCAGGCGGCATTTACCCTTACCTAAAAGATAACATATAGTAAATTTAAAAGGAATTAGCTAAAAATCAAGTTCTATGTTATCATTCATTAAAAAATTTAGACTATTTAGCTTAAAAAAGGGTTGACAAAACAATTTTTAGTAGGATTATTATTTTCTAATATGTACCTAACTATAAATAAATTGGTAGAAGAAATGAGCAAAGAATTTAAGATCATCCCTGCTGAAAGGACCTTTGGGGTAGAATATGCGATAAGAGATATCGTTGAAGCCTCTCAGGAGGCTAAAAAAGCAGGAAAAGACCTTATCTGCCTTAACATAGGAGACCCTGTTAAGTATGGTTTTAAAACACCAGAACATATCATTAAAGCCGCTTGCGAAGCCCTTTTAAATAATCTTAACTCTTATTCAGAATCTACCGGCATATCTGAAGCTATAGAAGCTATAAAAGGCTATGCCCTTAAAAAAGGGATTCAACCTGTTGATATTTATATTACTCAAGGGGCATCTGAGGCCATAGAGTTTGCCATTTCTGCCTTGGCTAATCCTGGGGATAACATTCTTCTCCCTTCTCCTTGTTATCCTCTCTATCAGGCTATAGTTGCCAAATTTCAGATTGAGCCAAGATTTTATTATCTTGATGAAGAAAAAGACTGGGAAATAGATATAGACTCGATAGAACCGCTTATAGATGATAAAACCAAGGCCATAGTAATCATCAACCCTAACAACCCCACCGGAGCTGTTTATTCTAAGAAAACTTTGGAAAAAATTTTAGAAATAGCAGAGGAATACCATCTTGTAGTACTTTCTGACGAGATTTATGATCAATTTATTTTGGAAGAAGGATTAGAGCATGTTTCGATCGCAGCTTTAACCGATAAAGTTCCTGTCTTAACCTTTAACGGTCTTTCTAAAAATTACTTTGCTCCTGGTTTTAGGATAGGCTGGGGGATAGTTTCTGGTCCAGAGGAAATGCTGAAAGATTATATAGATGCTATTCATAAGCTTACCCGCACTAGACTTTGTGCTTCTCATCCTCTCCAGTTTGCCATTCCTGCTGCCCTTAATCAAGAAAATGTTTACATAAAGCAGGTGATACCTCAACTTAAAAAGAGAAGAGACCTCTTGGTAGATGGAATAAACAGTATTCCTTGTCTTTCTTGTGTAAAACCTAAGGGTGCTTTTTATGCTTTTCCTAAGTTTGAGATCCCAGGAATCGAAGATTTGGATTTTGTGAAAAGATTGATCTTAGAAGAAGGTGTGGTAGTAGTACATGGAAGTGGGTTTGGTCAAAAACCTAACACTAAACATTTTCGTATCATCTTTCTTCCTGAAGAAGCAGTAATTTTAAAGGCATTAGAACGGATAGAAAGGTTTGTGAAGAAGTTTCTTTAGACATGAGGATTCCTTCTGTCAACGAAGTCAAGCAATGTTTAGCTCATCTTTATCCACAATATCCGTTGAGTTATTTTACTGAACCTGCTCGAAGGGTTACCGCTCTTATAAGGGAAAAATGGCAAAAAGGGGAACTAAAAGACCTTACTGAAGAAAGGTTGATAGACTTAGCCAAGCAGGTTTTTGAAGCTTATGAAAGACCTTCTTTGCAAAGGGTGATAAACGCTACCGGGGTAGTCATACATACCAACTTAGGACGAGCGCCTTTAGCCGAAAAGGCTATTCAAGAAATAGTAAAGGTTGCAAGATTTTATAGTAACTTAGAGTTTAATTTAGAAGAGGGTAAACGAGGAAGTAGATATGTCCATGTAGAAGAAATTCTTATAGAAATTACAGGAGCTGAAGGTGCACTGGTAGTAAACAATAACGCTTCTGCCGTGCTGATTGCACTTAATACGTTAGCTTTTGGAAAAGAGGTTATCGTTTCGAGAGGAGAGCTGGTAGAGATCGGTGGGTCTTTTAGAGTGCCTGATGTGATGAAGTGGTCTGGTTGTATCTTGCGAGAAGTAGGAACCACCAATAAGACCCATCTTTATGACTATGAGAGGGCGATAAACGAAAATACCGGACTACTACTTAAGGTTCACAAAAGTAATTTTGCTATCATAGGGTTTACTAAAGAGGTTAGTTCAGAAGAGTTAGTGGCTTTAGGCAAAAAATATAATCTTCCGGTGATGGAAGATTTGGGAAGTGGATGTTTGATCGACCTTTCTAAATACGGCTATTCCAAAGAGCCTACGGTTAAAGAGGTATTAGCTGCAGGGGTTGATGTGGTTACTTTTTCAGGAGATAAACTTTTAGGTGGCCCGCAAGCCGGTATCATTCTTGGAAAAAAAGAGTTTATAGAAAAAATAAGAAAAAATCCTTTAAACCGTGCTCTAAGAATAGATAAGTTGACTTTAGCAGGTTTAGAAGCAACTCTAAGACTTTACCGTGATGAAACCTTAGCTATAGAGCATATACCTACGTTAAAAATGATCCTCACCCCTAAAGAAAAACTAAAAAAATCGTGTTTAAAGCTTGTTAGACAATTAAAAAAGATTGGTTTACAAGGTTTTACTTTTAAAATGATCGAAAGTTCAGGAAAAACAGGAGGAGGGTCTTTGCCTTTGTTAGACCTTCCTTCTTTTGTAGTAGGTGTTTATTCAGAGAAGTTTTCTCCTCAAAGGTTGCAGGAGTTTTTAAGAAAAAATAACCCTCCCATCATTACCAGGATAGAAGAAGATTTTTTGGTGATAGATCCAAGATGTCTTTTTCCAGAAGACTATCCTGAAATTTTAAGAGCTTTTCAGAGGTTTAAAAATGAGTTTGAGGGTTCCTCCTAACTGGTCTTGGTTTTTGCCTTATTTACAACAAAAATTTTCAGGTGAAAACTTACGCTCAGGAGATTTTTTTAGGTACTCAACTCCAGAGCTTTTTTTACACTATCCTAAAGAAAAACTTTTGCCACTTTTACTGATAGAAAGATATCTGAGGGAAAATGTTGACAGAAGTTTTTTTAAAAGTGAGATGTTAAGTTTAGTGCTTGAAAAAGAAAAGGTAAAAGGATATCTTTTTAGATGTCCTGAGACTTTTTTAGAAAACCTGGACGGATTTTCCTTTATAAGGATAGAAAAAAATCTGTTTTTTTATCCTATTGCTTGGGGAGGTTTGACCAAGCTTCTTTTTTCTCTTTGGAAAAAAGAAGTCCCTTTTATAGCGGTTGAGGTGGAACTGGAAACCTTAGAGGATTGTAAACAGTTTTTAGAGATACCTCAACGGTTAGACTTTAGTAGATTTAGCCTCTCAACCAAAGAACACCTACAGAATTATCTCCCTTTTGAGAATTTAAGGTTGGCTAACACTATAGAAGAAAGGTTTTTAACTGAAGGAGATTTTATCTTCTTAGCAGACAAAAAAGAGTCTATTTTAGAACTGCAGTTTAACGATGTAGAGATATTAGAAAGATTAGAAAATCAAGAAAGATTGTTGCTGGTAGGAAAAGGAACCCTTAGTTCCTTATTGGCTAATACACAGGGTTTGTTTAAGAACATAGGGGTTCTTACCAAAGAAGTCTGGGATTTCTATAGAGTTGAAGGTGCTTCGCCTTTGATGTATACTGTTTCTGCTCTAGAGCATGCAAGAAGGTTGAAAGGGGAAAACAAGGTAATTTTTGAGGGTTTTAGTTATCATGTGTTAGGAGACCTTTACTATGAATGGGAAGATTTAGGTAAAGCCTTGAAATACTATAACTTAGCCGAAAACTATACTAAACAACCGATAGAGCTTGCTTTAAGTAAGGGGGCTATCTACTATCTTTTAGGAGATTTTGATAAAGCAGAAAAGATATTAAAATCTCGTCTTTGTGGATGTGAGAAGGAAGACCCTACCATTCATTACAACCTGGGCTTGATCTATTATCAAAAAGGAGATTATGAAAAAGGAAGGTATCACTTTTACAAGGCCCATCTTTTGGAGCCAAAAAATCATGTTTTTAGAGAGGCTTTGGTAAAATTTTTATGGGATATAGGTGCTTATCAAGAGTTAGAAGAGGTTCTTTCAAACACAAACAAGTTAACTCTTAAAGAAGAGTTGTATTTAGGAAAGCTATTTTTTCAACAAAAGAAGTATGAACAAGCCTTTGATTTGTTAAAAAAGACTTTAAATCTTCCAGAAAGAGACGGAGAAACTCTAAGTTTCTTAGCCTGGCTTTATGTTTATTTTAACAAAGAAAAAGAGGTTTCTGAGCTGCTGAAACAAGAGGCTAAAAAATTACTTACTGAAAAAGAGAAAAAAAGATTGGCTGAAGAGTTTGGGATTAGTTTTACATGAGAATAACTATTTTAGGCTCTGGGACCGGATGGATAAGACTTGACCGAAACTCTCCAGGTTATCTGGTAGAAAAAGATGGTTTTTTACTGGTTCTTGACCTTGGTTATGGTGTATTAAAACAGATTTTAAAGCTTGGTTATAGTTTAGAAGACCTTTCAGCAATTTTTATTTCTCATTTTCATCCAGACCATCTTTCTGACCTTATTCCTTTCTTTTTTGCCAGCCGCTACAAGCTTGGTTATCGAAGGCTTCAACCGGTACATGTCTATGCACCAAAGGGGTTCTTAACCTTTCTTGAAAAATTAAATCAGGCCTTGAACCATTGGGTTGAACCCCCGAAAGAGATTTTTAGGTTGATTGAACTTCCGTTAACAGAAGGGTATGAATTTTCGATAGGACCTTTTAAAGCCAAGACCTCCCCGGTTAAACATAATCCTGAAAGTTTAGCCATTAGGTTAGAAACCCAGGGGAAAAGTCTGGTGTATTCTGGAGATACTGGTTTTTGTAGCTCTCTTATAAGGCTTGCTGAAAAAGCAGATGTTCTTATTTTAGAATGTGCTAATTCAGAAGATTTTAAGGTAGAGGGGCATCTTTCTCCTACAGAGGCAGGGGTTATCGCAGAAGAAAGTAGAGTAGGTAAACTTATCCTTTCTCATTTTTATCCTCATAGTGAAAAAAAAGAAATACCAGATATAATAAAAAAACATTTTTCAGGTGAGGTAATTTTAGCTGAAGATTTTATGGTTTTAACTTTATGACATCTCTTAAAATAATCTGGCAAAAAGGAAAAGAAGAAAACCCCCTTGCTGAAAGGATGAACCTTACTTATCTAAACCTGGAAAGAGCACTTATGACGTTAACCCCTATTTTACTTGAGATGGGGGTTAAGGTTGAGTTTGAGAAAGTGGAGGTAGAAGAAAGACCTAAGAACCTTAAAGATTGGCAAAAAAGGATTTTAATAGAGGATAAATTTATAGAGGACTTTTTAGACATAGAAACAAGACAAAGTTTTTGTTTGGGACTGTGTGGTAAAGTATGTGATGTGTTGTGTAAAGATAAGATTGAAGAAATCCCTGACCATCTTATTATTGCAGCGGTTTTTCACGTGGTAAGAGAAAAATTAGACAAAATGGAGGGTTAAAATGGAGGGTTTAGACCCTAAGATTCTAAATAAACTGAAGCAAAAGGTTCAGAAAGAACTTGCCTTAAAAGAGATAGAGACGATAGAATACTGGCTTAACGAACTTTTAAAGGTTTATCAGAAAAACCATCAAAGTTTAGCTGAGTTTAAGGCTGAAATCAGACAGTTTATAGATAGGATGAAAAATCGGTTAGAGATTTTAAAAACTAAAGGATATTAAAAGGAGCAGAAGATGAAATATATAAGCACAAGAGGAGGAATGGAAAAACTTTCTTTTAAGCAGACCGTGTTTGAGGGATTGGCTCCTGATGGTGGTTTGATCATCCCAGAGAAAGTCCCCACACTATCTCCTGAAGAGATAAAACATTTAAGTTCTCTTTCTTACCAAGAACTTGCTTTAAATGTGTTTAGGTACTTTATAGACGATATGCCAGAAGAAGAACTAAAAGAAATCATCGATAGATCTTATCAAACTTTCAGGACTAAAGAGGTTACTCCAGTAGTAAAAGCAGGAGACTTTTATATCTTAGAACTTTTCCATGGACCTACCTGGGCCTTTAAAGATGTAGCGTTGCAGTTTTTAGGAAATCTTTTTGAAAAGCTTTTGTTAGAAACAGGAAAAAAGATAAATATTTTAGGTGCTACTTCAGGAGATACCGGGTCTGCAGCTATATATGGGGTGAGGGGTAAGAAAAACATCGCTATTTTTATCCTCTATCCTTATAAAAGAGTTTCTGAAGTTCAGGCTTTAATGATGAATACTGTGACTGATGAAAATGTTTTTAACTTGGCAATAGAAGGTACCTTTGATGACTGTCAGGCAATAGTGAAAAAAATTTTTATGGACCTTGAATTTAAAAGAAAATACAGACTTACGGCGATTAACTCCATCAACTGGGCCAGGGTTATGGCTCAGATGGTTTATTACTTTTGGGCTTATTTTAGGGTTTGTGAAAAAGAAGGGGTAGAAAAGATAATTTTCTCTGTACCTACAGGAAACTTTGGGGATATTTTTGCTGGTTATTTAGTAAGAAGAATGTTAGGTAACGAAAGAATTCCTAAGCTAATCCTGGCTACCAATGAGAATGATATTTTATATAGGTTTGTAAATTTTGGGGATTATTCCTTAGGCACGGTAAAACCTACTATTAGCCCTTCTATGGATATTCAGGTAGCGAGTAATTTTGAACGCTACCTTTACTACCTTTTAGGAGAGGATCCTGAAAAAACTAAACAGGCTATGGAGAGGTTTGCTTCTGAAAAGGCTTTAAGGTTTGATCAAGAAATGATAGAAAGAATTCAACAAGATTTTATGTCTGACCGGGCTACAGAAGAGGAAATCCTTAGTACGATTAAGACTTTTTATCAAGAAACCGGGTATATTTTAGACCCACATACTGCTGTAGGGGTAAAAGCAGCTAAACGTTTTAAAGAGGATATACCTATAGTTTGCTTGGCTACCGCCCATCCTGCCAAATTTCCTGAAACAGTAAGCAAGGCCTTAGGTTTTGAGTTAGACCTTCCTCTTGAAATTAAAAAGCTTTATCAACTTCCTCAAAAATATGAGGTATTACCTGCTTCAATAAGTAAAGTAAAGGAATTTATTGAGACAAAGGCTGTTTAAAACCTATACACAATGAAGATAAATAAGCTTAAACTGTCTATTGTTTTAGGTTTGTTGAGTTTATTTCTTAGTTGGTATGCAGTAAAAAAGACATATTTTTTTAATGAGTTTTTAGGTTTTTTTCTTTCTCCTTTTTGGAAAGGTGCTACCTATTCTGGAGAAAAAAGCAGGGGTTTTTTAGAAAATTATCTATTTTTGGTAAACTTAAAAAAAGAAAATGAAAAACTTAAAGAAGAAATCTTACTTTTAAAAGCTCAATTGGCTCAATATCAAGAAAGAGAAAGGGTTTACTTAGAGTTAGAAAAATTTTATAAAATTTCCTCTAAGCTTAACTATCCTAAAATAGCCGCACGGGTTATTTATAAACCTTTCGACTACTTTTTTGACCTTATTTTTATAGACAAAGGGAGTAAGGATGGGGTGATGCCTCAGATGCCTGTGTTGGCTATTGCAGGTGGTGAGGCAGTGGCTTTGATAGGGCAGGTGGTTGAGGTGTATAACCATTGGAGTAAGGTTATTTTGATAAACCATCCTTCTTTTGCCGCAGATGTTAAGGTTTTAAGGACCGGAGACCGCGGTATTTTAAGAGGAAGGGCAGAATCTCATCCTTTTGTATATTATCTACCTTCAGATGCCCAGGTACAGGCAGGAGATGAGGTTATTACTTCAGGACAGGACGGTCTTTTCCCTCCAGACCTTTTGGTAGGACAGATAGTTAATGTATATCGAGACCCTGCTCAAAGTGTTTTTAAAATGGCTGAAATAGCTTCTTTGGTAGACCTTTATCGTGTTGATATGGTTTTTGTACTGGCTAAAATTCCTGAGATAAGTTTTTAAAGTTTGAGATGAATCTTATAGAATTTTTTTTTATAGGGATCCCTTTAGTTTTTGTGGTATTTTTTTTAAAAGGTTTTTTACAATCTTTTTTCTTGACTCCTGTAGGTAATCCTTTTTTGAGTATAGCCCTAATTTTTTTAAGCTATAGAAACGTTAATGTTTGGTTATGGGTGTACCTTTTAATTTTAGGCTTTATAAGTGGGATAGAAACCAACCAAGAGATTTTGAACGTAGCGGTTTTTTTTCTTATGGGATTAGTTTTTGATTGGTTTAAAGGATATTTAAACTTAAACAATATTAGAAATAAGCTGTTTTTTTGGGGTATTAACCTGTTAGTTTTTTTTATCATTAAGCTGTTTTTATTTCTTCTTTGGACCGTACCTTTTACCTTTGCTTTCAGTTTTTGGGCTCATCAGATTCAAAAGTTGTTTCACTTTTTTGTGGTTACCTTGGGATGGACTTTAGGGCTTGAATCTTTTCTTAAAGATCTGTTGATTAGAAAAAATGAATAATAGGTGGATGAAGAACAGAACCTTTGTAATTCAAGACTTAAGTAAAGTTAAGCAAAAAATTTTAAAATCTGATTTTTGGGAAAAAAGGGTTCTTTGGGCAAAAGTTTTGTTATTTTTTATCTTAGCAGTTCTTTGGAGTAGGTTTTTTTACTTACAGGTTATAAAACATTCATACTATGTTAAAAAAGCTAAGTCTCGTTCGGTAGTAACCTATACTATTAAAGCTCCGCGAGGTAACATCATCACCACAGATGGGGTAGTAGTAGCTACAAATAAAGCGGTTTTTAATCTATACATAGATGTAGAGGGTATTAAAGATAAAGAGGATGAAGTATTATATAAATTAAGTAAACTTTTAAAGGAAGATTTTGGAAGTCTAAAAGAGCGATTTTACCTTTTAAAAAAAACTTCAATAAGCCGAGTGCTTTTAAAGTCTGATTTACAATGGGATGAAGTGGCTAAAATTATGGTAAGGCTTTACTATTTACCTGGGGTAAGTGTAGAAGTAGAGTCAGAGCGGTATTATCCCTATGGAGAAGCTTATTTTCATCTAATAGGTTATGTTTCTAAGATTAACCGAGAGGAGTATCTTAAACTTAAAGATAAAGGATATTCTATAGAAGACTTAATAGGAAGGAAAGGATTAGAAAAGGTTTTTGAAGAGGAGCTTAAGGGTAAAAATGGATATGTTGAAATCGAAAGAGATGCCTATGGTAGGTTAGGAAGAGTGATTGCCCGTACCGAACCTATAGCTGGAAACGACCTTATTTTAACCATAAACCATAATCTTCAGCTCACAGCCTATGAATTGCTTAAAGGTAAACGAGGGGCCATCGTAGCTCTTTCTCCTTTTGACGGAGGTATTTTGGCGATGGTTAGTGCTCCCTCTGTTGACCCTCAGAAGTTTATTATAGGATTTACTAAGGAAGAATGGCAAGCTATCTCATCTGCTAAAGAAAGCCCTTTTTTAAACAAAGCCCTAAAGGTTTATCCTCCAGGTTCAACCTATAAGGTTATCACCGCTTTAACAGCACTCAGAAAAGGGGTGATAACCAACCCCAGTCAATCTGTTTTTTGTCCAGGATATTTTAATTTTGGTACCAGGACTTTTAAGTGTTGGGAACATCGAGGACACGGAACCGTAGGGTTGATAAAGGCTATAGCGGTTTCCTGCGATGTCTATTTTTATACCTTAGGAACTAAACTTGATGTAGACGATATAGTCAGTGTGTCTAAAGAATTTGGTTTAGGGCAAAAAGCTTTAGGTTGGCCAGAGGAAGACTCTGGCCTTATCCCTGATAGGGAATGGAAAAAGAGAAAGCTAAAACAAGATTGGTTTCAAGGAGAAACGGTTGTTTTATCCATAGGACAGGGATATCTTTTAGTTTCTCCTATACAGTTGGCGAGGCTTTATATGGTTATAGCAAACGGAGGGTTTTTATACCGTCCTTATGTAGTAAAGGCTATCCAAAAGGTAGATGGGACGAAAATAGAATTTCAACCGGTTTTAGAAAGAAAGATAGAAATAAACCCTTTTCACTTAGAATGGATAAGACAAGGTCTTATAGAGGTGGTAAGGTCTGGGACTGCAAGGTCAGCTGCAGTTCCAGGTATAATGGTAGCTGGTAAAACTGGTACTGCTCAGGTTGTTTCTTTGGCTGCTAAAACCAAATACTTGGAACACCACGCCTGGTTTGTAAGCTATGCAGGAAAGGAAACACCAGAGATAGTTAGTACAGTTTTTGTAGAACATGGAGGACATGGAGGAGGGGTAGCTGCACCTCTTGCGAGAGAACTTTACAAGGTATTTTTTAAAATCTCTGCACCTCCTAACCAAGCTTTAGAAGAAGAGAGAGAGGGGATACCAGAAGTTGGAGAAAATTTTACCGGAGAAATAGTTAATCCTTTAGAGGAAGAAAATGCAGGTGAAAAAAGATAATTATAAAGAGGCCATAAAAAGAAATTTAAAGGGTTTTTTAGTGGTTTTATCATTATTTGTTCTAGGGAATATCCATCAGTTTTTTCTTGCTGAAAATGTAGCCTTTTTTATAAAAAATTTATTGTGGCATGTTCTAGGCCTTTCTATCTTTTTCTTTTTGCTTTTCTTTACAGATTATAAAAAGGTGTCTTTCAAAACACTTTGGTATGCTTATTGGTTTTTAAACTTAGTTTTGTTTGTCATGTTAATATTCCATAAGCGTTGGTTAAATTTAGGATTTTTGTCCTTACAACCTTCAGAGTTTGTTAAGTTTATTTTGTTGTGGTTGATAAGTCTATATTTAAGTAGAGAACCTTCTGAAGTAATCCCCCCCAAAAAACTACTTAAGATATTTGGGTTGATTGCTTTGCCCCTTATTTTAATCATGCCGACTGATCTTGACTATGCGTTTATCATGGGAGTGATGTTTTTTTCTTGGTTACTTTTTATTGGAATACCTAAAAGAATTTTTATACTGCTTTTGAGTGGTGTTCTTTTATTTTCTTTTTTGTTTGTTCCTATAGCATGGCAAAAATTAAAGCCTCACCAAAAAGGGAGAATTTATGGATATCTTGAACCTGAAAAGTATGCTAAGACCTGGGGATATCAGTTAAACCAGTCTTTAATAGCCATAGGTTCTGGTGGTCTGACAGGACAAAAATTTTATAAAGGTTGGTCTACCCGTTTAGGATATTTACCTGCTAAGCATACCGACTTAGCCTTTGCTGTTTGGGCAGAAACTTGGGGTTTATTAGGGGTTTCAGTTTTTTTAGTGCTTTATGGTTATTTGATTTATTTCGGAATCTGTGTTTCTCAAACTACCAAAGACTGGTTTGGTAAATATTTAAGCTTAGGGGTAAGTTTAATTTTTTTATGGCAATTGTTTTTTAACTTAGGTGGTTGTTCAGGTTTATTACCCATGACTAGTATTCCTTTACCTTTTTTAAGTTACGGCGGTTCTATCACGGTTTCGGTCTATATTTTACTGTATTTGCTATTTAACGTGGCAATAAAAAAGTATTTCTTTAAATAATTTTATTTTTTGTAATGTTTTAAAACTTGACTTTTTGAAAATTTATAATACAAATGTAGCTTTAAGATGATTAAAAAAGTTTAGGTAAAGGAGTGGACGAAAGATGATAAACATTGATTTTACTCTTTTTGTTCAAATTGTTGAAGCTTTGATTATGACCTTTATTTTGTATTACATTTTGATTAAACCTGTGATGAATGCTATGCAACAGAGAGAACAACATTTTGCAAGCCTGGAAAAGGAGACACAAGAGCTTTTAAATTCAGCTTCCGAGATTATTAAAAAATATGAAGAAGAACTTGCTAAAGCCAGGGCAGAGGGAGCTCAGAAAAGAGAACTTTTAAAAGAAGAAGCTCGTAAAATCGAAAAGGAGCTTCTTTCTAAGGTGTTGAAAGAAGTAGAAGAATATAAAGCTAGATGGTCTCAAGAATTTACCAATCAACTTGAGGCTATTAGAAAAGATTTGCAAGGCCGTATTGAGATGTTTGCAAGTTTGATTGTTGAAAGAGTTTTAGGGAGGAAGGTATGATAAGGATGAAAGAGATAGTTAGTTTTTTGTTGATCCTTTTGTTAGCTGGAGTTGAGTTGGTTTGGGCGGCTGGGGGAGGAGAAGGTGGTTCTCATGGTGTAACTCCTACCCAGTTAAAAAATCTTTTTTGGTTTACCTTGAATTTTATAGTTTTGGTAGTCATTCTTTATAAGTTTGCTAGAAAGCCTGTAGTGAATATGTTTAAGTCTAGACAAGAGAATATATTGCGTCAGTATAATGAGCTTTTGGAAAAGAAAAGGGAAGCTGAGGCTAAATATTTAGAATTACAAGAAAAGGTTAAAAATCTTGAAAAAGAAGCGCAAGCTATCTATGAAAATTATGTAGCCCAGGGTCTTAAAGAAAAGGAAAGAATCATAGAGGAGGCCAATCTTCAGGCTGAAAGGATTAAGCAGCAGACAGAGCTTTATATTCAACAAGAGATAGAAAAGGCTAAAAACATGTTAAGAGAAGAGGTAGCCGAGGCTGCTGTTAAGTTAGCTGAAGATCTTTTAAGAAAAAGCATAACCGAAGAAGACCAGAAAAAGATTTATAAAGAATTTATAAACGAAATCAGAGGGAGGGTGGTTCATTGAAAGGACTAGTTATAGCCTTAAAGTATGCTAAAGGTTTTTTTGCTGCAGCAAAAGAGTTAGGTAAAACCAAGGAGTTTGGCGAGCAACTCGGAAAGATTAAAGAGTTGCTCGAGTCCATGCCTGAAGTTTTACAAGCTTTACAAAGCCCTATCTACCCTCCTGATTTAAAGATGGAGGTGGTAGAGGAGCTTTTAAAGGCGCTTCAGGTTGAGCCTGAGGTGGAAAGGTTTTTGAGGTTGTTGGTTGAAAAAAGAAGGATCCAGTTGATAAGAGAGATCTTTGCTCTTTATCAAGAGTTGTTAGATGAAGAACTTGGTATAGCGAGAGGGGAAGTTTATACTGCATATCCTTTAACTGAAGAAGAGGTTAAGGAATTGCAGGAAGTTTTGAAGGATTTCCTGAAAAAAGAAGTGGTTTTAGAGCCTAAGCTGGATGAAAGTATTATAGGTGGGGTTAAGGTAAAGGTAGGAGATTTGGTTTTAGATAGCACCATTAAAACTCAGTTGGAAAAATTTAAAGAAATCATAAAAGGAGAGGTGCTGTGATGCAGGGGATAAGGGTGGAGGAGATTAGTGATTTAATTAAAAAAAGAATTGAGGAGTACGAGAAAAAGATAGACTTAAACGAGATGGGTGTAGTTATCTCGGTGGGTGACGGTGTTGCTCGTGTCTTTGGTTTAAGAAATTGTCAGGCTATGGAGCTTATTGAGTTTGTAGAAGCAGGGGAAATGGGAATTGCTCTTAACTTAGAGTTTGACAATGTTGGTATTCCTATTATGGGTGATGCTACTAAGATTAAGGAAGGACAGACTGTAAAAAGAACGGGCAGAATTGCAGAGGTTCCGGTTGGGGAGGCGGTTATCGGAAGGGTGATAGACCCCTTAGGAAGACCACTTGATGGAAAGGGTCCTATACAAGCCAAAGAATTTAGAAGGATAGAGGTTAAAGCTCCAGGTATCATCAAGAGGAAACCAGTGCATGAACCCATGTATACCGGTATCAAAGCTATTGATGCTATGACCCCTGTTGGAAGGGGACAGAGAGAGCTTATCATCGGTGACAGACAAACAGGAAAAACGGCGATTGCTATAGATGCTATTTTAGCTCAAAAAGATTCGGATATTTATTGTATATATGTGGCTATAGGACAGAAAAAATCCAACATAGCTCAGATTATAGAAATCTTACGTAGATATGGGGCTATGGAATACACCACCGTGGTGGTAGCTTCTGCTTCTGATCCAGCTACTTTACAATACATTGCTCCTTATGCTGGTTGTGCCATCGGTGAATACTTCAGAGATACAGGTAGACATGCTTTAATCATATATGATGACCTTTCTAAGCAGGCTAATGCTTATCGTGAGGTCTCACTCCTTTTAAGAAGACCACCTGGACGTGAGGCTTATCCTGGTGACATCTTTTATAACCATTCCAGACTCTTAGAAAGAGCTGCTAAACTGAATGAGAACTATGGTGCAGGTTCTTTAACAGCCTTACCTATTATCGAAACCTTGCAAGGAGACGTTTCTGCCTATATTCCTACCAATGTTATTTCTATTACTGACGGACAAATCTATTTAGAACCTGGTTTGTTCTTTGCTGGTATTCGTCCGGCCATTAACGTAGGTCTTTCGGTTTCTCGAGTAGGTGGTGCTGCTCAAATTAAGGCTATGAAACAAGTTGCAGGAAGGCTAAGACTTGAGCTTGCTCAGTATAGAGAGTTGGCGGCTTTTGCTCAGTTTGGTTCAGAGCTTGATAAGGCTACTCAAAGGATTCTTCACAGAGGTGCCCGGTTGGTAGAGATTCTTAAACAACCTCAATATCAACCTCTTCCAGTAGAAAAACAGGTATGCATTCTTTTTGCTGGAACGAGGGGATTTTTAGATGAAATGCCTTTAGATGTTTTAGGACAGTACGAAAAAGAGCTGTATGAGTTTATTGAAAGTAAATACCCAGAAATTTATAAAGAAATAAGAGAGAAAAAAGAGATCTCTCCAGAGTTAGAACAAAAGATGATGCAAGTTTTTAAAGAGTTTAATGAATTGTTTAAGAAAAACAACAACATCGAGCCTGTTCCTATTCCATAAGGATGGAGGGTTTAGCTGGTTGATAGATAAAGGGGGTAAATATGCCTAACTTAAGGGATATAAGAAAGAAGATAGATGCGGTAAAGAAGATAGGGCAGATCACCAAAGCTATGAACATGGTGGCTTCTGCTAAGTTTCGTTCTATCCAAAGAAGACTTGAGGGTTTTCGTCCCTATAAAAACAAATTTGAAGAAGTAATAACTAACCTTATAAGCTCTGGTGGTATTAACCCCCAGAAAATAGAACTGCTTCAGGTAAGAGAGGTAAAAAAGGTTGGTATTATTTTAGTTACTGCCGATAGAGGGCTTTGTGGTGCGTTTAACTCTATGTTGATAAAAGAAACTGAAAAGATGTTAGCCAAATTTAAAAAAGAAGGTAAAGAAGTAGAGTTAATCTGTGTAGGTAAGAAAGGTGCAAATTATTTTGCCAAAAGGGCACCTATCAAAGAAGCTTATACAGATGTGATGGGTAAAGTGCTTATTCAAGATGCAAGAAAGATAGCTCGTTCGGCTATGAGAGCATTTTTAAATGGTGAGTGGGACGAAGTTTATGTTGTATATGGTTACTTTGTGAACCTTATAAAACAAATTCCTAAAGTAGAAAAGCTTTTACCTTTAAGTTTTGAACCAAAAGAAGCTGAAGAAAAGCCTAAGGTTAGCTATTCTTATATTTATGAACCAGAAGAAGAAGAACTTTTGCCCGAGATTTTGCCTCTTTATGTAAACACGGTAGTTTTTGCGGCTATGCTTGAGACGGCAGTCAGTGAACAAGCAGCTCGTATGACAGCTATGGACAATGCTAACAGGGCTTGTGGGGATATGGTAAGGCAATTAACCTTGCTTTTCAACAAAACCAGACAAGCTTCTATTACTAAAGAGTTGATGGACATAGTTGGTGGTGCTGAAGCTATCAAAAAAGGTTAACAAATATTAAAAGCTTTTAGGAGGTTAAAGTATGGCTGAAAAAGTAATAGGAAAGATAGTTCAGGTTATGGGTCCGGTTGTAGACGTTGAGTTCCCTCCGGGACAGGTTCCTAAACTGCTTGATGCATTAAGGGTGACCAACCCAGCTATAGATGATAGAGAGTGGAACTTAGTTTTAGAAGTAGCTCAACAGTTAGGAGATAATGTTGTTCGTTGTATTGCTATGGATACTACCGACGGGCTGAGAAGAGGACAAGAAGTTTGGGCAACCGGAGAGCCTATTAAAGTGCCTGTAGGTAAGGCAACTCTTGGAAGGATTATGAATGTAGTAGGTGATCCTGTGGATGAAGCAGGTCCGATTATTTCTGATAAATATTATCCTATTCACAGACCAGCTCCAGCTCTTACAGAACAAGACGTTACCATCAAGGTTTTGGAAACAGGTGTTAAAGTGTTTGACCTTCTCATTCCTTTCCCTCGTGGTGGAAAGATGGGTACATTTGGTGGAGCAGGTGTGGGCAAGACAGTCGTCATGATGGAAATGATCCATAACATCGCTATGGAACACGGTGGTATTTCTGTTTTCTGTGGTGTTGGAGAAAGGACCCGTGAAGGTAACGACCTTTATTTAGAGATGAAACATTCTGGAGTTATCGATAAAGCTGCATTGGTTTATGGTCAGATGAACGAGCCTCCTGGAGCACGTGCGAGAGTAGGTCTTACAGGGGTTACTGTAGCTGAATATTTTAGAGATGAAGAAGGACAGGACGTGCTTTTGTTTATCGATAACATCTTCCGTTTTACCCAAGCAGGTTCTGAGGTTTCTGCTATTCTTGGAAGAATTCCTTCTGCAGTGGGTTATCAACCTACTTTGGCTACAGACTTGGGAGCTTTACAAGAGAGGATTACCTCTACCAGTAAAGGTTCTATTACCTCTGTGCAGTGTGTTTACGTGCCAGCAGACGACTTGACAGACCCAGCACCAGCTACTACCTTCGCTCATCTTGATGGTACGGTGGTTTTGTCCAGACAAATTGCAGAGCTTGGTATCTATCCTGCGGTGGACCCATTAGATTCTCAGTCTCGTATTCTTGATCCTAATGTTTTAGGTTGGGAACACTATATGGTTGCTCGTCAAGTACAACAGGTCTTACAGAGATATAAAGACCTTCAAGACATCATAGCCATCCTTGGCGTTGAAGAACTTTCTGAAGAAGATAAAATCATCGTTGCTCGTGCTAGAAAAATACAAAGGTTTCTTTCTCAGCCTTTCCACGTGGCAGAACAGTTTACAGGTACTCCTGGAAGATATGTAAAACTTGAAGATACCATCAAAGGTTTTAAAGAGATATTAGAAGGAAAACATGACGACCTTCCAGAACAAGCTTTTTATATGGTTGGAACTATAGAAGAAGCAGTAGAAAAAGCTAAGAAGTTACTGGAGGGTTAACGGAGGGATAAATGGCTAAGATTTTACTTGAAATAATAACCCCAGATAGAGTGGTGGTAAGCGAAGAAGTAGACATCGTAACTGCTCCAGGGGTAGTTGGAGAGTTTGGAGTTTTAGCTAACCATGCCCCTATGATAGCGGCGGTGAAGATAGGTCCTCTTCGTTATCGTGTAGGAGATAGAGAAGAATGGGTGGCTATAAGCGGAGGTTTTTGTGAGGTATTTAATAACAAGATAACCTTTTTAGTAGAATCAGCCGAAAGAGCTTACGAAATAGACGTAGAAAGGGCGTTAAGAGCTAAAGAAAGAGCAGAAAAAAGGATTCAACAATATATGGCTCAGGCGGAGAAAATTGATTATGCCAGGGCAAGAGCTACTCTTCAAAGAGCTTTGACCAGACTTTTGGTAGCAGAAAAAGGAAAAACAAGCGTTCCTCGATAAAAATTTAGACAACTCTATCAATTGAGGCCCCTGAAAACGGTAGGGGCCTCAATTTTTAAAAATTGCAAAAGTCAACATTTCGTGAATTAATTCGCTCTCTTAGAAAGTCTTATACTAGAGAATGTTTACAAAGGTTAAGTCTTATTATTTGCAAACACATAGAAAAATTATCTTTTTATCAAAAAACTCAAAAAATTGTTTACTACTATCCAAAAGACGGTGAAGTGTCTCTTCTTTATTTGATAGGAAAAGGTTTTTTAGAAAAAAAGGTCTATTTACCTAAAACCTGGGTTCAACAAAAAAAACTAACCTTTCATCAAGTTTACAGTTTTTCTGATTTAAGACCAGGACCCTTTGGTTTGTTAGAACCACCGGTTGAACATCCTAAAATAGAATGGGAAGAGATAGAATTGATCTTTGTTCCTGGTTTAGCCTTTGATTTGAAAGGAGGTAGGATAGGTTATGGAGGAGGTTTTTATGACCGGGTTTTGTTTCAAGTAAAAGGTAAAAAAATAGGGGTTGCTTTTTCCTTTCAAGTTTTCAACAAACTTCCTTTAGAACCTCATGATTGTAAGGTAGATTTTTTGGTTACTGAAAAGGGGGTTTTGGTATGCAGTCCTTAAAAGAGGTTTTAAAGAGAAATTATGCAATTTTGCTAGACAACCTACAAAAAGCTTGCTTAAAAGCTGGTAGGTCAATGGATTCAATTCGAGTTCTAGGTGCCTCTAAAGGTCAAAGTCCAGAGAAAATAAAGATTGCTTATGAACTTGGTATAAAACTTTTTGGAGAAAACTATGTACAGGAAGGGGAGAAAAAGATCAAAGAACTTTCTTTCTTAAATATAGAATGGCATTTTATAGGAAGGCTTCAAACTAACAAAGTAAAAAAAGCTTTAAACCTTTTTTCGGTTTTACAGACCTTAGATCGTTATGACTTGGCTAAAGAAATACAAAAACAGGCTGAGAAATTAAACAAATCAGTCCCAGTGCTTATAGAAATAAATATAGGGGAGGAACCAACCAAAGCAGGGATAACCAAAGGTGAGATAGAGGATTTTTTAGAAAAAATAAGTAATTTTAACAGAATTAAAATAATAGGTCTTATGTGTTTACCTCCTTATAAAGAAAATCCCGAAGAAGTGAGGCCTTATTTTGTAGAAATGAGAAAACTTTTTGAAAGGTTGAAACCTTATTTAGGAAGTGAATTTAGAGAGCTTTCTATGGGAACCAGTCATGACTATACCGTAGCTGTAGAAGAAGGAGCTACTATCATTAGAATAGGAGAAGCTCTTTTTGGTAAAAGAGAGCGTAACCCCTAAGAAAACCTTTTTCCCTGAAAAGAATTCTAAGCTTTTCTTGTTGGCATCAGGATTTTCTTTAGGTCTTTTTTTAGGTTTTTTAGGGATTCCCTGGTGGCTACCTTCTTTAGGTTTGATGCTTTTTTTGGGTTTTTGTTGTTTTTTGTCTAAAGAAAAGAGGTCGTTTAATCTTCTCTTATTCAGTTTTATTCTTATTGGTTCGTTAATTTTTAGCAAAAATTATTGGGAATCTCGTTTAACTTTAAAAGAAGGCAAAGAGTTTAAAAGTTATGTAAGTATAGAAAAGGTGGAACCCTATTTTGGAGGTTATTTTGTCGAAGCCTATGATAAAGAAAGAGGAAGGGTTGTGTTTAAAACCGATAGTTTATATTTTATTCCTGGTCAAGAGTGTCTTTTTTGGTTCAAACCTAAAAATATACAGGAGTATTCCCTTCCATTCTTTTTTCAGAAGGAATTAAGATTAAAAGCTAAAGGATATGAAAAAGAATTATCCTTTATAAAGGAAAAAGGTTGGGTATGTAGGGATCCTAAGGGTTTTCAAGTAGAGGCTTTAAGGTTTAAACTTTTTCAGTTTTCAGAAAGACTTGACCAAGAGGCCAAAGGTCTTTTTCAAGCTTTGGTTTTAGGAGTAGAAACTAACCTTCCAGAGGAAGTTAAAGAAAGATTAAAAGATCAAGGACTTTACCATCTTTTAGCTATCTCAGGTTTTAATTTAGCTGTGATGTTTTGGTTATTTTACTGTTTTAGCTTTTGGTTGCTTGGTTTTACTCCTGCGGTAAAATGGGGATATCCTTTACAAAATTTAGCTTATATAACAGCCCTTCCAGCAGCCTTTTCTATTCTTGTCTTTTCTGGTTTTTGCCCTTCAGCCTATAGAGCTTTTTTATTTCTTTCTGTTTACGTATTTTCTCGATTGTTTTTTCGAAGAACCTCAGGTTTAATCATCCTATTTATTACCGTAGGAGTTCTTCTTATTTTACAACCTTACTTGATAGGTAACTTTTCGTTTTTACTTTCTTTTATGGCTACTTTAGGCTTGATTTTAGGTGATAGGTTTTATAGGTTTTATTTTTTTAACTTTTTAAATAGAGTCTTATTCTCTGATAGGTGGTACCATCAGTTTTTAAACTGGATAATTTATTCTTCTTGGATTTCTGTGGTAGTAAGTATATTACTTATGCCTTTTATCTTTGCCATAAACGGAAAATTTCCTGTATGGACGGTTTTTAACAATCTATTAGCAGGTGTTTTTTGGAGTTTTATTTTTATCCCTGGATGCATCTTAGTAGCTTTTTTTTCTTTCATTTTACCAGACATAGCCTTAGGTTTAGGTAATTTTATAGGAAAAATTTTTTGTTTATATAACTACTTACCTTTTTGGGAAGGCTATCTCAATATAAACTTACCTTTAAACCTTTTTTGTTGGTTATGGTTAAGCTTTATTATTTTTATAGGTATTGTCTGGTATTTTGGTTCTAAAAAGGTTTCTCTGATTTGTTTGTTAAGTTTTTCATTATTTGTGATAGTTGTTGATACTCTGTACAAAAGAGCAAGTTACTTTCTTGTTTTAGATGTAGGAAGAGCAAATGCCATGGTTTTTAAGTCTAAAGATAAGCATATCATGATAGATACAGGGCCCAATTTTGATACTAACTCTTCAGCGAGTGAAGGGTTTAATTGGACGAAGTTTTATTTAGAGCCTACTTTAAGAAAACTTGGGATTTCAAGAATAGAACTGTTAATAATCTCTCATCCTGACCTTGACCACAGCGGAGGGTTTAACACCCTGAAAAAAAATTTTTTGATAAAAAGAGAAGTTACTGGAAAGTTTAACTCACAAGACTGGGAAAAGGTAAATCTACTTTATCCTTTAGAAGAGATTTCTTCTCCTCAGAGTTTAAAAATAGGAGAGACAGAAGTTTTTCTTTTCCCTGGAGCTGAATCTTACGAAGATCTTAACCGAGAAAGTGTGGTTGTAGTTTTAGAACACGGAGGTTTGACCATTTTTTGCCCTGGCGATATAGACGTAGAGCGGTTTTATAGGTTAAAAGAAGAGGGTAGGGTTTTTCCAGCTGAGGTGCTGATTTCTCCTCATCATGGTTCAAAAAAGGGGATAAATCAGGAGGTTTTAAGTTGGCTAAAACCTAAAGTGGTTTTAACGTCAGGTAGAGGACCTTATCATCCACACCCAGAAGTTAAATTATTACTTGAAACACAAGGTATTCCTCATTTTTCTACTGCGGAAGAAGGAACTCTTTATGTTTTTCCAAAAGATGATTATTTTATATTATGTTTAGAAAAAACAAGAAGAACAAATTTTGAGGTTAAGATGTTTTTCCCTCTAATTCCGTACTATATAAGTCATGATTCTTGTAAAACCTTTAGTTATCATAGATATGGGGAATTAAACTAAAACTTCAGGAGAAGGTTATGGTATCTAAAAGTTACGAAACTTTTGAACATGGAGCAGACATAGGGATAAGAGGTTATGGAAAGACCTTAGAAGAGGCTTTTTCTAATTTGATAAAGGCCCTTTTTAGCTTGATTAGAGAAGAAGTAGACTTTAATAAAGTAGCAGCTGATCAAAGGGTAGGGATAGAGGTAGAGGCAGATTTTTTAGAGGAACTGGTGGTGATTTTTATCAATAAAGTGTTAAGTTTGTTTGCTTTAGAAAATATCTTTTTTAAAGAATTTAAAGGTAAAATATGGGAAAGTGATCAGAGAGTAAGGTTAGAGGGGACGTTATTAGGAGAAAAATATTCTCCAGAAAAGTTTGGGTATGGGGTTGAGGTAAAAGGAGCTACTTTTACTTTAGCTAAGGTAGAGAAAAATGGTGATCTTTGGGTAGCTCAATGTGTGGTAGATGTATGAATCTTGATAAAAATTTAGTTAAAGGGATGATGTATGGCTAAAATACTTATTGTAGGAAGACCTAATGTAGGTAAATCTACGCTTTTTAATACTCTTATCGGGGAAAAAAAGGCTATAGTTGAACGAACCCCTGGTGTTACCCGAGACTTGGTAGAAGGATATCTTGAGTTAAAAGAAGGAAAAGGAGTAAAATTAATTGATACAGGGGGTATAGAATGGGGGGGGAAGGAGTTTTTTAGTGAAGTTATCAAAAAGTTGGTAGACCAGGCTTTGGAAGAAGCAGATTTAGTTCTTTTTGTTGTGGATGCTAAACAGGGATTGACTGAAGGAGACAAGGTTATCGCGGAATATTTGAGAAAAAAAGATAAAAAGATTTTGTTAGTAATAAACAAAGTAGAAGCCAAGGAAGATCAAGAGAGGGTTTTTGAATTTTATTCTTTAGGTTTTCCAGAGATTATTTCTATTTCTGCTAAAAACAAAAAAAATATTACTGAATTAAAAAATTTAATAGAAAGGCAGTTAGAAGGATCTATAGAAGAAATACCTCAAGAAGAGCCAATAAAGATAGCGATTCTTGGAAGACCAAATGTAGGGAAAAGTACGCTTATCAACCGTTTAGTAGGATATGAAAGGGTAATTGTATCTGAAATTCCTGGGACTACGAGAGATTGTGTAGATGTAAGGTTAAGTTTACCTACTGGAGAAAGTGTTTTGTTGATAGACACTCCAGGAATAAGAAGGAGAACCAGATTAGAAGAGAGAGTAGAAAAATTTGCTGTAGATAAGGCTTTACATACTATCGAAAAAGTAGATGTGGTACTTATGATGATTACTGCAGAGGAAGGAATAACCAACCAAGACCAGCGTTTGTTAAGACAGGTATATAAGCATCACAAAGCGTGTATCCTTTTAGTAAATAAATGGGACCTTTTTGATAAAAAGAGAGAGGCTGGAAATCTGGTTTTAGAAAATATAAAATATGGAGTAAGGTTTATGCCTTGGCTTCCTATTCTTACCATTTCAGCCAAAACCGGAAGAAGAGTAAAGGAAATTTGGAGTGTTTTAAAGGAGGTAATGGAACAATATAGTTTAAGGGTAAACACTGCTCAGGTGAATAAACTTTTGGAATACCTAAAGGAGAATCATAATTTTTCGATAAAAGGGAAAAAGCTTAAATTTTATTATGCTACTCAAACAGACATCAAGCCTCCTACCTTTGTAGTTTTTATCAATTTTGACCCAGAAGAGGTGCCTAAAAGCATAGAAAAGTTTATCAGAAACAGTTTTCAAAAACATCTGAACTTTGATAAAGTTCCTATTAAAGTGGTTTTTAGGCTAAGGAGTTGAATTGGTAGAGGAAATAGGTTGGACTTGGGAGGTTTCTTTAGGTGGTTGGTAATGTATGACTAAGCTTATTCTTCTGTTTCTTGGGTCAAAGGGATTATCCTTTATTAAAGGGAAGTTGTCTGCATATCCTACTACTTTTTTTATTTTTTCTGGAGAAAATCCGTTTTTTTCTAACTCTAACATGGCTGAAAGGGCTCTGGCAGTAGAGAGTTCCCAGTTTCCTAATTTTCCTCTTCTTGAAGGGACAGCGTCTGTATGTCCTTCTATGGTTATGGTTCCAGAAACGTTTTTTAACTCCTGGGCTAAGGTTTGTAAGATAGCCTTAGCAGTAGGAGTTAACTCAGCACTACCGCTCTGGAATAAAGGTTGATTGGTAAGTTCTACAATTTCTATACGGATGATTTTTTCTTTTTCTGAAATTTCTATTAAAATATGTTCTTTAAGAGACTTTAGTCTTGTTTCTACGATTTTTTTTATCTTTTCTTCTTCTTTTCTTAGGTCAAACTTGGCCTCAGGCATAAGTCCACTATATTCACTTTTTAATGTGCCTTTTCGGTAATACTCCATAAGCATACTTACACCAGCCTTTTCAAAAATGTTAAACTTTCTAAAATAGGCTGCAACCTGAGCCTTCTGTTTTGGTTCCATGATACTTACCAGCCACATCAAAAGAAAAAAAGTCATCATCCCTGCTAAAAAGTCTGCATAGGCAATCTTCCAGGAACCTCCGTGATGCCCTCCGACTATTTTTTTAACCTTTTTGATGATTATAGGAGGAGTGGTCATGGTTTATTTGTTATTTTTTACCTTTCATAAGGTTTTCAAGTTCTTCAAAAGATGGTCTCATATGAGGGGATATGGATCTCCTGGCAAATTCAACCGCTATTTGAGGGGCTCCACCTCCTATAAAATAAACGATAGCGGTTTTGATGACGTTAAGATATTCTTTTTCTTGATTGCAAAAAAACTCCAATTTTTGGACAAGAGGGGTTAAAAATCCATAACAGGTTAAGATACCGATAAACGTACCTGCAAGCGCTATAGAAAGATGATGACCCAAAACTTCAGGTGGCTCATCAATCTTTCCCATCGTTAAGATTATACCTAAAACTGCAGCCACCAAACCTAAACCTGGCATAGAGTCTGCAAGTTTTTCAAGACGGTGTACCGGTTCTAAATTCTCATGGTGGATGATTTCTATCTCATTTTCTAAAAGGGCTTCTAACTCAAAATGTGTGATGTTGGTGGTTAAAATAGAACGAAAAGTGTTTCTAATAAAGTCTAAGGCGTGATGATTAGCAAGAACCTTAGGATAGCTTGAAAAGATTTTACTTGCCTCTGGGTTTTCAATGTCCTGCTCGATCGAGATTAAACCTTCTTTTTTTATCTTTCTAAAAATATCGTTTAAAAGAAGTAGTAGGTCTATAAAATCTTGTTTTCCATAAATTTGGGGTTTAGTAAGCGCTTTGATAGAATATTGGATAGCCCCTTTTAAAGCAGGTTGGGTTGAAGCTGCTAATAAGGCTCCTCCTGCTGCCCCAAAGATGATTAACCATTCGACCGGTTGTATAAGAACTGAAAAGTTACCATGTTCTAAGGCATAACCACCAAATACACATATTATAACTACAATAAAACCTACTATAGAAGGCATTTAGATTTCCCTCATCTCTCTGATGATTTCTCTTTCCTTTTGTAGAATAAAAAAACCTATCTTTTCTCTGATGTCTTTGGTTAGGTTGACAAACTCCACAGCGACTTCAAACTTACCCTCTACAGGTTTACATCTGACTACCTTGCCATAAAGATAAAAACCTACAGGCTGATAAAGGTCTAATACTGTTTTTATTTCTACAAAATCGTTTATCTCAAAAGGTTCTTGGCTAATAAATCTTAGACCTTTTTCACTTAAGTTTACTTTTTTATAAGGGAGTTTGTTAAATCCTTCTTTTTCTCGAGACATAAGGTTGATTAAATAATCAAGCTTTGCATTAATTAACTTTAACCAAGAATTTAACGCTTCATCTATGGTATCTTTAACAGGAATGTAGGAAAAAACAGAAGTATCTCCTACCACATGAGCTATTCTGTTTTCTATCTCAGAGGGGTCTAACTTTGTCACTTCTAATGGAATTACTACATCTATTCTTACGGCTTCTCTGCCCATAAATCCTCTGAAAAGATTTTATAAAATAAATCGGAAAGATTTCAAAAAACTTTAAAAATCCCCCTTTTGGGGACCAAATTTTTTTAATTTTGAAATTATATAGTTAATTTTTAGGGTTGACAAGACGGAAAAATTAGTATAATAGTTTATTTAAAAATCAAAAATAAAATTTTAGGAGGTGACCTTATGCATCATCAAATTTATGTGGTAGGGCACAAAAAACCTGATACTGATTCTGTGGCTTCTGCTATAGTGTTTGCTTATCTTTTAAACGCTTGGAAAAAAGCAGGCTGTAAAATCATGAAGGTAGAAAAGGAAGCCGTGCCTGTCATTCAGGGAGAACCTAATGCAGAAACAAAGTTTGTCTTAGAAAAATTTGGGATAGCAGTGCCTGAGATTATGACGGATGGAGAAGGCAAGACTATTGCTCTAATAGATCACTCTGATAAGGTTCAAAGTGTTGATAACATAGACAAGGCAGAAATAGTAGCCGTGGTTGATCATCACAAAATAGGAGATGTAACCACCCCTAATCCAATATTTTTTGTTAACTTCCCGGTAGGTTGTACTGCTACTGTTTTGAAATTTCTTTTTGATAAAACCGGTGTTGAAATTCCTAAAGAAATGGCTGGTCTTATGCTTGCAGCCATTTTAAGTGATACTGTTGTTTTTAAGTCTGCTACCACCACCGAGGCTGACAAAGAAGCAGCTGAAGCTTTAGCCAAGATCGCTGGGATAGAAGATATCGTAAGCTTCGGTGTAGAAGTAAAGTCCAAACTTTCTGATGTCTCTGGAATGTCTGCCAAAGACATCATCATGAGAGACTTCAAAGACTACAACATGAGTGGTAAAAAAGTGGGAGTAGGACAGATCGAGTTGATTGATTTAAAGACTATAGAACATAGGTTTGATGAAATCTATGATGAGCTTAACAAGATTAAGGTCGAAGGGGCTTATCATTCTGTGGTGTTGATGTTAACAGACATCATGAAGGAAGGTACTGAGTTGATGGTTATCACAGACGAACCAAAGATCATTGAGATTACTTTTGGGAAGAAATTAGAAGGAAAAAGCGTGTGGTTACCAGGTGTTATGAGTAGAAAGAAAGAAGTGGTACCACCTTTAGAAAAAACTTTTGCTAACCTCTAAGATAAGACCGAGGGGAGGGGGTCTTCCCTCCCTTATTCTATTTTTAAGCTAATGTCTACCGCTCTAACCGAATGGGTTAAACTCCCAGATGAGAGATAATCAACCTCAAGTTTGGCAAAATACTCAATGTTATCTAAATTAATTCCTCCCGAGACCTCTATTTTAAGGTTAGGGTTGTATTGCTTGATAAGATCTTTTGCTTTCTGGACATTTTCTGGGGTAAAGTTATCTAAAAGAACTACATCTATAGGTGCTTTGGCTTTCAGTAAAAACTCTAACTCTTCTAAAGATTTTACCTCTATTTCTACTTTTAGGTAATGAGGTAAAGTTTTAAGTACTTGAGGTATTTTTTCTATTCCTCCTAATACTTTGATATGATTATCTTTTATAAGGATACCGTCAGAGAGAGAGAAGCGATGGTTTTCTGCTCCCCCTACCTTAACCGCATACTTTTGTAAAACCTTTAAGCCAGGAAGGGTTTTTCTCGTATCAAGCAGAATTGTTTTATATGGGCTAAGTTTTTTTACCATCTTTCGGGTATAAGTGGCAATCCCAGAAAGATGTTGAAAAAGGTTGAGAACTACCCTTTCTGCTTTTAGTATACTTTTTACCCTTCCTTCTACTACTCCTATTTTAGTATAAGGTTCTACTTCTTGACCATCTTGGTAGTGCCAAAAGGTTTTTATTTCTGGGTCGATAAATGCAAACCCTTCTTCTACCACCAACGTACCACATACTACCATAGGTTCTTTGGCTAAAAAATAAGCTTTTACTATAGGGTTTTCTTTTATAACCAATTCTGTGGTTAAATCATAAAAAGGAATATCCTCTTCAAAAGCTTTAGCTAAAAGATTTTTAATTTTCCATTTCTCAAGCATTTTTTGCTTAATCCTCTGGAAAAATTAAATAAAAGTCTTAATTTTTATCATAACTTAAAATGGTAAGATGTAAAGTGTGCTAATTTTTGGAGGTGATCTTATATGGAAGAGATTAAAGAAAAGGAACAAAGTCTAGAAGAAAGAGAACAAAATTTAAAAGAAAATCTTGAAACACAAGAAGAGACTAAAACTAAAGAGGAAGAAGAAATTAAATACTGGAAGGATTTAGCTTTAAGATATGCAGCTGAAATAGAAAATCTTAAAAAAAGTCTTAAAAGAGAAAAAGAAGAGTATTATAAGTTTGCTTTGGAAAACTTTTTTAAAGAGATATTACCTGCTATAGATAATTTAGAAAGGGCGTTAGAGGCTTTTTCTACGAGTCAAAACATAGAGGCCTTAAAACAAGGGGTTGAGTTAACCTTTAGATCTTTAGTTTCTACCCTCGAAAAATTTGGGTTAAAGCAAGTAGCTCCAGCTGTAGGAGAACCTTTCCATCCTTTTTACCATGAAGCCCTTTCTAGTGAGGTTCATCCAGAAGTACCTTCTGGAGGTATCACTAAGGTATATCAGAAAGGTTATGCCTTGCATGATAGGTTAATAAGACCAGCTTTGGTTTGTGTGTGTATGGGGAAAAAGGAGGAACAAAAACCTTCTGAAGAGAGCCTCAAAGAAACAGAAGAAGAAAACATAGTAGAAAACGAATAAAAATTAGAGGGAGGGTTGAAAAATGAGCAAGGTACCTATAGTAGGTATTGACCTTGGAACTACTAACTCTTGTGTTGCCATATTTGAGGGTGGTGAACCCAAGGTAATCCCTAACAGAGAAGGGACAAGGACTACACCTTCGGTGGTAGCTTTCCAAGAAAACGGAGAGATATTGGTTGGTCTTCCTGCTAAAAGGCAGGCCATCATCAATGCAGAAAACACCATTTTTGGGATTAAGAGGTTGATGGGTAGAAAGTTTAACGATCCGGTGGTACAGGAATGGAAAAAAAAGGTTCCTTATAAGATAGTAGAGGCACCTAACGGAGACGCCCATGTAGAAATAAGAGAAAAACGTTATAGTCCTCCTGAGATTTCAGCCATGATCCTTAGAAAGATTAAGCAAGATTTAGAAGAGTATTTAGGCCAGGAAGTAAAAGATGTGGTAATTACCGTTCCTGCTTATTTTGATGACAGTCAGAGACAGGCAACTAAAGACGCAGGCAGGATCGCCGGTTTAAACGTTATCAGAATTATCAACGAGCCTACGGCTGCTTGCTTAGCCTATGGACTTGAAAAGAAAAAAGAAGGTTTGATTGCTGTTTTTGACCTTGGAGGAGGAACGTTTGATATCTCTATCTTAGAAATAGGAGATGGTGTATTTGAAGTTAAGTCAACCTCTGGAGATACCTTTTTAGGTGGTGAAGATTTTGATATGCGAATAGTAGACTACATCGCAGAAGAGTTTAAGAAAGAGCATGGGATAGACCTAAGACAGGATAAAATGGCTTTACAAAGGTTAAAAGAAGCTGCTGAAAAGGCTAAAATTGAGCTTTCAAGTACCTTAGAGACGGAGATAAACCTTCCTTTTATTACCGCTGATACCACAGGACCTAAACATTTGGTAATGAAGTTAACCAGGGCAAAGCTTGAAAGTTTAGTAGAGGATTTGATAGAAAGATTAGAAGAACCCTGTCGTATTGCCATGAAAGATGCAGGAATTACTCCTAAGGATATAAGTGAGGTTATTTTAGTTGGTGGTATGACCCGTATGCCAAGGGTTCAACAAAAGGTAAAAGAAATCTTTGGAAAAGAGCCTGTGAAAGGTGTTAACCCAGATGAAGTGGTGGCTATGGGTGCTGCCATTCAGGCTGGAGTATTAAAAGGAGAGGTAAAGGATGTGCTTCTTTTAGACGTAACTCCTCTTTCTTTGGGAATTGAAACCTTGGGAGGTGTTTTTACAGTTATCATACCGAGAGGTACCACCATTCCTACTAGAAAGAGTCAGATTTTTACCACAGCTACCGATAATCAGACAGCAGTTACCATTCATGTTTTGCAAGGAGAAAGGCCTTTGGCTAAAGACAACAAGAGTATCGCAAAATTTGACCTGGTAGGTATACCTCCTGCTCCAAGAGGAGTACCCCAGATAGAGGTTACTTTTGACATAGACGCAGATGGTATCTTACATGTTACTGCTAAAGACTTAGGCACCGGGAAAGAACAGTCTATCGTGGTAAGACCTACTTCAGGGTTAAGTGAAGAGGAAATCCAGAGAATTATTAAAGAGGCAGAACAGTTTGCAGAAGAAGACAGAAGAAAAAAAGAGCTTGCCGAAGCTCGCAACCAGGCAGACAGTCTTATCTATTCTGTAGAAAAAACCTTAAGAGAATTAGGAGACAAGGTCTCAGAACCTCTTAAAAAAGAAGTAGAAGAAAAGATAGCTCAACTAAAGAAGGCTATGGAAGGGGAGGACATAAACGAAATAAGAAGGGCAAGCGATGAATTAACCCAGGCTTCTTATAAACTTGCAGAGATGCTTTACAGAGAAAAAACTTCTTATACATCTCAAGAAGGTTCTCAGAAAAAAGGTGGAGATGATGTGATAGACGCTGATTTCGAAGAAATGAAATAAACTTGGGAAAAGGGGGCTTTTTAGCCTCCTTTCCCAAGGAGGTCTTTTTTGATAGAAAATAAAATAGGTATTACCTTAGGGTGTCCTGCAGGGATAGGTCCAGAAGTAATCCTTAAATCACTTCAACATTTTCAAGAGAAATTTCCTGAGGTTTTATCCTCTCTTTTGATTATAGGAGACGCTCGGGTTATAGAACAAAGGGCTAAATGGTTAGGGATTAAAATCCCTCCTGAGTTAGAAATTCTATCTCTTACCGAAATAGAGGTAAAGCCTGGGGAACCCTCGGTTGATGGATTTAAGGCAATGGGACTTTTTGTACAAAAAGCCATAGACCTTGCTAAAGAAGGTAAGATAAAGGCGATTGTTACCGGACCTATAAGTAAAGAGGGTTTAGAAAAGGTTGGGATTAAATATAAGGGACATACAGAGTGGCTGGCTCAAGAGCTTGGGGCTAAAGATTTTGTGATGAGTTTTTATGGAGAAAGATTAAAAGTATCGCTGGTTACTACACATATTCCTCTAAAAGAGGTCCCAGAAAAGATAACCGCAGACAAAGTTTTTGCTACAGCTAAGCTTTCCTTTGAATTTTTACTAAAACTTAAAGTATTAAATCCAAAAATCGCCCTCTGTGGGGTTAATCCCCATGCCGGAGAAGGAGGCCTTATAGGTGAAGAGGAAAAAACGGTTTTAAAAGAGGCCATAACCCTTTGTCAAAAAGCTGGTCTTCCCGTATATGGCCCTTATCCTGCAGATAGTCTTTTTTTCTGGGCTTATCAAGGACGTTATGATTTGGTAGTTGCCATGTATCACGATCAGGGGCTTGCTCCTTTTAAACTTATACATTTTGAAGACGGGGTAAACATAACCTTAGGACTTCCAGTAATAAGGACTTCTCCTTGTCATGGTACAGCTTATGATATAGCAAACAAAGGTGTTGCTAACCCATCAAGTTTTATCCAGGCAATACATTTAGCTTATAAACTTATCCAAGTCTAAACTTTTCTTGATTTTTTAACCTTTTAGGGTTAAAATCCATAAACAATGGTGAAAAAAATTCGTTTTACTCTTCTTTTGCTTGTTTTTGTCTTTTCTTTGTTATTTTTATGTGTAGTGAACATAGATTTTTTTCTTAATCGTCCCTGGATTAAAGGACCTCTGATCAACTTTTTAAAAAACACCCAGAAGATAGATATAAACTACAAAAAAATAAAGATAGATGTTTTTGAAGGAAAGGTAAAGATTGAAGATTTTGTGTTTAAAAATAGATATCGTGAGGTAGAGGCTCCTGAGGTTACTGCTTTTTTATCTTTATCCAAAATTTTTAGGTTAAAATTTTTCCCCGAAAGCATTCAGGTAAAAAATCTTAAATTAAAATCTTATCGGTCACCGGAACCTTTAAACTTGTATCAGTTAAGAGACCAGTTAAAAAAGATGGCTCCTTTTAACCTTAAAGCTAAAGAAGCCACTATAGAGTATGAATCTTCCATAGGCTGGTTGATTTTCGATAAGACAGATCTTTTTTTGAAAATAGACAATCAACAAACCCTATGGGAGTTAAAATCTCTTAAAAGTCCTCAGTTTAAAGAAGCTGAAATAAAAGGAAGGTTAAATCTTGCATCTCTTTTCTTAGAAACTTCAATTGAGGCTAGGAATTTTGATTTTACCGGTTTTATTAAGGGGGGAGAACCGTTTATAGGGCGTCTTACTTCTGATTTGATGGCTGAGCTGACTTTAGAAAAAGAAAACCTTTATCTTTCTTTTCAAATGTTAAATCCCCAACTGATTTTGAAACAGTTCCCTCAAGAAAAACTTTTAGGTGGCGTTATTACCGGAATCTTTAGCTCTCAAAAAGATGGGCTTATGTTAAACCTTAAAAAAATAGTTTTGAGAAATCCTTTTTTAGAGGCACAGGGAGAGTTTTTAAAGAAAAAGGACGGTTTAGAAGCAACTCTTAAGGTTAAAAAACTTGATTTGGCAGAGATAAAAAGAGTAGGACTTCTTTTTTTTGAAAAACAAAAGGGGGTAAAAGAAGCTTTTGATTTTATAGGGAAAGGGAGTTTGGAAGATTTAGAGGTTGTTTTTTCTGGGAAAGATTGGCAAGAGCTTATCGACTATAAAAGGATAAAAGCGAAAGGTAAGTTGAAAGAAGGTCAGATAATTCTGGGTTTTCTTCCTTTAGACTTAGAACAAGTCACAGGAGAGCTGGGTTTTTCAGAAGGAAGGCTTATCTTTAACGGAACGTTGACAGCAGAAGGTTCTGTCTTGGGGACGGTAAAAAGTTTTGAGTTAGACCTTTCAAAAAAACAGCCTGAGCTCTGGTTAGAAGGAACCATCTCAGGTAGGGCAGAAAAAATCCAAGAGCTTGTAGCAAACTTTGACATGTTCAAGCCTTACCGAGAAAAAATAAAAGAATTTAAGACAGAGGGTTCTATTGTTTCTAAGATAGACCTAAAAGGTCCTTTAGATGCTCTTCAACTCTCCTTTGACATAGCTTCAGAAGATGCCTCATTAGCCGTGCCTTTTTATGACAAACCTTTGTACTTAAAAACAGCTAAAATTTTTTACTACAAAAACAAACTAAATCTTTCCAATCTAAATGTATTTAATAAAGAATTGGCGATAAAAGATGGAGGTTTTGAGTTAGATTTATCCTCTTTAGACTTTGGGGTTAAAGTTTGGGGAGTGACCATAAAACCTGAGTTTTTAGAGTTTTTAAAGGATAAGGTAAAAGAGGTAGCTGTGTTTTTTAAAGAAAAGGGCCTTAAATTTGAAAATTTAGAGATAGAAGAAGGAGAATTTCGAGGGAATTTAAAACAATTAACCCAAGAGCAAGTAAACTTAAAACAGGCTATTTTAGGCAATCTCTTTTTAAAGAGAAAAGCAGTAAATCTTAGGATAAGTGAAGAGGTAAAAGGAGAAAGATTTTCTGGTTATTCAGAAAGTTTACCTTTAGTTTGGCGTGAGGGGGGGCTTTCTTTTGGAGAGGCTGCTTTTGAAATAGAAGATTCTAATTTTGTAGGTAAGGGTAGGGTTTTTGACCAAGAAATTTTTTTAGAACTAAAAGGAGAGGTGAAAGAAAGACTAAAGGATAAGATTGAAAAGGTCTTAGGGCTTAAAGAGGCTTCTTTTCTATTAAAATCTCCGATAAACATAGAAAACCTATCTTTGGTTTATAGAGACGGACAGGTTCAATCCCGAGGAACCTTTAAGATCTCAGATAAAGAAATTTCTGTAACTTTGGACCAAACTAAAGACCAAACCTCAATTTTGGGGAGTTTTAACGGAAAAGAAAGTCAGCAGAAGTTTGGATTAAGGTTAAACCAAAATCAAATAGATTTAACCCTGCAAGGTAAAACTCGTTTGGAAGAGTTAGGAACAATCTTTGATAAGGTACCTTACCCATTAGAAGGTTTAGTAGAAAACAATTTGCACTTAAAGTTTAAAAAAGAAAAAAATATCTTAGTGTCTTTGGCAAACGACTACTTAAACAGAAACCTTTTTCTTGAAGAAGGTTGGCTTACACTTCAAGGAGTTAAGTTTAAAGATGGAATAGCGATTGAGGGTGAAGGAAAGATTGCTAAGAACCATACGATTCATGGAAAGTTTAAGTTTGAATGGAACAATTCTACCTTATTAGCTGACTTAAAGGTGGATACCAACCAAAAATATGTTTTGGTTACAGGGGATTTAAGGTCTGAAAAAATAGATTTAAAAAAGTTTTTAGGTTTAAGCTCAACCCAAGAAACCTCTGATAAAACGGTTAAAAAAGAAATCTGGGACTATTTCCAAGGGATTCCTCTAATAGCAGAGTTAAAGGTGAACGCAAACGACCTTATTCTTCCTACCTCCCATAAGGTAGAAAACTTTAGTTTAGACTTAAGTTTAAACACTAAAGCGAAACTTTTATGGGCCAACCTGACCAAGGCTAATTTTTGCGGATTAGGATTAGATTTTATCTATTCTTTATCAGGGGAAGCCCATCAAGTTTTTGTAGAACTTTTACCTTCAGAAGGAGACCTGTTAGACCTTTTTTCCTGTCTGTATCCAGAAGAGATGCCTACCGTAATCTTAGAAGGTCCTTATAAGGTAAAAGGATATGCCTTTTTTGAAGGAAATAGTAAAGATTGGATTACGAATAGCAGAGGAGAGTTGATACTTAAATCTAAAAAGGGATATATTTACCGTGCTCCTCTTATAGCTCATCTTTTGGGTTTTTTAAGTCCGATAGACCTTTTTAGAGGAAAAATTCCTAATTTAGAAAGTCAGTTATTACCCTACGAAGAATTAATTTTCAACTCCCGCTTTACCGATACGACTTTACTCATAGATGAAGCCTTTCTTTCAGCCTCAGGTTTTAGATTGTTTGGCGAGGGACCGATAAACTTGAAAAACAAGGAACTAAACCTTACTTTTTATGCCTCTCCTTTCAAAACGATAGACGTGATTTTAGAAAAGGTTCCAGGGTTAGGGAAATGGGTTCTTGGGAAACCGAGGATGTTAGTTTACCTACCTTTACAGGTGGTAGGGACATACGATAATTATAACATCATTCCCTTACATCCCAGTAGTTTAGGAAAAGGGGTTTTCACCTTTATCTTTAGGTTATTCGGAATTTCTGAAGAGTTTTATCAAAAGCCTTCTCAAAAGGCATCTAATTTTCAGGAAAAGAAAGAAGAACTTTTAAAAGAAAGAGAGAACATAAATCGAACTCCATGAAAGAAGATTTTATCCTTTTTGAAGATAAAAGTCTTTTGGTGGTAAATAAACCTGCTGGAATGGTGGTTCAGGGAGCAAAGGATTTAGAGGTATCTTTGTTAAATTTGTTAAAAGATTATTTAAAAAAAAGAGATAATAAACCAGGAAACGTTTTTTTAGCGGTGGTTCATCGTTTGGATAAACCTATTTCTGGAGCATTAGTTTTTGCCAAGCGCACAAAAGCAGCCAGAAGACTTACCGAAAGTTTTAAACAGAAAGAGGTGGGTAAATTTTATCTTGCAGAGGTAGAAGGAATTTTAAAAGGTCAAAACTTGATCAGGGCTTATCTTAAATGGGATCAAAAATCTCACAAAGCTTTGGTTTTTTGGGAACCTAAAGAAGGTGCAAAAGAAAGTCTAACATATTATGAAACGTTACAGGTTGTAAAAAATAGATCGTTAGTCTTGCTTTTTCCGATTACAGGAAGAAAACATCAACTAAGGGCTGTCCTAAGTAGTCTTGGGTTCCCTGTGGTAGGGGATGTTAGATATGGAGCCAAAAGATTGGTTAATCAGGGTAAGGCTATTCTTTTGCATGCTTGTTTTATATGTTTCCCCCATCCTCTGGAAAAAGAACCTGTTGAAGTATTGGCTCCGTTACCTCAATATTTTTCTTTCCCCAATCTTGACAAAACCTTAAATTTGGAGTTTCTTAATAAAAAGTTTCAAGATTTAAAAAAACTTTACCAGGAGTAAACTTTGGAGAAAAAAAAAGAAAGTTCAAATTCAGAACTTCCTGTTTTATGTGCTACCTGTGCTTGGAGGGAGTTTTGTGCTAAAAAGTTTTCTTTTGACAATACCCAACCCTTGAAGTGTCCTGACTATTCTCCTGACCTAACCCTTTTAAAAAATCTAAGAAAGGAGACCAAGGTTGATAAAGCAGAGGATTAAAGAGGCAGTAGAAAAGGCTGTTAAGACTGTTTTTGGCGAGATACCTTTGCCTCAGTTTGAAATAGAGACCCCAAGAAAAGGTTTTTTTGGGGATTATGCTACCAACATAGCCTTTGTTTTAAAAAACTCCTTAAACCTTTCTCCTTTAGAAATAGCTGAAAAGTTGGTTCAAGAACTAACTAACGAAAAAACTCTTTTTGAAAAGGTAGAGGTTGCTAAACCAGGGTTTATCAATTTTTGGGTATCTACTCAGTATTATCTTGAAAACTTGCTTAAAGTCATAGAAGAAAAAGATAACTATGGTAGGATTGACTTAGGTAAAGGGAAAAAGGTTTTGGTTGAGTTTGTTTCCGCTAATCCCACGGGGCCTCTTCATATAGGACATGGAAGGGGTGCAGCTTATGGAGATTCTTTAGCAAGGGTTTTAGAGTTCACTGGTTATTCTGTTATCAGAGAGTATTACATAAACGATAAAGGTACTCAAATGGATATTTTAGGGGAGTCTGTTTATCTCAGGGCTAAGGAGTTAAAAGGAGAAAAGATCAATTTTCCGGAAGATTTTTATAAAGGTGCGTACATCTACGATATAGCCAAAAAGGTTTTGGCAGACTATCCTAACCTTTTAGAATTAGAAAAAAAAGAGGCCATAGCCATCTGCAGAGAGATAGCGATAAAGACCATCCTTGAAGATATAAAATCAGACCTTGATAGGTTCAGGGTAGTTTTTGATAGTTGGTATTCAGAAAAAAGCCTTTATGAAAAAGGCAAAGTAGATGCTTTGATAAACCTTTTAAAACAAAAAGGTTTAGTTTATGAAAAAGAAGGTGCTTTATGGTTTAGGTCTTCTGATTTTGGAGATGAAAAAGACCGGGTGCTTATTCGTTCTAACGGAGAATATACCTATTTTGCAGGAGACATCGCCTATCATCATGAAAAGTTTGTAGACCGTGGGTTTGACCTTGCGATCAACCTTTGGGGAGCAGACCACCATGGATATGTAAAACGGTTAAAAGGGGCTCTTAAGGCTTTAGGTTTAAATCCAGAAAATTTAAAAGTAATTCTTATTCAGATGGTTAATCTTATAGAAGGTGGAGAACTAAAAAGCATGTCCACCAGACAAGGGGAATTTGTAGAGCTAAAAGAACTTTTAGATGAGGTGGGGGTAGATGCTACCAGATTTATTTTTTTATCCAGGTCTTCTGACTCTCCTTTAGATTTTGATATAGATTTGGCCAAAAAGCAGTCTCAAGAAAACCCAGTTTATTATGTACAATATGCTCACGCAAGGATTTGCAGTATTTTTGAGAAAGCAAGAGAGCAAGGTTTAGGAGAAATAAACTGGAGAGAGGTAGATTTTAGCCTTCTTTCTTCAGAGGAAGAGATTGCTCTTGCCAAAAAGATAGAAGAATTTAAAGAGGTTATAGAATCAGCAAGTATGTTTTATGCTCCCTATAAAATTACTTATTACCTGTTAGACCTTGCCAAACAATTTCATGAGTTTTATACTAAACATCGAGTGCTTTCAGATGATATACCGTTAACTTTAGCTAGACTAGGGTTGTGTTTAGGGTGTAAAATAGTTTTAAAAAATGGCCTAAATCTTTTGGGAGTTAACTCCCCAGAAAAAATGTAAAAAGGAGGTTTTTTATGGAGGGTAAGAAAGTAAAAATAGAGGTAAGTAGGATTGCTTTAGTTTTTATTATACTTTTTGGTTTGTGTTTGTTGGTTTGGAGTTTTATTATAGGAGTTTGGGTAGGAAGTAAATTAGGTTCTAAAGAACAGGAGAAGATAGCCGCAGAGTCTACCTCTAAAGAG
>LDZS01001693.1_pt1 | contig 44892 bp, 45 predicted proteins | sample 615471 | NCBI WGS metagenome assembly LDZS01 (sample SAMN03408295, study PRJNA278302) | terrestrial metagenome | isolation source: oil reservoir sample K3 | place: USA: Alaska, North Slope, Kuparuk formation | collected 2013
AAAAGTCCCTGGATAAAAGCAGTAAGAATGTTACCATATAAGACCCCTTTTAAGATCAACCCTATTCTTTGTAACATTTTTTGTTTTTCTTGGCTTTTGCCAGGTATAAGGCTGACTATTTCTTGAATCACCTTTTCTCCGTCTATCAAAAAATAGTGTAAAGTAAGGATGGTAAAAGCTAACTGAAAGCCAAAAGAAAATAGAAATTTAGCCAAATTCGTGATAGAAAAAACCCCTGCCTGAAGGATAGAGGATATTGCTTGAGCGATTTTTTCTTGGATTTGAGGAAGATAAGGTTGTAGATAATATAATAGTTTAGTAAAAAAGGCATAAATTTTAGGGTATTTTTTTAGTTGTTCGACAAAATCATAAAGGCTCTGGTTGGCAACAGGTTTAACCCAGTCTAAGATAGAAAGGATCTGCTGGTAGAGGTTAAAAAGGATGGCTGAAAAAGGTCCTATTACAAATAGGATTAGAAAAAAGAGAACTATAAAAGAAGATAGGTTTTTACGTTTAAGTTTTTGATAGATTTTTTGATAGCAAGGATAGATAAAAAAAGCAATGATACCCGCCCAGCAAATTATAGAAAAAAGAGGACTTAACAGATAAACAAATCCAGCGATGATAAGAAAAGCTAAAAGAAGGGAAATAAAAAGCCCTACTTTATGATAAAAAGTTTCTCTATCGATCTTCATCTTTCTTTCAGTATAGCTTAGGTTATATTTTTCTCAAGGTTTTTTATGTTGTAAACTTAAAAATAGATATTATAATTTAAACTATGCCGATTTATGAGTTTAGGTGTGAAATCTGCGGGGAGGTTTTTGAAAGGTTGCAGAGGATGGATGAAGATTATCCTCCATGTCCTAAATGTGGAAGCTTAGAAGTAATGAAACTTCCCTCTATTTTTGGATTTCAAGATAGGATATCTCAAAAATCTCAAAGAGAGCTCTCTATCCTTAAGAGAGCCAGAGATTATTTAATAGACGGTAAGGTAGGGGAGGCCCGTCGGTTTTTAGAAAAAGCCAAAGAGTTTCATCCTTCAGATAGGGTAAAAAAGCTCTCCGACCTTCTTTCAGAAAGAAAAGCAGTGAGAACAGGATATATAAGTAAGACTGAATATGTGATTACCAAAAAGAAGGAGAAAGGATAAAATGGGTAAAGAGCAGGATGACCTCTTTTCAAACCTAATTACCTTTAGTACGTTTATCCTTTCTCTAAACACTGCTGCCCTTATCCATTTGGGAGAGCTTCCAAACCCCTTAACCAACAAAAAAGAGGTAAACCTTCTGTTAGCTAAACAAACCATAGATACGATTGAGATGCTAAAAGAAAAAACTAAAGGCAATCTTACTTTAGACGAAGAACGTCTGATTAATGCGATACTTTATGAGCTTAAACTTAAATTTTTGAAGGTTTCAGATTAAAGGTTCTATTCTTATGAAAAAATATCTTTTCCTATCTCCAGCCAAGCTAAATTTGGTCTTGCAAGTACTAAGTCGGAGAGAAGATGGATATCATAATCTTTATACGATTTTTCAAAAAATAGACCTTTTTGATGAGATAGAAATTAAAAAAGGGACTTTAGATTTTAGGTTGGATTTTATTTCTGACAGAGGCGATATTCCTCTGGAAGAAAATTTGGTTTATAAGGCTTATATAAAGTTTAAAGAAACTTTTAGGATTAACGAAAATCATCATATAAGGGTAAAAAAAACGATTCCCATCGGAGCTGGCTTAGGAGGGGGGAGTAGTAATGCTGCTACCATACTTAAAGGTTTAGCCTATATTTATGGTATAGATCGAGAAGAACCTTTATTGTATAGCATAGCTAAGAGTTTAGGAGCAGATGTGCCTTTTTTTTTAAGTCCTTATGTTGCAGCTATAGGTGAAGGCATAGGAGATGTTTTAATACCTTATCCTTCTTTTCAAGCGTGGTATCTACTTATTTGTCCTAACTTTGAAATAAGTACTAAGTGGGCTTATCAAAATTTAGGATTGACAAATTCAAAAAATCCTGTTTATTATTCTACCGAAGTCTCCCCTTGGAGACATCCTCAAGGCCTTATAAACGATTTTAAGGCCTTAGTTTTTAACAAGTTTCCTTTTTTAAAAGAGCTTGAAACTAAACTTAAAACTTTTGGGTGCTGTGCTGTTAGTCTTAGTGGTACAGGCCCAACAATTTTTGGGATTTTTGAAAAAGAACCTCCCTTTTATGTTTATGAAACCCTAAAAAGAACACTTAAGGAAGTCAAGGTATTTTTATTGCAAAATTTGGAATAGGTTAGGAGGAGAAATAAAGATGGGAGGGTATAATTTTAAAGGGATTTGTGTGTTCTCTGGTAGTGCTAATCTAGATTTAGCAGAAAAGATTTGTAGTTTTTTAGACCTTCCTTTAGGTAAGGCGGTAGTAAAGCGTTTTAGCGATGGAGAGATTTTTGTTGAGATTAAAGATAACATAAGAGGAGCAGACGTTTTTATTATCCAACCTACCTGTCCCCCTGTAAACGAACATTTGATGGAACTTCTTATTATGATAGATGCAGCTCGTAGGGCTTCAGCCAGAAGAATTACTGCGGTTATTCCTTATTATGGATATGCAAGGCAGGATAGAAAAACAGCTCCAAGAACTCCTATTTCAGCCAAGTTAGTAGCTAATTTGATAGTCGTAGCAGGGGCAAGAAGAGTTTTAACTGTTGACCTTCATGCTGGACAGATCCAAGGTTTTTTTGACATACCTGTAGATCATCTTTATGCCTTGCCGGTTTTTTTAAAGCACATCAAGGAGAATTTTTCAGGAAAAGACTTAGTTATCGTTTCTCCTGATGCCGGTGGAGTAGAAAGGGCAAGAGAGTATGCTAAAAGGCTAGGAGCCTCTATCGCTATCATAGATAAAAGAAGAGAACGTCCTAATGAAAGTGCTGTCATGCATATTATAGGAGAAGTAAAGGATAAAATAGCCATCATCATAGACGATATGGTAGATACAGCTGGTACTATGTGTCAAGCAGCTGATGCTATCATAGAAAGAGGAGCTTTAGAGGTTTATGGAATGGCAACCCATCCTGTACTTTCTGGTAAGGCTTTAGAAAGGATTGCTAATTCTTCGTTGAAAGCTCTTTGGGTAAGTGATACCATACCGTTAAGAGAGGAAGCAAAGGCTATAGGTAAGATAAAGGTTCTTTCTTTGGCAGGTTTGTTGGCTGAAGCTATAAGAAGGATACACACCGACGAGTCTATAAGTTCTCTTTTTGTATAAATTTTTTTTAACTAAAAGGAGGAGGAGATACAATGAGACAGGTGAATTTATCAGTTGTTAAAAGAGAAAAAACTGGTAAGGAATGTGCTAAAAAGTTGCGCAAACAAGGTCTGATACCAGCTATAGTCTATGGACATAATTTTGATCCAGTTCCTATCTCGGTAAAAGCTAACGAACTTGAAAGTATTTTGCATAAATACAAAGGTGAAACCTTACTTTTTAACTTGGAGGTACAAAACGGAGAAACTCAGAGAATACAAGCTATTTTAAAAGACTATCAGCTCCATCCTGTTACCGATAAGATTATTCACCTTGATTTTGTAGCGATTAAAGAGGGAGAAACTGTAAGTATAGACGTACCTTTAGAGTTTGTAGGACGTCCAGTAGGACTTACTAAAGGTGGAGTAATCGAAATTTTTATGCATGATTTAACGGTAGAATGTCTTCCTTCTAACATCCCTGATAAAATCCAGGTAGATATATCTAACTTAGATTTAGGAGACGTTTTACATGTAAAAGATATAAAAGTTCCTGAGGGAGTAAAAGTTTTAGATGATCCTGAGGATACCGTGATTACCATCGTAGCTGAAGGTGGAGAAGAAGAGGGGACTTCTACAGAGGAATCTGAATAGTTAAGATGTGGCTTTTTTGCGGATTAGGTAATCCTGGAGAGGAGTATAAAGAAACAAGACACAATTTTGGATTTTTAGTTTTAGATGCCTTTGCTGAAAGGCATAAGCTTAAGTTTAATTTTTATAAAGAAATGGAAAGTGAAGTAGCCTTTTATAAAGATAAAGCAATTTTAGTTAAACCCCAAACTTATATGAACCTTTCTGGTAGAGCGGTTAAGAAGTGGGTTTTAAAAGAACGAATATCGTTAAACAATCTTTTGGTAATCTATGATGATATGGACCTTCCTTTAGGGAAATTAAAGATTTTACCTAAGGGAGGAGCCGGTGGGCATAAAGGCATGCTTTCGATTATAGAGTGTTTGGGTTCTTCTGATTTCCCAAGAATGAAGTTAGGAATAGGTAAACCTGAAGATAAAGACGTGGTGAGTTATGTGCTAAGCCCATTTAACGAAGAAGAGAAAGAGAAAGTAAAAAAAATACTCGAAGTAGCGGTAGCTGCTTTAGAAGATCTTCTTTATAAGGGTCTGCTGAAGACAATGACTATTTATAATTCACAGGCAGTGGTGTAAGATGAACTTAGCACGTTGGAACTATTATGTGCAAGGCTTTTTTTTGAAGTTTGAAAGAGTTCTTTATATTTTAATCGGGTTAGGGATACTGATTGCCACTGGTTTTATCATCTTTTACGGGTTTAAAACTATTTTAGCGATCCCTACGTATGTCAACTTTACAGAGGGAATTATTAAGGTATTGGATAAATTTTTAATAGCCATGATGTTTCTGGAAGTTTTTTATACTCTACAGGTGATTTTTGGAGAAGAATATAAGCTTAAATGCTTAGAGCCTTTTTTACTGGTAGGAATCATTGCTTTAGTCCGAAGACTTTTGATCGTAGGTTTTGAGATAGCTCATACCTCTTCTTTTGACCCAGAACGTTTTAAGTATTATCTTTTTGAGATATTAGTCATAGGGATCTTGATTTTGATGTTGATAGGAGGAATAGCTATTTTAAGAAAGTTGAGGGTTGGAAGATGATACATAAAATATTAGTTCTTGATTTTGGTTCTCAGACTACTCAGCTTATTGCTAGAAGGATTAGAGAATTAGGGGTTTATAGTGAAATAAAACCTTGTTTTGTGTCTTTGGAGGAGATAAAAGGTTTTAACCCTTCAGGGATCATTCTTTCAGGAGGCCCAAGCAGTGTTTACGATAAAGATGCACCTATGATATCTGCTGAGATTTTTGAATTAGGGATTCCGATTTTAGGTATTTGCTATGGATTACAGTTGATAAGTTATCTTTTAGGGGGGAAGGTAGAAAGAAGTGAAAAACGAGAATTTGGTCCTGCTTATATTAAAATAATAGAAGAAAATGCCCTTTTTAAAGGATTAAAAAAGGGGGAGAAATATAAGGTATGGATGAGTCATAGCGATAAAATTGAGTTTTTACCTGAAGGGTTTTATGTATTGGCTGAGACAGAAAATACCCCTTTTGCTGCTGTAGCTCATATAGAAAAACCTATCTATGGGGTTCAGTTTCATCCAGAGGTAGTCCATACAGAGATAGGCCAGGATGTGTTAAGAAATTTTGTGTTTGAGATTTGTGGTTGTACGGCTGATTGGAGTATGCCATCTTTTATAGAAAAAACCGTAGAAGATATAAAAAATCTGGTTAAAGAAGATGAAAAAGTGATCTGTGCCCTTTCTGGTGGTATAGACTCTACCGTAACAGCCCTTTTGGTTCATAAAGCCATAGGAGATAGGCTGATACCTATCTTTGTAAACAATGGACTTTTAAGAAAAAACGAACCAGAAGAAGTGCTATCTTTGATGAAAAGTTTAGGGCTAAAAGTAGATTATGTAGACGCAAGCTCTCTTTTTCTGGAGAGATTAAAGGGGGTTGAAGACCCAGAGAAAAAAAGAAAGATTATCGGGGAAACCTTTATAGAGGTGTTTGAAAAAGAAGCTAAAAAGTTTGATAACGTGGTTTATCTTGCTCAAGGTACTTTATACCCGGATGTAATTGAAAGTGTTTCTTTTAAAGGACCCTCTGCTACCATCAAGTCCCATCATAACGTAGGTGGGTTACCTGAAAGGATGCACCTTAAGTTGATAGAACCTTTGCGAGAGCTTTTTAAGGATGAGGTGAGAAAGATAGCAGAACTTTTAGGTTTACCTAAACATATTATATGGAGGCAACCTTTTCCAGGCCCAGGTCTTGCTATAAGAATAATAGGAGAAGTCTCGGAAGAAAAACTGGATATTTTAAGAGAGGCTGACTCGATAGTTACAGAAGAGATGCTCAACTCAGGTTGGTATTATAAGGTCTGGCAAAGCTTTGCGGTCCTTTTGCCGGTAAAGACGGTAGGGGTTATGGGAGATGCAAGAACCTATGAATATGTGGTGGCGATTAGATGTGTGGAAAGTCAAGATGCTATGACTGCTGACTGGGTAAAATTGCCTTATGATCTGTTAGAAAGGCTGTCTAATCGGATTATAAACGAGGTAAAAGGGGTTAACAGGGTGGTTTACGATATTTCTTCTAAACCTCCAGCTACGATCGAATGGGAATGAACTTTTATAGAAAGGCCTTACATTTAGGTTTTGGTTTTCTAATTTTTGGGCTGTCTTATGTTGTTTCTTATCACCTACTAGGCCTTCTTTTAGTAAGTCTGGTTATTTTAAACTCTGTCTTTGAAGTTTTAAGACTCTTTTTTTATGATTATCTTCCTTTGAAAAGGCTTTGGACCCCACTCTTTAAAAAAGAAGAATTTTACAAAATAAGTGATGGTTGGTTTTATTTGGTCGGAACTACATGCCTTTATTATTTGGTAGGGAAGGAAGATTTTCGTTTGGTGCTTTTGATTTTAACCTTATCTGACCCGATAGCCTCTTTGGTAGGTTTTTATTTAGGGAAAAAGAAAATATTCCGGGGAAAAACGTTAGAGGGAGGAGTGGCGTTTTTTTTGATGTCTCTTTTGGTTGTATTGTTGTTAAAAGGGTCATTAACCTTTCAGTATTTTGGTTTAACCGCCCTTCTTAGTTTTATAGAACTTTTAACTAAGAGGGATAATTTCTGGATTCCATTGGTAGGTGGTCTTTACCTTAAATATCTTGTTTAGAGTCAGGTTTCTATAGGGCTTAATCTTTCTCAAAAGGTGCCTATGAGAAGGTTGTAGGTTGACTAAAATATCCCTTTGACTTTTTTAGATTTAGAGGTATTTTAAAACAAACGAAGAGAGGTTTAATTAAACATGGAAGAACTTAAGAATTGGGGTATTAGTTTAGAAGACATTCCTTTAGAGGGTTTAAAAGTTGAATTTACTGATGTTCAGGTTTTAGAGGGGTTTAAGATAAAAAAGCCTCTTTTTGGGTTTTTTAAATTGAAAAAATTAGGGATTGAGGTAAAATTAGAAGGCTTTATAAGTGGCTCTTTGGTTTTAGAGTGTGATAGATGTTTAACAGAGTTTGAGTTTGATTTAGAGCATTCTTTTGTTTTAGACTTAAAGCCTTTAAGATCTCTTAATTTTGATGGGGAAAAAGAGCTTTCGGATGAGGAGATGGAGGTTAGTTTTTTTGAAAACTCCTGGATTTCTTTTTATGACATATTAAGAGAAGAGATTTGGCTGTCTATCCCTTACAAAAAGCTTTGCAGAGAAAATTGTAAAGGACTCTGTCCATATTGTGGGGTTAACCTTAACGAGAGAAGTTGTAGTTGTGGGGTATATAAAAAGGAAAGTCCTTTTGCGATATTAAAGCAGATGATAGAAAAGGAGAGTTTGGAAAAAAAGAGGAGGTAAGTAACATGGCTGTACCTAAGCGAAAGACTTCAAGGTCAAGAAGAGGAATGAGAAGGGCTCATCAGCATTTAGAAGTTTCTTCTTTTTCTGTGTGCCCAAGGTGTAAATCTGCTAAACTTCCCCACAGAGTTTGTCCAAGCTGTGGGTATTACAAAAGTAAACAGGTTTTAGAAAAAGAATCTTCTTAGTTTTTGATTGTTTAACCTATGTATAAGGTAGTCTTGGATGTAATGGGAGGGGATTTTGCCCCTTCCCAGATTCTTAGAGGTGCAGACCTTGCCCTTCAGGAGATCCCCGAGTTAGAGCTTATCTTGGTAGGGAGGGAAGAGGTTTTAAAAACCTATGTAGGAAAGCCAAGGGTTTCTGTAGTTTTTGCTGAAGAAGTGGTAGAAATGGATGAAAGTCCAGGAGATGCTCTAAGAAAGAAGCGAGAGGCTTCTATCTTCAAGGGGATAGAACTTTTGAAGTCAAAGGAGGCGGGTGCTTTTGTTTCTGCTGGAAATTCAGGGGCTGTAGCTGCAGGGAGTATCTTTGTTTTGGGAAGGATAGAAGGGGTGAGACGTCCGGCTATCGCTACCCTTCTTCCTACGGTTAAAGAACCTTTTGTGTTGATAGACGTAGGGGCTAATGTAGATTCAAAGCCCATAGACCTTTTTCAGTTTGGCATCATGGGAAAGGTCTTTTTAGAAAAGGTCTGGGGGAGACTTAATCCAAAGATAGCCCTTTTATCTATCGGAGAAGAGTCAGGGAAAGGCAACCTTTTGGTCAAAAAGGCACATCAACTCTTTAAAAATTCTAACCTTAATTATGTAGGTAATATAGAAAGTAGAGATATCTATCGTGGAGAAGTAGATGTGGTAGTATGTGATGGCTTTATAGGGAATATTTGTCTTAAGCTTTCGGAGGGGTTGGCTGAGGTTATCTTAGAGATGTTAAAAAACGAGGTAAAAAAGTCGGTGGTTTCTATTTTAGGTCTTTTTATGGTTAAAAAGGCTATCGATGGATTTAAGAAAAAGGCTGACTGGAGAGAATATGGAGGGGCCCCCCTTTTAGGGGTGAAAGGCAACGTAATCATCGCTCATGGGAGGTCCGATGCCTTGGCTATCAAAAATGCTATCAGGGTAGCGGTAAATACCATCAAGATCAATCTGGTTGAAAAATTGGAGAGCGCCATTAAAGAAAACTTGATCGAGGAGGAAAAGGAGTGTGCTTAAACACTGTTAGGTCGACGATTTTAGGTATGGGAATGGCAGTTCCTCCTAAGGTGCTTACCAATCACGACCTCGAAAAGATAGTTGAAACCTCAGATGCCTGGATTACAGAAAGAACAGGAATAAAAGAAAGACATATCTTAGAAGATGGAGAAAACATCAGTCAATATGCTATCAAAGCTTCTAAAGAAGCGTTAGAAAGAGCAGGGATTTCTCCAGAGGATTTAAACCTTATCATTTGCGCAACCGTAACCCCAGACTATCTCATTCCTTCTCTTGCTGTGCTGGTTCAAGAAGGGTTAGGGGCTTCAAGAGCTGGGGCCTTTGATCTTTCTGCTACCTGTTCCGGTTTTGTTTATGCTTTAAGTATCGCTGACCAGTTTATAAAGGCAAACCCTGAATGGAAAATTTTGGTAGTAGGGGCTGAAGCCTTTTCTCGAAAAACCAACTGGCAAGATAGGAGCATTTGTGTGCTTTTAGGAGACGGAGCAGGTGCTGCTGTTGTGGGGAAAAGCCCTAAACTTTCCCAAAAAGGAATTATCGATTTTATCCTTGGGGCAGACGGTAGCAAGTGGCCTTTACTTACCTTAAAAGGAGGGGGAAGTGCTTTCCCTCCTTTTGATGATAGACTACCAAGAGAAGAGTATTACATCAAAATGCAAGGAAGAGAGGTATTTAAGTTTGCTACCAGAGTAATGGAAAAAATAGCGTTAGAGTTGCTTGAAAGAAACGGTTTTTCTAAGGAAGACTTAGACCTTTTAGTACCTCATCAGGCAAACTTAAGAATTATAGAATACCTGAGAGATAGGTTAAACCTTCCTAAAGAAAAGGTCTTCGTAAATATCGATAAATATGGAAATACTTCAGCAGCCAGCATCCCTATAGCCCTCTACGAAGCAGAAAAGGAAGGTGTACTTAAGGAAGGAGATTTAGTCTTACTTGTTGCCTTTGGAGGAGGTTTCACCTTTGGAGGCGTATTGTTAAGGTGGTAGAGTAAATCCTTTTCAGATGAATTCTTCTCAAAAGATAGAAATCATAGTCGGTTTTTCAACCCATAGGATAGAGGTTCTTCCTTTTGCTAAAAACTTTATGGAAAGGGCTGATATTATTATCCTTGAAGAGCCACCTAATGAAAATTTTAGGTTAGTTCTTGAAGGTAAAATTTCTGAAGAGGATTATGTTTTAAACGAAGAGTTTTGGTTCCCAGAGTTTGAAAAACAGACCCTTAAACTGCTCAAAAATTTTCATCAACAGGGAAAGAAAATTTTTCAGATAGAGCCTTATTTAGAGGGAGTCAAGATTTTACAACAAAGGGCGGAAGGGATTGTCTCTCACCAGTCAATAGACGAGGTTCTCTTAGAGAGGATAGCAGAGACAGAAAAAAATGCCATAGGAAAACTTCTCAGGTTTTATGAAGTTTCTTTAACCGGTGATTTCGAAAAAATCGTTGATAGTGTAAAGGATTTTTCTAAGGCAGATGCTGAAAGGTTTAGACTAAGAGATCAACTGAGGGTTGAGGCGATTTTAAAAGTGCTGTTAAGTTTAAAACAGGGATTAAAAAAGGTATATGTAGAGGCTGGAACTATACACCTTTATTTTAAAAAACTTTTGCAATTAAAGACGTTAAGTTTGGGTAAAGTCTCTCAGGTTTTTTTACTACAGAAGGTTTTAAAATCTCTTGTTGGTAAACCCTACGTCTTTCCTCCTGGAGAACTTTTGACCTTAAGATACATCTTTAACCGCAAAGAAAACCCAAAAACAGAAAATCTTCTTGCTGCAAGGTCTCTGGTTTACATAAAAATCATACCCAAGGAAGAGTTTCTTCCCCACGAAGAAAATCCCTTTCCTCATTTTAAGGAAGAACTTCGTGCTATAAAATTGGTAGAACGTTTAGATTTTGAGGACTGCAAAAGGCTTTATTCTAAACTTTTTTGGATAAAAGACTACAAAGAAGCAAGAAAGCTGGTAGAGGATCATTTAAAATCTCGATAGAAAATAAAGTAAGTTTTTGAGGGGTCTTTTTGAGCCTTAAAAGTTATAATTTTGTATCCTTTAAAAGATAGGTTTTCTATTTCTTTAGGGAGTGCTTTTCTTATGATTATAACGTCACAGGTTTGAGAAAAGGTAAAAGCTTCTACCTTCTTTGGGATATGGGCATAAAAATAGACGTTAGCTACAGGGTTGTTAACCTGACATAGGGTTGCTTTTGGATTTTTAGAAAGTAAATAGTTTACAAACAAACCTGCCTCTTTTTCTGAACTTTTAGCATAACAGGGTATAATTACGGTAAAGACTAACCACTCAACTATCGCAAAGTGTAGGATGGTTTTGAAAACAGCTTCTTTTTTAAAAAGAAAGAATACTACAACTTGGAACAAAAAGCCTAAGATCAGGCTTAAACTCAAGGTATAAGAAAGGGATAACTTTAAAAAGGGTAAAATTAAAAGAGATATCAAAGGTAAAAACACTAAACAATGTCCAACTAATCGATAAAGTTTTAACAAAAACCAGTCAGCATGATTTTTTAAATAATAAGTAATAAGAATTATAGAAAAAGGTAAAATCGGAAGAAGATAATAACCTCTTCTGGCTTTGGCTATGGTAAAAATAAGAAAAATGAAAATAGAGGTTAAAAAGAAAAGCCTTTCTTCCTTTGATAATTTTTTAAATTTTTTGATAAACTTCACGAGAGCAGCAAAAAGAAAAAGTGACCAGGGTGCTACCCATATAGGCCAATATAAGAAATAGATGTAAAAGGGTCTAAGGTTGTCATAAGGGTTTACTGCCTGTTGTAAGTTTTCTCTTATCCATAGATAAAAGGGGATTTGACTTTTCAGTTCTTGAGCTGTTAAGTAATAAGGTAAAAAATAAAGTCCTAACGCTATGGTTCCTGCTAAGATAGATTTCCAGTTTACATGATAGAATCTTTTTTCGAGGATGGCATCTATCAAAGGCAAGGTCAATAACACCGCAAAAGAGGTTATCCCCTTTGACAACCCTCCTATCACCATACCACCAAAAAATCCTAAGTATCCTAAAAAGCTCTTTTTATCCCTAAAATGAATATAAAAGGCAAGGGCTGTGATGATGCCAAAAAGTTGATAGATTTCAGACTGAGCTAAACGAGAAAACTCTAAAAAACCTACTGAGGTAAGTAAAAGGCCAGAGGCTATAAGGTTCCAAGGATAAGAAAAAAGAGGGGTTACACCTATATAGAAAACAACCAAACTTGCTAAAGCGATCAAAGCCCCTGGTAGTCTTACCGTAAACTCATTAAAACCTTGAAAAATCATCCCAGAAATTTTTATGAGCCAAAAAGGGATGAGGGGTTTGGTTACATGAGGTTCAAAGTTGATGGTTGGAACAAACCAGGAATCTCTAAGCACCATTTCTCTTGCTGCTTCAGCCCATCTTCCCTCTACCCCAAAAAAAGGTCTCTCTCCTAAATTCCAAAAAATCAGTAAAAGAGCTAAAACCAACAAAACTAAAATCAACCTTTGTTTTTTCATAAAAAGCCTCTACTACAGGTTGTAGTTAAAGCAAAAAGGTAGTATTTTTATAAGTTTAAGAGGTTTTTATGAAAAATAAAGCCTTTTTTATTAAAATAGTTTTGTTTTTAATTGCTTTTGGAGGGGCTCTTTATTTTCCTTTTATAGGAGAAAAGGAGTTTCAGGGAGAAGAAGGTAGGAGGGTTTTAATTGCTTTACAGATGCTTGAAACTAAGGAATTTTTATTTCCTAAGCTTTTCGACACCTTTTATTTTCTAAAACCACCAGGCTATAACTGGTTTCTTGCTCTTTGGTTTTATCTTTTTAAAGACTTCTCAGAATGGACAGCCAGAGCCAGTTCTGCTGTGAGCTTAATCTTTACCTCTTTGGTTTTTACCTGGATATGGATAAAAATTTTAAAAAAAGAAGAGATTGTCGAACAAAAAAACATTTCTTGGGTTGTTTTGGGGCTTCCAGGTCTGATTTTTTTAACCACACCAGAGGTCATAGATAAAGCTATAAGGGCCGAGATAGACGGTTTTTACACCTTTTTAGTCTCAACAAGCCTTTTTTCCTGGTTTTATTTTTATGAGATAGAAAAACGAAGGATGGTTGGATTTGTTTTATGGGGCATTTTTACGGGATTTGCCGTGCTCACCAAAACTTTTCATGCTCTGCTTTTCTTTTATTTAGCCTGGATACCTTATCTAATTTACTTTAAAAGACTTAAAGAACTTTTTTCTATTCCCCATTTTTTAGGTATAGGGGTTACCTTGGGAATTTTTATAACATGGCTTTTAGTTAGTTTGGGTTTTGATATAACCCTTTTTAAGGCCTGGTTAGGAGAATATCAGGGAGCAGTATCTGGGGCAGAGGTTTCTTTAACTCAACATTTTGAGGCCTTTACCCTTGGTTTTCTTATAGGATATGCCCCTTGGATTTTTTTCTTTCTTGTTTTAAAAGAAAAAGAATTTTTTAAAAGTTTCCTTGATAAGCATCCTAATTTTTTTAGGTTTTTCCTTTTTTCTCTTTTCCTGTTTGTTTTTTCATATTTGTTTCATATTTTTTGCTTAGGTGCAAGGCTAAGATATATGCTTCCTGGAGTAGGTGGATTGGTTTTTGTTTCTTCTACGGTTTTTTTATACTTGATTTTAGAAAAACAAAGGATGATTTCTAAGATAGGTAAGATTTGTATCCGCTTTTTACCTTGGTTCTGCGTTTTTCTTAGCCTTTCTTTTTTAGCGTATCTTATGTTTAAAGGTTTTTATTATTGGGAAGCTTTTTTAACTACCATTTTATTGATGTCTGGAGGCATATTTTTTGGATTTCGATTTCGTAAAGAAGTTACGTATAAAGGCGTTTTTTGGTTTTTAGTTTTTTGTGTGTTTTTTATAAAACAGGCCTATGCTGCCTTTTATTATTCTTACCATAAGGAAAAGTTTGATTATTTTAGGAAAGCAGCCAAAAACCTTATTTTAACCACAGGAAAAAATGAGGTGATATATCTTTGCGAGGAAACTCCTCATCATTTGATTTACTACGGAAAATATAGATATCAGGCTTTAGATTTTATATATCTTAAAAATTGCAATCCAGATGTGGTCTCAAAACTTAAAGATAGATGGATTCTGATTTCTAAAGAAAGATTTGAGTCTTTAGGTTTTAAAGAGAAAGAGTTTAGCGAGTTAAGGGTGTTACCAGTAAGGAAAAAGCTTTATTTTTTGGTTAAAAATTATTAAAGTTTAGGACTATTTGCAAAAAATGCAAAGTTTGAAAAATGTTCCTTCAGGTTTTGAGGTTGAATTTTTAAAATCTTAGGTCTTTTAGGGTTAAGAGGCAAATAACTTTTAGATATGCTTTTTGATATAATAAAATAAAAAGACAAGTTATAGGAGGTGGGGAGATGAGAAAGCTAATAGCCTTATTGGTAGGAGTTTCTTTGTTAGGGTTTTCTTTAGGATATGCTCAGGGTCCTAAAGAAGGGCCTGCTGGTCCTAAGCCTTATCAGGGGGCTGGGATAGGAAAAGAGGTTAGCAATGCTACCAAACAACTTAAAGGAGAGGAAGCTAAAAAAGGTTTTGGAAAACAAGTTAGGGAAAGAGCTCGTGAAAAATCAAGGATTAGGGAGCATAAAGCTTTAAAACAGCAGCAAAAAGAGATCCTCAAGAAAGGTATGCCTGGAAATTCCACTTCTCAGTAGGTTATTTTCTGGTATATTAAATTGGTAAACGATGTTATGAGTAACAGGGGGTGTCCCCTCTGTTACATTTTATTTATTCTTAGGAGAAAAAATGGAAGAGTATATATTTCGTCCTATAGGCTATGTAAGAACTGAAGCTAAAGAGATACCTCGTCATTGGTCTATTTCAGAAATAGAAGGTTATTTAGAACTAAAACCTGAATACCAAGAGGGATTAAGGGACTTTAAAAAGGGAGATAAGATAGTAGTGCTTTTTGTATTTCATAAGTCACCTCCCTTTACCCCTGAAAAACTTTTACAAAAGCCTCCACACAGTCAAGAATTAAAAGGGGTTTTTAGCACCTGTTCTCCTATAAGACCTAATCCTATAGGTCTTTCGGTTTTAGAGGTGTTAGAAGTTTCAGACAATAAGGTCAAGGTAAAAGGAATCGATATGTTTGATGGAACCCCTGTCCTTGACCTTAAACCATTTAAAGCCTATCAAAAGAATTCTGTTTAATCTCTTAGAAGGGAGTTCTTATGAAAAAAATGACCAAAAATTTGGATAGGGTTTGTTTTTCAGGTTTTTCTTTTAGGGTAAAACTTGAAATGCCTAACTTGCTAGGAAAGTTTGGAGAAATAGTAGGACGTTTGAATAGATATGGATGCGAGATAGGAAGTTCAAGTTTACTTAGAGTTTCTAAGGATAAGGTAATAAGAGAGATAGAGATAATATGTTTTGAGGAAAGACAACGTCAGCAAATCATCAAGGCGCTTAAAGAACTAAAAGATATAAAAGTGCTAAAGGTTATAGATAAGACCTTTGAGTTGCATGAAGGAGGAAAAATAGAGATAGTTAATAGGGTTCAGATAAAAGACCAGAATACCTTGGCTGAAGTTTATACCCCAGGAGTGGCCAAGGTTTGTTTACATCTGAAAGATCATCCAGAAGAGATTTATAGATATACTATCAAAGGTCATACCATTGCGGTTATTACCGACGGATCAGCGGTTTTAGGGTTGGGTAATATAGGGCCTCTTGCTTCTTTACCAGTTATGGAAGGTAAATGTATGCTTTTTAAAGAATTTGCAGGATTAGATGCCTTCCCTTTAGCTGTGTCTACCCAAGATGTAGATGAATTTGTTGAGGTGGTAAAACAGGTTTCTTTGGTGTTTGGTGGAATAAACTTGGAAGATATTTCTGCCCCAAGATGTTTTGAAATAGAAAAGAGATTGTGGCAAGAGCTTGAGGTGCCTGTGGTTCACGACGACCAGCATGGCACAGCTATCGTGGTTTTAGCAGGTCTTATTAATGTAGAAAGGTTGTTAGGAAAAAGTTTAAGGGATATGAAGATAGTAATTTCAGGTGCTGGGGCCTCTGCCATCGGAACGGCAAGGCTACTTTTAAGATATGGGGTCAAAAATCTTATTTTATGCGATTCATATGGGGCTATTTATCAGGGAAGAAAAGAAAGAATGAATCCTTATAAAGAAGAAATTGCTTCCCTTACTAACCCGGAAAGGTTAAAAGGTACACTTTCAGATGTGTTAGTAGGGGCAGATATTTTTATTGGTCTTTCAGCTCCAAACATTCTTAAACCTGAAGACTTAAAGGCTATGGCTCAGGATAGAGTAGTTTTTGCTTTAGCCAATCCTGACCCTGAAATTTCTCCTGAAATTGCGTTACCTTTGGTCAGGGTGTTGGCTACTGGACGTTCAGACTATCCTAATCAGATCAACAACGCTTTAGCCTTCCCTGGGCTTTTTAAGGGATTACTTGAGGCTAAGGCTAAAAAGGTGGATGAAGAGATTTTTATAGAGGCTGCAAAAGCGATTGCTTATGTTATAAAGGAAGATGAATTAAAGGAGGATTATATAATCCCCAGTATATTTGATAAAAGAGTGGTAAGGGCCGTAGCTCAAGCGGTGTTTAAAAAATTGACAAAACCCTCAAAAAGTTTAAACTAAAATCATATTCTCAGAAAAAAGGGGAAGGCTTATGGCGAGGAAAAAAGGTAGTTCTAAAAAAAATTCTGAGTTTTTAGAGGGTTTAGTTTGGAAACCTAAACATGTGTTTGATGTTTTAAAGGAGGAAGAAAAAAAACAGGTTGAGGATCTAAGTAAGGAGTATATAGAGTTTCTTTCTCAGGCTAAGACTGAAAGAGAAACCATAGAAAGGGCTTTAACTCTTTTGGAAAAAAAGGGCTTTTTTGATAAAGAATCCAAAAAGGGATGGGTAGTCTACAAAAATAAGCTTCTTTTTGCCTGGAATTTTGGTAAGAAAAAAATAACTGAGGGTTTAAAGATAGTTGTCAGCCATATAGACACCCCCAGGCTTGACCTTAAGTTACATCCTCTTTTTGAGGACACAGAAATGGCTTTTTTAAAAACTCATTATTATGGAGGTATCAAAAAATACCACTGGGTAGCTCAACCTTTAAGTTTACATGGGGTTGTGGCTAAAAAAGACGGTAGTTTGGTTAAGATAGTGTTAGGAGAGAAGGAAGATGACCCAGTTTTTACCATTTGTGATCTTCTTCCCCATCTTTCAAGAAAAGTTCAGACAGAAAAAAAACTTTCCGAGGCTATCGTAGGGGAAAAGCTCAACGTTCTTTTTGGAGGCATTCCCTTGGAGAAGCTTGAGGAAGAAAAGGAAATCAAAGAAAGGGTTAAACTTAACTGTTTAAAGCTTTTATATCAAACCTATGGCATAAGGGAGGAAGACTTTGTTTCGGCAGAACTTTATATCGTTCCTGCTGGTAGGGCAAGAGAGGTGGGGATAGACAAGGCGTTTATAGGAGGTTATGGCCAAGACGATCGTATCTGTGCATTTACCTCTCTTAAGGCCTTTTTAGAGGTAGAAGAGCCTGAATATACGAATGTTTTACTTTTCATGGATAGAGAAGAAATAGGTTCAGAAGGAAATACTTCTGCTAAAAGCAGGGTTTTTGAAAGGTTTGTGTATGAGCTTATCAAGAAACAGGGGTTATCTCCTACTCCTGATGTGTTTTTTGAGGTTATGGCTAACACCAAGGCTATTTCTGCAGACGTTACCGCAGGTATAGACCCTAATTATGTCGAGGTACATGATAAACTAAACGATGCTAAGATGGGTTTTGGGATAGCGGTAAATAGGTATACAGGACATGGCGGAAAGTATATGGCTAACGAAGCTCATGCCGAGTTTTTGGCAGAACTTTTGAAAACTTGGGATGAAGAAGGAGTGGTTTATCAAGTAGTTTCTATGGGAAAGGTAGATGAAGGAGGAGGAGGTACGGTAGCTAAGTATTTTGCTTCTTATGGGATGGATGTGGTGGATGCAGGACCACCTTTACTTTCTATGCATTCTCCCTTCGAGGTGGCTCATAAAGCAGATCTTTTTATGTGCTATCGGGCTTATAAAAGTTTTTTTAGCCGTTAGCCTGTTATTTTTTTATTAAAAGGGAGTTTTATGAAGATCGCAGAAGGAGACTACGTTCTTATTTTAACCTCAGATGAAAAAAAGTATTTAGTTGAGGTGAAAGATACCTCTTTTCACACACATAAAGATTTTTTAGACCTAAAAGATTTGATCGGAAAAAACTACGGAGAAATAGTTTATGGAAAAAAGGGCGAAAAATTTTATGTGTTAAAACCTTCTCTTTATGACTTTTTGATGAAGGTTGAAAGGGCTACTCAAATAGTTTATCCTAAGGATATAGGGTATATTTTACTTAAACTTAACGTAGGGCCAGGAAGTTTGGTTTTAGAATGTGGTGGAGGTTCTGGGGCTTTAACTACAGCCCTTGCTTTTATGGTTGGTCAAGAGGGAAGGGTTATTTCTTACGAGAAGGAGCCAAAATTTCAGAAGATTGCTATAAAAAACCTTGAAAGGCTTAATCTTTTAGATAGAGTAATTTTTAAGAACGTAGAAATAACTGAGGCTTTTGAAGAAAAAGAAGTAGATGCGGTTTTTTTAGACTTAAAGGAACCCTGGACGTTGATCCCAGCAGCTTGGGAGTCCTTGAAAGGAGGTCATTTTTTAGGAATTCTTGTCCCTACGGCTAATCAAGTTTCTCGATGCCTTTTAGAGTTACAGCGTTTACCTTTCTTAGACATAGAGGTTTCTGAAATCCTACTTAGGCAATACAAACCCAATCCTGAAAGGTTAAGACCAGAAGATAGGATGGTTGCTCATACTGGATATTTAATCTTTGCTAAAAAGGTGGTAGAAAAGTAATGCCTGTTTTTGTTTTTACCTCATGCAAGAACTTTGTCTCAAAAAATTTAGAAAAGAAAATAACTTCAAGGTTAAATCAAGCTTTAAAAGAACTAAAGCTTTATAAAAAAGAAGTTTCTTTAACCCTGGTTGATAATTCTACCATTTGGGAGTTAAACCTTAAATACTTAGGAAGGGACTATCCTACTAATGTGCTTTCTTTTTCTTTTTTTGGTAAACAGGGTTTTCCAAGCAACCTTTTGGGGGAGATTATTATTTCGGTAGAAAAGGCTAAGGAGGAGGCAGAATTTTATGGATTAAACTTTAAAAACTATCTTTTAAGTTTAGCCATTCATGGGTTGGTTCATCTCCTTGACTATGACCACGAAAAGGGAATTTTTTCTCCTTGGCTTATGTTAAAAAAAGAGATACAATTGTTTGAAAAAGTAGGATTTTCTGAAGGTAAAGAAGAGGTTTTAAACTTTTTAAAAAGGAGGGAGTATATGCCAGCCAAACTTGCGGTAAACGTGGATCATGTGGCCACAGTCAGGGAGGCAAGAAAAGCCCCTTATCCTGACCCTGTGCATGCAGCCGTGCTGGCAGAGTTAGGAGGAGCTGACGGAATCGTTGTGCATTTAAGATTAGATAGAAGACATATAAAAGAAAGGGATGTAAGGTTGATAAAAGAGGTGATTAAAACCAAACTGATTTTAGAGATGGCCATAGATGAGAAATTGATTAAGTTTGCTAAAGAGATTAAACCTTACCAGGTAACCTTAGTTCCAGAAAGGACAGAAGAAATCACCACCGAAGGCGGAATGGATTTAACCGGAAATGTAGAAAAGGTAAAAAAGGCAGTAAAGGAGCTAAACAAGGCAGGTATTAAGGTAAGCCTTTTCTTAAACCCAGATGAGGAAGCCATAAGGCTGGCTAAAAAAACCGGGGCTCAGATCATCGAAATACATACAGGGATGTATGCTGAAGCAGAGGATGAGTTAAAAAAAGAAGAAGAGTTTAGTAAAATAGAAACCGCAGCTCGGTTAGCCAAAGAACTTGGTTTTATCGTACATGCAGGACATGGTTTAAGTTATGAAAACATAGGGCCTGTGGCTGCTATTCCTGAGATAGAAGAGTTTAGTATCGGACATAGTATCGTTTCTCGGGCTATCATGGTAGGCATGAAAGAGGCAGTAAGAGAGATGAAAGAACTCATTTGGAAAGCTCGGGGGTAGAACAGAGGGTTTTTATCGGAAACTGCGAGACGAAATTTTTGAGGGCTTCTAAGCTTAGGTCCTTAGAGCTAAATAAAATTAAAAATCCTTGAGAAATTTCCTCTAAAATGGGCACAACTATTACCTTTTTTTCTCCGTTTTCGTAAAATTTAACCTTTATTCCATCGATTTCTCCGTCTTTCAGCTCATTTTTAGAAATTTCTAAAAGATTTAAAATAAAATCTTGCCAGTTAGGAATTAAATTTTCTCCCCAAAATATCCTGACCCTAACCTTGGCGCTTGCGTTTTTGTAGGTTCTTTCTTTATTATGGATCTTTCCAAAAAAGTTAAGGTTAGTTTCTTTTATCTGGGTAGTTTGATATCCCGGGAGACTGACAAAAAACTTTTCGTCTGCCTGGTATAAAACCTTGGGGTCACAAGCTATTTCCCCATAACCGATCACAGGAGAAACTATAAGAATTAATAAGCTTATTCCTATGTTTAAGAGGTTTTTCATCGATTTTTTCTCCTTACTTTTAAGATCAGACCATCTTTTTCTACCACTACTACCTTTTCTCCTTCCGGAATGGTTTCATCTGCATAAGCCTGCCAGATTTCTCCCTCGATGAATATCTTTCCACCTTCAGGTCCTATTTCTTTTAAGACCTTCCCCACTTTTCCTACCATACCTTCTTTTCCTGAAACCGGTTTTTTCCGTATGGTTTTAAGGGCGATATAGGTGATACCTGCTAATAACGAAGAAAAGATAAGCACCAAAGAATATAAAACAGGGGGTGAAACCCTTAAAGCAGGCGGGTTCTTACCAAAAAGCATGATAGAACCTAAGAAAAGACAGATTACCCCGGCTAAGGTTAAAAGCCCATGTGAGGTTACCTGAAGTTCTAAGAAGAAAAGCACACCGGCTAATAAAATAAAGACCAGCCCTGCATAGTTAACAGGAATAACACTTAACCCTACCAGGGCCAATATAAGACATACAGCCCCTAATACACCAGGGAATATGCTTCCAGGGTGAGATAACTCAAAATAGAGGCCAGCTAACCCTAACATAAGTAAGAAATATACTAAATTCGGATTGGTTAAAATCTTTAACACCTTGGTCTTTAGGTCTTCAGGTATTTTTTCTATCCGGACATTTTTAAGGTTTAAAATCCGTTTTTCTTCTCCTAAGAGAACCTGCCTTCCGTGAGCCTTATCTAAAAGGTCGTTTAAATCTTTGGCTATGATCTCGATAACTCCAGTTTGTAGTGCCTCAGTCTCAGTAATACTTTTACTTTTTCTTACAGCTTCTTCTGCGAAGGTCTCGTTACGGTTACGCATTTGAGCAAGGTTTTTAGCCCAGGCTACCAAGTCGTTTATTATCTTGTTCATTACCTCTTTATCAGCTTTACCAGTAAGTTCTACTGGATGAGCAGCTCCTACGTGAGTACCAGGAGCCATCGCCGCTAAATGTGAGGAAAGGAGAATAAAGGTACCGGCAGAGGCAGCTCTTGCCCCAGAGGGACTTACATAAACTATAACAGGGACCTTACTTTGTAAGATGTCCTTTACTATTTCCCTAGTAGACTCAACAAGCCCACCAGGGGTATCAAGCTCTATGATAAAAGCTTCAGCCCTTTCTTTATTGGCAAGATCTATACCATAGCTTATGAAATTAGCCATAACAGGAGTAATAGGGGCATCGATTTTTACATGAAAAACCTTTTTAGACTCTGCTCCCTTTAAATAAGGGACCCAAAAACAAACGAGCACTAAACTAATTAGATAAAAATATTTCTTCATAAAGCTTCCTAAATTTTTGCAAGTCTTCCCATACTACCCTTTTTATTCCAGGATTTTTTAAAATATAAGCCGGATGGTAGGTAAAAAAAAGAGAGGTTTCCTTAAGGGTAAACACCTTGCCTCTAACCAAGGTTAGGGTCTTTCCTCCTAAAAGCACCTTAGGCGGAGTAAACCCTAAGGCTAAAATCAACTTAGGCCTTAAGTACTTGATTTGTTTTAAAAGATATGGTCTACAGGCTTCTATCTCTTCTGGCTCAGGTGGTCTCCCACCCGGAGTTTTACATTTAACTGTATGGGTAATAAAAAACAATTCTCTTTTTAGATTGATAGCATTAAGCATGCGGTCAAGCAGGTTACCTACTTCTTTTACGAAAGGTTTTCCATAAAAATCTTCGTCTCGGTCAGGATATTCTGAAATTATCATCAATCCTTCAGGTTCGGTAGGACCTTCACCCCAAACCACTGCTTTTCTAACCCTATGAAGGGAACATTTTTTACAGTGAATAATTTTTTCTTTTAGAGCTGAGAGGGAATCTTCTTCTAAAGAGATTTCGCGTTGGAGAAGTCTTTTGATAGCCTCAGAAGCTGGAATACTGGTTAAGCCTATTTCTTTAAAGTATAGAAGGTTTTTAATTATTTCAGCTTTAACATCCATTAAGTTTTTCTTAATATCCTTTTGTCCCCTACTCTAAGGGTAACCTTTTTCTTGTCTAAATATTCTACCAAAGGAATTAAAAATTTTCTACTCACTTGGGTTGGAGTAAGGTTTTTAAAATCTGCCAGCTCTAATTCTTTTTTCTTTTGAAAGGCAGTCCTTACTAAATTTTCCCATTCTTCTAAAATTTTAGCGTGAAAGACTAGTTTGTCAGTAAGTTTTACCAAAACGCCTTCTTTTAATAAGGCCTGTGCCAGCTCTTTAGCGGCTTTATAGTTTTCTTTAAAATCAAGAAGGATGGTTTCAAAATCCCGTGGGGTATATCCCTCTGAAAGAAACTTTTCTTCGAGCTCTTTTTTTAACTTTTCTTTTTCTTCAGAGTTTAGATGTTTAAACTCGGTTAGAAAGATTATCTCTTTATTTTTTCCTAAGATCCCTTGTTGTATCAAACTTTCAAGGACGTACTGATAAAATCCTTCTGAAACAAAGGAAGAAATTCTTGTTTTTAGTAGTTCCTTAGTAAGTCCAGGGCTAAAGGGATTGTTCATGTGAAAATTTTTTAAACCAGTGATAATCTCTGCTTTTAGGTCTTCTTCTGCTTTTTTACTAAAATAAAAGACCTTTTCTCCGTCTTTGATTTCAATCAAGTTGTTACTTAAGTCTTTTAAGAGTTTTTCAAACCTTTCTCCAAAGAGAGAAACGGTAATCTGTAGGTCTTTTTTAGAGATACCTAAAAATCCTTTTTTTTCTATCCAAAACTGGATAAGCTCTTTTTCCGAAGCCTGAGCTAAGTATTCGACTTCTTTTCTTTCCCAGGGTTTAGTTCTTTTTCTTCTATAAGCTACAGGGTTTAAAACCTCCCCTCCGCCTACTGTCTGGTTAGTAGAGGCTCGTCTTAAGATAAATCTGTCTCCCCTCCAGGCAACTATTGGAACTTGCACAAACAATTGAGCTACGTCTTCTTCCCCTGGGTTTAACTGGTTTTTTCCTAAAAGGAAAACCTTGGCTACGGTTTCTTTGGTTCCGATATAAAAAAGAAGGTTTTCAAAGTTTTTGATCGGAGGTTTTATGCTTTTTAAGGACACAAGTTTTACATCTATCCACTGAGAAGGTTTTAAGACTTCAGGTTCTGCAAGCACGTCTCCTCTTTCTATGTCTTCTTTTTCTATACCTTGCAAGTTAAGTGCAGTTCTCATCCCTGCATAAGCTACTTCCACGTTTTTTCCGTGAACTTGAATGTTTCTTACTTTTGTAGTAAGATTTTTTGGATAAACTACCAAGTTTTGGTTAAGATAAACCTTACCTGAAATGGCTGTCCCACGAGCTACCATTCCAAACCCTTTTACGGTAAACACCCCGTCTACCGGGAGCCTAAAAGGTTGGTCTTCTACCTTGGCAGAGACCTTTAAAGCCTTTTCATCTAGTGCTTTAATTATTGCTTCTTTACCTTGTCCTGTAACTGCTGAAAATTCTAAGATAGGTGCCTCTTTTAAAAAGGTGTTTTTTAAAAATTCCTTTAAATCCTCTTTTATTAGGTCTAACCAGTCTTTTTCTACCAAATCTACTTTGGTTAAAACCACTATTCCGTCTTTAATCCCTAAAAGTTCGCAAATTTCTATGTGCTCTCTGGTTTGAGGCATAACTCCTTCGTCAGCAGCCACTACAAGGATAACAAGGTCTATACCTGAGGCTCCAGCTACCATGTTTCGAATAAACCTTTCATGACCAGGAACATCTACTATTCCTGCAAGGGTGCCTGAAGGTAAAACTAAATGGGCAAACCCTATGTCTATGGTAATGCCTCGTTCTTTTTCTTCTTTTAGTCTGTCTGTATCAATTCCGGTAAGAACTTTAACTAAGGTGGTTTTTCCGTGATCTATATGACCGGCTGTTCCTATGATCACCCTTTTCATAACCCACCTTTAAATAAAGGCCGTGAAGTCACCAAACCTTTCAAAAAGTTCAGCCACCCTTTGTAAGATTTTTAAACGGTTGTTTCTTAAATCCTCATCTTCTACCATCACAAACACCTTATCAAAAAACCTGTCTATCGGTTCTTTAAGACTTACCAAATGTTCTAAATAAGAAAGATAATCCTTTTTTTCTATCAGGCCAAGTAAAACTGGTCTTAGATTTAAAGCCTGTTGATAAAGCTCTTTTTCTTCTTCTAATACGATAAGGTTTTCTTCAACTTCTTCTAAAAGAGTTTGTTTGTCTACGGTTTTTAACAACTGGGCTACCCGTTTAAATCCAGTAATAAGGTCAACAAAATCTTTCTTTTCCTGAAAATCTGAAAGGGCTTTTAGTCTTAGGTATTGGTCATAAGGATTTAGAGGTAACTGAAGCACAACCCCTATAACATTTTTGCTAAAACCCAAGGTTAAAAACTCTCCCTCTAAGCGTTTTTTGATAAATTCTGTAATCTCCTCTAAAGCCTTAGGATTTTTCAGAAACCCTTGTTTTTCTAACAAGCTAAGAGAAAACTCTATAGCTTCTTCCAGGTCTAAGAACTTTTCTTTTCCTATAAGGAGTTTTACTATACCATAACCTGCTCTTCTAAGCCCATAAGGATCTTTTTCTCCAGAGGGTTTTTCGTTAACCCCAAAAAGTGCGCAAAGATGGTCTATTTTGTCGGCTAATGAAAGGATGATTCCTTCAAAAGACTGAGGGAGGATCTCATCTTTGGAGGAGGGGAGATACTGTTCAAAAACTGCCTCTGCAATATCTTTTTCTTCTTTATGCTCAAGCAAAATCTTCCCTATAACCCCTTGCAACGAAGGAAATTCACTTACTACCTCTGAGGCTGTATCTATTTTAGCGTAAAGGCAGGTTTTCTCTATCTTAGAGAGAAGGTATGGATAATCTAATTTTAACGCTAAATATTTACCCAGATCTATTAACCGTTGAGTTTTTTCCCATAGGGTTCCGCATTTGATATGATAAACTATACCTTTAATTTTTTCTAAAAAGTAGGAAAGGGGTTGACTAAGGTCTTTTTCAAAATAAAATTTGGCATCTTCAAGCCTGGCCTTAGTAACCCTTTCATGTCCTTTTTTTACTACCCCCAAATCTTTAGGACGGTTGTTATTCACGGCGATGAAATAGTTAAGAAGTTTTCCCTCGAGGGTTCTAATACAGAAATATCTCTGATGTTCTTTTAAAGCAGTTGTAATCAGAGGTTCTGGGAGGGTTAAAAAACTTTCTGGAAAACTGCCTACTATGGGAAAGGGATATTCTAATAAGTTGGCGTTTTCTTTTAAGAGGTCTTCATCTATTTCAGGCACACCATAGGATTGAGAAACCTCAAAGATGCTTTTTTTAGTAAAAGTTAATCTTTTTTCAGGAGAAACTATAACAGAGTTATTTTCAAGTTGTTTTTCATATTCTTCCCAATCTGCTTTGTTAAGCACGATGGGAGATGGGCTTAAAAAACGATGACCTAAGGTTTGGTTTGTTGCTTGCACCCCTGCTATTTCAATGGGAATGACTTCTTCCCCAAAAAGACAAACCATCCATCTTATGGGACGACCAAATCTTACGTCATAATCTCCCCATTTCATGGTTTTTGGGAAATAGATTTCTTTAAATAGAGCCAAAAGTAAGGAAGGTAAAAGGTCTTTTGTTTTTTGTCCAGGAATGGTTCTTTTGAAGTAAAAATACTCACCTTTAGGGGTTTTTTTAGTTTTAAGGTGTTCTGGGTTTACTCCGTACTTTTTAGCAAACCCAATTAATGCCTGACTAAAGGTTCCTTCCTTAGTAAGCCCTACATTGATAGAAGGCCCTAAAACTTCTTCTTCTCTGTCTGGTTGTTTTTCTGAAAGATCCTTTACAAAAAGGACCAATCTCCTAAATGTTCCTGCGGTTTTGATTTCTTGATAATCTAAAAAAAGTTCTTTTAATTTTTTTTCTGCGGCCTTTTGTAAGCTTAAAAGGGCAGGTTCGATAAACCTTGCCGGAAGCTCTTCTGTCCCTATTTCCCAAAGAAGATTTTTATTCATCTTCCCTTTCTCCTTTGTTTAGCCAAGTTTCAGCAGCTTTTTTTGCCAAACCTCTCACACGACCTATGTAATTTGCTCTTTCTATAGGGGAAAGAACTCCTCTTGCATCAAGAAGATTAAAGGTATGGGAACATTTGATCACAAAGTCATAACCTGGAAGCGCAAGACCTAAACTTAAAAGTCTGTTGCCTTCGGCTTCGTATTTGTCAAAAAGTTCTTTTAAAAGGTTTACATCTGCTTCGTCGAAGTTATAGATAGAGTATTCTACTTCTCCGCGATGGTGGATGTCTTTATAAGTATATTTTGAATTCCATTTTATGTCAAAAATGTTTTCTACCTCTTGAAGATACATGGTAATACGTTCAAGCCCATAGGTAATTTCTACCGTTACCGGAGAACAGTCAAAACCTCCTATTTGTTGAAAATAGGTAAACTGAGTGATTTCCATCCCGTCAAGCCAAACCTCCCAACCCAATCCCCAGGCTCCTAAGGTGGGAGATTCCCAGTCGTCTTCTACAAATCTTATGTCATGTTCCTTAGGATTAATACCTAAAGCTTGAAGACTTTCCAGGTAAAGGTCCTGGATGTTATCAGGCGAGGGTTTAATGATAACTTGATATTGGTAGTAATGTTGTAATCTGTTAGGATTTTCTCCATATCTTCCGTCTGCTGGCCTTCTACAAGGTTGTACATAGGCACAGGCAAAGGGTTCAGGGCCAAGACATCTCAAAAAAGTAGCAGGATGAAAGGTTCCTGCCCCTACCTCTATATCATATGGCTGAAGGATTACACAACCTTTTTCTCCCCAAAAACGATTTAAGGTAGCAATCACCTCTTGAAAATACATGCCTCAACTCCTCTAAACCAAGATAACTTGTGGTTCATCTTGCTCTCTTTTGTCAACATAACCTATGACATGATAACCTTTCCCTAAAGCAGAAATAAGACTTGTTATTTCCTCTACTTCCTCTCTACTTACTATCAAAACAAGCCCTATTCCGCAGTTAAACACCTGATACATCTCTTCTTCAGATATCTCTCCCCATTTCTGAAGAAGTTGAAAAATCGCCGGTTTTTCCCATGTATTTTTTTCTATTATTACCTTACAGTTTTTGGGTAAAATCCTTGGAAGGTTGTCTATAAAACCACCTCCTGTGATGTGAGCACAACCTTTGATGTTATACCCTTTGTTAGTAAGGGTTAACATGATAGGCACATAAATTTTGGTAGGGGTAAGAACCACCTCTCCTATAGGTCTTCCTAACTCTTCGGGAATATAATCTAAACTTATTTGTTTTTCTTCCAAAATTTTTCTTACTAAAGAAAATCCATTGCTATGAAGCCCGCTTGAAGGTATTCCTATTAAGACATCTCCTATAGAGATGGTTGAGCCATCTATAACCTTTTCTTTTTCAACTATTCCCACCGCAAAACCTGCACAATCATAATCTCCAGGGGCATACATTCCTGGCATTTCTGCTGTTTCTCCACCCAAAAGGGCACATTGAGAGATCTTACATCCCTCTACTATCCCCGCAATCAATTCTTCAAAAATTTTTTCTTCAAACTTCCCAAAAGCTAAATAATCCAAAAAGAAAAGTGGCTTGGCTCCACAGGTAATGATATCATTTACACACATAGCCACCAAGTCGATCCCAATTCCTTTATGGATTCCTGCCTTAATAGCAAGCTTGATTTTAGTACCAACCCCATCTGTAGAAGACACTAAAACAGGGTTTTTATAGGTATTTAGGTCTAAGGAAAAGAGTCCAGCATAGCCTCCAATTCCTGAGATTACTCCTTTTTGAGGAAGACCTGAAGAATACTTTTTGACAATTTCTACCAAAATATTTGCTTTTTCCAGGTCAACCCCTGCAGCTCTATACTTTTCTGCAGCGTTCATAGAAATCCCCTTGGTCAATATGTTTGATGATTTCAAAATTTTATATTATATTTTTTTAAAAACAAGATTCTTTAACGATGAGGAAAAAATAATATGCAAAGAAAATTCCCTAAAAAAGTTAATGAAGAAGAGAAAAAAGAAATTTTTGACTATTTAGAAGAGAGGTTCGGTTTTTCTCCTTCTCTCTTTGAAGACTACGAAGTATTAAAAGGAGTTTCAAACTTTTGGCTTTTTCCTAAAACTCCTTATTTAGAAAGCTTAACCTCTCTTGAGGTCCAAACTGTAGGTCTTCTTTTTCTAAGAAAAGTCTCTTCTTATCTTAAGCCTACCTCTGCTTTCTTGCAAAGGTTTGGGAATTTTGCTACCAAAAATATAGTGTCCCTCAATTTTCAACTGATAGAAGAGTTAAAAAAGAAGAAAAAAGTAGAAATAAACTTGGATCTAAACCCTGGTTACGTTATTCTTAAAGATGAGAAATGGGTTTTAGGTTGTGGACTTTATCTACCTGGAAGGCTTTTTGCCTATCTCGAAGAAAAAATACTGAGAAATTTATAGTTGAAAAACTGTTCAGAAGGGGGATATCCCCCTTCTGCTAAAAGATTTTAGTTTTAGTGTATATAGGTTGCTTTTTTCATCCCTTTACCTGGACCTTCAGGCTCTCCAGTTTCTATAGGTTGCTTAGCTTCTTTCCAGGCAACGAAACCACCTTTTAGATTATAAACCTTTTTGTAACCCAATTTTTTAAGGTCACAGGTAGCTACTACCCCTCTTCCTCCAGTTCTACAATAAACTAAATAGGTTTTTTCTTTGTCTGGAAGCCACTCGTAGGCTTTAAAGTCTAAAAGCCCTCTTGGTGCCCAAATAGCCCCAGGAATATGTCCGGCTTTATATTCTGTATATTCCCTTACATCAAGTATAACAGCCCCCTCAGCTATGAGTTTCTTAGCACCTTCTACATCCACCTCTTGTACACCACAAACTGTCTTAGCCTCTTTTACCCTTTCTTCACTTAAAGGAGTAGCAGTAAAACCTGTGTTTACTGCTACAAAGGTAAATACCAAAAAACTTAGAACCCAACTTAAAAACTTTTTACCTGATCTCATAAGACTACCTCCTGTTTTTAGGATTTTATTTTAGATAATATTAATCCACTTTCTAAAAAATCAAGAGGTTTTTTGGAGATAGATTGTCCTTATAGGGAAGGGTATTGTTATTCCTTCTTCTTTGTATCTTTGATGTAGTTTTTTTATGAACTCATGAGCCACCAGATATCGATCTACATAAGTCTTTACCCTTAAGATTACGTTAAAGTTGATACTAAAATCCCCAAAGGTATGATAGCGGATAAAAGGTTCAAACTCTGAGACACCCCCATTAACTGTGTTAAGTACTTCTTTAGCAACTTCTATCGTCACCCTTTCTACCTTGTTTAAATCACTATCATAGCTTACCCCTACTCCAACTAAAATGCTTAGTTCGGGTTCAGGAAGACTGTAGTTAACGATCACTGAAGAAGATATCTTAGAGTTAGGAACGATGATAAGGTTGTTTGAGAGTTGACGTATGATGGTGTTTCTCCAGGAAATATCTTCCACAAAGCCTTCTAAATTGTTATCTAACATGATGTAATCTCCAGGTTTGATTTGTTTGGCCATCAAGATATGAAGTCCAGAAAATAGATTTTCAAGGGTGTCTTTTAAAGCCAATCCCACCGCAAGGCCTGCTATACCTAAGGAAGTGATAAAAGGAGTTATGTTTATTTTTAAAATGTCTAAAACCAAAATAAACCCGATAAAAAAGATAATTATTTTTATTAACAATTCGATGATAGAAACACTGGGTATGACCTCAAATCTTTGGGTTAAGTATTGAGTAATAAGAGTTATTATAAGTTGAGAAATAAACCAAACTAAGGAAAATATAAAAAAGATGATCAGTAATTTATTGATAAGCGGGTTTAGTGTTGGTAAAGGGTTATGAAGTTCGTTTACTAAATAGAGACCCAAGGTGAAAACCCAGAGAAAAAAAGCCCAAGAAATAAGGTTTACCGTTTTTTCCTTTAGTTTTATTCCGACCAATTTCTCAAGAAAGCTAAACTTTTTTTTAATCCCCCATTTTATGGTAAAAGAAGCAGCTATCACTAAGGCTATAAAAATAAAAGTTTTTAGATAGATAGGAAGAAGGTCCCACATAAGCTATCCTCCAAATTTTATGTTAGGTTTTGTCTATTGTATAAATAGTATAAAATTATACTATAAAAGACAACGTTAAAAAATTCAACGGTTCAATCGATTAAAGTTGAGTACAAATTTAGCACACATAACTTAGGGATACCTTTGGCTAAGGAGTTTAACAATTTTTTAAGTTTGGTATAATACAGGTTTAGCTTTAAGGATTTTAAGGGATTAGAAAAAATGCCTAAGGTTAAGTTTCTACCGTTTAACGAAGAGTATGAGGCTCTTGAAGGGGAGACTCTTTTTGATGTAGCAATAAAAGCAGGCATTCATATCAACGCCTCTTGTGGTGGAACCGGAAGCTGTAATCGGTGTAAAGTGAGGTTGGTTTCAGGAGAACTGAAAGGAGAGATTTTAGAAGGTCAGTATTATAAGGCTTGTGGTAGTTACCCTCTAACAGACGTGGTGGTAGAAGTCCCCTTAACTACTTTCTTAGACCAGAAAACGTTATATCGCCCTGTAAAAAAAAGGGCTAAGTTTCTAGAACTATCTCAAGTTGATTTTGATTCCCCTCCGGTTAAAGAAGTATTTTTGAAACTAACCCCTCCGACCTTGGAGGAAAACACCGCAGATTTTAACAGACTAAAAGAGGGGCTTTATAAACAGGGTATCTCGGAACCAGAGGTTTCCTTAGAAGTTTTAAGAAAAATTCCCCATGTTCTTCGTCAAAAAAATTTCGAAACCATAGCTTATGTTTATCAGGCTTTAGATAATCCTAAAACATTCTTGTTAGACCTTACCGCAGAGCCTTTAGATCCCTTTTTAGGGGTAGCCATAGACGTTGGAACTACCACCTTACAGGTAGAGGTGGTTGACTTAAAGAAAGGAGAAGTTTTGGGTTTTAGTTCAGATTATAACCCTCAAATCAAGTATGGTGATGATGTTATTAGCAGAATAGAGTTTTGCAGAAGAGATGGAGGATTAAAGATATTATCTGAGGTTTTAAAAGAAAGATTAATCCTTTTGATAAAAGAAGCCTTGGGATCAAAAGGGCGGTTAGAAGAGGTGAAACTTATTTCTTTAGCGGCTAATACAGTGATGACCCATCTTTTTCTTGAACTTGAGCCAAGATATTTAAGAGAATATCCCTATGTTCCAGTAGCTACTGAATTTCCTGTTTTCTGGGCTAAAGATTTAGGTTTTACAGATTTAAACGCACTTATCCAGATCGCTCCTTGTAAAGCAAGTTATGTCGGAGAAGACGTAGTAGGGGGTGTGGTAGCTTCTAAGATGTATGAAGAAAGCCCTTTGACCCTTTTTATAGACCTTGGAACTAACGGAGAAATAGTATTAGGGAATCAGGATTTTTTGGTTTGTGCTGCCTGTTCTGCCGGTCCAGCTTTTGAAGGAGGCGGTATAAAACACGGGATGAGAGCCACCCTTGGTGCTATAGAAATGGTAAACATAGACCCTTATACTTATGAACCCATGGTGGTTACTATCGGTAAAACAAAACCTATAGGTCTCTGTGGCTCGGGAATCCTTTCTTTGTTGGCCTCTCTTTTTAGAGTAGGGATCATAGATAAATCTGGAAAAATTAAAAAAGACCTGATTCATCCCCGTATAAGAAGAGGGGAAGAAGGGTGGGAGTATGTAGTGGTTTTTAAACAAGACACCCAAACAGGAGAAGACATAGTTTTTACTGAAGCAGACATAGATAATGTTATCAGAGCCAAAGCCGCTATTTTTGCGGGATGCCAGGTTTTGGTTGAGTCTGTAGGGTTATCTTTAAAAGACATAGAGAGGGTTTATTTAGCAGGTTCCTTTGGAAACTATCTTGATGTAGAAGACGCTATTTCTATAGGCCTTTTACCGGATTTAGATAGAGACCGGTTTTTCTTTTTAGGTAACACCAGTTTACTCGGAGCTAAAATAGCCCTTCTTTCTCAAGAAAAGTTTGCTAAAATGAGAGACATAGCTAAGTCTATGACCCACTTAGAGCTTTCAAACTACCCAGGTTATATGGAGACCTATGTAGCTGCCCTGTTTTTACCTCATACAGACGAAAGTTTATTCCCTACCATAAAAAATAAAAAGGAGTAATTTTATGGTGCACAAAGAAGGCTTCCCTTGGGTGTTTTATCCCTTGCTGTTTGCAGGTACCAGTCTTTTATTTAAGAAAAGAAAGGCGGCGCTCTTAGGGTTAGGAATAGGGTTGGCTAATGCCTTTTTTTTCAGAAACCCTAAAAGAGAACCTGTTTTAGACCCAGAACTCATTATCTCTCCTGCAGACGGAAAGGTAGTTACTTGTCGGATAGAAGAAAATCCCTCTTGGTTTTCTACCCCCCTTTGGAGAATAGGGATTTTTATGAGGCTATGGGATGTTCATATCAATCGCTCTCCTATCACGGGTAAAGTCTTACGTATGCAATATGTAAAAGGAGAAAAACTTCCTGTTTTTAAAGAAGAATCTTTTCAACAAAACGAAAAACAACTTTATCTTATAGAACGAGAAGATGGTACTCCTTTTTGGGTGGTACAGATAGCGGGGATGGTTGCAAGAAGGATAAGGGCTTTTGTCCTTCCTGGAGATGATGTGGTCGCAGGAGACCCTATTGGTATCATAAAGTTTAGCTCAAGGGTAGAGCTTTTTTTCCCGGTTGAAAACTCTGAAATCTATGTAAAAGAAGGACATAAAGTTTTTGCTGGAGAAACTGTTTTGGGTCGGGTGTTATTAAAGAAGGATTAAAACTATGTTAGCCCTAATACCTAACATTTTTACTACCTTTAACCTTTTTTTTGGTTTTTATTCGATCATATGTTCCATACACGGAGATTTTACTAAAGCTGGCTGGGCTATTTTTTTAGCGATGGTTTTTGATATCTTTGATGGGAGGATTGCTCGATATTTAAAGCAGACTTCTAAGTTTGGCCTTGAATATGACTCTTTAAGTGACCTTATTTCTTTTGGAGTAGCTCCTGCCATTCTTATATATCAGTTTTGGCTTATAGAATTTGGTAAATTGGGATGGTTAACTTGTTTTTTATATACTATCTGTGTGGCTTTAAGACTTGCGAGATATAACGTAAAAGCCCATTCTGGGTTTGGCTATTTTGAAGGACTCCCTTCACCTGCAGGGGCGGCTATTTTGGCTTCTTCTGTGCTTTTTATACAATCCTATCGTCCTGATTTTGAGCTTCCTAAATGGGCTACTCTAACTGCTGTAAGCCTTATCTCTTATCTGTTAGTTTCTCCTATCCAATATCCCAGCTTTAAGCACATAAAAATAGAAAAATCTCAAAATTTTTATCTTTTACTGCTTTTTGTAGGTGGTCTTACCATCTCCGCTGCCTATCCTTCTTACTCTATCTTTGTTCTAATCGTAGTATATACCTTATTAGGACCGGCTTTATTTTTTAAAACCAAGAGTATTAAAATCATAAAAAAATTTCGTAAAAGAAAGGATTTTAAAGAAAAATTGACAAAATAGAAAAATGTTTTACAATAACTAAAGATAAACTTGATTAATCTCTTTTAAACCAAAATTATCTTTTTACGGAGGTCTTTATGGGATGTAGTTGTAAACTTTTAAACATAGGTTTTGGCAACTATGTGGTTGCAGATAGAATCATTGCTATCGTAAATCCAAACTCTGCTCCTATGAAGAGGTTAAAGGAAGAGGCTAAGGAAACAAGAAGGCTTATCGATGCTACTCAGGGACGTAAGACTCGCTCTATCATCATCACCGATAGCAATCATATCATCCTTTCTGCTATACAAGCAGAAACTGTAGCTCAAAGGCTGATGTCTGATGGGTTAGAAAGGTTGGAGAAAGATGAAGAGGAATAAAAGACTAATCATAGTGGTTACCGGTCCTTCTGGGGCTGGTAAAAGCACGATACTTAAGGATTTGCCTCAGGATGAATTTTATTTTTCTGTTTCTCATACTACTAGAGCTCCACGTCCTGGGGAAGAAGATGGAAAACATTACTATTTTGTAAGTCGTTCTGTTTTTTTAGAGATGATAGAGAGAGATGAATTTTTAGAATGGGTAGAGGTTTTTGGGACCTTTTATGGAACGGCAAAGACAGAGATAGAAAAGGCCTTTACCCAGAACAAACACTTAGTGTTAGACATAGAGGTGGTAGGGGCCACCAGACTTAAGTCATATTTTGGTTCAGATGCCATATTTATTTTTATAGCCCCTCCTGACCTTCAGTCCCTAAAAACCCGTATCATTCAAAGGGGTACAGAAAACGAGGCTGAGGTACAAAATCGTTTAAAAAGGGCTAAAGAAGAACTCAGGTTTGCCTCTTGGTTTGATTATGTGATAGTAAACGAAAACTTAGAAAAAAGTAAAGAGCTTTTCTTTTCGATAGTTAAAGCAGAGTTAAGTAGACCTTATAGAAATCCTCAGTGGAAATATTTTTTATCTAACTTTAACCTTAATCTATGACCTCTTTTATTTATGGAATAAACCCTGTCTTAGAGGCTCTTAAAAACAACCCTCAGTCTATCGAAAAAATATGGTTTGATAAAAACCGTCTCTCAGGAAAAAAATATCAAATTTTAGAAAAAGCGAAAAAACTTGGGATTCCCGTTAAAATCTCAGAAAAATTACCTCCCAAAATACCAGCACATCTAAACACCCAAGGGGTGGTGGCCTATCTTTTAACTTTTAATTATGCTGATTTAGAGGATATAGTAGCCAACTGGGAAAAGAGAAGTGAAGTGCCTTTGGTGGTCATGTTGGACGAGGTAGAAGATCCTCATAACGTAGGGGCTATCATCCGTAGTGCTGATGCCTCAGGGGTTCATGGAGTGGTAATCCCTAAGGTTAGAGCCTGTGAAGTGACAGAAACAGTAGCTAAAGTTTCTGCAGGAGCTGTGTTTAACCTCCCTATAGCTAAGGTTACCAACCTAAAACATGCTCTTCAATTTTTTAAAGAGAAAGGTTTATGGGTATTAGGACTTACCCATAAAGCCGAAAAGTCCATATATCAGCTGGACCTTAAAATTCCTTTGGTTTTAATCGTAGGAAACGAAGGAAAAGGGATTAGACCCGGAATTTTAGAGCAGTGTGACTTTTTAGCCAAAATTCCGATGAAAGGAAAGGTAGAAAGTCTTAATGTTTCGGTAGCTGCTGCTATAGCTCTTTTTGAGACCCAAAGACAACGCTCAATTTTTTAAGCCCGGCTTACAGCCTGTTTGCTAAGTTTTTTCATCCCCCTTTTAGGAAAAGCCTCAATATTTTGGTTTCAATTTCAGGGTTAAAGGGTTTGGGTGGACCAGGAGGATAGGTTTTTATTTTACCATAAGGTGGAATTATTTCTTTATTTCCTTTAGAGGTTTTTCCTTGATAAAAGTCTATTAATATAAACTCTGTAAGGTTGGTTATAACTCCAAAGAAAGGTAAAGGATTACTAACAAGTCTTGCTAAGCTTATAAAACCTCGTTCAAAACAAGATAAAAAGTTTTGAGGTTTGTAGTCTACCCAAAAATAGGTGTAATCTTTTTCTTGGATGATAAGAGGTAGGGTTAACTCATAGGAAAAGTCTTCGAGAGATATGAAAAGTTTGGTATTAAATTTAAACAAAGTTTCAGGGTACCCTAAGGTGCTAAAGATAAAAGAAAGTTGCTTTTCTATGAAGAAGTTTTTAGAAACCTTTTCTGAGCGATTTTCCATACTTTTTGAACTTCTTCTGCTGAAAGCCCAGCTCCTATCCCTACTTTAAGAGCTAATTCTTTGGACATAAAATCTGAGGGACTATGTCCGTCTGAGTTTATTACCAGATTGGCTCCATAAGTTTTAGCCAAGCTAACTACGTGTCCATTGGCAAGACAGTGTCCCTTTCTCCCAGATATTTCTAAAAAGATCCCTTTTTGAGCCGCAAGTTTTACCTCTTCAGGCTTAATAAGCCCTGGATGAGCAAGGATGTCGGCTTCTCCCAGGATGGCGGCAAGATTGGTCCCTTCAGTCACAGGCTCTACGATAGTTTCTCCATGGACTACCACTATCTCTGCCCCAGCTTTTCGACATTCTTTGATAAGAGGAGGAATAAGGTCTGGAGGTACATGGGTTATTTCTACACCTACGATAAATTCTGGGATTAACCCTTGAACAGATTTTTTAAACTTTAAAAGACTTTGAAGGATGTGTTCGAAGTTTGAGTGGTCTACATGGTCGGTAATGGCTATGGCTTGATAGCCTAAAGCTTGAACCCTTCTCCATAACTCTGCTGGAATAAGTTCTCCATCGCTAAAAACTGAATGGCAATGCAAATCAAACAAATTGCAATCCTCTACATTTTGTATTTAAAAATTTTAGGATCCAGCTTTTCCAGAAAATCTTTTAGTTTTTCTTTTTCCTCTTTGGTGGTGATTACCATTTCTCCTTGTTTTTCGGTCACTGGGGTTTCAGAATAAATTTGACTCTTCTTGAATACCTCTTCATCTACAAAGATCTCCGCATTAAGCCTTAAAGCTAAAGCTATAGCATCGCTTGGACGGGAGTCTATTTCTAAAACCTTATCTCCAGTAACTATGGTAATAAGGGCATAATAAGTATTGTCTTTAAGGTCTACGATTTCAACCTTGGGAATAGTAATCCCCAGGTTTTCGAATATATTTTTGATTAGGTCATGGGTTAATGGCCTTGGAAACTGTATGTTTTCTAACTTGGCTGCGATGGAAGTAGCTTCTAAAACCCCTATCCAAATGGGAAGAATCCTTTCTCCTTCTGCTTCTTTTAATAACATCACAGGACTGTTAGACATAGGATCCATGGCTATTCCATGCAACACCATTTTTATTTTCATAAAATCAAACCCCCCTTATACCCTCTTTATTTTTAATATGTTAAGACTTAATCTTTAAAAAGTCAAGCAATACAAAGGGGTTTGTATGGTTTCGAATTTGAAAGGTTGTCTTTTACTGTTTTTTACCTCCAGACTTTAAAGTAGGTTGGAAAAAGTAAAATTCGTAATAAAATAGGGCTGGAGTAAAAAATTTGGAGGGATAATAGATGTTAGAGGAAAGTCAGGTTATCAAAGTGCGTTTTGAAAAACTTGCCAAACTTGAGTCTATGGGAATTAAGACCTATCCCAACGATTTTCGTCCTAAAGATAAAGCAAAATATATAAAAGAAAAATACCAAGAGTTAAGCCCTGAGGAGATAGAAAAAAAGACCCAAGAATTTGTGGTAGCAGGGAGGATTATGGCAAAAAGGGAGATGGGTAAACTTATTTTTGCCCATCTCCAAGATGATACAGATAAAATTCAAATTTTAGTGGCTAAAAATGAGTTGGCTCAAGAAGATTTTGATTTTTTTAAGAAATTTATAGACATAGGGGATATCATAGGGGTTAAAGGAAGGCTTATCAAAACCAAGACCGGTGAGATTACCATATTAGTGAAGAGTTTTAAACTCTTAACCAAGGCTCTCCGGCCTTTACCTGAAAAATATCACGGGCTTAAAGATACTGAGTTAAGGTATCGGATGCGCTATGTAGACCTTATCATGAATCCTAAGGTAAGAGAGCTTTTTAGACTACGAACCCAGATTATTCAGTATATAAGAGATTATTTTATTTCTCAGGGATTTTTAGAAGTAGAAACCCCGATGATGCATCCTATAGCAGGCGGTGCTGCTGCTAAACCTTTTATTACCTATCACAACGCTTTAGACATGAATTTGTACCTTAGGATAGCACCTGAGCTTTATCTAAAGAGACTTATAGTAGGCGGTTTTAATAAGGTGTTTGAACTTAACAGAAATTTTAGAAATGAAGGGGTTTCAAGTAGACATAATCCAGAGTTTACTATGTTAGAGTTTTACGAGGCTTATGCTACCTATGAAGATCTTATGAAAAGAACCGAGGAGTTGTTTTATGGGCTTGCTTTGGAAATAACAGGTAGCCCTAAGATTACTTACCAAGGTCAAGAGATAGACTTTACTCCTCCTTGGAAACGGATTGAGTTCTTAGACGCTCTTATAGAGTTAGGAGGTGTTCCTAGGGAAGTACTCTTTGAAAAGGAAAAACTTATTAAGTTTGCTAAAGAAAAAAGAATTGAGCTAAACCTAAAAGATCCACGTATAGGTAAATGGTGGACTAAGCTTTTTGAAGAATTAGTAGAACCAAAACTTATACAACCTACCTTTGTGGTAAAATTTCCTGTGGAGGTTTCTCCTTTAGCCAGAAGAAGTGATGAAGACCCTGATTTTGCAGAAAGGTTTGAGCTGTATATTGCTGGAAAAGAAGTAGCTAACGCCTTTTCAGAGTTAAACGACCCAAGGGACCAAAGAGAAAGGTTTGAAGAACAACTTAAACTAAGGGAAATAGACGAAGAAATCCCTCCAGAGATTGACGAAGATTTTATCCGAGCCCTTGAATATGGTATGCCTCCTTGTGCGGGAGAAGGTATCGGTATAGATAGAGTGGTTATGCTTTTTACCGACAGTCCCTCGATAAGAGAGGTCATTCTTTTCCCTCACTTAAGGAAAAAAGAGGATCTTTAAAAGGATACTTTGAATGAGTTTTTCTAACAACTGGAGGCTCTGGTTAGCTTTAAAATATGTTTTTTCACGGAAAAGAGAGCGTTTTACAGGGATAATAGCGGTTATTGCTGTTTTAGGGGTAGCTCTCAGTGTAGGAGCCTTAACTGTAGTAAATGCCGTAATAACTGGTTTTAAAGAAGCAGTAGCAGAAAAGATTTTAAGTTTAAACCCCCACATCACGATCACCTTCTGGGAAGAAGGGTTAACCCCTAAGATAAAGACTTTAGTAGAAAAAGAGATTCCTAAAGACCAATTGTTAAGCCTTCAGGAGACATCTTCTATTCAGGGATTAATCATCGCTCGTTCCCATCCTATAGGTATAGTGCTTAAAGCTTCTAACTTAGATATGTTGGCCAAAGAAAAAGGTTTTAAGGTATTTTATGTAGAGAAGGATTTTTTAATAAGTGCCAAAGAAGAGAAAGTAGTTCCGGTGGTAGTAGGTAAAAAATTAAGAGACCGGTTAGGGCTTGGGGTAGGAGAAGTTTTAAATTTTATGAGTGCTCAGGGTATGTTTACCCCCTTCGGTTTTATGCCAAAAATATTAGACCTAAAAGTAGTAGGTTGGTTTGAAACAGGGGTTTATGATTTTGATTTAAACCTTGTTTTTGCCCCTTCTGAAACGTTTTTTTCTTATCTTACCCCTACCAACAGGTCTTTAGAGATTAAGCTAAAAGACCCATTTAAATCAGGGATTTACAAAGATAGGTTGCTTTCCTCCTTAGGTTTTGGAGTTCAAATCCTTGACTGGCAAGAATGGAATAGAAACCTTTTTGCTGCCCTTAAGATGGAAAAGTTAGGTCTCTTTGTAGTGCTAAGTCTTATGATTGCCGTTTCTCTTTTTACGATAATCGCCGCCATGATCATGCTTGTTTCTGAGAAAAAAATGGATATAGCGATTTTAAGAGCTCTTGGAGCCTCTTCTAAGGATGTAATGATCCTGTTTTTTTATAGTGGCTTTTTGTTTGCAGTTATAGGGGTATTGTTAGGTTTGGTGTTAGGAGGAAGTCTCTGTTGGGTTCTTTCTAAATATCCAGTGGTAAAACTCCCGAGCGATGTTTATCCAGTAGAATACATGCCGGTTTCTTTAAAATTTTTCGACCTTTTGGTTATCGTTTTGATTTCTTTTTTGATAAGTCTTTTAGCCTGCCTTTATCCGGCTAAGAAAGCTTCTGAGGTTATGCCTGCAGAGGTTTTACGCCATGGATAACCTTCCTGTTTTAGTCCTAAAATCTATATCAAAAAAATACCAACATGCAAACGAAGAGATCGAGGTATTTAAAAAAATCGACTTGGAGGTATATCCAGGAGACCTTATAGCGATAGTAGGACCTTCTGGGGTTGGGAAGACCACTTTGTTAAACCTTATGGGTACCCTTGATCAGCCTACAAACGGAGAGGTATATTTTCTGGGTAAAAAGATAGATTATAAACAAGAGGAGCATATCCTTGAAACACGAAAGAGGATAGGCTTTGTGTTTCAGCTACATCATTTATTACCAGAGTTTACGGTTTTGGAAAACGTTATCCTTCCAGGGTTGATTGCCAATCTGACCATAGAGGAATGTATGCAAAGGGCGGAGGTTCTTTTGCAAAAACTTAGAATTTTTCATAGAAAACACCATAAGCCTTCTTCTCTTTCTGGAGGAGAAAGACAACGGGCAGCCATTGCCAGGGCGCTTTTTTTAAATCCGGTTTTGGTGCTGGCAGACGAACCTACAGGGAACCTTGACCCAGCAAGTGCAGAAGAGGTAATAGACGCTTTTTTAACTCTTAACCAAGATTTTAACACCGCAGTGGTGATGGTAACCCATAACTGGGATTTAGCTAAACGAATGAAAAAAATTTTTTTGCTAAAAAACGGTTTTCTGGTAAAATGGGAAAAAGAGACCCTCAAATAGGGGTTAAGCTTTGAAGAAGATATTTCTATTTTTTGTTTTTGTCTGGCTGGGATGGTTACCTTCCCTTTTTTCAGCTCAAACAAATCTTCTTATCTATTCTGCCAAAACCATAGGTGACCCTACCAGTAGTCAAACTTTAGAAGCTTACCTTCAAAAACTTCAAGAAACACTTAAAAAAGAAGGGTTTCTCTTAGAAAAAAAGGTCTATTCTACCGAAGAAGCTAAGGCCTTCCTGAAAACAGGGATTTATGAAGGGATAGCTGAGGTTAAAGGTGTGGTTATAGGGAATAATGTGAGCTTTGAATGGAAACTTCTTTTACCTGGACCAAGCACCCAGTATTTTAACGTGGTAGGAGAAACAGGAAACATAGATACCTTGGTTTCTAATACGGTACCATATTTAAAAAGTATCTTTGAGAAAAAAGAAATAGTAGAAGAAATAAGATTAGTAGGTAATATGAGGATTAAAGAAGACCTGATTTATCCAAACCTTACCACCAAACCTGGCGACATCCTTGACTATAAAAAATTAAACACAGATCTGAGAAATCTCTATAAGATGGGATACTTTGAAAACATCGAGGTTAAGTTAGAAAAAGGAGCCAAAGGGGCGATAGTAGTTTTTGAATTTAAAGAGAATCCTTCTATCAAGGAGGTAGTTTTTAAAGGTAATAAACAGGTAAAGAGTGAAGATCTGTTGAAAATCATCAATCTTAAGGAAGGTACGGTTATTACGTCTAAGGAGCTTGACAGGATTCTTGAGATGGTAAAAGCCTACTACGAACAGTTAGGTTACAGCGGGACTGATGTGAAAATAGACTTAGAAAAGGTTTCCCAAGCTCAGGTGAAGTTGATAGTAGAGATAAAAGAAGGAAGGAAAAAATATATAAAGAAAATAGAATTTATAGGAAACAAAGCTATTTCAGAAAAAGAGTTGAGAGGTTTACTTTCTGTTTCAGAAAAATCTATATTTTCCCCGGTTAAAAAAGTTACTCAATATCTGAGAACTCTGACTACTCCAGAACCAGTATCTGAACCTGGGGTTTATAATCTTGCCTTTCTTTATAGAGATTTAGGAAAAATAGAAAGTTTTTATAAAAATCGTGGTTTTATCGATGTTAAGGTAGGAGAACCTTTGGTTAAAGAGGAAGAGGATGGGGTAATAATAAAAATCCCTATAGAAGAAGGAGATCAATATAAAGTTGGAAAGGTGGAGATACAACAGGATCTTTTTCCAGAGGATAAGATTTACAAAAAATTAAAGACCTTACCTGGGAAGGTTTTTAGTTTAGAGTCTTTAAAAATAGATGAGACCACCCTTACCCATCTTTTCGCAGACTATGGTTATGCCTATGCCAAGGTGACTACTGATTTTAGCAAAGACCCTAAAGCAAAGGTTATCAACCTAACCTTTAAGGTGGATAAAGGGACGGTGGTTTATGTAAACCGTATCGAGGTAGAAGGGAACACCAAAACCAGGGATAAGGTGATTAGAAGACAAATCAACATAGCCGAAGGTTGGCCTTACAGTGAGAAGAGAATAGAAGAAAGTGAGGTAAGGATAAGAAGGTTGGGTTTTTTTGAAGATGTAAAGATAGAAAAAGAAAAGGCTGCCAAAGAAGATGAAGTCAACCTTAAGGTAAAGGTTAAAGAAATGCTTACTGGTTCGTTTGGTATCGGTGGTGGTTATAGTTCTTATGATAAGTTTATGTTAATGTTAGACATAACAGAAAGAAATTTCTTAGGAAAAGGGCAAAGATTAAACTTAGCAGCAAGACTTGGTACTAAAACCAGCCGTTACTCTATAAATTTTTATGACCCCTATTTTAGAGATACCAAGTATTCTCTCGGTTGGTCTCTTTATAACTTTGAGATAGAATATGACGATTTCACCAAGGACAGTAAAGGTGCTTCCCTAAAAGTAGGATATAACCTTACCTCAAAACTTTCTGTGTATGCAGGCTATAGATTAGACTATACCACCCTTGAAGACCTTTCAGATAACGTAGCCAAAATCATTTTAGAATCTAAGGATATCAAACTTACCAGTGCCTTTCAGTTTGGGTTAAACTATGACTCAAGGAACAGGTTTTTTATGCCTACCAAGGGTTGGTATCATGCCTTAGATTTTGAGATAGCTGAAAAATGGTTAGGAGGAGACAGTAATTACATAAAGATAGAAGGGGAACACCAGGTCTATCATACCTTTCATAAGCTTACTTTCCATGGGGTCCTAGGGTACGGATATCTAACCGAAGGTGGAGCCAGAAAAATCCCAGTTTATGAAAGGTTTTTCTTAGGAGGAATAAATTCGGTAAGAGGATATAAATACGGAGATATTTCTCCTAAGGATCCTGAGACAGAAGATAAAATAGGGGGTACCAGAAAGTTTTATACCCAGTTCGAGGTTATCTTTCCACTGATAAAAAATATCAATTTAAACGGGGTAGTCTTTTACGACATGGGAAACGTCTGGGATAAAAATACCGAATTTCAGTTTTCAGACCTCAGAAAAAGTGTAGGTATAGGCTTAAGATGGCTTTCTCCTTTTGGTCCCTTAAGGTTAGAATGGGGTTATAATATCGATAAGAAACCTCGAGAGGATTCAAGTAACTTCAACTTTAGTATCGGTGGAAATTTTTAGTTTTTACACAAAGTCAACTTTTTGATAAAGTCAAAAAAATGACATTTTTGGGTACTTCGTAGTTTGTTTAATATCTAATAGCGTGGTTTTTTCAGGAAAAATATTTCTAGTAGTATAAAGAAAAATTTTCCTTGACCTGACAATCGGTAGGAAAAGTTTTACCTTCTTTTTTTTTCCCGCAGGTGGCATTAGTAATATCTACATCTTTAAAAATGGGCATGGTTTTTGTATATAATCTTTCAGAAACTTTTAGTTTATAAGAGAGGTTTATATGAGAGGGATACATATTAATCCTCAGTTAGGGTTGCTTGAGGCCTTAGAGGCGGCTCAACTTCTTGACAGAAGGTTAACGGTTACTACCAATAATTTGGCCAACGTTGACACCCCAGGTTATAAAGAAGATAGGTTGAGTTTTCAAGAAGTTTTGATGAAAAAAATCGGGCCTAAGGGAAAAAGGGCGTTTAAAGAGACAGTACCTTATTTGAATAAAGAGCAGGGTATTTTAGAGCATACGCAAAATCCCTTACACTTTGCTATCGTAGGGGAGGGGTTTTTTAAGGTTCAAACCCCTAATGGAATAGCCTATACCAGGGCAGGTAATTTTACGATTGACACTCAGAGGAGGTTGGTTACCCCAGAAGGATATCCAGTCTTGGTTAACGGAACTCCTTTGGTGGTTGACCCTGGTATGGCAAGAGGAGGACTTATTACGATGGAGGACTATAGACTTCAGGTCTCTCCTGATGGGGTTTTATCTATAGATGGAACAGAGTTAGGAAGGTTTGACGTGGTTACTTTTCAAGATCTAAATAAGCTTAAAAAAATAGGAGAAAACCTATATATAGCAGAAGGTATGGAAGAGATACCGGCTACTAATTATGAGATTAGACAAGGTTTTATAGAAAAGTCTAATGTAAATCCTATAAGAGAGATGGTTGGCTTGATTGAGATCCAAAGGACTTTTCAGTCAGTCCAAAAAAGCATTCAAGGTTGGGATGAAGCAACAGAAAAACTGTTAGGTTTGAATAGATAAAGATAATTGGTAGAGGAGGAAAAGCACGATGATAAGAGGACTTTGGAGTGCTGCTACAGGGATGCAAGGGCAGCAGTTGCAACTTGACGTGATAGCCAACAATCTTGCTAACGTAAACACCGTAGGTTTTAAAAAAAGTAGGGTTGATTTTGAAGATTTGTTTTATCAAAATCTAAAGCTTGCTGGAGCTTTGACAGCAGACGGAACTCAGGTACCCGTGGGAATGCAGATAGGTCTTGGAGTAAGGCCGGT
>LDZS01002361.1_pt1 | contig 44773 bp, 48 predicted proteins | sample 615471 | NCBI WGS metagenome assembly LDZS01 (sample SAMN03408295, study PRJNA278302) | terrestrial metagenome | isolation source: oil reservoir sample K3 | place: USA: Alaska, North Slope, Kuparuk formation | collected 2013
CGGATCATTTCCCATTGCTCGTCGGTAAGCTCACACCCCCTCATACCTCCATTTTAACCAGAAAAACTTGGGCTTTTGAAACCGCTTCTCAACATCTCAACCTCCTTTTTTTCGCGACCCGGCAAGGATCATGGCCTTGCCGGCGGGGTGGAGTCAAGGAGGTAGTGGTGGATGGCGGCAGCGGCGCGCTTTCCGGCCCCCATGGCGGAGATCACGGTGGCCGCCCCGGTCACGATGTCCCCCCCCGCGAACACCCCCTTGCGGCTCGTGGCCCCGTCCTCGGTGGCCACGATGGTCCCGTGGCGGCTGACCTCGAGGCCGGGGGTGGTCCTGGGGACCAGGGGGTGTGGCCGGTTGCCGATGGCGATGACGGCGGTGTCGATGGCCAGGGAGAACTCGGAGCCCTCGATGGGCACCGGCCGGCGGCGGCCGGACTCGTCCGGGGCCCCAAGCTCCATCCTGACGCACTCCACCCCGGAAAGCCGACCGTTTTCCCCCAGGAACCGAACCGGGCTCACCAGGAACTCGAACCTCACCCCCTCTTCCACGGCGTGGTGGATCTCCTCCCTCCGGGCCGGCATCTCCGCCTCGGTGCGGCGGTAGAGCACCAGCACTTCCTCCGCCCCCAGCCGGAGGGCGGTGCGGGCTGCGTCCATGGCCACATTGCCCCCGCCCACCACCGCCACCCGCCGGCCCACCTTGATCGGGGTGTCGTACTCCGGAAAGCGGTAGGCCCGCATCAGGTTCACCCTCGTGAGGAACTCGTTGGCCGAATACACCCCGATCAAGGACTCCCCGGGCACCCCCAGGAACCGGGGCAGACCCGCCCCGCTCCCCACGAACACCGCGTGATAGCCGTCGGCAAACAGGTCGTCGATCGTGAAGGTCTTGCCCACCACCGCGTCGGTCACGATCTCAGCCCCCATCTCCCTCACGCTGGAGATCTCCGCCTTTACGATGGCCTTGGGAAGGCGGAACTCGGGGATGCCGTACATGAGGACCCCGCCCGGCTCGTGTAGGGCCTCGAACATCGTGACCTCATGACCATAACGCCGCAGGTCTACGGCACAGGTGAGGCCTGCGGGTCCGGAGCCGACCACCGCCACCCGGAAGCCCGTGGGCCTACCCACCCGGGGGAGTTCCACCCCGTTTTCCCGCTCCCAGTCGGCGACGAACCTCTCCAGCCGGCCGATGGCCACCGGCTCGAACTTCCTACCCAGGGTGCATACCCCCTGGCACTGGGTCTCCTGGGGGCAGACCCGACCGCAGATGGCCGGGAGGTTGTTGCTCTCCTTGATGAGCCTTATGGCGGCTCGGAAATCCCCTTTGGCGATGTGGGCGATGAACCCGGGGATGTCGATCCCCACCGGACAGCCCCCCACACAAGGGGCGTTCTTGCACTGGAGACACCTCTTGGCCTCCTCCATGGCCTCCTCGGGGGTGTAGCCCAGTGGGACCTCATCGAAGTTGTGGATCCTCGCCCGGGGATCCTGTTCTCGCATCGGCACCTGCGTCTTCCGGATCACGATGTCGCCTCCTTTATGAGCTGGCGATAGCGCTCCAGGGCGCACCGCTCCTCCTCCTTGAAGGCCGAAAGCCGGGCGATGAGGAGGTCCCAGTTCACCTTTTCCCCGGGGAACTCCGGCCCGTCCACGCAGGCGAAGCGCACCTGGCCGTCCACCTCCGCCCGGCAGGCCCCGCACATGCCGGTGCCGTCCACCATGATGGGGTTGAGGGACACGGTCACCGGGACCCCGGCCTCCTGACAGGCCAAGGAGCAGAACTTCATCATCACCGCCGGGCCGATGGCCCACACCCGGTCCACCTTTCTGGTGGCCAGGAGCTCCTTGAGCGGCTCGGTTACCAGGCCCTTTCGCCCATAGGAACCATCGTCGGTGGTGACGAGCAGCTCATCGGTGACCTCCCTTAGGCGATCGAGCCAAAATAAAAGGGCCTGAGTTCTGGCCCCTGCGATCCCGATGACGTGGTTTCCCGCCCCCTTGAGGGCCCGGGCAATGGGGTGGATGGGCGCGATCCCTACCCCCCCGGCCACACACACCACCGTGCCGTACCGGTCGATCTCCGTCGGCTCCCCCAAGGGCCCCACCACGTCCTGGAGGGCATCCCCCACCCCGAAACAGTCCCCCAGCTCCTGGGTGGTCTTGCCCACCTCCTGGACCACCAGCGTGATCGTCCCCCCCTTGGGGTCCCAATCCGCCAGGGTCAGCGGGATGCGCTCCCCCCGCTCGTGAAGGCGCACCACCACGAACTGCCCCGCCTTGGCCGCCTTGGCCACAAGCGGGGCCTCCACCACGTACTCCTTCACCTGAGGGCCCAGCTCCTGCTTCTTGCGAATGATGTACATCTCATCACCCGTCGGGAAAAATTATTGTCATTTGGATTATCCCCCATGGTCCATTGGGCCGCAAAAAGGTGGCGGTTAGAATCGGGGCATGGCCTACCTTTACCTTGAGCGGGATGGCAAGGTGTACACGGTGAAGCGGGATGGCAAGCTGGACCTCCCCCGGGAAGGGGAGCCGATCCCGTTTTCTTATCGGGCCTTACATCGGCTCCCTTGGGGGGAGGGGGTGGTGTTCGGGGTGCCGGAGCTCCCCCGGCACCCCCACGAGTGGGTGTCAAAGGACGAGGTCCCCGAGCGGGAGGACACTTCTCGAATTTTACGGCTTGTGGTGCATCGGAGCCTGCCCCGGGCGGTGGCCGAGGCGGTGGTTCGGGAGGCTGGGAGGTATCTGTTAGTGAGGGCCAGCCGGGGGCTCACCAAGGGCCTGTGGTCCCTGCCCGGGGGGTTTTTGACCTTCGGGGAGGCCCCGGAGCTGGCGGTGGGCCGGGAGGTGGAGGAGGAGCTGGGCACCCCTTGCCGGGTGGGAAGGCTCCTTGGGGTGCGCTCCAAGGTGGGGGAGCACACCGGCCTCCACTGGCTCATGTTCTTCTACGAGGTCAGCCTCTTGGGGAGGCCCAGGCCCGACCCGGACGAGATCGCAGAGGTGCGGTTCTTCCCGAAAGCGGAGGCGGCCGCTCGCCTGGCTGACCAGACGATGGCCGCCTTCCTGCGCGAGCTCTAGTTCAACCCAAAGTTCAGATAACGTCCATCCCCACGCTGATCAGGAAGTCCTGGGTCCAGCCCGGGGCCTCGGCCACCTTGGAGAAGGTCACCTGGAGGGAGAGGTCAGCCCTCTCCAGGTTGAACGCCAGCTGGAAGGAGGCCGACTGATCCCCGGCTGGGAGCTGCCCTTTTGGCTTCACTTGGCGCAAGGAGTACTCGGCGGTAAACGAGGTGGTGTCGTTAAGCTGGAAGTCATAGGAGGCGGACAGGGTTAGGGTGTGTTGTTCCATTATCTGATAGGGGCCGGAAAGGCTTGCCCGGACGAGGAGCTGAGAGCCCGGCTCCGGCGCCAGGGCCCCGTCGGCCGAAAGGGTGAGCAGGAAGTCCTGTTCCCCTCCTTGTGGGTCCAGGAGCTCATAGCCCAAGCCGAGCTGCACGGCATAGCCGCAGTAGCGTTCCTTCCCCGTCTCCTTTACGATTTCCTCGATGGCCAGCAGGGCCCTAGCGTCCAGGGTGGCGCCCGTCTCCGCCTCGATCACAGCCTCGATCTCGGAGATGAGGGCCGTCAGGTCGTCGAACTCGGCCATCCTGCCGATCTCGTCGGCGATGGCAACCAAGGTCTCCTCGGAAAGGGAGGCGGGGATGGCACCCAGGGTGAGGAGCTTGGCCTCGATCCGATAGGCCTTGGCCATGGGGGTTACGTCGGTGAAATGGCCGTAGCCGAGCCCGGCCCTCACCTCCACTCCCGGCTGGGGGAAACCGGAGGCCCAAGAGGACTCCACCCCGCCGAAGGCGAAGTAGGGCAACCCCTCGGCTAGGTACCTACGCACGGTCCCGGAGGCCTGTCCCGCTGTCCCGGCAAACCCCAGCCCCACAAGCCTGAGTTCCCCTGCCCCGACGAACGCATACCCCAAGGAGGGGGAGTCCTTGAGCAGGTTGTAGTCAAGAAAGAGCCGCCCGGAGCTGATATCGGGGCCGGCAGTGGCCGGGTCGTCCCAGTGCCGGTAATAAAAGGACAGGTCCAGGTCCTGAACGTAGGTCTCGGGGGTCCTATAGTCGCACAGGCTTTGGGCAACCCCAACCCCAAAGGAAAGGACACAAAAAAGCGCCACCACCTTCAGCCTTCTCATGAGCATCACCTCGGGGCTGATTATACTGTTTTAAGTTCGCGATGCTGGTGATAGGGGTTACGGGGCCGGCGGGGGCGGGCAAGTCCACCGTCTGTCGCATGTTGGCCCGCAGGCCGGGGATTGGGTACGTGGATTGCGACAGGCTTTCCCACGACACCTACCGGCCCGGGGGCCCGGCCTACGCCCGGCTTCTGGGGCGGTTCGGGGAGCAGATCCTCAGGCCCGATGGGGCTGTGGACCGGGGGCGCCTGGCCAAGCTTGTCTTATCCGATCCAGGGGCCAGGGAGGCCCTGGAGGCCATCGTACACCCCCTGGTAATGGAGGAGGTCGGAAGGCTGGTCCGGCGGCACAGGGGGTTGGGGACTAGATGGCTCCTGGTGGAGGGGGCGCTCCTCCTTTCCTCGCCCCACGTGGACCGAGGGCTTTTCGACGCCTTCGTATGGCTTTCGGCTCCGGAGGAGGAGCGCCGAAAGCGGCTCCTTTCGGCCGGGCTCCCCTGGGACACCGTGGAAAGACGCCTTCTGGCCCAGCGGGACCTCGTCCCCCCTAAGGTCAAGGGCCTGTACGTGCTGGACGGGAGCGCCCCCCCCGCCCAGGTGGCAGCCCGGCTCCTGGAGCTGCTTACCGGGCTGGAAGAGGGGAACCCATCCGCTTGACCCTACGGCCCTCAGGGGTAAATCGTTTTTGACTTTCCAGGACATCAGCCGGCCAGGTGAAGCGGCCGCATTAGGGCGGCCAGGGCGGCCTCCCATAGCCCCTCAGGGAAGGTGGGGTGGGCATGGATCGTGTCGGCCAGCTGGTCCAGGGTGAGGCCGTTTTGGATGGCCAGGGCGGCCTCCGCGATCAGGTCCGAGGCATGCGGGCCCACGATCTCCGCCCCAAGCACCCTCCCGGAGCCCTGCTCCGCCACCACCTGGAAGTGCCCCAGCTGTTCCCCAGCGGCCAGGGCCCGCCCCAATGCCCCAAAGGGGAACCGCCCCACCACCACCTGATGGCCGGCCTGACGAGCTTCCCGTTCCGAAAGGCCTACCAGGCCGATCTCCGGCTGGGTGAAGATGGCCTGGGGGATCGTCCACCTGTCCACGTCGGGCAGCGGCCGGGAACGGGCCAGGAGCTCGGCCACCAATAACCCCTCGTGGGTGGCCTTGTGGGCAAGCAGGGGCCCCCCCCTGAGATCTCCAATGGCATAAACCCCCGGAGCCGCCCGGAAGGCCGGGTCGGTGGGGACGAAACCCTGTTTGGCCTCTATCCCCACTGTTTCCAATCCCAGCCCGCGGGGGGCCGGCCGCCTCCCCACCGCCACCAATATAGCATCACAGGGCACTTCCTCCTCCCCCTCCGGGGTCCTGACAAGGAGCCCTTCCTCGGTGTGCCCGGCCGCCATGGAGTCAAGCAGCACCCGAATCCCTTGCTGTTTCAGGGCCTGCCCCAGGGCCACAAGCCCCCGGCGCGAGAGGTCGATCCCGGGGAGCAGCCGGTCTTGCATCTCCACCACGGTCACCCGGCTTCCCAGCCGGCGATAGACGGTGGCCAGCTCCAGCCCGATCACCCCTCCCCCCACCACCACCAAGTGCTCGGGCACCTTGGGCAGGGCCAGGGCCTCCCTGGAGGACCAGATCCGCTCCCCGTCAAACGGGAGGGTGGAAAGCTCGATGGGGGCCGAGCCGGTGGCCAGGACCACCGCCCGGGCCTCGAGCTCCTTTTCCCCGTTTTCGGTGGAGAGCTTGAGCCGCCCCGGCCCGGAGAGCCGCGCCCGAGCCCGGATTACCTCCACCCCACTTGCCGCAAGGAGCCTTTCCACCCCCTCCCTCAGCCTTGCCACCACCCCTTTGGTCCAATCACGCAAAGTTTCTATATCAACATCAATTCTTTGATGAATTCCCATCTTGTCGAACAGGTCCCGGCGGGCCAGGGGCTCCGTGGCCGAGTACAGGGCCTTGGTGGGGATGCAGCCCTGGTTTAGACAGGTCCCCCCCACCTGATCCCCCTCCACCAGCACTACATCCCTTCCCAGTTGGCCAAGGCGGCGGGCAGCCACGTACCCCGCCGGGCCTCCCCCCACGATCGCCACCTCACAGCTCCGCGTCATGTAACCCCCTTTCCCACACAAGTCTAAGCGCTCAGACACCCTCCGCCCAACCCACCGTCTAACCCCCAGCCCCCCATGGAATAACCAAATTGGATAAATTATTTACCACTTGAAAGTGAGGGTTACGGATATGTGGAGGCGTGGGGTTGCGGTGCTGATCTTGGGGTTGTGGGTGTTCATCCTTGGCGGTTCCCCCGGGGGCCCGGCCGGGGGGGCGGGGGGGTTCGTCCTCCCCTCCGGTGCCCCGGTGCGCTGGGGCCTGGCCGCCATCCACGCCCCCCAGGCCTGGCAGGTGACCCAGGGGCGGGAGGACGTCGTGGTGGCGGTGATCGACTCCGGGATAGACCGCACCATCCCCGCCCTCTCCGACCGCATGTGGACAAACCCCGACGAAATCCCAGGGAACGGCATTGACGACGATAAAAACGGCTATATCGATGATGTTTACGGCTGGGACTTTCGCGACATGGACCCCGATTCCCTTTCGGGAACCCCGCTTAACGGCCATGGCACCTTCGTGGCCGGCCTGATCGCGGCGGCTTTCGACGCCACCAGCGGGGCCGGTGGGGTGGCGCCCCGGGTGAGGATCATGGACCTCCGTTTCCTGGACTCGCGGGGGCTCTTTTACACCTCCGACTGGCGGCGGTTGGCCGCGGCGGTGGACTACGCTGTGGAGAACGGGGCCCGGGTGATCAACATGTCGATCTACGCCAAGCTCACCCCGCCGGGGTACGTGCACGCGGCCATCCGGCGGGCGGTGGCCCGGGGCGTCCTCGTTGTGGGGATCACGGGGAACGAGGGCAGCGACCGGGTCGGCTACTTCGGGAGGTGGCCGGAGGTGTTGGCCGTGGGGGCGGTGGACCGCTACGGCCGGCCGGCCTCCTTCTCCAACCGGGGCCCGGAGGTGGCCCTCGCCGGGCCGGGGGTGCAGGTGGTCTCCTTCTCCCCCGGAGGGGAACTCACCACGGGCTCCGGAACCTCCTTTGCCGCCCCCCACGTGGCCGGCACCGCCGCCCTGCTCCTCTCCCTCCACCCGGACCTGTCCCAGGAGGAGCTCCTGGAACTCCTCCTCAGTACCGCGGTGGACGTTGCTACCCCAGGGCCGGATGGGGCCACCGGGGCCGGCCTGGTCGACGCCGGCGCCGCGGTGGCCCGGGCCCACCCTTGACCCCTTCCCCGAAATGGATTAAACTGCCTTATGGTGGTATCGGCCCTAAAGAGTGGGAATACACTAAAAACTTGTGCCTTTGGTGGGGAGGTGAGGTGGTAGGTTGAGATCCGTGACCGAGGTGCACGAGTACGAGCGGCTGGCCGCCGAGTACCGAGCCCAGGAGGCGTGGGGGATCCCGATGTCCGTGCGGGAGTGGTATGAGCGGAGGCTGGCCGAGCTCCGGGCCGAGCTGAGGAGGGCCCGGCACGGCCGTCCTTTGGGGGAGATTCTGGTTGCGATGGGGGCCGTGGACCCCAAGAGGCTGGAGTTGGCCCTCGCGGAACAGAAAGCGGAGGGGGGCAGGAGGCTGCTGGGCGAGATCCTGCTAGAAAAAGGCTGGGTCGACGAAGACAGCCTCAAGCTGGCGCTAAAGCGCCAGCTTTCCCCCTGAGACCCCCCCAGGCCCCAGAACCCGCAGGTATTCCCTACTAAAGGCTTAAAGGGAGGACAGCGCTTTCTTCAAGGCCCGCAGGGGCAGCAGGGCGCAGGAAAGCCTGGTCTTTACCACCCCTCCCAGGGCGGTGAGGAGCTCTTGGTCTGAAAACCCCTTCAGGTCGGGGATGGTTTTCCCCTTGATCATCTCGGTGAGTAGGGACGCCGCCGCCTGGGAGATGGCGCAGCCCCGGCCGTCGAACCGCACGTCCTTTACCCTCCCATCCCTCACCTCGAGCTGGAGCCTGATCACGTCCCCGCACAGGGGGTTGGCCTCCACCACGTCCACGTCCGGGGCCGGGAGCCGTCCCTTGTTTCTGGGGTTCCGCCAGTGCTCCAGGATCACCTCTTCGTAGGGGATCATCTGAGGGCCTCCCATACCCTGTCCAGGGCGGAAAGGAAGAGGTCCACCTCCTCCATGGAGTTATAAAGGTAAAAGGACACCCGGCAGCTGGCCGGGATGTCCAGGAGGCGGTGCAGGGGCTGGGCGCAGTGGTGGCCGGCGCGGATGGCGATCCCCTCCTGGTCTAACAGGGTGGCCACGTCGTGGGGGTGGATGCCCCGCAGGTTGAAGGCGATCACCCCGCCTCGCCGCTCGGGGTCCTTGGGGCCGTAGACGGTCACGTAGTCCCGGGAAAGGAGCCCCTCCAGGGCCTTGGCGGTGAGGGCCAGGTCGTGCTGTCGCACCTTTTCCATCCCCAGGGAGGAAAGGTAGTCCACCGCCGCCCCCAGGCCCACCGCCTGGGCGAACGGGGGCGTTCCCGCTTCGAACTTGGCCGGCGGATCGGCCCAGGTGGCGTGGTCCAGCCACACCTCCCGGATCATCTCCCCCCCCACCAGGAAGGGGGGCATCTCGGAAAGCAGCTCCCCCCTGGCCCAAAGGACCCCGATCCCGGTGGGCCCGAGCATCTTGTGGCCGGAGAAGGTCAACAGGTCAGCCCCCAACTCCCTTACATCCAAGGGCATATGGGGCGCCGATTGGGCGGCATCCACCACCAGCTTGGCCCCCACCCGCCGGGCCAACTCCGCCACCTCCGCCACGGGGTTGATGGTGCCGAGCACGTTGGAGACGTGCACCAGGGCCACGATCTTGGTCCGGGGAGAGATCCGCCTTGCAAGCTCCCCCAGGTCCAGCTCCCCCTCCGGGGTTATCCCCACCGGGACGAGCCTGGCCGCCTTCCTCTTGGCCAGAAGTTGCCAGGGGATCAGGTTGGCATGGTGTTCCATGGCGGTCACCAGGATCTCGTCCCCGCGCCCCACCAGGAGTTCCCCCAGGGAAAAGGCCGCCAGGTTCAACGCCTCTGTGGTCCCGTGGGTGAACACCACCTCCTCCGGCGCCGCGCCGATGAGGCCGGCCACCTTGGCCCGGGCCTCCTCATAGAGCTCGGTGGCCTCAGCAGCCAGGGAGTAGATCCCCCGGTGTACGTTGGCGTTCTTCTTCCGGTAGAACTCGGAGACCGCCTCTATCACCTGGACGGGCCGCTGGCTTGTGGCAGCCGAATCCAGGTAGACAAGGGGCCTTTCCTTCTGGAAGATGGGGAAATCGGCGCGCACCTTGGCGAGGTCCATCATCCCAGCGCCCCTTGGAAGGACATCTCAAGGAGCCTCTTTAGTTCCAGGGAGTACTCCAGGGGGATCTCCTTTAGGATCGGGGAGACAAAGCCGTTTACGATCAGGCTCATGGCTTCCTGCTGGGACAGGCCGCGGGACATGAGGTAAAAGAGGCTTTCCTGGGAGATGCGGCCCACCGTGGCCTCGTGGGCCAGTTCCACCTGGTCCGTCTCAGCGTTCAGGGTGGGGATGGTCTCCGTCTTCGCCTCGGGGGAGAGGAGCAGGGTGGAGCACTCCACGTGTCCCCTGGCCCCCTTGGCCTGGGGGGCCACGTGTACCTTCCCCCGGAAGACCGCCTTGGCGTCCCCCTGGACCACGGAGCGGGAAACGAGGCGGGAGCTGGTCTCGGGGGCCAGGTGGATCGCCCTTGCCCCCAGGTCCAGGTGCTGGCCGTCCCGGGCAAAGGCGAACCCTAGGTTCTCCGTCTTGGCCCCCGGGCCGGCCAGGATGGTGGTGGGGTAGAGCATGGTCACCTTGCTCCCCAGGGAGCCTGACACCCAATCCACCTTGGCCTCGGCCTCGGCGATGGCCCGCTTGTTGTTCAGGTTGTAGACGTTCCGGGACCAGTTCTGGATGGTGGTAAAGCGCACGTGGGCGCCCTGTTTGGCGAACACCTCCACCATCCCCGAGTGGAGCACCGCCTTGGTATAGCGGGGGGCGGAGCAGCCCTCGATGTAGTGCACCGAGCTGCCCGGCTCGGCCACCACGATGGTGTGTTCGAACTGGCCTGCCCCGGCCGTCTGCATGCGGAAATAGCCCTGCAAGGGGATCTTGACCTCCACCCCCTCCGGCACCCAGACGAAGGTTCCCCCGGACCACACCGCCCCATGCAGGGCGGAAAAGAGGTTATCCTCGGGGGGGATGGCCCGCATGAAGTATTGCCGCACAAGCTCAGGGTGCTTTTTCAGGGCCTCCTCCATGGGGAGGAAGATCACCCCCTGGGCCCGCACCTCCTCCAGGATGGAGCGGTACACCACCTCGGAGTCCACCTGGGCCCCGAGCCCGGCCAGGGCCTCCCTTTCCGCCTCAGGCAGGCCCAGCTCGTCGAAGGTCCTCTTGATCTCCTCGGGGAGCTCATCCCAGCTTTTTACCGGCTCCACCGAGCGCACGTAGTAGGCGAGGTCGGAGAGGTCTATCTCGGAGAGGTCAGGCCCGAAATTGGGCTTGGGGAGCCTTTGGAATAGCTCCAGGGAGCGGAGCCGGAGCTCCAGCATCCAGCGGGGTTCCCCCTTCTCCCGGGATATCCCCTCCACTACCCTTTGGGAGAGGCCTCTTTGGAGGGCTGTCTTCTGGTTCACCCTTTCACCACCTTGAAGCCTTTCTTCTCTATGGCCCGGGCGAGTTCCGGTCCGCCTTCCTGGCTTATCCTCCCCTCCTCCAGCACGAACACCCGTGCCGGGGGCACGTATTCCAACACCCTGGGATAATGGGTGATCACCAGCACTGCGGTACCGCTATCGGCCAATTCCCTTATCGTATCTGCTATCACCCGCACCCCGTCCACGTCCACCCCGGAGTCCGGCTCGTCCAGGAGGGCGACCTTGGGCCTGAGGAGCCAGGCCTGCAAGAGCTCGGACCGTTTCTTCTCGCCCCCGGAGAAGCCGACGTTTAGCTCCCTTTCGGCCAGGTCCTCCATGTGGAGGCGTCTTACTGCCTGGGGGTAGCGCTCCATGAAGTCGCAGAAGCCTTGCCCTTGGTCCCCGCAGGCCAGGCGCATCAGTTCCCGGAGCCTTACGCCCTCCACCTCGGGGGGGTATTGGAAGGCCAAGAAGAGGCCCCGTTTTGCCCGCTGATCCGGGGGGAGGTGGGTGATCTCCTCCCCGGAGAGCAGGATCCGGCCCTGGTGGATGGGGTACTCGGGGTGTCCGGCCAGGGCGAAGGCCAGGGTGGATTTCCCTGAGCCGTTGGGGCCCATGAGGGCATGGACCTTTCCTTTCTCCAAGGCGAGGTCCACCCCTTTCAGGATGAGCCGCCCGGCGACGCTAACATGCAGGTTCTCCGCCTCAAGCGCTTTCATGGCGCAAAATGTTACTGATTGCGTCCACTTTTTCAACCCCGGTCCGCCCGCTATACTAGCCCCGAGGATGGAGACCTTCATCGGCCTTGAGATCCATGTGCAGCTCGCCACCCGCACCAAGCTTTTCTGCCCCTGCCGGGCGGACTACTTCCAGGCCCCGCCCAACACCCTCACCTGCCCGGTCTGCCTGGGCATGCCCGGGGCATTGCCCGTTCCCAACCGCCAGGCGGTGGAGTACGCCCTGCGGGTGGCCCTGGCCTTGGGGGCAAAGGTGCAGGAAAAATCCGCCTTTGACCGCAAGAACTACTTCTACCCCGACCTCCCCAAGGGCTATCAGATCACCCAACGGGCAACCCCCCTGGCCGTGGGGGGGAGCTTGGGCTTCCGGGTGGATGGGGAAAAGAGGAGGGTACGCATCCGGGAACTCCACATCGAAGAGGACGCTGGCAAACTCATCCACACCCCGGACGGGGCCCTGGTGGATATGAACCGGTGCGGGGTCCCCCTGGTGGAGATCGTCACCGAGCCGGACCTGCGCTCCCCCAAGGAGGCGCGGGAGTTCCTGCGGGTCCTGAGGACCCTGCTTAGGCACCTTTTCGTCTCCAATGCCGACATGGAAAAAGGGGAGCTGCGCTGTGATGCCAACCTGTCCCTTTCCCAGGATGGCCGGCTGGGCACCAAGGTGGAGGTGAAAAACCTGAACTCCTTCCGGGGGGTGGAGCGGGCCCTGGCCCGGGCGGCCGAGCTCCAAGCCCAGCTTCTGGCCAACGGCCAGCGGGTGGTGCAGGCCACCTACGGCTGGGATGAGGGGCGGGGGGAGCTGGTCCTGCAGCGGGAAAAGGAGGAAGCCCACGACTACCGATACTTCCCCGAACCGGACCTGGTGGCACTTGAGATCTCTCAAGGGCTTTTGAAACAGGTAGAGCAGGGGATGCCGGAGCTCCCCTGGGTCAGGGAGGAGAGGTTTGTGAGCCAGTACGGGCTTTCGCCCGGGGAGGCTGCTGTCCTCCTCTCCGAGCCGGCCCTGGCGGACTACTTCGAGCAGGTGGCCGCCGAGGTGGGGGACGGCCGGGAGGCGGCAAGCTGGGTTCTGTCGGAGCTCCTGCGCTTTTGGGGGGGTGCCGGCCCGCCCGTGGGGGCGGGGGAGCTGGCCCAGCTCATCCGCCTGGTGGCCGACCGGAAGATCTCCCGCACCAACGCCAAGGGGCTCCTGGAGGAGGCGATCGCCACGGAAAGACCCCTGGCGGAGGTGCTGGCGGCCAAAAAGGGGGAGCTGGCCCAGCTCTCCGACGAGGAGGAGCTCCGCCGGCTCGCCCGGGAGGCGATCGCCGCTCACCCCCAGGCGGCCGCCGACTTCCGGGCCGGAAAGGCCCAGGCCCTCGGGTTTTTGGTGGGCCAGGTGATGCGGGCCACGGGCGGCCGCGCTGACGCCCGGAAGCTATCCAATATCCTGCAGGAGCTGCTTTCCAACCCCTAACATGGGGGGACGAAGCAATCCCGACAGCGGGCTTCGTAGGATTCCAGCCCGCCGATCAGGATCTCCGGCCCCTCCCGGGCCGGACGGCCGTCGATCAGGCGTTGGGAGCGGGTGGCGGGCCTCCCGCATACCACACACACCGCTGTCAGCTTCAGGACCTCATCCGCCAGGGCCAGGAGCTCCGGCATCGGCCCAAACGGCTCCCCCCGGAAGTTGAGGTCCAGTCCGGCCACTATCACCCTCTTCCCCCGGCTTGCCAGGCCCTCGCACAGGGCTGGGAAGCCCTTCCCGAAGAAGTGGGCCTCGTCGAAGGCCAGCACATCCGCCCCCTCCAGCTGCCCTTCCGGGACCAGCTCCAAGAGCGTTTCCCAGGAGATCTCGGTGGGAAGGCGGCTACAGGGGAGGGCCCGGCCGTAGTGGGTGACCACCTCCTTCTGTGAATAACGGGTGTCCAGGCTGGGTTTAAATAGGAGCACGTTCTTTTTGGCGATCCGGGCCCGCTCCACCCGCCGCAGGAGCTCCTCCGTCTTCCCAGCGAACATGCAGCCCGTTATGACCTCCAGTTTCCCTGCCATGCCCCCATCCTAGCGGTGGGAAGGCGGGGGCACAACCTGAAAGGCCTCAGCGGGACCTTGAAAGCAGGCGAATCACCTCATCGACCTTGGCGTCGCGGTTCCCCGAGGTCAGACGGATAAAAGGGTCGCAGGTGTGGCGGATGCGGTAGGCCAGGTGATGGTTCGAGGCCCGATGCACGGTTATAAGGAGGTTCTTTGCCTCCCGGAGGGCCCGCTCCACCGCCGCGACGAACCGGGGGGACTTGAGCTCCATGGGGCCCACCTCGTCCACCACCACCAGCTCGCACTCCTCTACCGCCCGCTCGATGGCGGCCGCGCCTATCCCCTCCAGGTCCTTGAGGTTCACCCGGTAGCGCCCAAGGCGCGGTCCTTCCGTAAGGTGCAGGTGGGCGAGCACCCCCTCCCGGCCGCCCCCCACATCGATCACGGAGAAGCCCACCCGGCGGCCTACCTTCCTGATCTCCTTGGTGATCATGCCGCCGGCTTTCAGGGGCACCGCACCCAGCACCCGCTCCACCAGGGTGGTCTTCCCTACCCCGGGATGCCCGGTCACCGCGATCCGCATCCGCCCCTCCTTACTTCTATTCTATCCGACTAATAACCACACGGAAAAGCGAACCGCTTCGTGGCAGCGGGTTTGGGGTTAGGTCAGCTGGGGGTGCCTTGGCATAGGTGGAGGAGCCGGGGCCATAGGGCCGCGGGGTCGATCGCTTCCGGGTCGACCGCGTATTGGATGAGGAGCCCCTCGAGCAGTGCCACGGCGAGGACGGATAGGCTATCGGCGTCCACCGGATCAGGGCTCAGCTCCACCAGGTCCCTGGCTGCGGCCCGGGCGGCCCTAAAGGTCTCCGCCACCGCCCTTCGTGCCTCCTCGTCGTGTGCAGCCAGGTGCAAGAAAAGCAGCTCCGCTCGGAGGAGGACCGGCGTTGCCGAGAGGGCGTCTATCACCCCCAGCCCTCCGGCCTCAAGGAGCTCCCAGGCCGATCCCCCCTCAGGCTCCCCGGACCTGCGGATCCACTCCATGAGGTCGTGCCAGGTGCGGAGCAGGGCCAAAAGCACCGCCCGTTTGTCCTGGAAGTACCGATAAAAGGAGGTCCTGGACACCCCGGCCTCCCGGGCGATGGCCGTCACCGAAACGCGTTCGTACCCCTGGGCGGAGAACAGCCGCAGGGCCGCCTCCAGGATCCGTTTGCGCGTCCTTTCCTTTACGCTGGTCACGTGCCAGCCTAGCATGAACCCATGGTTTAAGGCAACCTGGGTTTCACGGTATCCTTTGGCCCATGTTCACAGAGGTCCTGGTCCCTGTGTTCCTCATCGTGGGGGCGGGTTGGGCCCTTGGCCGGCGGCTTCGGCTCGACCCGTTGCCGCTGGCGCGCCTTACCTTCTGGATACTTTCCCCCGCGCTGATATTCGAGTCCCTGCGCACGGCCCAGCTTCCGGCGGAGAATTATGGGATCGTGGTTGGGTTTGTGGTGGCGCACTACCTGGCGATGTTCCTCCTTTCCCTCCCCTTGCGGAGGCTGCTTTTCCCGGGCGATCCGGGGGCCCAGGCGGTGGCATCGTTGGTCCTGGTGTTCGGGAACTGTGGGAACCTGGGGCTTCCGATCCTGCTTTTTGCGTACGGGCAGCCGGGGTTCGATGTGGGGGTGGTTTTCCTGGTGACCAACACCGCCCTCCTTGCCACCCTGGGGGTGGCCATCGCCTCTTGGGAGGGGAGGGGTTCCTGGAAAAAGTTGCCCGCCAGCCTCCTCACGGTCCCCTGGCTGTATGCGGTGGTGGGGGCGCTTTTGGTACGCCGGTTTTGGGAGCTGCCCGCCTGGGTATCCCGGGCGACCGAGCTCCTTTCCCAAGGGACGATCCCAGTGCTCCTGCTCTTGCTGGGGCTTGAGCTCGCCCGGATCCAACCCCGGAGGATCGCCGGGGCTGCCATTTGGCTGGCGGCCTTGCGGCTTGGCCTGGCGAGCCTGCTTTCTTGGGGGCTCGCCTCCCTGTTTGGGGCCACCGGGGTGGTACGGGGGAGCTTGATCCTGGAGGGGTCCGTCCCCACGGCGGTGAATAGCTTCCTCCTTGCCCTGCAGTTTCGGCGAAGGCCGGAGCTGGCTGCCGGGGCCCTGCTCCTTTCCACCGCCCTTTCGGTGGGGACGCTCTACCTCACCCTTCTTCTGCTGGGCGTTGGATAGAAAGGAGGTTGAAAATGGCTGAAGTGCTTGTGACCACGGAGGTTTTCCCCGAGGCCCTGGCCCGGCTCAGGGAAGCCGGACACAGGGTAAGGGCGCCGTCCGAAGGGCGGCTTTCCCGGGCCGAGCTCCTGGATCAAATCGCTACTGCAGATGCCCTGGTCTGCCTCCTCTCCGATCGGGTGGACGAGGAGCTTTTCTCCGCAGCGCCCCGGCTCAAGGTGGTGGCCAACCTGGGGGTGGGGGTGGACAACATCGACCTTTCCGCTGCCACCCGCCACGGGGTGGTGGTGACCAACACCCCTGATGTCCTCACCGAGACCACGGCGGATCTTGCCTGGGCACTGCTCATGGCAGCCGCCCGCAGGATCGTGGAGGCGGACTCCGACCTCCGGGCCCACGGGTTCCCGGGCTGGACCTTCATCCCCCCGCACATGGGGGTCGACGTATGGGGAAGGACCCTGGGGGTGGTGGGGCTGGGGCGGATAGGGAGCGCAGTGGCCCGCAGGGCGAGGGGCTTTGAGATGCGGGTCCTTTACCACTCCCGCACGAGAAAGCCCGCCCTGGAAGCGGCCCTTTCCGCCCGCTGGCTGCCCCTGGATGAGCTTCTTTCAGAGAGCGACTTCGTGGTCCTCTGTGTGCCCTTGACCCCGGAGACGCGGCACCTCATCGGCCCCCGTGAGCTCTCTTTGATGAAGGAGGAAGCGATCTTGGTGAACATAGCCCGCGGTCCGGTGGTGGACGAGGCGGCCTTGGCTCTGGCCCTCAAGGAGGGGAGGCTGCGGGCGGCGGCCCTGGACGTTTTCGAGCGGGAACCGGAGGTACATCCGGAGCTTATTCCGCTCCGCAACGTGGTGCTCACCCCCCACATCGGCTCGGCTACCCTTTCCACCCGCCGCAAGATGGCTGAGCTTGCGGTTGAAAGCGTGATCTCCGTGCTCTCGGGCCGCCGGCCGGAAAACCTGGTGAACCCGGAGGCATGGCGGTGAAACCAACGTGGCCCCGGGGGTGTATACTGTCCTTGAGGAGGTGATGGACGGATGAAGCGTGGTCTGGTGCTGTCCCTAGCTTTGGTGGGGCTGATGGGTGCAGTGGGGCTGGCGCAGTGCTATTGCTGTACCCCGGCGGAGCGGCCACCTTGCTACAGTGCTTTCTGGCTGGGGGAGTCGGTGCAGATCGAGCTCAAGGTCCCCTGGCGGTTCTGCTGCTGTTGCGCGGCCCCTCAGGTGGTGGGCTGGCGTGTGGAGACCTGGCCCCAAGGGGAGCTTGTGTACTCCGTTTCCTTGGAGGCCCCGGTGGCCGCCCATGAGTTCAGCGCCAGCTGGGACCAAACCGACCTGAGCGGCGCTCAGGTGCCGGCGGGCTACTACACGGTGGTGGTGAGCACCACCGAGGGTGAATACGAGGCCTATCTCAAGCTGGTGGAGAAGGCGGAGTGCGGCTGCTTTTTCTGGTGGCATCCCCGCTCCTGGCCCTGTGGGTGGAGCCTGTGTGAGCCCCGGGTGATCCTCTCCCGGGCGTGTATGCCCCGGTGCCGGATCGAGCTACACATCGGCGCATGCTGCCCCTAGGGGATGCCGGAGCTTCCCGACCTTGAGGTCATAAGGATCAACCTCACCCCCCGGGCGGTAGGGCGGGTCGTCCGGGGGGTGGAGGTCCGGTTCCCTGCGTTCCTCAAGACCACAAAGCCTCCTCCCTCCGAGCTTGTGGGGAGGAGGCTTGTGGGGATCGACCGGCGGGGGAAGTTCCTCGGTTTTAAGTTCGAGGGGGTAGTCCTCCTCGTGCACCTCATGCGCTGGGGCTGGATCTGGCATGGAAGCTCCCACTATGCACCGACCCGGGCCACCGCGCTTCTGCTGTCCCTGGACGATGGGACCGACGTGCGGGTGATCGAGCCCGGGCCGCAGAAGCTGGCCCGGGGTTGGATATTACCTGAGGGGGAGCCCGGGCCGCTTGCCGAGCTGGGCCTGGAGCCCCTGTCCGCCGGGCTCACCGGAGAGGCCTTCCGCGGGCTTGTGGCCGGCAGACGCCGGCAGGTCAAGGGGATCCTAACTGACCAGAAGCTGATCGCGGGGATCGGGAACGCCTATGCCGACGAGATCCTCTTCTGTGCTCGGCTGTCCCCATTCCGCTATGCCCATACCCTTTCCGCCGAGGAGACGGCCCGGCTTTGGCGGGCCATCCCGGAGACGCTTCGTTGGGCCATAGGGGAGATAAAGAGGCGCTTGGGGGATGGCCTGTTTGAGCAGGAGGTGCGCGACTTCCTATGGGTGCACGGCCGGGCCGGCAAACCCTGCCGGGTTTGCGGCACCCCGGTGGGGGAAGTGCTCTTGGGCGGGCAGCGCACCAACTTCTGCCCCACCTGTCAGGGCGTAAACCAACCCTTGGCGTAGCGATGGGCCTGGCCCTGTTTCTTACATTCCTTTACGGCGCCGGGACCGCCATCGTCCTTCCCACCCCCTTTGAGGCCTCCCTGGGGGCGATCGAGTTCGCCCCAGCCTGGGCGGTGATGATGGTGGCGGTGGCGGGCAAGTTCTGCGGGGCGTATCTTGTGTTCTTCTTGGCAGTGCGGCTCAAGCGGCTGCCCCGGGTGCAAACCTGGCAGGCCAAGAACCGTTACGCCAAAGCCCTCATGGGGTTTGGCAGGAGATGGGTGGACCGGTATGGGGCCCCGGCCCTGTTCTTCCTCCTCCTAATCCCGGGGTTCCCCGACACCGGGGCGGTGTACCTCCTGGCGGTGGCCGGGGGGAGGCCACTTGCGTTTTCGCTTGCCACCGCGGCGGCCGGGAGCGTGCGGCTGGTGCTCGTTTACCTGGGCGTCTGGGGCGCCACCCAGGCCCTGTCCTAGCCTGGGTGGATTCCGGACTTGGCCAGGAGCTCGGAAAGGAAGTTGAGGTCGCGCAGCCCGGCGGCCCAGGCCCCCGTCACCCGGCCGGTTGCGTCCACGAACACGGTGAAGGGGAAGCGCAGGTTCTCAAAGAGCTGGTACCGCGAGGTCACTCGCCCCTGGGGATCGTAGAGGATGGGGAAGCTCACCGGGTGCTCGGCCAGGATGCGGGGCAGGTCGACCCACCGCTCGGGGCATACCCCCACCACCTCCACCTGGCCCCCGTACCGGCGATGGAAGCCCTCAAGTACATCCAAGTCCTTCAGGCATACCCCGCACCAGGTTGTCCAGAAGGCGAGGATCACTGGTTTTCCCAGGTGGTCGGCCAGGCGCCACTCGCCGGAGGGGCCATGGAGGGAGAAATCGGGGGCGGGCTGGCCGACGATGGGGAAGGCGCCCTCCCCCGGGAGCCCTTCTCCCTGGGGGGCGAGGAGCAGGCCCGCAAGCAAGGCCAAGATCACCACACCTAAAATGAGCTGGCCGGTCACGGGCGTGAGTTTACCGGGCGCAAGCCGCCTGGGCGAGTTGGCCAAAGGAAAGACCGCCGTCCCCGGGCGGGACGCAGTGGCGACTCCCTCCTCGCCAGAGCGGGTGACGTGAGTTCTTGACCATTCAGAATAAGCAGGGAGAGCTTCGCGTCTTTTCTTTATCCGCTTCGGTCCTTCAATTCGAAGGAAACTTTGTAGTCTCGGAGAAGTTGTTCGATCTCATGCTGCGTCCTTTCCGGGAATTCGCCTTCGACTTCTATCTCCACCACCAGCTTGCCCGAGAGCCCTTGAAGCTTGTTCAGGAGCTCGCGAAGGGGGTAGAGCATCGTCAGATTAGCAGTGCATCGGAGCATTTGCGGGCCGCGCGGAGGCACTTCTGCAACCCCTTCCCTCTCCTTGGCAACCACAGGCCCCTTCCCCCTGAGCTGGGTGACCCTCTCCCGCGTGACCAGGGTCAGCCTCTCAGGTTCCGTGATCTCGACCTCTTCGGGCGACACAGGCTGGATCTTCTCGGTCTCGTCCTTTTTCCTCACTGCTCCGAAGAGTCCCTTCCGTTGGCCCTCTGCGATCGCTTCCAGCAAGGCACGCCCGCTTGCCAAGATCGGTAATCCCGGCCTTTGCCAGAAGGCCTCCCAGAGCCGCTGGAACTCGATCTCACCGGCCTCCCGCTCTGTCCAGACCTTCTCCAGCAGGTATTCCGGGGAAAGCTTCTCCAGGAGCTGCCCTTCTTCTTTAAGGACCTCCCAGGCGTATTCGGCGATGGTCGCGGCTTTGACCAGCTCTCGGCGATGGGCGCGGACTTCTACTAAGCCATCCGGAGCCTGAGGGCGGAAGATGCGTACATAGGCCCGGCGGAGCGCTTGGTGGAGCTGTTCCCGTTGGGACCTCAGTCGTCCCTCCACCTCCCTACGGTCATCTTCCTCCAGCTCTCGGAACTGACCCGAATCTCTCAGGTTTTCCATGGCGACCAGTCGACGAGCCTTGACCTTTGCCTCGGAGAGTAGCTGAGACACCGGTGCTACAAAGACCAAGGCGTTGCGGTGGATACGCACCCCCTCGCCATGGTGCCTTAGAATGTCCACCATCCACTTTTCCTCATCACTCAAATCCCAAGGGGTTAAAACCAGAGTAGGCTCGGCGCGATCCTCAACGTCTCGGCTGCTTGAGGGGTTGGGCACCACGCGGAAGCGGGTCTGCCTCCGCCCGAGAACGTCCTCAAGGTGTGCCCTCATACTTTGCTCGATTTCCTCAGGTTCTACGGAGCGCTCGAAGTCCTGAAGCATCTTGTTTAGGTTGGGCTTAGTATGGAAGCGGTATTTTCGATCGCGATAGACAAGATACCAGAACTGATCGCGCATCCGGCTTAATACCTCTGCGACCATCGCCGGGTTGAGCTTAGGGCGGAGCACCCCGAGACGGATCTGCTCCTCTGTCGCACCGACCTCCCGTGGCGAGGCAGAGATGCTATAGAGCAAGGCTACGATAGCCGTCCCGGTAGCCAAGCGCTCTCGGTAGTATTCGCCCTTGAGGGCTCGATCTAGCTCATATCCTTTTTCCAGGACGTCGCTGGTGATCACCGTCTCGTACTCCGAGCCAGGGACCTCGACCACCCAGCCACGCAGCAATCGATTGCTCACATCAACGGTCCATGGCTGAATAAGGTAGGCCGAGCCGGGCCGCTTCTGCCAAAGGTCGCGGATGACAAAGGCCAAAAGCCTGAGGGCACCACGGGTCCGCTGGAATCGTGGATGAGGCCCCCAACGGTTCTGTAGGATGTCGATCAGCTCAGGATGAAAGGGATAAGCCTGGATAATGCGCTCCTCATAGCGCTTATCCTGCACGTTCTCAGGGAAGTAGCCCGCGTTGTCGCTATAGTATTTGCGGAAGGCCCTCGCCACCTTCTCCGCCGTCTTCTCATCGCCCCACTCGCTGAAGAGCCGCTTGCGCAGGACGCCGAAGATCTCGTCCTCCGCCACGGGCGTCTCGATCAGGTTCTGCCTTCCCAGGATGTGCAGTGCCCGGTCGAGGAGCCTCTGGGCCTCCTCCTCCCGGGTGACAGCCACCTCCAGGGAAGACTGGGGCAGGGTGGCCACCAAGGCCACCTGCGGAAGCCCGCTCACCGCGGTTGCCAGCTCCTGGAGGAAGACGAGCGACTGTTCCGCGAGGTTGCTGTCCTCTACCCGGATCGCCCGGGCCTTCACCAGGTAGGCCACGAATTCGTCTAGGAGGATAAGCGCCGGCCTTGCCTCCTGAAGCAACTCCGCCAGCGCCTGGGCCCCCGGAGCGGTGCGCCTCTCATCTGAAGCCTTTATCTTGTGATAAAGCCCCTCGCCGCCGAGGCGGTAGGCCAACTCTCCCCAGAGCGTCCTTATCTCGAATCCCTCCTTAACCCTTCGCCCCTGGGGATCGAGGGCCACGCCGTCCAGCACGGCCGCGGCCATCGGCGGAGGCGCCTCCTCCAAGCCTAACTCCTTGAAGAGCTCGGGTAGCTTCTCATAGGCGACGTCGGGGTGCTTCGTCAGGTGATAGAGCGCCGTCAAGGTATGGGTCTTCCCGCCGCCGAACGGCGTCTGGAGGTGGCGGATCGCTACCCCTGCTTCCCGGCCCGCAAGCCGGGCAAGCACCCCTTGGAGGAGGGCCTTGAGGCTGCGGGTCATGAAGGTCTTCTCGAAGAACTGCTCCGGCTCTACGTAATCTTTTGCGCCCTCGCCGCGGTCCACCGCGTTCAGGGAAATGGCGAACCGCGCCGGGTCGAGGTCCCCGGCGAAGATGTCCGGGTGCGGGACCGCCACCTCCCAGACCCGCGGAAGTTCCAGCCTCTTGGCCATCTCATTCGCCCCCTTTCACTCCCGCTTGGCCTCTTCAGAGCTGAATCTGTAGCCGCTGGCCGCAAGAAACCTCTCGATCTCTTGCAGGAACTCCTCAGCCCACCCCAATACCTGACTGGCCCGCGATTCCCCAACAGCTCCCGGTGCATCGTAATCCCCGACCATCCGCAGATCGAAGGCATCGAGCAGATACCGATGGAGATGAGTGGGAAGCTCCCCTGGAGCGGCGAGGTGTTGGCCGAAGGCCGCGACCACCGCGGAGTGCTTCGAGAAGCTCAGCCCTTTGCTCAAGAGCGCGGCCTCTGCCGCATAGAACATGGCGTAGTAGCCCCGCGAGGCGGCAAAGTCATAATAGCCTCGTTGCAAAAGCAGCTTTGCCGCTTCCAGGCTCTCCTGGGCCTTCCGCATCAGCTCTTTAATCTCCCGCTCCGCGTCGGCCATCAGACGGCGATCCCCTCCCGCTTGACGTTGAGGAGGAGCGGCTTGGGCCGCTCCAGATCGCGCTCCGCTATCGGGAGCACGGAGAGCACAATGTTATACTTGAGTGCCAGCTTGAAGATCACCTCAGAGAGCCGTTCCCGCTCGGCCAGCGGATCGTCGGCGCGGTCGAGGACGACCAAGAGGTCGAGATCGGAGCCCTCCTCGGCCTCCCCCCGGGCATAGGAGCCGTATACGATAAGCTGTTTAAATCGCGGGCCGTAGATCCCCCTCAGCTCCCGTTTAAATTCTTCAAGGACCGGCCTGAGCTTTTCCAAACCCTCTCTCTTCTCCATCACCATATCCTACGCAAAAGGCAGCCGTAGGTCCCGCTCGAGCCGCTCTTTAGTCGGCAGGAATTGATCCAGGAGCCCCCGCTCCTCGTCGTTCTCGTGCAGGACCTCGCGGAGGGCCTGGGCCAGCCGCCAGAAGGTCTCGCTCCGCGCCAGGCCACGTTCTTCCAAGAATGCGCGAATCCCCTCGGTGTCGCCCTTCCGCCAGAGCCGGAGCACCGTCTGCAGCCCGTTGATCAGGGGATAGCTCCCCCCGATCTCGCGCTTCAGGCTCCGCTCATCCCGCTCCAGCGCGTCCAATAGTTTGACTTTATCTTTGCTCTTCTTGGCCATACCCCTCTGCACCAGCTCGTCGATCTCCGCGCCCTCGGCGATCGCCAGCTTATGTGCTTCATCGAAGAGCACCTCACCGGGGCCGAAGGCCCAGCGCCAGAGCAGGTAGAACCGGGTCGGGGCGTCCACCTCGCCGACCCCGTTCCGGAAGAGTTGCTCCAGGGCATAGTCGGCCACCAGCGCTCGGACCTCGTCCAGGAAGCGCTCCACGGTGACCTCCTCGCCCGCTGGGGTGAGCACCTTCTCGTATCGGCCGAAAATCTCCAAAGCCGGGCCGATGCCCGCGACGAAGAAGTCCACCCCGCCGATCCCCGCCTGCCAAAACTCCTCCAACCGGCGGCGCAGATAGGCCTCCATCTTTGGCTTGATCTCCTGATACCAGCCCGTCTCCGTCTGTCCTGTAGGCCGCTTGCGACAGGCGAGCAGGATGGTCGAGCGGATGGAGCCCTTCTCCCGGGTGTGGGTCGAGGCTTCCATCTCGGTGTGCACCGGCCAGGAGGCCGTGGGGTAGAGCCCCGCTTGGAGTAAGCTCTCGATGAGCTTCTCCCAGGCGGCCGTCGATTTGTGGGTGAACATGATCACCGCCAGGCCATCCGGCTTCAGCACCCGGTGGATCTCCCGGAAGGCCTGGGTGAGGAGCCGCTCGAAGTGCTTGCGGGAGATCTCTTCGCCTTCTTTCCCCCCGCCCCACCTCGCGGGGTTGTGGACGATTTCCTCATCCTTGGGGACAAGCTCTGTTTTGAACGCTTCGGGATAGAGGTCCCCCACGGTCCGTTTGAGCCAGACGTAGAAGAAGTCCGAGAGATCGGTATAGGGGACGTTGTCGTAATAGGGCGGATCGACAATGACAGCGTTAAACTGTGTGTCTTCGTTGCTAAGCAGGGTGGCTGAACCTATTTGTGTACTGTCAGAGGGACGTTTACTACTCGATCCTATTGCTGCTGTGACAGATCTCTTCGCAGCTTCGAGATAACTTCCAGTTCCTTCGTCTTTTAGCGGGTTTCCTTCCCCATAAGACCATGCCATGTGGAGGTTATGCCCTGAAAAAGTGTTCCAAAGTGATTGGGTTCTGTTGTCCCATCCCGAGAGGATAGAACTATAGTTAGCAGTAGAATCAATCCCGAATGCCAAATACGTCGCCACGGCCTTGGCGTAGTCGGGGTCGTTGGTCTCCTGCAAAATCTCTCGATAGGCTTCCCGGACCCACTTCCCGAAGGTCACCAGCGCGAGAGCTTGTCGGGGGTTGAAGTAATTGCCCCACTGCGTCAGCCCATAAGTTGGCCTGATTGAAGCCCCTTGCCCAATTGTGCCAGGTGAAGGCTCATCAGGGACGAGAGCCATGCCATTGGGCCAAGGCGATGGCTCCTGTTTAAGCTCCTCTAGCCGTTGAGCTGCCTTCTCAAAGGCGAGCTGATCTTCTTCGCGTGCAATCCAGTAGTTGCGCCCAGAGCCTCGACCTTGAGTGGTGACCAAGGCGATCAGGCGATGACCCAAACGATGCGCTTCGGCTTCTTCGCGAATGTAATCCGCCCTCGCTGCCGCGCCGCAGACGGGGCAGACGGCGTTGGCCCGTCTGACTGTCCCCTGTGATGGATCGAATCCTTGGGCCATCGCCCGCTTCAGTTCCTCGCCCTGGAGGACCTCGAACTCCACCTGTTTGCTCACCTGGTCCACAACGGGATGGAGCGCTACCCTCTTGTTGCTCTTGCGGGCGAGCCAGAACTGGCGGAAGAGGGGGATCTCCGCGCCGCAGCCCGGCGAGGGGCACTTCACCGTCCGGCTCCAGATGTAGGCCACCACCGTCTCGCCGTTCGGCCCCGGCGGATAGAACTCGGAAAGCTCTGCCTTGGCCCTCTTGAGAACCCACTCGCCCCAGCGGCAGACGTCCTCGGCCAGCCGCTTCCCATACTTCTGCGGATATTCCAGCGTGGCCTTCAGGATCAGGTAGGCCACCGGGTTATATTCGATCGCGTGGGCCTCGCAGCCCAAGCGCAGGGCCTCCAGTGGGATCGAGCCGCCGCCGGCCATCGAGTCGAGCACTCTAGGTGCTTCACTGCCGTTGGCCTGGCGGATCATCTCCCGCGCCCGCTTGAGGTCGGGACTCTCCATCTCCTCCAGATCGCGGGTCTCCCACTTGCAGAGCCGGATCACGAAGCCCTTCATCCGCTCGCGCTCTTCTTCAGTTTCCGGCGTGGGGACGAGCGCCCCGAAGACGGCAGCCCTTGCCACAACCAAAGGCCGCCGGGCCCACCAGACATGCAGGGTGGAGATATGCCCGTGGCGGATGGCCTTCTCCCGCCGCGCCTCCTGCGACAGCTCCTTTATGGGAAGAAAATCCTCGATCAACCGCCGGGTCAACTCTTACGCTCCCCCGATCCCGTGCCCTTCCAGTCCTTTACGACCACCTTCACCACGTCCACGACCTCCTGCGGCTGGGGTAGGGTGTTTACCGGGTCCTGGATGATGGTCAGCTTGGGCTTGCTCAGGGCATCCTCCACGACGTAGATCCAGTAATCCCGCCCCAGCCGGCGGGCCATCTGCCACTCGTGTGGGGTGAGCTCCAGGGAGCCGGTGGCCGCGAAGGCCTTCACCTCGATATAACGGGTCTCTTCTGCCCCATGGGAAACTATATCGTACCCTAGGAACTCCTTGGAAACGTCTTTAGGTTCTCTACCTTTCCTCCGCTCGTGGTCCAGCACCATCCGCATCCCGGCCTCTTCAACCTTCCGCTTCCGGTCCTCCTCTACCCGGTCCTTCCTTCTCCTTTCTGGGATGGCTTCAACCGCCTTCGGAGGGATGATTAAGGCCACCGCCAAAAGCTCCGGCTCGAGCCGCGTCAGCGCCGTCTCCCGCTCCAGCTCCTTTAGGCGGTGTTCCCTTTCCTGTAGCAATGTTTTGAGTCGCTTTTCCTCTTCAGATTTTGCCAGGCGGACATCCTCGCCTTGCTCCTCGCGGCGGGCATATTCCAATAGCTTGCGGTTGGACTCAGCGATCAAGACCTCGAAGGTCCTGGTGAGGTGCTCGCGTTTGATCCGCGCCTCCCGCTCCCGCCGCTCCCGGGCTTCTTGATAGACCGCTTCCATCTCCCACATGGCTTGGGCACGCAGCTCATCTTCTGCCTCCTCCAGCCCTGCAGTCCACCCTTCCTTGACCTCGCCATCGGGGCTCTCCAGATCCCAGACCATCCGTGGGTCTACCGTGTGGGTCTCTCCGGTGCGATGGTCCCTGAAAAGGGCCAAGAGCCGCTCCAGTACAGGCGAGCGGTTCCCATCGATCACCTTCGCCCGATAGATCCATAGGCTCCCATGCCTTCCTTGGGGATCTACCAAAACGGCCCTGCGGGGGAGTTCATCAGCCAAACCGAAGTAATCCGTGAGTGCATCGAAGAGCGGGTGCCCCGGGGCCAAAAACTCGGCCTGGGGGTTGGCAGTCCGCGCGACCCTGCGCTCGAAGGCAGCTCGTAGGCCACGGACATGACTCTCCGGCAGCTCATATCGTCTGGCGAACTCACGGGGGATGCTTACCCGATAGACGCCGGGGTTCTTATCGGCCTGGATGGTGCCCCCTACCAGCGGGATCGCGACCTTGACGAACCGTTCCACGTCCCAGGGAACGATGCGGAAGATCCGCGAGCGCGGCTCGTCCTTTTTGACGGCAGTGAGGTCGAGGTGGTGCTCCGCCAGCGCGTACTCCTCCAACGCTCGGCGGAACTGTTCCACTGAAGCCTCGGTTTGAGCCTCCACCTGGACCTCTGCCTCGGTGGGATCTCCCCGGAGCAAGGCTTCCATAATTCGCTCCTCTAACCTCACTCCACGGAGGATGTCGCCGATCACATCGAAGACCGTGTCGCCCAGCCTTTCCCGCATTAGAGTGAGCTTATCGAGCAATTTCTTCAGGACTTTCCCCTCTATCGTCTCCTCGTAAAGCAGGTTATAGACAAAAACTTTGCGTTTTTGTCCGTACCGGTGTATTCGCCCCATCCGCTGCTCCAGGCGGTTGGGGTTCCAGGGAAGGTCATAATTGACCATTAGACGACAGAATTGGAGGTTCAAACCCTCCCCCGCAGCATCGGTAGCTACCATCACCTGGAGCTCATCGCGGAAACGCCGTTCCTGTTCGATGCGTTCCTCCATCGGCATCCCGCCGTGGATCACTGCTACATCGTACCCCCACGAGCGAAAGCGACGGACCAACCCCGCCAGTGTATCCTTGAATTCGGTGAAGACCAATAGCTTCTCATTAGGGTCGTTTCGGAGGTATTGATCGACCACTTGGCGGAGCTCTTCCACTTTGCTCTCCACCTGGGCTTCCTCGGCACGCTGTGCTAACTTGATCAACCCCTCCAGCTCCGCGATTTCTTGCCGCAGCTCATCCGGATTCTCGGCCGCAGTGAGGCTGAGGAGTTTTTCCTCGAGTTCAGCTCGCCGCTCTTCGGTCTCATCCTGGAAAGCTTCGATGGCTTCCTCATCCCATTCGGGAAGCTCCGGCTCCAAAAGGGCCCTTTCCCAGCGCTCGAGCGCTGTCCGGAGGCGGTTCCGCCGGCGGATTAAAGAGTTCTTGATCGCCGCGGTGCTCGAGGCCATACGCCGCTGGAGCACGGTCAACCCCAGCGCAACGTTCCGGCTGCGGCGGTCCTTCCTTCCCGATACACGGCTGTACCAAGTGCGAACGTAAGCAGTTACCGCTTGGTAGAGTTGACGCTCAACCTCTGTCAGGGGAACGGAGACGGTCCCCACTTCACGGGGTTTGAAGAGGAGCCTCCCTTGAAGGTCCTTTACTTGCTCTTTGGAGCGGCGGAGCACGAACGAAATCTCCTTGGCCTTGGCAGCCACTTTCATCTGCTCAGGGCTGGCGAAGAGATGAGGCTCCAGAAGCGAAAGGAGGCGAAAATAGGCATAGTCATCGCCTTTATGGGGTGTTGCCGTCAAAAAAAGGTAGTGGATGGCACATGAAGAGATGGCCTCTCCCAGAACGAACCTCCGCGTTTTCTTCTCCTTTGCACCGGAACGAGACACGGAGAACTTATGTGCTTCATCGACGATTACTAAGTCCCAGGTGCGCTTAGTGAGAAGCTTGAAACACCGATCCTGTTTGGCGAAATCCATAGAAACGATGATAGCAGGATTCCGTTCAAAGAAATCATCAGAGAGATAGGGATCCCGCGGGAGGGGAGTCAGGTCCTCCCGAAACCATTCTCGGAACTCCCGACGCCACTGTTCGATCAGGTGAGCGGGGACGATTAAGAGAAGGTTTCGAAGCAATCCTCGTGCTTTCAGCTCCTTGACCACGAGCCCTGCCATGATCGTCTTGCCCAGACCCGGGTCATCAGCCAAGAGGAAGCGCACTTTGGGCAGCGGGAGGATGTGGTTATAAACAGCTTCCACTTGGTGGGGCAGCAAGTCCACTTGGGTGACGCTCACCGCGTAGTGGGGATCGAAGGCGTAGGCCAGGGAGAACCTAAGTGAATCGAGGTAAAGTAGGAAGGGCTCGCGGACTCTAAGAGCGCGGTTCAAGAAGTGTTGAAGAGGAGCAGGAAGTATCTCGACTCGGGAAGCCAGTTCCCCCTGGGTTAGAACCAAAGACTCAGCTCTTCCCGAGGTGACGAAACGTAGAACAAGCAACAGGCGATTCCCTCGAGGTTCGACGTAGAGCACCTCCGCTGGCTCCTCGAAGGGCCGGAGACGAAGGAGCGTACCCCGTTTGATTTCAGTGCGAAAGCTCTCCTCAGAACCCATTGTAAACTCCATCCAATTCGGTTTTTACTGAGATAAGACGGCAGAGTCAAATCTTAAAACTGCGGATGCCCTGAGCTCATCAGGCTGAAGGCAATTGTTAAGGTTCTACCATCTAGACTGGGAAAGCACATGGGCGACCTGGACGAGCTGGCCGAAGGAGAGGCCCCCATCCCCGGGCGGTACCTCCCGGTGGCAGAGGAACCGGAGGCCGGCCTTTTCGACTTCCTTTTTCACCGCCGAGGCGATCCGATCGTTCACCGCCGCCCCACCGGTGAGCCCCACGGCCCCGATCCCCTCTTCCCGGGCGACCCCGATGGCGATCCGGGAAAGCCCCCGGGCAAGAGCAGCCTGGGCGGTGGCGGCAAGGTCCGCGGTGGATGCCCCCTCCTTTCGCAGCCGGTGAAGCTTCCGGAAAAGCGCCACCGTATTTAGGATCAAACGTCCGTCCCGCTCTTCGATCACGGGCTCCAAGGGTAGGGTTTTCCCCGCGGCGGCCGCAGCCTCAAGCCTCATGGCCGGCTCCCCCTCGTAGGTACGCTCCTTAGCTATCCCAAGCCAGGCTGCCACCGCGTCCAAAAACCTTCCCGCGCTCGTAGTAAGGGGACAGTTAAGGCCCCGCTCGATCTGAAACCGTACCATCGCAAGCTCCCTAGGGGATAGCCCGGAGCCTTGGGGATCGAGCCCGGCCGCAACAAGGTAACTTGCCGCCATCCTGCCGGGCCTCAGGGTGGCTAGGTCTCCACCGGGCATGGGGACCGGAGCGAGCGATCCCGCCCGGGCGCAAGCCCCCCTCCGCCAGACGATCACCTCCCCGCCCCAGGCCGCCCCGTCCTCTCCGTAGCCGTAGCCGTCGATGGCGATCCCCACGAGCTCGGGTAATCCATGCTCACCCCCAAGCCCCGCCACGTGGGCCACGTGGTGTTGCACCTGGATCACCCGCTCGCCGAGCTCCTCCGCCATCCTGGTGGTGGCAAAGCCCGGGTGGAGGTCGCAGGCGATCCACTTGGGCATGGGGGCCCCGGTGATCGAAAGGAGGTGCCGGATCGCTTCCTTCAGGAACTCCAGGGTGTCCAGGTGGTCCAAGTTCCCGATGTGTTGGGAGAGGAAGACCTTTCCCCGGTGATAGAGGGCGAAGGCGACGTTTAACTCCCCCCCCAAGGCGAGGAGCGGCTCCTCCCCCAGGTCAAGGGGGATGGGCTGGGGGACCCAACCCCGCGAGCGGCGCAGGAAAACCGGCACCCCCGCGGCGAACCTAACTACCGAGTCGTCGCAGCGGGCCACGATCCTTCTGTTGTGGAGGAGGAACCCGTCGGCCACCTCTGGAAGTTCGGCGAGGATCTCCTCGTTTTCAGTAAGCATTGGCCGGCCCGGGAAGTTGGCGCTGGTCATGACGAGCGGGAAGTTTATATGTTTGAAAAGAAGGTGGTGGAGCCCCGAGTAGGGGAGCATGACCCCCACGGTGTGGAGCCCTGGGGCGACGGAGGGAGCGAGGTATCCAGGCTTTTCCCCTAGGACCACGATGGGGCGCCGGGGAGAGCGCAGGAGCTTCCACTCCTCTTCGGTGGGGCTAGCGAACCGCTCAATCATGTGGGAGGTGGCCATGAGGGCGTAAGGCTGGCCGGGCCGGGCAAGCCTCCGCCGGAGCTCGGCCACTGCCTCTTCCCGTGTGGCATCACACGCAAGGTGCGTTCCCCCGATCCCCTTGATGGCCACGATCTTCCCCTCCCGCAAGGCCGCCGCTGCCGCGGCGATGGGGTCGCCCGGGACCTCCCTCCCGCTCTCCAGGTAGAAGAGCTCCGGGCCGCAAGCGGGGCAGGCGATGGTCTGAGCATGATAACGGCGGTCCAGGGGGTCCTGGTATTCCCGCCGGCAGCCCTCACACATGGGGAAGTCCCGGAACGCGGTGCGGGGGCGGTCGTAGGGCAGGGCCTCGATCACCGTAAAGCGGGGGCCGCAGTTCGTGCAGGAGGTGGCCCAGTAGCGGTGATAGCGGCTCTCAGGGTCCTCTATGTCCGAAAGGCACTGATCGCAGGTGGCGATGTCCGGGGGGATGGTACCTCCCCCCTCCCCCCCGTCCCGGGAGGGGAGGATAAAAAAGCCCTTCTCCCCGGTGAGGGGGCGTTCCTCCACCCGGAGTTCGCAGATCTCGGAAAGCGGCGGCGCTTCGTCCCGCAGGGCGGAGAGGAAGGAGTGCACCCTTTCGGCCGGGCCCTCCACCTCGATCTCCACCCCGGCGTCCCCTAGGTTCCTTACGAACCCCGAAAGGCCCCTTTTTATGGCGATCCGGTAAACGAAGGGGCGGAAGCCCACCCCTTGTACAATCCCGCCTACGTGCGCCCTGACCCGGACCTGCGCCCCCATGGCAGGTGATTATAGGGGCTTGGCCTCGGCCGTATCCTCCTCCACGGTAAGGCCCACTATGGCCAGGTCCTTTCCCTCCAAGAGCTCCACCCGGGCACCGCAACCCGGGCAGGTCAAAATGGGGATCGCCTGATGCCAGCCTTCTTCGGTCAGGTACCTTGCGTCCCCCTGATAGCCGCAGGCCCGGCAGCGCACCCTGACCGGCACCTTCTCGATCTCGAGCTCCGAGCCGGCAAGGGGCGTCCCCTCAGCCAGGATCCGCCAGGCCTCCCGCAGTGCCTCCTCCGAAAGGATCAGAAGCTCGCCTTGCCTTATGTGTACCTTCAAGATCCGTCCCTCCACCGGGTGTGCCGCGAGGTGCTCCAGGAGCCCCGAGAGGAGCGAGTGGGCCAGGGAGTACTCGTGCACCTTAAAAGCCCAGGGCGGAGAGGAGCTCCTCCACCCCCCGGCCGCTCTTGGCATCGGTGAGCACCGCCCGGCCGTGGGGGTTCACCTTGCGGTAGTCCTCCACCAGCCTCTGGGGGTCCACCTCCACGATCTCCGCCAGGTCCACCTTGTTTATGGCGATCACGTCCGTCTGGGCGAACATCTTGGGGTGTTTTCTCACCATGTCGTCCCCCTCGGTGACCGAGATGACCACCAGGTCTTGGTCGGTGCCCAGGGGGAAGTCGGCCGGGCACACCAGGTTCCCCACGTTCTCGATGAACAGGACGTCCACGGAGGACAAGGGGAAATCCTCCAGGGCGTGGCCCACCCGGTGGGCATCGAGGTGACAATCATCCCCGGTGTTGATCACCGCGCTGGGGAGCCCCGCCGCCTGGAACCGCTTGAGGTCGTCGTCCCCGGCCACGTCCCCGGCAATGGCCCCCACCCGCACCCCCCGGGCGCGGAGCCTCTGGGCCATTTGTAGGATGAGGGCCGTCTTTCCCGAACCGATGGCTCCCATCACGTTGATCGCCCGCACCCCCCGGTCCGAGAGCAGCTCGTAGTTCCGCTCGGCCAGCTCCAGCTGCCGCCTCAGGATATCGCCAAACCCTGTCCTGATCTCATGCATGGCGAGCCATCTTATCCCCGCGCGGCCCCAGGCCGCAAGGGGGGTATTGGCCTAGATCAACTGACCTTATGATCGTGATCAGGAACAACGTATTTTCACTTGCCAAGGGGGGTGGCTTTGCTGTATAGTCTGGCCGCGATGCTCAGGGCAGCCGAGTGGGCGGTGACCGCCGCGTTTGCATTGGCTACCTATCTGGTCCTTGTTCTGTGGACGGGGGGCATTGGGCTTTGGTCCCTGTCGGAGCTCATCGCAGGCGCGGTGCTCTCGGCGATTGTTGGGATGGTGGCCGCCCCCATCCTGTGGGAACGGGGCGGCTTTCGAATCCTTCAGCCCCACCGTTGGGTTCTGTTCTTTTTCTACCTTGTGGGGCCGTTCTTTTTGGCCATGGCCCGGGCCAATCTGGATGTGGCCTTCCGGGTGATCACCGGCAGGATCCGTCCGGGGATCGTAAGGTTCAACCCCGGCCTGAAGACCGATCTGGGGAAGACCCTGCTTGCAAACTCCATCACCCTCACCCCCGGCACCCTCACGGTGGACGTGGACGACGCAACCGGCGACTTCTACGTGCACTGGATAAACGTGAAAAGCCTCGAGCCCAAGCCGGAGGAGGTTTGTGGGCCCTTCCCCAGCTGGGCCAGGAGGATCGCGGAATGATCGGGGAGCTCTCCTTCGGGGTGGCGGCGGTGGTGCTGGCGGCCTTCATGGGGGTTTCTGTTCTCAGGCTTGCCATCGGCCCCACCGCCGCGGACCGGGCGGTGGCCCTGGACACCGTAAACACCCTGGTGGTCACCACCATGGTGCTTCTAGGGGCCGCCTTCGGACAGGTGGTGTACGTTGATGTAGCCATCGTGTACGCCCTCCTTTCCTTCGTGGGGACGCTTTACATCGCCCGGTACCTGGAAGGGGGGCTGAAGTGAACGTGCTCATCTACATATTCCTCGCCATCGGGGCCGTGTTCAACGGCCTGGGGGCGGTGGCCCTGTTGCGCTTTCCGGACGTCTACACCCGCATCCACGGTGCCACAAAGTGCACCACCTTCGGCTCCATCTTCTCCATCCTGGCGGTGGTGATCTACGGCTTTTGGCGGGGTGGGGGGCAAGGGGGGACGCTGGCGGTCCACGCCCTGATCGCGCTTTTGTTCCTGCTTTTAACCAACCCCACCGGCTCCCATGCTTTGGCTCGCGGGGCGCATCGGGGTGGGATCCGGCCCTTCCGGGCGGTGGTGGATCGGCTGGAGGAAAAGCGATGACCCTGTGGGGAGTGCTCCAGGTGATCACGTTGGTTTTGATCGTGGCCGGGGCGGCCCTGGCGGTGTGGCTCCGGGACCTCTTGGCCGCGGTGATCGCCCTGGCGGCTGCAAGCCTCCTTCTTTCGCTTGAGTTCTATCTCCTCCAGGCCCCGGATGTGGCCATCGCCGAGGCTGGGATCGGGGCCGCCCTCACCACCGCCATCTACGTGCTGGCTATCCGTAAGACTAGGCGGAAGGAGGAGGAATGAAGTGGGTCAGGGTGGGGGCGCTGCTTTTGGTGGTGGGGCTGCTTTTTGGGGCGGCGGCCTGGATGCGGCCGTTCGGCCGTCCCTCCCTGGCGGAGATGGATGCCTACTTCATACAGAAGGCCCAGGCCGAGGCCGGGGCCAACAACGTGGTCACCTCGGTGGTGTTCGACTACCGGGGCTTTGACACCCTGGGGGAGGCCACGGTGCTTTTCTGTGCCGTGGTGGGGGTGGCGTTGGTGCTGAGGAGGGTCCTCCGATGACGGTGGTGGTGAGGACGGTGGCCCGCATCATCGCGCCCATGATCCTGGCCTTCGGGGGCTATGTGATCATGCACGGGCATCTGACCCCGGGAGGGGGCTTCCAAGGGGGGGCGGTGGCCGCCTCCGCCCTGGCGCTACTGGCCATCTCGTTTGGCTTTGGGCGCTGGAAGGGGATCAAGGCCCCCCTTTCCTTCTTGGAGGACCTGGGGGCGCTTGCCTTTGTGGCCCTAGGTTTTTTGGGGATCGGCTACACTTTTTTCCGCAACGTGCTTGCGGCAAGCGGGGGCCTTTTCGGGGCGCCGGTGCCCCCGGGGCCCAACCCCGGGCTCCTGGAGACCGGTGGCACCCTCCCGTTGATGAACTGGGCGGTGGGGCTGAAGGTGATCGCGGGCCTGGGCTCGGTGGTGCTGTTGCTCGGCCTATTCGGAGGTGAGGATGATCGGTAACCTGCCGTTTGTGGTGTGCATGATCCTGGTGGGGTTGGGGCTGTGGACCCTGCTTTCCCGCCGTAACCTGATCAAGCTGGCCATCGGGATCACCCTCATCGAGTCCGGCGTCAACCTTTTCTTGGTTGCCTTGGGGTACGTGGAGCGCGGGGTGGCGCCCATCTACACCTATGCCCCGCCCAGGGCGAAGATGGTGCTCCCCACCCCCCAGGCGCTCACCCTCACCTCCATCGTGATTGGCCTTGCCACCACCGCCCTGATGCTGGCCTTCGCGGTGGTGATCTACCGGCATCGGGGCACCTTGGACGCCAGGAAGATCAGGGAGCTTAGGGGATGACGTTCGGGGTACATGCGCCGATTTTGGCCATCGCGGTGCCCCTTTTGGGGGCATTTGCCCTGCCCGTCTTTACCAAGCTCCACAGGAGCCTGCGAGACATCTGGGCGGCCGCGGTGGGCGCCTTCACCTGCGCCATGGTCATCACGGTCGCCGTGCAGGTCTTCACCTCGGGGGTCCAGGTTTACACCCTGGGGGCTGCCTCCCCCACGGCTTCAGTGGTCCAGGGTGGTTTCCCCATCCGCATCGTGCTTGCGGTGGACGGGATGTCGGCGTTTATGGGGCTTATCAGTGCCCTGGTAGGCCTGGCCTCCCTTGTCTACAGCTTCGGTTTCCTGAAGGAAGAGCAGGGAAAGACCCTGGCCATGACCCTTTTCTTCCTCCTGTGGGCGGGGATGTTGGGGATGGAGTACACCGGGGACATGTTCAACTTCTTCGTGTTCCTGGAGGTCACAAGCATCGCTGCCTGTTCCCTTGTGGGCTATCGCACCTGGGAGTCGGCTCCGGTGGAGGCGGCGTTCAAGACCATGGCCATGTACACCGTGGGGGGGCTTTTGGTGCTGCTTTCGATTGGGATCCTCTATGGGGAGTACGGGGCGCTCAACATCGCCTACCTCTCCTCCAAGGTGGTGGGGTCGCAGCTCGACAAGATCGCGCTTGGGCTCCTGCTTGGTGGGCTCCTCATGAAGGCGGGGGCGGTGCCGGCCCACATGTGGGCCCCGGACGCCTACGGGGAGGCCCCGGCCCAAGCGGCCATCGTGCTGGTGGCGAACACCCAGGCCTCCCTTTACGGGCTGTGGCGGGTGCTGTTCACCCTGTTTGTGGGTGTGCTTTCCGCCCCGGCGGTGGGGTGGCTTGTGGCCTCCTTGGGGGCCCTCACCATTCTGGTGGCGGTGCTGGCGGCGGTGACTCAAAGGGACCTGGGGAGGCTCATCGCCTACGGGGCCGTCTCGCAGATCGGCTACATGCTCCTCGGGGTGGGGGTAGGGCTCGCCGCCCTTTCCTCCCGACAGGACTGGGGGCTGGTGGCCATGAAAGGTGGTATCTTCCACATGCTGAACGACGCGGCCACGGTGGGTCTTTTGATGCTGGCGGCCGGCGTCGTCAGGCGGGCGACCGGGACCAAGGACCTGGCCTCCCTGGGGGGACTGGGGCACGACCTCAAGTGGACGAGCGGGTTCTTCCTCCTGGGGGTACTGGCCCTGGCCGGGATCCCCCCCCTGAACGGGTTCGCCTCAAAATTCCTTATTTACGAGTCTAGCTTCCGGCTTTCGCCGATTTTGGCAGCCATCGCGGTTTTGGGTTCGATCCTGCTTTTGGCCGTGTTCGCCCGTGCCTTCCAGGGGGCGTTCTTGGGGCCAAGGTTGCGGGAGGCAAGGCCCGCCTCCCCGGCGATGCTGGCGGCTATGGGGATACTGGCGGCGGTGATCCTGGCCATGGGCCTTGCGCCCGGCTTCTTCGTGGAGCACCTAGTGGGCCCGGCGGCGGAGGCCCTGTGGCGGGGCCGGGACCTGTATCTTGCGGCCGTGTTGGGGGGATGAGATGAGGCTTTTCACCGGGGAAGGGCACTGGAGTCCGCTCGTTTGGCTGGCCCTGGCGGCCGGGGTGGGCTTCTTCGCCTGGCTCCTGTGGCGGTGGGGGCGGAGAACCTACAAGGCCGGGACCGAGCAGGACATGCCGTTCCTCTCCGGCGAGCGGGCCCCGGAGGGGGCCCACGTGGGGGCCCCCCACCTCTACTGGGGGTTCCTCCAAGGGCTGCGTCCGGTCCTCGAGGGACTCAGGGCCTTCCACTCCGGTTTCGTGGGGGATTACGTGACCTGGATGGTGGTTTTGCTGGCGGTGGCGCTTCTCGTTGTGGTCTTGACATAGGAGGAGGGGATGAAGCTATCGTCGTTCAAGCGGGCGCTGTGGGTGTTCCACGTTGCCAGCGGCTCCTGCAACGGCTGCGACATCGAGATCGTGGCCGCCCTCACCCCACGTTATGACGTGGAGCGGTTTGGGATCAGGCTGGTGGGCACCCCCAGACACGCGGATGTCCTGCTGGTGACCGGCCCTGTGACCCGGCCCATGGCCGAGCGTCTGAGGCGCGTCTACGAGCAGACCCCGGACCCAAAGGCGGTGGTGGTGGTGGGCGGTTGCGGGAGCACAAGCGGGGTGTTCTACGAGTCCTACAACGTGGTGGGCCCGGTGGACGAGATCATCCCGGTGGACGTGTACGTGCCCGGTTGTCCTCCACGTCCTGAGGCCATCATCGACGGGGTGGTGAAGGCCGTGGCCAAGCTGGAGAAACTGGAGGCGGGGGAGACGGTATGAGGGCCCAGGAAGTGCTTGCCGCCCTGAAGGAAGCCTTGGGGGACGGTTTTCGGGACGGGGAGATCCGCACCCGCACCGTGGGGGTGAAATCCCCCCAGACCATTGAGGAGGTGTGGGGGAGGATCGACCGGGGGGTGCTCCTACCCGCCGTGCGGGCCCTGAAGGACCTTGGTCCGCTCCACATATCCATCATCTCCGGCGCCGACGTGGGGGAGGAGATCGAGCTCCTTTACCATTTCGCGGTGGGGTTTGGGACTGAGGGCGGGGAGGTCATGGTCACCCTGAAGCTCACCATCCCCAAATCGGACCCGGTGGTGCCCTCCCTATGCGAGGTTCTCCCCGGGGCCGAGACCACCGAAAGGGAGAAGATCGAGTTTTTGGGGGTGAGATTCGAGGGGATCCCCGACTCCCGGCACCTGTTCTTGCCCGAGGACATGGAGGTGCACCCCTGGCGCAAGGATGAACCTGAGCTTGCGGGGCTCGTAAAGAGGAAGGTGAAGTGGGAGGAGAGGGATGGGTGAGCTAGCGAAGGCCTTTGAGATCCCCATTGGCCCTGTACACCCGGCCCTGAAGGAGCCCATCCGGTTTACCTTCCGGGTGGAGGGGGAGAGGATCGTGGGGGTGGACATAAAGCCCGGGTTTGCCCACCGGGGGATCGAGTTTATGGGGCTCCATCGCAATCTGGTCCAAGTCCTGTACCTTGCCGAGCGCATCTGCGGCATCTGCTCTATTTCCCATCCCGTCGCCCTCGTCCAGGCAGTGGAGAACGCCGCCGGGATCGAGGTCCCGCCCCGGGCCCAATACATCCGGGTGATCGTCGCCGAGCTCGAGCGGATCCACTCCCATCTTCTATGGGCGGGGGTGGCGGCCCACGAGCTGGGCTTTGACACCCTGCTCCACCTCACCTGGAAGGTGCGGGAGCGGGTGTTGGACATCCTGGAGGAGCTCACTGGAAACCGTGTGAACTATGCCATCCCGATCTACGGGGGGGTGAGGCGGGACATCACCCCGGAGCAGTACCCCAGGGTCCAGGAGATGATCCGCTACTATCGGGGCCTGTTTGAGGAGCTGTGCGACCGGTTTTTGAACGATGCCTCGGTGGAGGCCCGTACCCGGGACGTGGGGGTACTGGAGCCGGACGAGGCGGAGGCGTTGTGCGCCGTCGGCCCCACCGCCCGGGCCTCCGGCCTCAGGAAGGACGTTCGGCAGGATTGGCCGTACCTGGTTTACGGGGACCTTGGGATCAAGGCCATCACCCCGGAGGACTATGGGACGGAGCCGCGGGGGGACGTGTACGACCGGATCGTCGTGCGGCTCCTTGAGGTGGCGCAGTCCATCGACATCATCGAGCGGTGTCTTGAGGAGATGCCCGAGGGGGAGATCACCTTCATTCCGAAAATCCCGGCCCTCCTTGCCCAGCTCAAGAAGGCAGAAGGCGAGGGGATCGGCCGCCACGAGGCCCCCCGGGGGGAGGTCATCCACTACGTCCGCCTTGAGGCGGGGAAAGAGGAACCAGTGGTGTGGAAGGTGAAGGCCCCCACCTACTCCAATCTCATGTCCTGGTACCCCATGTTCGAGGACCAGGAGATCGCGGACATCCCCATCGTCGCCGCCTCCATCGACCCCTGCATGTGCTGCATGGACCGGGTACACCTGGTGCGAGGCGGCCGAGAGGAGCTTGTATGGAAAGAGGAGCTCCTCAAGCTCTCCCGGGAGAAAACGCGCAAGATGGCGCTGGGCAATGGGTGATGAGCGATGAGAAAATTTAGAGCTTACGTTGCAAAGAACGGCAAACAGGCTTCAGGGTCTCCGGGCAACGCATCACCCATCACCGATCACGGATCACGGTTTACGGGTCACGGGGGCAAGCGATGAGCGTGCTTAACGCTCTTTGGCAGGCGATCTTGGTGCTGTTTGGGGGCACTTTCCTAGCGCTTGTATACAAAGGTATCGACAGGAAGCTGGCCGCCCAGATGCAGGGGCGGATCGGCCCCCCCATCCGGCAGCCGTTCCTGGACGTGGGAAAACTCCTGGTGAAGGAGACGGTGGTCCCCCGGACGGCGGTGCGGTGGGCGTTCAATCTGATGCCGTTCCTGGCCCTGATCGCCGCGGGGACGGTGCTGCTTTACCTGCCCATCGGTCCCTTCAGGCCGGTCCTTTCCGGGTATGGGGACGTGATCGTGGTGCTGTATCTCCTCGCCGTGCCGGCCGTGGCCATGGCGCTGGGGGGCTTTGCCTCCGGGTCTCCATTCGGGGTGGTGGGGGCCCAGCGTGAGCTTGTGATGCTCATGTCGTATGAATTCCCCCTGGCGGTGGTGGTGGTGGCGCTGGCCTGGAGGGTGGCCGGGCTGGGTGTGGGGCCTGCCTTTTCCCTGGCCACCTTGGCGGCCAACCCCCTGTGGGCCCAGGTGGGGCCACTAGGGGTGTTGGGGCTGGTGCTTCTCTTTTTGGTACTGCTTGTCGTAACCCCGGCTGAGCTCTCCAAGATCCCCTTCGACATCCCGGAGGCGGAGACGGAGATCGCCGGGGGGCTCATGGTGGAGTACTCCGGGGTGAACCTGGCGCTTTTCTACTTGGCCGATGCGCTCAAGACGGTGGCCATGGCGGCCCTCGTGGTGGCCCTGTTCATCCCGTACGGGATTGCAGCGCCGCTTGGCATCTCCGGGGTGGGGGGCCAGATCCTAGACCTGGCGTTCTTCCTGGTGAAGGTGTTCTGCGTGATGTTTGCGGCGGTGACCACGGTCAGGGTGGCCTTTGCCCGGCTCAAGGTGGACCAGATAGCCCGGGGCTTCTGGATCCCCTTGACCGCGGTGGCGGCGGCTGGCCTTTTGCTCCTGGTCTTGGACAAGGCGGTGGTGGGATGATCTTAAAGACCCTCTTTTCGCAGCTTCTAACCCGGCCGGTGACGAACAGGTTTCCCGTGAAGTACATGCCGAAGAGCGTGACCGGCCTTCTCAAGAAGGTGGAAGAGGGCGAGGCGAAGATCCATCCCCCGGTGCCTGTACCGGAGAAGTTCAGGGGAAAGCTCATCTACGACCGGGAAAAATGCATCGGCTGCCAGCTCTGCATCAGGGTTTGTCCGGCGAGCGTGATCAAGTTCAAGCCGGAGGAGAAGAAGATCCGGATTCATGTGGCCCGCTGTACGTTCTGCTCTCAGTGTGTGGATGCTTGCCCCGTGGGCGCGCTTTCTATGAGTGAGGAGTTTCTGCTAGCTGACTACGACCGGTTCTCGGGGAACCTGGTCGTGGAGTGACTCACCTCCCTCCTTCCCGCCTGACTCGCCTCCTGGGAGCGGGGGCAGGATGCCCCCGCTCCCGTTTTCATAGAAGGCGCCTTCCTCCTAGGTACACTCTTTTCAAAACGAGCTCTTCCGGGTCAAGCACCACAAAGTCCGCCTGGCTTCCCGGACGGAGGATGCCCAAGGAGGGCTCCCCGCAGGCCCGGGCCGGGGCAAGGGAGGCCATGATGAGGGCTTCCCTAAGCGGGACCCCGACGGCTACGGCGTTCCTCACCGCCTGGTCCATGGTGAGGGTGCTCCCTGCCAGGACGCCGTTTTCCAGGCGGGGCACGCCTTCTTTTACCTCCACGGCGAGGCCGCCCAGCGTGTAGCACCCGTCCGGGAGCCCCCCTGCGGCGATGGCGTCGGTGATGAGGGCGGTGCGAAGGCTTCCCGCCAGGCGCCAGGCGAGCCTGAGCATGGGCGGGGCCACGTGGACTAGGTCCCAGACGAGCTCCACCACCACCTGGGGTGACTCAAGGCAGGCCGCCACCACGCCGGGGGCCCGGTGGTGCAAGGGGGGCATGGCGTTAAAAAGGTGGGTGGCCCGGGTTGCCCCGGCGGCGATGGCAGCCTTTGCCTCTTCATAAGAGGCGTTCGTGTGCCCCAAGCTCACCACCATCCCCAAACGAGAAGCCCGTTCGATGAACTCCAAGGCGCCTGGGAGTTCGGGGGCCAAGGTGATCGTGCGGATCTTCCCCCGGGCAGCGTCCCAGTATTCCAGGAACTCGTCCCAATCCGGAGCGCGGATGAAGTCGGCGTTTTGCGCGCCCTTCCTTTCCGGGTTTATATAGGGGCCTTCGAGTTCGAGCCCCAGGATCCGGGCCCCGTCCGGGCTCTCTCCCTGGGCCTTTATCGCCTCGGCGATGGCCTTGGCGGCCCGGAGCAGGACCTCGTGGGGCCCGGTCACGGTGGCGGGGATGAAGGCGGTAACCCCGTGGCGTGCGAGCACCCGGGCCAGGGAAAGGAGCAAGTCCGGCTCGCCCGAGGTGGCATCATATCCCGCATAGCCGTGGACGTGGAGGTCGACGAAACCGGGGGCCACGATGTGCCCTTTCAAGTCCTCCCCACGGGGGCTCCGGCCGGCCCTGAGGCTAGCAATCCGTCCTCGATCGATGATCAAAGTGGCCGGCTCCACCACCTCCAGCGGGGTGTAGACCCGGGCGCCTGTTAGGACGAGCACGTTCCCTCCGCTGGGAATATCTTCCCAGGGTTGAGGATCCCGTTAGGGTCCCACGCCTTCTTTATGGCCTCCATGAGTTTTATCTCCACCTCATCCATGACGAGCGGCAAATACTTAACCCGCTTGAAGCCGATCCCGTGCTCTGCGGTGATGTTGCCCCCGAGTTCCTTTACGGCCTTGAACATATCGGAAAGGAAGGCCGCGAGGTCCCGGGCCCAGGTTTCCTCATCGCGACCTCCGCTCACCGGCGTAGGGTGGAGGTTTCCATCCCCGATGTGGCCGTAAAGGGGGACCTCAAGGCCGTGCGCCCGGGAAAGCTCCCGGAGCCTTCGGGCCATCTCGGGGATCTCGGAGCGGGGCACCACGATGTCCTCCACCGAGACGTAGCTATTGAGCGCCTTGAGGGCCTCGGCGATGTTACGCCTGGCCCGCCACAGCTTCTCCCGGGTGATCCGGTTGTCGGCCACGAACACCTCTTTCGCCCCGGCTTCCATGAGCCTTTTGTAGACCCGCTCGGCCGCCTGCCACACCCCCTCTTCCTCCATCCCGTCCACCTGGATGAGGAGATGTGCCTCGCAGTCATCATAGGGCAACGTGAGGTTAAGGTACTTTTCCGCCGCGCGGATGCTTAAAGAATCCATGAACTCGATCGCCGAAAGCCCCTGTTCCTCCCTGAGAAGCCCAAGCACCTGGGCCACGGCGTCCTTCAGGGAATCAAACGGGATGAGGAGGTCCAGCACGTACTTGGGCTTCACGGTTAAGCGGAAGGTGATCTTGGTGATGATCCCGAGGGTCCCTTCGGAGCCCACCACAAGCTGCACCAGGTTATAGCCGGTCACGTCCTTTATGCGCTTTCCCCCCAGGCGCACGATCTCCCCGGTGGGGGTCACCATCTCCAGGCCGTACACCCAATGGCCAGTGATCCCGTACTTAACCGCACGGGCACCGCCTGCGTTCTCGGCCACGTTCCCGCCCACATGGCAGCTCTCCAAGGTGGAGACGTCCACCGGATAGAAGAGCCCATGGGCCTCCACCGCCCGCATCATGTCCGCCAGCACCACCCCCGGCTCCACGGTGACCATCATGTTATCGGGATCTATCTCCAGGATCTCGTTCATCCGCTCAAGGGAGATGACGATCCCCCCGCAGATAGGGATCGCCCCTCCGGAGAGCCCGGTCCCGGCCCCCCGCGGGGTGACCGGGACCCGTTCCTGGTTCGCCAGCCGCATGATGGCGGCGATCTCCTCAGGGCTGCGGGGCTTTACCACCACCTCAGGGAGGCTGCGGTAGCGTTCCTCGATCTCGTCCAGCCCGTACCGGGCCAGGTCCTCCGGGGAGGTGAGGACATGTTCTTCACCCACAATCCCCTTGAGGCGTTCGATCACCCTTGGGGTGACTGGGTTGAACCTTGTCATCCTTTCCCCTTTGTCTCGCGCAGGCGGTTGATCAGCCGGGGCAGGATCTCGTTTACGTCCCCCACTATCGCGAGATCTGCCACCTTGAAGATCTGGGCGTGCGGGTCCTTGTTGATGGCGACCACGAACCTTGCGCCGCGCATGCCCGCAAGGTGCTGGATCGCCCCGGAGACCCCGCAGGCGATGTAAAGCTTCGGCGACACCGTCTTCCCCGACAGGCCCACCTGACAGTGGTAGGGAAGCCAGCCCTGGTCCACCACCGCCCGCGTCCCTGCAACCGCCCCACCCAGGAGCCCGGCGAGTTCCCTGACCAACCTGAGACCCTCAGGCCTTCCCAGGCCCCGGCCGGCACACACCACCACGTCGGCATCCTCGATCCTCGTCCCCCCCTCCCCGAGCCTTTCGAATCCCAGGAGCTTGAAGCGCGTCTTTAAGGCCTCGCTGGGGAGAGGGACTTCGATCACCTCCCCGGTGCGGGAGGGGTCCCGGCCGGAAGGGGGATGGGAACGAGGACGCACGGTGGCAAGCTGGGGACGGTGCTCCGGCGTTTTAATAGTGGCCATCACATTCCCTCCGATGGCCGGTCGGGTCTGCAGGAGAAGTCCGGTTTCCGCTTCGATATCAAGCTCGGTGCAGTCGGCGGTGAGTCCGGTGCCGAGCCGTGCGGCCAGGATCGGCATCGTGGTGCGGCCGGCCGTGGTGGCCGCGGCCACCACGATGCCAGGGCGTTCCCTGCGGACGAGGTACTCAAGGCAGTTCGTGTAGGCGTCCGGGTCGAACTGGGAAAGGATGGGATGGTCCACCAGGTACACCCGGTCCGCCCCGTGGTAGATGAGCTCCCGGGCCGCCCCCTTAACTTGGTGCCCAAGGAGCACGGCCCCAAGCGGTGTTTCCAGCTTTCCCGCCAGTGCCCTCGCCCGGCCAAGGAGCTCGAAGGAGGCCCGCCTGAGCTCCCCCTGCCACTGTTCGGCTACGATCCAGACCCCGTGCCATTCAGCCATGATCTTTCCTCATAGCAGCGTTTTCTCCTTCAAAAAAGAAAGGATCTCCGCCGCCGCCTTCTCCGGGGGGGCGGTGACCGTTCTTGTGGCCCGGGACAGGCTGGGGTAGAACACCTTGACCACCCGGGTGGGGGAGCCGGCCAAACCCGTCCTCTCGGGCTCGAGGCCCAGGTCGTCCAATGTGAGATGGGGGATCGTCGCACGGCGGGCGCGGAGCTTTTCGGAAAAGGTGGGAAGCCTCGGCTCGTTGATCTCCTTGATCACGGCTAGAAGCGCGGGGAGCGGCGCCTCGAGGAGCTGGTACCCCTCCTCCGTGAGGCGCCGGCAGCGGATCAAGGCCCCTTTGCCTTCGTATGGCGGGTAGAGATCTTCAATTTTGCTCACGTAGGTGATCACAGGAAGCCCCAGCATGGCCCCGAGTTCCGGGCCAACCTGCCCAGTCTCCCCGTCGGTGGCCCGCTCGCCGCACAGGATGAGGTCAAAGGGGCCTAGTTCCTCCGCCGCGCGGCTTAGGGTGTGGGCGGTGGCCCAGGTGTCGGCCCCGGCGAACCTGCGGTCGGTGAGGAGGAAGGCCCGATCCACCCCCATGGACAGGGCCTCCCGCAACCCCTCCTCGGCCGCCGGCGGCCCCATGGAAATGGCCACGATCTCCCCACCGTACCGTTCCCGCAAGCGGAGCGCCTCCTCTACGGCGTAAAGGTCTAACGGGTTGATGATCCCGGGGATCCCCTCCCGCACCATGGTCCCCGTGGCCTCATCTATCCTGATCTCGTCCGTATCCGGCACGTACTTCACCGCCACCAGGATCT
>LDZS01001694.1_pt1 | contig 44544 bp, 36 predicted proteins | sample 615471 | NCBI WGS metagenome assembly LDZS01 (sample SAMN03408295, study PRJNA278302) | terrestrial metagenome | isolation source: oil reservoir sample K3 | place: USA: Alaska, North Slope, Kuparuk formation | collected 2013
GCTCAGGAGGGCAAGATATGGAGAAGAAAAAATTAGAATTATTACAAAAGAAGAAAAAATCCATACACAATTTTCTTGACACTATGCTATCAGCAAATTAGGGGGAGTAAAAAAGATTGAAATATTTTATATTTTTTGATAAAATTGAATTAAAAAAACTATAAAAATTTAAAAATAACCAAATGAAATCGATTCAAATTGACAGTATTATCAGAGGTCCGTTCTGGCAGGAAGATTTAAGGGTAAAGTCATTCATACCATTCAACGAAAATTACTTTAAACTTGAAGCTATTGGAGTTAAAACAAGACAATACTATGATCCAATTCTTTCATGCGAAGATTTGGAAAAAATTCAGGTTGTCAAGGAAGAATCTTTTTCATTTTCAGCTGATGGTGAAAGAGTATTTCTTTGCCTTGAATCAATTAGAATAAGAAATGCCTTTCAATTTGACCCACTATATGCAATAAATGTTTCTAAGATTGATCCACTTCCCCATCAAATAGATGCTATATATCACTATATATTAAAAAATCCTCGTATTAGATTTTTGCTTGCAGATGACCCAGGAGCTGGAAAAACGATAATGGCAGGTCTTCTTATCAAAGAACTTAAATATCGTGGTTTAGTGGAGCGAATTCTCATTGTTGTTCCAGGACATCTTAAAGACCAGTGGCTTAGAGAAATGAAAGAAAGGTTTCACGAAAATTTTACAGTTGTAAACAGAGGCACCATGAATTCAGAGTGGGGCAGAAATATATTTCTTGAAAGAAACCAGGTAATAATATCTATGGATTTTGCAAAACAGGAAGATGTAATGTTTGCTCTTAAAGATTCAAGATGGGACCTGTGTATTGTAGATGAAGCCCATAAAATGTCTGCCTACAAATATGGAGAAAAAATAAGCAAAACTCAAAGATACCATTTTGGAGAGCTTATTTCCTCCATTACAAACTATTTACTGTTTCTTACGGCAACTCCACATAGAGGAGATCCAGAAAACTTTCGACTACTTCTTGACCTTTTAGAACCAGGATTTTTTGCCACCACAGAGATGCTTGCAGAATCTATTGAAAATAAGGATAATCCTCTATTTTTAAGAAGACTCAAAGAAGATTTAAAAGATTTCAACGGTGCTCCACTTTTTCCACCAAGAAAAGTAGAAACTATTAAATATTATCTTTCAGATGATGAAAAGGTGCTCTACAATGCTGTAACAGAATATGTTGAAAAATACTTTAATAAAGCAATTGAAAAAGAAAAACGCAATGTTGCCTTTGCTCTTACAATTCTTCAGCGCCGTCTTGCATCAAGTGTAAGAGCTGTTAGAAAATCTCTTGAAAGAAGACATAAAAGACTAAAAGAACTATATGAAAAAGGTCTGCTTATATCCGAAGCAGATTATGATGAGACCTCTATAGAAGATTTAGAGGAAAGAGAGAGATGGAAAGAAGAAGAGGAACTTCTTGAAAAACTCACCTCTTCTGAGACCTTAGAAGAATTAAAGCAGGAGATTGATAAACTTGAAGAATTAGTACAACTTGCAAAAAACGTAGAAAAAAAGGAAATTGAAACCAAACTTAATGAACTTAAAAAAGTCATTGATGCAGAAAAAATTCAGGACTCAAAAATAAAACTTCTCATATTTACAGAATCCAAAGACACTCTGGAATATCTCGTGGAAAAATTAAGGTCATGGGGTTACTCTGTTACATTCATTCATGGTGGGATGAATCTTGATGCAAGAATCAAAGCAGAGGCTGATTTTAGAAATGAGACACAGATAATGGTTTCAACTGAGGCAGGTGGAGAAGGTATAAATCTTCAATTTTGCTGGTTAATGGTAAACTACGATATTCCGTGGAATCCTAACCGTTTAGAACAGAGAATGGGAAGAATTCATCGCTATGGACAGCAACATGAAGTTCACATATACAATCTTGTAGCAGTTGATACAAGAGAAGGTAGAATACTTGCAAGACTTTTTGAAAAACTCTCCCAGATAAAAGAACATCTTGGTTCAGACAGGGTATTTGATGTAATCGGTGAGATTCTGGTTGGGAAAAATCTTAAAGATCTTATTCTTGATGCAATTGCCAATCGCAGAACAATGGAAGATATTCTAAAAGATCTGGAGCTAATTCCAGATAATGAAGCCATTGAAAGAGTAAAGCAAACAACCTTAGAGGCTCTTGCAACCAGACACATAGACCTTACAAAAATTTTAGGTGAACAAAGAATAGCAAAGGAAAACAGACTTGTTCCTGAGTATGTGGAGGAGTTTTTCAAAAGAGCTGCCAAGCTTCTCAATATAAGGATGGAAAAAGGAAGAGATGGCCTCTGGCGAATTACCAGTGTGCCCTTTGAGGTTCGGAATCAACCTCATAGTTTTAAGGTAAAATTTGGAGAAATCTATAAAGAGTATTCAAAAATCTCTTTTGACAAAGAACAGGCATTTAGATCTCAGGCTGAATTTGTTGCAATGGGACATCCTCTATTAGAAGGGGTTATTGAGACAATTCTTAATCATTACTCTAAAGATCTTGCACGTGGAGCCACCTTTATGGATCCAGAAGGAAAAAAACAGGGCTATATCTGGTTCTTGGAGTCAGAAATAAGAGATGGAAGAAATGAAATTGCAGGGAAGAGACTTTTTGCAGTTTATCAGAATAATGATGGTAAACTTTCATTCATTAATCCTGCTGTTATATGGGATTTAAAACCTCTCAATGAAAACTCTATGCAAATATCAACAGAAAATCCAGATGAAAATGCAGTTAAATATTTTGTTATAGGACAGGGACTTGAAAATTACAAAAAAGAGCTTTTAGAAAGACGCCAGAAAGAAGCTGAAGTAAAGAGAAAATATGGAATTCGTTCACTTGAGTCAATGATTTTTGAATCAGAGACCAAAATCACTGAGTATGAAACGAGAAAACTAAAAGGGGAAAACATCCCTGATGTTATAATTCAAAATGAGATTAGAAAAAAGGAAGATTTACAACGTAAAAAAGAGCGATTAGAAAAAGAAATTGAAGCAGATATCCATTTACATTTTACAGAGCCAAAAATATTGGGTGTCATAAGAGTTGTTCCTCAAAAATTAGAGGCAGACATGGTTAGTGATGAAGAAATTGAAAAGATTGGTATGGATGTGGTAATGGAATTTGAGCGAAAAAATGGAAGAATTCCTGAAGATGTATCTTCACAGAATTTAGGCTATGATATTCGTTCTTATGATGAAAAAGGAAATTATCGCTACATTGAAGTAAAAGCAAGGGCAAAGGAAGGTGCAATAGCCCTTACGCCAAATGAATGGCTTATGGCACAAAGGCTTAAAGATGAATACTGGATTTATATTGTTACAGATGCAGCTTCTAATCCCAGGCTCTATCTTATTCAGAATCCTGCTGAAAAAATTGAACCACAACCATTGGTTGATATTGTCAGATATTTAGTAAAAGATTGGAAGAAAAGTGCCAGTGAGGTATTGAATGAATAAAAAATTTTTTTAAGAAAGGACTTAACCACGATGAATAAGAAAAAACCTTTAAAAGGACTTGAAGAGATAAAAAGACAACTTCAAACTCATAAAAAAGAGATAGAACAAATACAAGGTCAAAACTATTGGTATCTTTGGCTCATTTGTTAGAGGAGAGCAAAAAAGAGGAAGTTGAGGAGGTAAAAAATTAATGGATATAAGGATGAGCTTTATTGAATCTGATTTTCCTGTTAAAGAGGTAAGTAAAGAATCTGCAAGGGAAAAAAATATTCGTCATGGACATATATCAACACTGCATATATGGTGGGCGAGGCGTCCTCTTGCATCATCAAGAGCATCTATTTATGCCTGTTTAACACCAGAGCCTGAGGATGAAGAAGAAAGAATAAAGCGATCCAATTTTATCTCAAAATTATCTAAGTGGGAAAATTCATTAAACAGAGATATCATAAATCAAGCAAGAGAAGAGATTTTAAAGGCAAATGGTGGCAAACCACCAAAAGTGATAGACCCATTTTCTGGTGGTGGCTCTATTCCGCTTGAAGCATTAAGGCTTGGATGTGAAACATATGCAAATGATTTAAATCCAGTAGCTGTCTTGATTTTAAAATGCACCTTGGAGTATCCGCAGAAGTATGGTAAGCCAGTTAAGGCAAAGGCTTCAAACCTGCTTGGTGAAAAGGAAATAAATCCGCTCCTTGAAGATGTAAAAAAATGGGGCAACTGGGTTTTAGAGGAGGCGAAGAAGGAAATTGGAAGATTTTATCCAGAAGATGAAGACGGATCAATTCCGGTTGGATACATATGGGCAAGAACAATAAGATGCACAAACCCTGCCTGTGGGGCAGATATTCCTCTTGTAAGACAGAGATGGCTTGCAAAAAAAGATAACAAAAAAGTTACATTTAAAATAATTCCAGAGGGAAACAAAATTAGTTTTGAAATAAGAGAGGGTAAGAATATAGATTTTGACCCGGAAATAGGAACTGTTTCTCGGGCAAAAGTCTTATGTCCATGCTGTAAAACCGGGATAAGTGATAAAGAGGTAAGAAAACAGTTTCAGGAAGGGAAAGCGGGACAGAGAATGGTTGCAGTTGTTTCGCATAATCCAGGTAAACAGGGCAAAACATACAGACTGGCAACAGAAGAAGATTTAGAGATATTTAAAAAAGCAGAACAATATCTGGAAGAAAAGAGAAAAAAACTAATGCAAGAATGGGGAATTGATCCTGTGCCTGATGAAGAATTAGTTAGAGTGCCAGTTTCCTTTGGTGTAATAAATGTTTGGGTTTATGGAATGAATTCATGGGGCGATCTTTTTAACTCAAGGCAAAAGCTTGCATTGATTACATTTGTGGAAAAGGTAAGGAATGCATATAAAGAAATGATTAAAGAAAAATATGACCCTGAATACGCCAAAGCTGTGGTGAGTTATTTGGGGCTAAGTATTGATAACGTTGCAGAAAAAAATAACTCTATTAGCAGATGGGCTAATACTAAAGAAACTATTGCCGGTTCTTTCAGTCGCCAAGCATTACCAATGGTCTGGGACTATTTTGAATCTAACCCCTTTAGTGGTTCCACAGGTGATTGGTTAAATTCAGTAGAATACAACTTGAATGTAGTAAGACATTGTAGTTTATTCAATTCTATCCCCGCTACCGTTATTCAATCCTCTGCCACTTCTCTACCTTATCCCGACAACTATTTTGATGCTGTTATCACAGACCCGCCTTATTATGACAATGTACCATATTCTTATCTTTCTGACTTTTTCTATGTTTGGCTAAAGAGAACTCTTGGAGATCTATATCCCGATTTATTTTCCACTCCACTTACACCAAAATCTGAAGAAATTGTTGCTTATTCGCACGGTGAAGGTGGTTTTGAAGGTGGGAAAAAGTTTTTTGAAGATATGATTACCAGAGCTTTTAAAGAAATATATCGCATACTAAAACCTGATGGTATTGCTTGTATCGTCTTTGCCCATAAATCCACCGAGGCATGGGAAACTATTATAAATGCATTACTTAATTCTGGCTTGTATCTCACTGCAAGCTGGCCGCTACATACAGAAATGAAGGCTCGTCTGCGTGCAAATGAATCAGCCGCTCTTGCCTCCTCTATTTATATGGTATGCCGTAAACGTATAAAAAAAGAAACTGCCTACTTTAACGAAATCAAACCAGAAATAGAAAAAAGAGTTAAAGAAAAACTTGACCAGTTCTGGAATGAGGGAATAGGTGGAAGTGACTTCTTCATCTCTGCCATAGGTCCTGCAATGGAAGTTTTTGGTAAATATGAGAGTGTTGAAAAATTATCTGGGGAAAAAGTTTCTGCTTCAGAACTGCTTGAATTCATTCGTAAAACTGTAAGTGAATATGCTCTCTCAAGGATTTTAAACAATCCACAACTTGGTGGAATTGATGAAGAAACAAGGTTCTATCTACTATGGCGCTGGACTTATAATGGTGCAAAGGTTCATTTTGATGATGCAAGAAAACTGGCTCAGGCTGTTGGAGTGGAGATAACAGAGCAGTGGGATAAGGGATTTATCAAAAAGGAAAAAGAGTTTATTTATGTGCTTGATGCTGTTGACAGAGGCAAAAAATTTCTAAAAGACATAGAAGATGGAAAATTTAAAAGTCTGATAGACATACTTCATGCCTGCCTTTTATACTGGGAGCAAAATAACAAAAAAGCAATATCAGAGCTATTAGAAAAAACGGGAAATACAAATAACAGTGCTTTCTGGCAGGTAGCCCAGGCGATTTCCGAGGTTTTGCCTGATGGAGATAAAGAAAAACAGATGCTTCAGGGATTTTTATATGGAAAAGAAAGTTATAAAAAAGATGATACCAAACAAAAAGAATCCACATTAGGATTATTTGATTAAACAATACAGGAGGGCAACATGGCTCTGCCAAGCTGGTGGCAGGTAGCAACGCCACATAAAGACATAAGAGAGGGTAAATTAAGTGAGGCATTATTTGCTGCTGATTTAGGGGATGTAGTGAAAGGAAATGCACCTTTAGAATACAGCGATGCTGTTACTTTTTTTCAAAAAACCTATTTAACTCAGGGATTAAAAAATTTGGTTAACAATGTAGTAGTTCGCCTAAGTGGTGGCAAATCAGACCCTGTGATTCAACTTCAAACACCTTTTGGCGGTGGTAAAACCCATGCCCTTGTAACACTGTATCACACAGTAAAAAATTTTGAAAAAATTAAACATTTACCCCAGCTTGAAGGAATAAAAGTGCCTTCAAATGCCAGAGTGGCTGTTTTTGTTGGAACTCAGGCAGATGCCCTGCAGGGAAGAACCCCTTGGGGTGAAATTGCTCATCAGTTAGGAAAATACGAGACAATAGCAGAGCATGACAGAAAAAGAGTTTCACCAGGAAAAGAAAAACTAAGAGAAATTATAGACAACTCAGGTCCAACACTAATACTTATTGATGAACTGCTTGAATACATTGTTAAAGCCAGTCAGGTAGAAAAAACTGAAAAAATAACTCATGGACAGACTCTTGCATTTCTTCAGGAGATTACAGAGGTTGTTGCATCATCTAAAAACTCCTGCCTTGTAATTACCCTGCCAGCAAGCATTCTTGAAACCTATGATGAGTATGCAGAAAAAACACTCACTCAACTGCAGAATGTCTATGGCAGAGTTGAATCAATCTACACGCCAGTTGAAGGAGTAGAAATTTATGAGGTAATCCGTAAAAGGCTGTTTGACGATATAGGAGACGATAAATCAATAAAGGAAGTTTCTCAATACTACTTTGACCTTTATCAAAGGCTTGGTACAGATGTTCCTCCTGAAGTAAAGTCTTTGGAATATAGAGAAAAAATTGAACATGCCTATCCATTTCATCCAGAAATCATTGATGTTCTATATGAGAGATGGGGGTCTTTCCCAACATTTCAAAGAACAAGAGGCGTTCTGAGGCTTTTGGCTGAAGTTGTATCTGATCTTTACAAGAGAAAAGTTGCCTCACCTTTAATCCAGTCTTCACTGGTAAATCTTCAAAACCCATCTATAAGAAGAGAATTTGTAAAACACATTGGTAATGAGTATGAAAGTGTTATAGCTTCAGATATATTAGAGAAAGCAACTAAGATAGATAAAGAGATGGGCAGTGAATACGAAAAATATAAAATTGCCACAGGCATTGCTACAAGTGTATTTCTATATTCTTTTAGTGGTGGTGAAAGAAAGGGAACTACTTTGCCAAGACTTCGTGTAGCACTTTTAAGGGAAGGTATTCCAACAACTATACTTGGAGATGCAGTGAGTAAGCTTGAAGAACAACTCTGGTTTTTTCACTCTGAAGGTAAACAGTATGCATTCCTTAACAGGCCGAATCTTAATCGTGTCATTGTGGACAGAGAAGAGACTATATCAGAAGAGAACGTTCAGGAGGAAATAAAAAAGTTTATCCAGAAGTATGCAGGCAGTAGTATGGAGGTCTATGTCTGGCCAGAAAGTTCTTCAGATATTCCAGACAATAAAGCTCTCAAGCTCGTTGTACTTTCAGCCAAGTTTTTCTATGGTTCTACAATTACGAATGAGTTTGTTTCAGAGTTGTTTGATAAAGCAGGTGCAGGATTTAGAGTATATAGAAATACAGTTTTTGTTATTTGTATGGATAACAATGGATATTCAGCTCTAACTAAAACAATCAGGCGATTGCTTGCTTTAAGAAGCATTCAAAGCGATAAAACACTTTTAAATACATTAACGCAGGAAAATGTGAATGAATTAAAACAGAAAATTAAAGATTTGGAAAAGGATTTACCTTTTAAAATCATCTCCACATACAGACATCTTGCATGGTTAGATAAACAAGGTCTTTTATTTAAAGACCTTGGTATTCCAACTGTTGGAAGCAGCGAGACTATTGCTGAGAGAGTCAGGCAATATCTTAAAGATCAAGAAAAAATATTAGACCGTATAACCCCAAAATACATCATAGAGAAAACATTCGCGAAGGAAGAAAATGAAAAACTGTTAAGAGATATTTACGAACTTTCTTTAAAAACTCCTGGGATGCCAATTCTTGAAAATGAATCAGTTTTGGTTAATGCAATAAAGGATGGAGTAAAAAGGGGAATTGTTGGTGTAAAAGAAGACACAGAAGTTTATTATTGTGAAGATGTCACTCCAGCTATGGACTGGGTCGTATTAAGAGAAGAAATTGCAAAGGAATTTAAAGAAAATCAAAGAAAAAAACAAAATGTAACTGAACCTGCAGAAATAGTTACTTCTCCTGAAATTGTGGTAGGGGGAAAGGATGATCAAATCAAAGATGAACCAGTTGGCAAAAAAGAAAAAAATATTAAAAATCTCAAACTGAAATTCAATGTTTCATGGGATAAGATTTCTAATATTATAAGCGGTGTAATAGGACCACTAAAAGGAGAAGCATCTTCACTGGAGATTTCAATAGAGATTAAGGCAGTCTCAGATTCAGAGCAAGGTTTTGATAAAAACACTCTTAATCTCAGAGTAAAAGAAACCCTTAAGCAAATTGGTGCACAAATAGAAGAATGGAAAGAGGAATAAGTTTTTGTTTTTGTAGGTTCTCAGACAAATAGCCAATAAAAACCTATAAATTTTCCGACAGGAACTTACAATCATTCATGATTTTCTCCCTTTTCCACTTACTCTTATAATATCACCCATTAGGTGAAAATTCCCTAAACTTAAGAGGATGCTATTATGCCGTAAAACTCTCTTACCTTCAAAATCCTAAAAACTAACCTGAACCCTTGTTAGGCCTCGTTAATGACAAAAATCTTTAGAATAAAAACCTTACTGGACCAGCTTATACCCTTATCTGGTTCAAATAGAGGTTACAGTTGTTGGCAATTTATTCAACCTATCCTTGTTATGCTTATAGGGAGAGCCCATATCTGGTAGGTTAAAAGAGGATATGGGGTAATGATTTTAAAAACAGGGGAATTTGAAAAAGAAAAAGTTGTAGGTAAAAAAGGTATCAAAAAGAAAATTTGGTGGAGGCGGCGGGAATCGAACCCGCGTCCGGAGATAGTTCAGATTAAACCGCTACAGGCTTAGCCTGTGGGAAAATCTCGTAGGGTGCTTGTCACAGGCACCAAGCAACCCTACCAGGTGGGATGTAATCTCGGGAGGCTTAACCCCACCGATTAAGCCTCCCAAAGCCTGTTAGGTCACACACCTTTAGACCCACAGGCAAGGTCTAAAGGTGCGTGGCAGCACGCTTAGGCTGCCAAAGCGTAGGCGTATTCGTTGGCAGTTGTGTTTTTGCACCCTATTTAACGTGGTTGGGTGCGACCACGGCCTGCTGTTTAATCCTACCTATCCCCGTCGAGCCCTTTTCGCCCCCATATTTTCAAAGAACTTTAAATAAATTATAAAACAGATTACGATTTTTTCAATTGACCCAACCTTACCCAAAATTGTCTGCAGAAATTTATAATGTTACTCAGAAGAAAACTTCAAAACATAAAAGGATGCCATGAGACCACAAAAATCTCTCAATTTTAACCTTACTCGTTTATGTTAAGTTACTGAAAATTAATAAAATATTTAAAAATATACTTTTATTTAAAAATTTCACAAGAAATTAAAATTTATCATCTATAAGTAAGTTTAAATTCAAAAATTATATTTGCATTTATAAAAAATATTTTAAAAATTTTTTTAAAAAATAAAAAAGAAGGATATATATGTCAATATTAAAAAGCAAAGTTACCAAAAAAGTCGCAACTTTTGCCACAATTGGTGCACTTTCTCTTCAACTTTTTGGTTGTGCTACTTTGCCTGAAGCTATTGAATATCGTGAACTCTACACTAACTATAAAATGACAGATACCATTTTTCTTGATGTAACCAAAAGAGCCAAATATAAAAATATTTTTGTAGATGTCAGAAATACCTCTCAACTTCAAGAAATAGACACAAGTTTATATAAAAATGCGATAGAGCAGAAACTTCAAGCCAAAGGGTATAATGTAGTTCAGGATCCAAGCATTGCTGATTACATACTTCAGGTAAACGTAGTTTATTTTGATTATTACAGAAAAACAGCAGCCAAAGATGGTGGCTTTGACCGGGGCCGTAGCAGGTGGATTGGCAGGTGGTATTGCAGGTGGAAGAGACGTTGATGCTTTGATATTAGCAGCCATCGGTGCAGGAGTTGGATATGTTGGCGGTGCTTTAATAGGTTCAGCTCTCAAAATAGAAACCTTTGCTGGAGTTGTGAAAATACAGATCATGGAAAAAACAGAAAACCCGGTTGTAGGTGTAATAACCTCTAACCTTAAACAAGGAACATCTACCACTATCAAGACAGAACAAGCTATCACTACCAACTATCAAACCTATAGAACTAAGTTAGCGGTAACAGCTACCCAAACCAACCTTAAAAAAGAGATAGCTGCTAAAGAAGTAGTAGATAAAACCTCTGTTTTAATAGCTAACTTTTTCTAAAAAACATATCATTGAACAAGTGAGGAACATTTAACCTGTTTATTACTATGAAGTGGTAATTATTGAAAATAAACGTATTGATGGATAAAGAGCTTGAATTTTATGTATAAAATTGGGTTGGAGGGATATTATGAAAAAATCTGTAAAAATAGAGCTTCTTCTTTTCTCAGTTTTCTTATTTGTTTGTACCCCTAAGGAATTTAAGCTTAATTACCTTGGGGAGCAGGTAAAAATTGTCAATTCAGAACGGGCAACAAAGGTTATACTTGTTTATCAACATCCTGTAGAACACAGCCGAGGCAGATATATCTATAAAGGAGAAATCAGTGAGTTTATAGTACCAGAACTTCAAAAAAGGGTCCCTGGATATTTAGTAGTAAACAACGCGGCTCAAACCCCAGGAAAGGAAATTACATATGAGTTTATACCCACAAAACCGACCATAGGTCAATCTTTTTGGAGAGAACTTCTTACTTTTTCTAAAAACACAATTATATGGGAGTGTAAAATCGAAGGAGTTTTAAAGGGTGGAGTGCAAGAAAAATTAATCCTTGGTGAAGGCACGGTGAAATCTGTCAATTATATTTCTCCTGAGATATACAAATCTATTATTGAAGAGTGTTATTTAAAAGCAGCTGAGAAACTTGGGAATGCTATGGCTAACGAAATCCTAAAATAATTTTTATATAATATCTGACAACCTAATTCAGCCTCTATGGGTTTAATTTGAAGATTATTAAACTTAAAAAAGCAGGTTACCTTGACTGTGCTTTAATTTTTTATTATAATAGAGGCAAAAAATTAAAGGGTGAAGGGCTATGATAGAGATTGAAAAAATCAGGGTTAAAGATGTTATGAGTACCCCTGTGTTTACCATCAACGGAAATGCCACAGTTAAAGAAGCGGCAGATTTTATGATAAAAAATGGTTGTAGAGGATTGGTGGTAGAAAAAACAGACGAAGAAGATGCTTATGGAATCATCACAGTTAAAGATATAGTCTACAAAGTAATAGCTAAAGGGTTACCTTTAGAAAAGGTCAAAGTTTTAGAAATAATGACCAAACCCTGTATAACTGTACCTGAATTTTATGACATCAAATATGCTGCGAAACTTATGGAAATGACAGGATTGATCAGACTTCCTGTAACCAGAGGAGATGAAGTTGTAGGTATCATAACCCTAAGAGATATCATCAAGCCTTTTCTATGATAGACGATTTTTGACTAATGCTGCTTTTTCTATAAACTGAAAAACCTCTGGGATGGTTTTAGCTACTCCTACTTGAGCACAAAATTTAACATCTTTTTCTAGACCAAGTTCTATTAATTCTTTAGCATGCTTAGATAAATAAAAATTTTCTTCTACTGTACGGTTTTTGACCTCTTCTGTTAAAAAACCTGTCTCATCTATCACTTTAAATCCTATCCTTTTAGCTATTTCCCAGGAAGCTACCACATCTTCCTCTGAAAACTCTTCTTTTCCATATACCCCTGCAGGAATTATAACAATATCTTTTTGATGTTTTTGGCTTTCCTCTCTTAAAACCGCAGATAAGGCTTCTGCGTTCAAGGTAGTTCCCACAAATACCCTGGTAGCTCCTTTGCAAGCAAGGATTCTCCTTGCTCCAGAAGTTGAGGTAAAAATAACTAACCTACCCTTTAAGTTAGAAGCAGAAAATATCTCTGAAGGACTGTTACTGTAGTCAAAACCCTCTATTATAAGGTTGTTTCTTTCTCCTACTAACATAGCCTGGGGTAACTCTCTTTTTAATGCCCAGGCATCTTCTACCTCTGAAACCACAAAGATAGTTTCTACCCCTTTTTCTAACAAAGTTACTATAGTAGCACTTGCTCTTAGAGCATCTACTACCACTGCTATAGCCTTAAGATCTCTTGCCTTTTGACAACCCTTGCTGCCTGGAGATAAAAAAACTTTAAACATACCCTTTATTTTTAAACGATATCCTCGGTTGTCAAGCCCTAATTCTTTTCAAACTTTTGTCGCTGTGATAAAATTAGAAAACGATGGAACTTAAAGGTTTTCAGGGCACAAAAGTTTCTCTTATAAGCTTAGGTCTGGCTGTCTTAATCTTTTTAATAAAGATTTTTGCTTATCTTATTACCAAGTCTGTGGCTATCTATTCGGATGCTATGGAATCAACCATAAACATCTTTTCTGCCTTAACAGCCTTTATCGGCTTAAAGATAGCTCTTAAACCGCCTGACCCTGAACATCCCTATGGCCACACTAAGATAGAATACCTTTTTTCTATCGTCGAAGCTACCTTTATTTTTATTGCATCTATCTCTATTTTATGGAAGGCCTTTCAAAACCTTCAAACTCCTCAACCACCACCTAATCTTAATCAGGGGTTTGTTTTAATAGGAATAACTTTAGTCCTTAACGGGTTTATTTCTTTTATAGCCTATTTACAAGGAAAAAAAGAAAACTCACCGATACTAATAGCACACGCCCATCACATATTTACCGATGTTTTAACTACTTTAGGGGTAATGATTGGTCTTTTTGTTGCTAAATTTTTTAATATATGGATTTTAGATCCTTTGATAGCTATGGTTTTAGGGGTCAATATACTTTATATGGGTTATAAAATTACCAAAGAATCGATAAATTCTCTTCTTGATGCAAGCTTACCCAAAGAAAAGGTTGATTCTATCAAAAACATCATCTCTGAAACCATCAAAAATCATCCTCAAAAAGAACAGATTCATGACATCCATGAGTTCAAAACACGAAGAGCCGGAAGAAAAGGATTTGTAGAGTTTCATCTAACCGTTTCAGAAACGATGTCTATTAAATCTGCCCACGATATCTGTAATGAAATAGAAAAAAACATCTCAGAAAAACATGGAGACATCAAGGTAACCATCCATATAGAACCCGATGAAAAGAAAAAACCTTAACCTTTAAGCTTCAGCCTTTCTATCACCATTTCTTGTACTTTACTAAAGTTTATTTTCCCACTTCCCATCTTAGGGAGTTCTTCGATGATTAAAAATTGTTTAGGCATTGCTAAATTTGGGAGCACCTTAGCAAGTTGTTTTACCACTGACTTTTCATCTATCTTTTGGCTTACCACTGCAACGATTTTAGCCCCTTTAATTTCATCAGGTACTTCTACCACACAACATTCTATCTCCTTAGGTAGAACCTTTTCTAACTCCTCTTCTACTTTAACCAAAGATATCATTTCTCCACCTATTTTAACAAACCTTTTAAGTCTTCCGACATGCCAGAGATAACCATCTTCATCTAAATAACCCATATCTCCTGTGTCATACCATCCATGTCTTATCCTCATAGAGGTTTCTTCTAAATCGTTATAATAACCCTTCATTACGTTAGGACCTTTTACTAAAATTCTTCCTATTTCATTAGGCCCACACCTTTCTCCTGTTTCGTAGTTCTCTATCATAACTTCCACGTTAGGGAGTGGTTTTCCTACACTCCCAGGTTTGTTAGCATCAGGCATGTTAGCTGAGATGGCAGGTGAGGTCTCAGTAGTCCCATAGCCTTCTAAAAGTATTTTTCTGTGCTTTTCCCACATAGCATCTCTAAGAGATTGAGGACATTTATCTGCTCCACTTACCATAAGCCTTAAGCTGTCAAAGGTTCCTGGTTCTGCCTTTTTAAGATACCCCCACCAAAAACTTGGAGTAGCCGCCATAACTGTAGGTCTTTCTTCCTTTATAATTTGACAGATCTTTTGATACTCAAGTGGGGTTTGATAGGTAATAAAAGTCATACCGTGATAAAGTGGTGTCCAGAGATTTACGGTTATCCCAAAAACATGAAAAAAAGGTAAAATGGAAAGTATGATGTCTTTTTCTGTAAGCTTAGCCATCTCACTAAAACCTTCTATGTTGCTAAGAATGTTTTTATGACTTAATTCCACAGCCTTAGGGTCTTTTTCGCTTCCACTGGTAAAAAGTATAACTGCTGTTTTTTCTGCATCTTCATCGATGTTACAATAAGTCATAAGAAATTTTAAAGGAAGCCGTGAGATGGCTGACGAGATTAACTTTTCTTTTAAGTCTATCTCCTCTATCCAGTCTTCTACAAAAGCCATGTCTTCCAAAACTGGACAGTTTACCCTTTCAAGCAGTTTCTTAGAAGTCACCACCGTCTTAAAACTACATTTTTCCCTTGCATATCTTATGTTATACTCTGGACCGGTAGAATAATTAATCATCACTGGGATTTTTCCAGCCATAAGAATACCTACTACTGTAAAGACAGCTGCAGAGGAGTTAGGAAGCATAACTCCAATCAATCGATCCCTAAATTTTCTTATTTTTCGGGAAAAAATAAGACTTGCAATCAAGGCTTGTTGATAAGTAAACCTTTTATCAATGGCTCTGTCAACAATGGCTATTTTATTAGAATAGGCTTTAGCTGTATAAATAAATTTTTCATGAAGTTGCATGTTCTTTCCCTCTTTTCAGATTAAAAACTATAACGCAACTGAGCGCTTATTATGTCTACATGACCTCGATAATAACCTTTTAAACCACCTCTTCGTTCATCTTCTCCTACAGGGTCTTTATCTATGTAAGATTTTTTAAAAAATATGTGCACATATCCTAAATCAAACTTCAGTTTTTCAGATAAGGTATAACCTAAACCTAAAGCTATCCAAAACCTGTCTGTGTCTGGGATCCTTGGAGTTCTATGTTTATCAAAAGCAATAGGGGTTTCATCATAGGCTATGCCTGAGCGAAAAACTCATTTATAGGTAGGTTGATAAGATAAGCCTATAGAGTAGCGGAAGCAATCTTTCCACTTGGTGGTAATCACTGTGTCTCCTATGGTTAAAGTATCATACTTAATTCTTAATTCTTCAAACCTGCTCCAACTAGTCCAGGTGATGTCTGCCAAAACGGTCCATTTTGAGTTTAGCTTATGAAAACCGCTAAAAGATAGCATTGGAGGAAGGTCAAGACGGGCTTTAACATTATCTTTATGAAATATACTGCTTAAAGGAAAAGAGATATTTTCAAACTTAACCTTTCCTTTTAGTTGGTGGGTTATCTTAGACCTGTAAGCAACACCCAATCTGGTATTTTCTGAGGGTTCATAGAGAATGCCTGCATTCCAACCAAAAGACCAGTCATCTCCTTTTAATCTGGCAAAACCATCTTGAGTAATTCCATATTTGGTAAAATCTATTGCATTGGTTATTTCTGCCTCTGCCCGTTGAAAGTTTGCCCCTAAACCCAAACTAACCTTTGAATTGAGTTTATAAGCCATAGCCGGGTTTAAGTTTATGGTTATAAGCTTTGACTTTATAGCATGATATCTACCTACCCAGTTTTTGTCATACTCAGTCTGCAATCCAAAAGGAGAGTTTATCCCTATACCTAAAAAAAACTTTTCATTTATCGGGGTTGAAACATAAAGGTTAGGAACTATCCCTATTACCCCTGCATCTCCGCCGTTGTTTCCAGTAAGAGGTATTTTATCAGCCTTAATCGAGCCTGTGTTTTTAAAATGAGCGGTAGGTATGATTACATGGGTACCTAAGGAGGCTTCAGATTTATCAAGTTTTGTCAAGCCTGCAGGGTTGTAAAAAATAGTACTTCCGTCTTCAGCCGAAGCTGCAGCCCCTGCATAGGCATTGCCAAGCCCACTAACCCCTTGTTCATAGATAGCAATTCCAGCCCCATAAGCCTTTAATACTAAGAACGGAAAAAAACTTAAAAAAATTAGAAATAAACTCAAAAACATAAGCCTACCTCATTTTTCAGTTTTATAAAAAATTGAAACCAATTTAGCAAAAAACTTTCAATAAATCAAGAGGGTTTTTATAACGAAAATACTAATAGAAAATAAAATCAAAAAAATTTCCTGTAATTTTTAGACTAAAAATTTTAATCTACCAGATATGATCTCCCCCTATAAGGATAAGAAGGATAGGTTGGATACATTACCAGGCACTATAACATCTGTTTGAATCAGGTAAAGGCACCAACAAAAAAATTCTGAATTAGTTGTTAGATTTTTGTTAGTTATCAGGATTTTGAAGTTAAGAGAGTTTTGCAGTATAATGGCACCCTCTTAGATTTAGAAAATTTTTTTACCCAATGGGTGATATTATAAATCGTTTAGAGCAATTGGAAAATGGGGAGATTATGGATGATTATAAATTTTTATCGGCAAATTAGGGGGAACACTACCTTATTGACTCAGATTTGTTTATATGGTATTTATTTGGTATATAGTAGTAATTTTTAAATGACAAAATGTTTAAATCAAGATAAAAATACTATGGTTAATGAAAAAGTGCCTCTTGATTTAACCTTCATAACTAACGAATCAGGGAAGAAATTAACAGATAGACTGTGTGAGCTTATAAAGGACTGTAAGTACTTTGATTGTCTGGTTGCGTATTTTTATTTGAGTGGCTTTCACCTACTTGTTGAACCTTTAGAAAAAACTGAAAAGATAAGAATTCTCATAGGTTTAGGAACGGATAGACAAACCCTTGAATTGATAAAGTCGGCACAGAATCCGTCTTCACGTCCTTCTCATGCAGAAACAAAAGAAAAGGTGGTTGAGTTGATTGAGCAAGAAATGGCTGATTCTGAAGATGACCTTAAGGTTGAAATTGGGATTAAAAAATTCATCGAATGGATAAAAAAAGGAAAGCTTGAAATAAGAGCATATCCATCAAAGAAACTTCATGCAAAGCTCTATATCATGACTTTTAGAGAGGGGGACAGAGACATTGGAAGGGTTATTACAGGTTCAAGCAACCTTACTTATTCTGGGCTTGAGAAAAAACTGGAATTCAACGTTGAACTGAAAAATCCATCCGACTATTTTTTTGCCAAAGAGAGATTTGAAGCGTTGTGGTCTGAGGCTGTTCCTGTCAGTGAGAAATATGTTCAAACAATCAATGAAAAAACCTGGCTCAACGATAACATAACCCCTTACGAATTATATCTGAAATTCCTCTACGAATACTTTAAAGAAGACCTTTCTCTGAAGGAAAAACTTTCTTTGGTTTACTTACCGCAAGGGTTTAAACGGTTTGAATACCAGGAACAAGCAGTGTTGAACGCAAAAAAGATTTTAGAAGAACATGGTGGGGTATTCATTTCCGATGTGGTTGGGCTCGGAAAAACTTATATCACCGCGATGCTCGTAAAACAGCTTGATGGAAGAACGCTTGTCGTGGCCCCTCCTGCACTCCTAACCAAAAATAATCCCGGTTCATGGCCTAATGTTTTTTCCGATTTTAACGTGCAGGCTGATTTCGTATCAATCGGCAAACTTGACGATGCCATTCAGATGATAGAAAACAGAGAATATAAAAATGTTGTGATAGACGAAGCACACTACTTCAGAACAGAGGAGACCAAGAGATATGAGAAGCTTGCAGAGATATGCCGTGGAAAAAGGGTGATTTTGGTATCTGCTACTCCTTATAATAACTACCCAAGCGATATTCTTGCTCAAATCAAACTCTTTCAGAATGTTAGAAAAAGCACCATACCAGGTGTTAGCAATCTTGAAGAGTTTTTCAAAGAGCTTGAAAGAAGGCTAAGCAAAGTCAATCGTCAGAGAGATTACGAAAAATTCCTTGAAATAACAAGAGAGAACGCCAAAGAAATCCGCAACAAAGTGCTGAAACATATCATGATCAGGAGAACAAGAAGCGAGATTGAGAAATACTTTGCCGAAGATTTAGGACGAAACAACGTCAAGTTTCCAGAGGTTGAAGACCCTAAGCCCCTTTACTATCAGCTCAACGATGAAGAAGATGAAATTTTCACAGAAACAGTAAGGCTCATAACTCAAGAGTTTAAATATGCTCGCTACACGCCACTTCTTTATTTAAAAAAAGGAATAAAACCTCTTGAAGAGCAATCGCAGAGGAACATGGCTGGCTTTATGAAAGTCCTTCTTGTTAAGCGCCTTGAAAGTAGCTTCCACGCTTTCAAAAGTAGCATTGACAGGTTTATTCGTTCATATGAAATGTTCATTAAAGAATTTGAAAAAGGGAATGTGTATGTAAGTAAGGACTATATAAATAAAATATTTAACCTCATAGAAAAGGGGGATGATAAAGAAATTCAGAAAATTATTGATGAAGGAAAGGCAGAGAAGTATAACAAAGAAGATTTCAGGCCTGAGTTTGGAAGAGATTTGAAAGAAGACCTTGAAATTTTAAAAAGAATAAAATCAATGTGGGGCAAAATAAAAAGAGACCCCAAAATTGAAGTCCTACTCTCAAACCTTGAAAATAACCCAATACTTAAGGACAAGAAGGTAATTATTTTCACGGAATCAAAAGAGACTGCAGAGTATTTAACAGAAAAGATAAACGAGTATTTCAAAAAAGAAATCGCGCTCCTTTTCCACGGAAATTCATCTGAAGCCGACAGGGACAAAGTCATAGAAAACTTTGACGCAAGGGCCAAGAATAAAAAGGATGATTATAGAATTCTTGTGTCAACAGAGGTTCTCTCAGAAGGTGTCAACCTTCACAGGTCAAACATAGTGATAAACTACGATATACCTTGGAACCCAACGAAGTTGATGCAAAGAGTGGGGAGGGTTAACCGTATAGACACCCCCTTTGACAAAATTTACACCTTTAACTTTTTTCCAACAAAACAGTCTGAGTCTGAGATAGAGCTTACAAACATCGCCCGTTCAAAGATAGAAGCCTTCCTTACCTTGCTTGGTGGAGATAGCGCCATTCTGACTGAAGGTGAGCCTGTATCTTCTCATGAGTTATTTGATAAACTCCTTTCAAAGAAGACCATCACAGAAGATGAGGAAGAAGAAAGCGAACTTAAGTATTTGAGAGTTATTGAGGACATAAGGGACAAAAATCCAGAGCTCTTTGAAAAGATAAAATGCCTCCCCAAAAAAGCCCGCTCAGGGAAAGTTTTCAATCCATCTTTAAGTAATGTTGCCAGTCCCGGCTCTCTCGTTACATTTTTCAGAAAGGGAAAGCTAATGAAGTTTTTTTTATCAGAGAAGAATAGAACGATTGAGCTTGATTTTTTGACTACTGCTAAAATCTTGGAATCATTAGTTGACGAAAAGAGGGTAGAAATTCCCGTTGAAACTTACTACGAGTTGCTACACAAGAATAAAACAGCATTCTTTTACTCAACAGCAGAAGAGATAGTAAAACACAAGCATAGTAGTAAAGATATTTATAGCAAACTTATTATAGAGCTTAAGGCAACGCAAAGTCACAGCAAACAGCTCACCGAAGATCAGGAAGAATACCTCAAACGAGTCATAACCCAGCTTGAGCGTGGAGCCTTGCCTAAACAAACGGTAAAAAAAGTCCTGTCTGAGCTAAATAAACTTGGCAGAGAAAAATTAAATCCCTTAAAGGTTATTGCAGTCTTGCATAAAGAAATCTCAAACAGACTTCTTGAAAGTCATTACTCTGAAGTATCCATCGTAACCGAGGAAAAGAGAGAAGTTATACTCTCCTTATACTTGGCGAACGGTGAGTAGGAGAAACTCATGGATAGAGAGCAGGCAAAAAAGCTTATAATCAACACCTTTGAAAATCCCTTTGCTAAAGACCGCTTTGTTTATTTCCTGAGAAACCTTTTGAAATCCTTTGAGGAAAGCACCTTTGTCTATCAGGGGAACTACATCCCAGACGCCTTTGAAAAATACGTAAGGACTCTGGAAAGAGTTGGAAAGTATAACTACGACGGAAAGGAGATAGACCTTCTTATAGTAGAGCTTAAGAAAGAAACTTCCCTTGAACGTGCAAGGACGATGCAGAGAAACTTCATCGCCTGGTATCTGAAGGGGAGGTTAACAGATGCCGCGCTGGTTGCCTTTGTCTCCCCAACCAGCGAAGACTGGAGATTTTCACTTGTTAAGATGGACTATCGTTTTGAGGAGAAAAAGGTTAAAGAAGAAATTACCCCCGCCAGAAGATGGTCTTTCCTTGTAGGAAAGAACGAAAAGAGCCACACCGCCCAGAGCAGGTTTTTACCGCTTCTTGAAAATGATGATTGGAAACCTGCCTTAAAAGATCTGGAAGAGGCTTTTAATGTTGAAGTAGTTACTCAAGAATTTTTTGATGCCTACCGCTATGCGCTCCACGAAGTAATTATCAAAAATCTAAAACACGAGAATATAAACGAAATTCCTTATGAGAAAAAACATTCCTTTGCACAACAACTCTTATCAAGAATCCTGTTTATTTACTTCCTTCAGAAGAAAGGATGGCTTAAATGGAAAAACTACGAGCAAGACAAAAGTTATTTAAAAAATCTGTGGTTGAAATACAAAGAAAAGCACTGTAAAAAGGATAAATTTTATTCTATATGGTTAAAAAGCCTATTTTTTGGAGCATTTAATAAAAGATTTCAATTCATCCATTCTGAGTTGCCTGACGATATTAAAGAATCTTACTCCACGATGCCTTTTTTAAATGGCGGTCTTTTCTCGGAGAATGAATTAGATAAGATTGGCTTTGATGTGCCTGATGAAGTTTTTGAATGGTTGTTTGAGCCTGATTTGTGGTCTTCTGACAAAAAGAAGGGATTTCTTGAAATTTTCAATTTTACCATTGATGAGGCAACACCTCTTGACGTGGAAGTTGCGGTTGACCCTGAAATGCTCGGTAAAGTATATGAATCCTTGATAAACGAAGAGGAACGTGGTTCTTCTGGAATTTTCTACACCCCCAGAAACGAAATAGATTTAATGTGCAGGCTGTCTTTAGTTGAATATCTTCATGCTAAAGCAGGCATTGACAAGCAAGATTTGATAGACCTTATTTTTAATCCACCATCAATCAGCAAATACGAAAACATTGATAATCTGAAACTCATCCGCAGATACCTTGAAGAGGTTAAAATTGTTGACCCTGCGGTTGGCTCTGCTTCTTTTCTTGTTGGAATGATGAGCGTGCTGGTGGAGCTTCATTCTGAACTCACAAGAAAGATAGAAAACAGGGAAGAGAACCTCTTCGCCCTGAAAAACAGAATAATCCTTGAAAACCTTTACGGTGTTGACATCAAAGACTGGGCTGTGATGGTTGGTGAACTTCGTCTCTGGCTTTCGCTCATCATTGAAACCGATGAAAAATATATGGACATTTACACAAAGCCACTTCTTCCAAACCTTTCTTTTAAAATTCGACAGGGTGACTCACTGGTTGAAGAGATAGGAGGGGTATTCATAAATTTAAGAGGAAATGCTCTAAAAACATTACCAAAATCCATCCAGCAGAAAATTGCCGAACTGATTGATAGAAAAGCAGATTATTTCTCCGGAAAAAGAAGTGCAGACTTAAAAGAAAAGTATGAGATAGAAAGCTTAGAGATGGAGATTTTTAGGGAGATTTTGCAGAGAAGAATTGATGAATTAACAGAAAAAAGAAATTTTAAAGAGAAAGAATTAAATAGCTTAAAAGGTCAAAAAGATCTTTTTGAAAAAGATAGATCACAAGAAAAAGAACTAAAAAACTTGAAGAAGAAATAAAACAATTTGAAAATGAAATACACAAATACCAAAATGTTCTTTATACAATCGGTAAAAGTGAAAAGAAGGATTACTTTCTTTGGGAAATTGATTTTGCAGAAGTTTTTGCCTTAAAAGGTGGCTTTGACATCGTAATTGGTAATCCACCCTATGTTAGACAAGAGCTCATAGCTTCACCACTTGAAAGAGAAGAGAATTACACTCCTGATAAATGGAGAGATATAAAAAAACAATACAAAGAGAAGCTTATTCAAGCGGTTCAAAGCGTTTGGAAAGATGTTAAAAAATAGACAAAAAGAGTGATTTATATGTCTACTTCTACTATCAAGGCTTATCCCTGTTGAATGATGGCGGAATTTTTTGTTTTATAAACTCCAACAGCTGGCTTGATGTAGGATATGGTGCGGGACTTCAAGAATTTTTGCTTAAAAACATGAGACCTATTTACATAATTGATAACATTGCTAAGCGTTCTTTCAAGCAGGCAGATGTTAATACGGTGATTGTTTTAATTCAGAAGCCAGTAAACAAACTGGAAGATTATGTAATAAAATTCGTTGCTTTTAAAAAGCCATTTGAAGAAGCCATATCGCCAGATGTTCTTAAAGAAATTGAAATAGCAAACAAACCTATTTTTGACCATCTTCTCTTTAGATTTTATCCAAAAACCAAAAAAGAGCTTTTAGAAGAGGGCGTGGAATATCTAGAAGAAACAGAATTAGGATTAAGGCATTCTGTAGAATCTTTACCTTATATCGGCAACAAATGGGGTGGGAAATACCTAAGAGCACCAGAGATTTATTTTAAGATTCTGGAAAAAGGAAAAGATAAACTGGTAAGATTGGGAGATATTGCAGAGGTAAGATTTGGAATCAAAACAGGTGCCAACGAATTCTTTTATCTTAAACCAGTTGGTATGACTGTTAAGGAAGTTGTAGAAGTTGCTGAAAGAGATCCAAAAGCATTAATCAGAGTAAAAAATGGTGCTGGCTGGGAAGGTGAAATTGAGGCGGAGTTTTTAAAGCCGGTTATAAAAAGCCCAAGAGAACTAAAAACCATAATGGTAAAGCTTGAGGATTTGAATTATTTGGTTTTTATGTGTCATAAGAGCAAGGGGGAACTGAAAGGGACAAAGACGTTGGAGTATATTGAGTGCGGGGAGAGGCAAAAATATCACAAAAGACCAACATGTAGAAGTAGAAATTTATGGTGGGATTTGGGAGAGCAGGAAAAAAATTCATATTTATGGTCAAGAATACATAACGATTCACATAGAATTTATCGTTCGCACATTTATGCTGCGGATACATTTTCAGTGTTATATCCAAAATATGATTTTGATATTACGGGAGCCATACTTAATTCTACCATGGTGTGGTTTGGTAAAGAGCTACATGGAAGAAAAGTTCTCGGAGAGGGTGGCCTGAGTTCTTTAGGCGTTGATTTGGTAAATATACAGGTGGTAAATCCAGAAGTTGTTTCAAGGAAAATATTAAATTCCTTTAACAGACTCAGATCAAGAAATATAGAAAATATCTTCACCGAACTTGGTTTTGACCCCAACCATCCCATCCGTGAACAAGAGCCAAACCCTCTACCCGACAGGAAAGAACTTGACGATATCGTTTTTGACGCTTTAGGACTTACTGAACAAGAACGCAAAGAAGTCTACTGGGCAGTTGCCGAGCTTGTAAAGGCAAGACTGGATAAAGCAAAGAGTGTGTAAATGTGGTGGAAATATATCAAAAGGTGAATACGATAAAGCTCCAATAAGGTAGGATTTATACATGCAAACATCGGAACTACGGCAAATTCTTAGCAGGTTCGGGGAAGAAGTTTTATATTCAAAAATTCATCGGATGAAAAACCTTTTGAAGATTGCTGATTTTGACGAAGCCCTCTACAGGGAGCTAATGCTTTCCCTTGGCTATCCCAGGAACAAGCTTCAGTTTTTGGAGCTTTCTCTTCTTCTTCCATACAGAGAAATAAAAAAACTCAACACTCAACCGCTCATAGAAAAGGCTCTGCTCTACAGAGCTGGATTTGTAGAAGATTATTCTGGCCTTCCCCCTGACTTTGACATTTCCCTGAGATTAGAGAAAACATACTGGAACTACAGGTCAATACGTCCCGTAAACTTTCCTGACAGAAGAATAAAAGATTTTTCCCACTTGCTAGCTGAAACAACTCAAATGGGAATTTACAATTATTTCAAAAAGCAGATAGAGGTCAATTACACCGGTATAGTGGAGAAGTCATCTGCCAAGATGGCTGTTGAAAAAATAATGAATTTCAAGCGTATCGGTATAAGCAGAAAAAGGGAAATGTTTTTCAACATAATTTTACCTTTCTTTTTGGCAGATGATTCATTTAGTAAATATCATTCATTTTTGTTAAAGCTTTTTGAAGTCCACCCGCCTCTTGATGTAAACAGCAAAATAAAAAGATTTTATACTAAGGTTTCCTCTATGATTAACAGGGAAAAAGTGGAAATTTCAAACGTTAAAGAATACTTTGGGGCCATGAAGTACGTAGAAGGATAATGCGAATTAAAACCATCTCTCTCACCTAATCTGACGGTAACCCTCCAACCCTCTAAAGCAAGCCAAGTTCAAAGAATACGATCTTCAGATTGACGAGCTTGTCTACAAGCTTTATGATTTAAGCCGTAAAGAGATAGAGATCATTTAAGGAGATAGTAATCAATAAGAGCTGAGTTAAGGTTGCCGTTGAAATAGTCCTCTTACAGAGTTGATTTATTTACAAAAGAGTATAAATTTAGTTAGAAAAAATTGTAAGAAGAGGTGAGGTTATGTCTCAGGTAGATATAGAAGACCTTTTTTTAGAAGGAGCTAAACTGATAACCCTTAGAAGGTTTGACGAGGCTTTAGAATGTTTTGAGAAGGTCTTAGCCTTAGACCCTAACCACATCAAGGCTTTAGAAGCAAGGGCTGTGATCTACTTGCAAAAAGATCAGTTAGACTTAGCAGAAAAAGATTTAGAAAGGGCTCTTTCGTTAGAACCAGAAAATCCAAGATTATATTTTAGGTTAGGGCAAATTTATTATAAGAAAAAAGACTTAGATAAGGCCCTTGAGCTTTTTACTCGAGCTATAGACTTAGAACCGGTTTATCCTGCTGCCTATATGGCAAGAAGTCAAATATTAAGAGAAAAAGGGCTTGAAGAAGCTGCAGATTTAGAATTAGACAAAGCTGTACAAGTACAGAGAGAACTTGCTAAAGCCAGAAAAGTAGTAGATTTTTAGGTCAATACACCTTTTATTCCAACACCACCGTCCAGTTAAACTCGTCCTCTCTTTCTCCGTATTGTATTCCAGTGATATAATCGAAAAACTTTTTGGTAAGTTCTCCTGTTTGACCTTGCCCTATTACATAGGGTTTGTCTTTGTAACAAATTTCTCCTACCGGAGAAATCACAGCAGCAGTTCCTGTTCCAAAGCACTCTTTCAGCCTACCTTCCTGTATTGCTGAGATTACTTCATCTATAGAAATTTTTCTTTCCTTAGCAGGAATTCCTAAATGAGAAGCAAGTTTTAACACAGAATCCCTGGTTATCCCTGGAAGGATCGATCCAGAAAGAGCAGGGGTGGCTAATTCGTCAGAAAAATAGAAAAAGATGTTCATACTACCTACTTCTTCTACATACTTTCTTTCTTTTCCGTCTAACCATAGCACTTGGGTATACCCTTTTTGTTGAGCTACAGCCTGGGCTTTAAGGCTTGCTGCATAGTTTCCACCAGTTTTTACCTCGCCTGTTCCTCCTGGACAAGCCCTTACATATTCTTCAGTTACATAAATCTTAACCGGGTTAAATCCCTCGGCATAGTAAGGGCCTACAGGAGAAAGAATTATCATAAAAAGATATTCATGACTAACTTTTACCCCAAGTGTATTTTCTGTAGCAAAAATGAAGGGCCTTATATAAAGAGCTGATCCTTTTTGCTTAGGTATCCAGTCTTTGTCTAACAAAACTAAAGTTTTAATAGCCTCAAAGGCAAAGTTAGGGTCTACCTGAGGAATACACATCCTGTCTGCAGAACGATTTAATCTATTTATATGGTCAAAAGGCCTAAAAAGCCTAATCTTTCCGTCAACCCCAAAATAGGCCTTCATCCCTTCAAATATGGTTTGTGAATAATGCAACACTATAGCAGCAGGGTGAAGTTCTATGTTCGAAAACGGGATTATTTTTGGAGAATGCCAGCCTTTACCTTCCTCATATTTCATCACAAACATATGAGGAGTAAAAATTTTACCAAAGACAAGTTTATCAAAATTAGGGGCCTTTCTATCTTCAGGTTTAGCTAAATGAATTTCAATTTCCATGGTTAGGCCTCCTGTCTAATTTTAACTCAAATTTAGAATATACCTTTTCGTTTTTTTGACAAGACCTTCTTTTGAGGTAAAATTTAAAAACATGGGGTTAATCTTAAAGCAAAATAATCTCTCAAAAAGACAGCTTAACCAGGAAACCATCAACCGTTTCATAGGAGAAATTTTACACTTTACTTTAGAAAGTTTATTGGTTTGTGAAAAAGATATCAAAACACTTTTTCACGATAAAGAGTTTTTTACTCAAAAAATTTCCTTTTATCTAAAAAAAGCTTTAGCTCTGTATCAAGAACCTATTTTTGGGAAAGAAGAGATAGAAAAGAACGCAAAAGAGACCTTACTTAAACTTTTTGAAGAAATTGAATTTAAAAAACTGATTTGCAAGGTTTTAAAGCAGGCTAAAAACATATATTCTGAAGTAGAAGGTTTTTTGTTTGATGAAAAAACAGAAGATGCCAAGATGGTAAGGCCAGATTTAATAATTAAGTCTCTTTCGGGTTGGATAATTTTTGAGTTTAAACTTCATCAGGCTTCTGATCTTAGAGATGAAGACCAACTTAAGGGCTATGTTTCTTTGTTGCAAAAACTTTATCCTGATGTTAATATATCAGCATACCTCATAGTGTTAGAGCCTTTTAACATAATTGAAATAACCAAAAAAGATGCCTCAAGCTATACTAATTCCTGCCAACTCTCACTTTTTGAAAACCTTAGTTAACTTTTTTCTGGATGGAAGGTCTTTAGACGAAAGTATTTTAAAAACCTGGATAGTTTTTCCTAATAAACGTTCTGCCCTTTTTTTTAAACACTACTTAAAAGAAAAAGGAGGGAAGAACAAAGCTGGTTTTTTCCCTCGTATTTTTTCTTTAGAAACCTTGGTAGATTATCTTTATGTCATGCTGGAAGACCACCCTTGTCCAACAGGCACAAAGATTTTAAGGCTTTTACCCCTTTTAGAGGTTTTTCCTCAAGTTTTATCAGAAAATGTAAGCGAGAATTTTGAAAAAAACTTTTTTTGGGGCATAAAATTTCTTGAGGTTTTTGAAGAGTTGGAAAAGGAGGATATAGAGCCTCAAAATTTGGTATATCCACCTGAAAACTTACCTCCTATTGCTCAAGATCTTTTCGAAAAATTAAAGAAACTTTATCTCGAATACAACGCACTTTTAAGCCAAAAGGGGTGGGTTAGCCCTACTTTTAGGTTAAAGAGGGTAGTAGAGACTTTAGAAAAGATTGATTTGAAAAAAACTTTTTTAGGTTCTATGATAGAAGAGGTTTGGCTGGTAGGTTTCGCTGGTTTACGAAAGATAGAAGAAAAATTATTTAAAGTTTTTTTAAAAAATTTTGAAAAAGCCTTTTTAGTATTCGAAGTTCCCAAAGAAGACCCTACCGTTTTGCCAAACGTGGTGAAAAACACGTTACAACTCTTTGGGATGAACCAGGATTATAGAGTTTTACCTAAAAAATATTATGCAAAAGAGGTAAAAACTCCTTCTATAAAAATTTATCGCTCTACTGACTTACATTTGGAAATAACGAAGGCATTAGACTTGATAAGGGAAAATCCTCAAAGGCCAGACGAGATAGCGATCGTGCTTTCTGACCCGAATACGTTAATACCTTTAATTTATAAACTGGAACAAAAAGATATTCCCCTTGAGGTGAATATTTCTCTTTTTTATCCCCTCGATAGTTTTCCTCTAAATTCTCTTCTCACAGCGGTTATAAAAGCTCAAAGAGATAAAATTCAGGGACTTTATTCTACCCAGTCTTATTTAAAAGTGATAAAACATCCTATGCTTAATCGTGCTTTTTCAGACAATACTTTTGGAGAGGAATTTTTTAAGCCTATAGAAGATTTCATTAGAAATAAGGGCTATGTGACCATAGATTTAGGAGAAATAGAAAAAGAATTTGGGGTTTATCATCAAGGTAAATACACCCAGGATATTATAGGAAAAATTATCAAGGAGGTTCATCAGGTTTTCTTTAAAAACTGGGAAACCATAAGATCTCCAAAGGATATAGGTAAAAACTTGGAAAAAATTTTAGAGTTTTTAAACCTCAAGGATTTTAATTTAAAGTCTCAAAGTTCTTTTCAAGATATAGTCTTACATAACTATCTTGAGGTAATAGAAACAGAGGTTCTTCCCTTTTTTACCAAAGATTACCTTCCTCCCTTTATAAACAATAAGGAAAATCTCTTAACCTTGTTAGAGTATCTTTTGAAAACCCAAAAAGTTCCTTTGTTTGGAGACCCTCTTAGGGGATTACAGATCCTTGGTCTTATGGAAACAAGACTTCTTTCGTTTAAAAAGCTTATCCTTTTAGATATAAACGAAGGAAGTTTTCCTCCTTCTCAAAAGTTTAACCCGTTGCTTACCGACGAGATTAAATCTTGGTTAAAAATACCTATTTTTAATCACAATGAACTTTGGAGCTATTATTTTGATAGACTTGTAAACTCTGCAGAAGAAGTACACCTATTTTATCTGCTTGTTGAGAAGTCGACTACCCAGGAAGTTAAAGAACCTTCGAGGTTTATACATAGGTTAAAATGGGAGTTAGAGCAACAAGGAAAGGAACCCGAAGAAGAGCTCATCCAACCTAACTTTTGTGTTTTTTCAAAAAGAGAAGAAGGGATACCTAAAACTGAAAAAATAAAAGAGAGTTTGTTTAACCACTTATCCAGAGAAAGGGTTAGTCGTTATTATTTCGAAACCTATCTTAAGTGTGGGGCTAAATTTTTCTTTAAGTATATAATGAAACTTAGAGAACCTGAGAGGTTGGGTTTTAAGGTAGAAGATCCAGGAAAGTTTATTCACAGTTTTTTTGAAGAATTTTTTAGGCCTTATGAAGGAAAAAGGTTTTTGATCTTAGAAATTTATGATGAAAATAGGATTAAAAATAAATTTGATATTCTATGGAAAAATTTTGAGTTTGAAAAAAAATTTGATCCTTTAAGTCATTACCTTTCAAAAACTATAACTTTGGCAAGTATTTTAAAATATTTTGAATTTTTAAGGAAAAAAGAAGAAGAAAAAAAGATAAAAGCGCATAAACTTCTTGGTTTAGAAAAAGATCTTGAGACTAAAGAAGATATAGTGCTTTGTGATGGTAGGACTTTAAATATTACATTTTATGGCATTTTTGATTTTTTGATAGAAAGGGAAGAAGAGGTGAGAAAATATTTAATTATGGATTTTAAAAGCAATCCTTCTATATCTCCTCAACCTAAAAAAATGAAAGAGTTTATAAATAAATATTCTCTGCCAGATAAATATGACTTAGAAAGTTTATGTTCAATACTTGAAAACTTTGGAGACAGCCTTGCAAACTTTCAGTTGTTTTTTTATTGCTATCTCTTCTATAAAAATAAACAGAAATTTATCTCTTCAAAGGTAGATAATTATATCATAAACGCAGGGTTTATTAGACCTTCTAACTTTAAGGAACCTGAAGATTTTCTTTTTAATCTTAAAAAGAAAGAATACGCTGCGGTAAATCAGTTTTTTGAAAAAGAAGCCAAAAGTTTTTTAGAATGGATAGTTAATCATATGTTATTCTCAGAAAAATTTTATTTTACTGAAAAAGAAGACTTCTGTAAGTACTGTGAGTATTTACCCCTTTGCAAAAATTATCGTTATTTAATATAGTGTAATTATTAAAAAAGGAGGGATAAGGTGGAAAGCTCTCTGGTGTTAGAAAAGTATGCAGAGAAAAACCGTTTTTACAGAGAAATAACAGAAAAAATACTTTCTGGAAAAACTTTAAACTTCGAAGAGGCTTTAAGGTTGTATCAAGAAGGAGATTTTTATTTTCTGGGCACCCTGGCTAATGTCGTAAAAGAAAATTTGCATCAAAAACGTTATTATTATACGATAAACAGACATATTAACTATACTAATGTTTGTACTACTAATTGTAAGTTTTGCGGATATCACAAAAAGCCTGGTGAAAAAGGAGGTTATACCTATCAAGTAGAAGAGATTATAGAAACGTTAAAATCAACACCAGAATTAAAAGAAGTTCATATAGTAGGAGGGGTAAACCCAGAGTTGCCTTATGAGTACTATGTAGAACTGATACGTAAGGTAAGGGAAAATTTTCCTTCTTTAAGAATTAGAGCTTTTACCTGTGTAGAAATAGACTGGTTCTCGAAAATTTCTAAAAAACCGGTAGAAGAGGTTTTAACCGAGCTAAAACAAGCAGGGTTAAATTCTCTTCCAGGAGGAGGGGCGGAGGTTTTTTCAGAAAGACTTCATAAGGAGCTCTATCCTAAAAAGATTGGTTATCAGAGATGGCTTGAGATAGCTAAGACAGCCCATAGATTAGGAATACCTACTAATGCTACCCTTCTTTTTGGACATTTAGAAACAGATGAAGAGATAATAAACCATCTATTAACCCTCAGAGAAGCCCAAGAAGAAACCAAAGGGTTTTATTGTTTTATCCCTTTGGCCTTTATACCGGAAGGCAATGAACTTTCCTATCTACCCGGGCCTTCTGCTTTAAAGATTTTAAAAACTATCGCTATTTCAAGGATTATTTTGTCTAACTTTCCTCATATCAAGGCTTATTGGGTTTTTCTGGGGGTAAAATTAGCTCAGATAGCCCTGTTATGGGGAGCAGACCATTTTCACGGAACGGTGATAGAGGAAAAAATAAGCCAATCTATGAGAAAAGATACCGTGGTACATCTTTCTAAAGAAGAAATTGAAAGACTTATCCAAGAAATAGGGGGTGAACCAGTAGAGATTTAAAAGCTTATTTACGAAAAAGCAGGTTAAGAATAATGGTAAGTAAAATGCTTATTAAAATACAAGTTGCTAAGGGAAAATAGAAAGTAAAGTTATCTTTTTTGATATAAATATCGCCGGGAAGTTTTCCTATATAAGGTATCTTGGGAAGTAAAGAAATAAAAATTCCCAGTAATATCAAGCAAAACCCTAATAATACTAAAAATTTTCCAAAACCTGACATCTCAGGCATATTTAAATTATAATCATCGTTACAAAACTTTCAACTTTAAATCTTAACTATATCAGTCTTCCCTTAAGTTTTAGATTAGAATTATATTTTTAGCTTACCTTCCAATCGCCACGCCCTCTCAAACTTTCAATATTATGAACGTGTACATGTTCTCCCTTTTTAATGTCTTTGGTTGCTCTACCGATAACTTCTCCATATTTGATGACGTTTTCTCCTTTTTTTATATCAACTATCGCAAATTTGTGGCCAAATTTAATATCTGACAACAGCGTGATCTTTACCTCTTGCCCATCTATAGTTATATACACTTCTTCTCCTGCTGATAGATCTTTGACTGCTGTGGCAACGTTGTCATTTTTATTAATAACGACTGCAAATTTTCTTTTTTCAGTCATACTTGGTACCTCCTCCTTAAGAAATATTCTCATTAAACCACTTAAAACTTTTTGAAATAGGTGTAAAAATGGAAACCCTTGTCATTTTATATTTTTTTTTAAAAAGTAGAAATTAATTTAAACATGCCAAATTCTCTATGTTTCAATGCCTCAGCTTTTGTTAATTTTCCGTTAATAACTTCTAGCAAAAGTTTAAATAGTCTTTCTCCAGCTTCTTCTATTGTTTCTGTACCTTCGATTATAGTGCCACAATTGAAATCTATATTGTCCTCCATATTTCTGTAAGTTTCAGGATTTCCAGTAATCTTGATAACCGGTGCTATTGGAGAACCAGTGGGAGTACCACGACCGGTAGTAAAGATAACAACTTGCGAACCGCCTGCTGTCATTCCAGTTATGGACTCAATGTCTTGCCCAGGAGTATCCATAAAGTACAATCCTTTACCTTGTGGTTTTTCACCATACTCTAATACTCCCTGCAAAGGTTTGGTTCCTCCTTTGTAAATAGCACCTAAAGACTTTTCTTCGATCGTGCTAATACCTCCTTCGATGTTGCCTGGAGTAGGTTGACCCCCACGCATATCTACCCCCATTGTTTTAGCTTTCTCTTCTGTTCTTCTAACTACCGAAATTAACCTTTCTCCTATTTCTTTACTTACTGCTCTTTTTGCAAGGATATGTTCTGCACCGATCACTTCGGCAGTTTCAGAAAATATACCTGTCCCCCCAAGGTCAATAATCTTGTCCATTACATAACCAGCCACAGGATTAGAAGCAAGTCCTGAGGTTGTGTCAGAACCTCCACATTCGACAGATAAGATTAAATTTGAGATATCAACTTCTTCTCTATCGAGTTTAGCAAGATCTTGAGCCATTTTACTTGCCAGCCTTGTTCCTTTTTCTATAGCCTTTAAACTTCCCCCACTTTTCTGTATCCCTACGTACTCAACAGGTTTCCCTGTCTTTGCGATTTCATCAACCACTCTTTCAGCCGAAACCCCTCCACATTCTAATGACACTACAAGTACTGCTCCTACATTAGGATTTTTTCCTAATCCTATCAGGACGTTTTCAGTCAAGACAAGATCGGCTCCAATTTGACAACATCCATGTTGATTGGCAAGTGATATCGCTCCTTCTACACAAGAAGCTATCCTCTCTGCCACAGTACTTGCACAGACTACGGTAGGAATTATCAAAAGATGATTTCTTACTCCTACTTCTCCATTAGGTCTAACATAACCTTTGAATTTCATCTTTGTTTACCTCCTGATTATATTTATCTGTCTTTTAGTTTCTTTTATAAATTTTATTCATAAAAAAAATTTTATTCATAAAAACAAAAAAGGAAAGATTTAAAATAAGGTTTACATAACAAATCTTATTCACAAACGATTGTATAGCTACCTGTAGTGCACGTTTATAAACTTTATGTGATTAAAAAGTCACATTCTGGTTTTTGCGTCCTTGTTTTTTAAGAAAGATATGTTTACATAAAAATCATAAAAATCTGATTAGATTAAACGGGGAGATAAGGTAAGATGAAGGTTAAGTTGATCTTTGACGGAAAAGAAGAAGTTTTGGCAGAATTGTTTGATACTCCCTGCGGTCAAGAAGTCTACAAAATTTTACCCATAGAATCCTACTTAAACACCTGGGGTGATGAATTTTACTTTTCTATACCTTTAGACCATCCTTTGGACGAAACAGCTACCTTAAAGGTAAAATCAGGAGACATAGGTTATTGGCCCCCAGGAAAAGCTTTAGCTATCTTTTTTGGACCAACCCCTATTTCTGTTGACGATGAGCCTGTACCTGCCAGTGAAGTAAACCTTGTAGGAAGGCTTTTAGAAGATCCAAAAAAGTTAAAAGAACTTAAAAATTCTAAAAAAATAACGATTATTCCTGTGGAATAATTAACCAGTCAGTTTTTTTAAGGCCTTGGGTATAAAATCGATGATGGTTGAAATCTGAGTAGCTGGGGTAGGAGAAGCTAAGGCACCAGCCAACCTGTTAGCTTTAGCCGCTAAAATACATGCCTTTTCTGGTGGATATCCTGCATAAATCAAAGCAGAAACTATACCTGTGAGAGTATCTCCTGTACCACCTATAGCTTCAAGCTCTGGAAGTAAAGGTTCATCTACAGTTGCTAAAATTTCTTGATTGCAGACTACCCAATCCTTTTCACCTTTGACCAAAAGATAATTAGGGGCATTTTGATGTTGATATGCCCGTTTTATCAAGCTTTCTATGTCCTTTTCGTTTGAGAGAAGAAAACCTCGGGTATAAAAAGGATGAGGGGCTTTTTCATCAGCTAAAAAGGCTAATTCACCTAAGTCTGGAGTAAAAAGGTCAAAAAAGTTAGCATATCCTGCCATTTTTACCGCATACATAAAACCTGCGTCAGCTATTAAAAAGGGTTTTTTAGAAAGTTTTTCTATCGAGAAGATTACTTTTAAACAGCCGTCTACTTCAGGAAGGATATAATGAAAGGTAAATACCTGAAAGGAAGTTTGAGAAATTTTTTCTGCTAAAAACTGATATAGAATCTTACTTCCCTTACCTTTACCTATATCTCCAACCAGAAAAACTATTGGATTGGACTTTTCAAAAACCTCCAAGGTTTTTATGGCAGAGGCGATGAGGGCAGCAGTTCCACGTTCTATAGGAATTTGCCATCGGTCTATGATAAGTCGATTATCATTTAAAACAGGAACTCCATAAACCAAAGGGAGTGTTTCATCAGGGATAATGCCTGCTATTCCGAACATAACAGTTCTTTAGCTTTTTCATAAGCTAAATGTAAGGCATATCCACAGAGGGTATGTCCTTTTTCCTTAGGAGGGAAAGAATGTTTCAGGTTTAATCCAACCAAAATCGAAGCCAAGTATGGGACATCAGGACATCCTCCTCCTGAAACATTAACGATGGTGAGAGTTCTTTTATCTACCGTTATTTTCATGTTAGCAGCCCTTACCATCAAATACTCTCCAAAGTCTTTTACGTGAAAAAGGTCTACAGGCTTTAAAATTTCTTCTTCAGAAAAGGAAACGAAATCTAAAGGTTCTACTTTTTGAGTTTTTAGAAGGTTTATTATACCTGGGATTTCAACTACTGGTACTTCTATAGCAAGGTCACATCCTTTTCTAACTTCAGGAGGAGGCCCAACTACCTTTACTTTATAACCTTGTTTTTGTAAAATCCTTTCAGCTTGGATCACCTCAGAGGTGTTTTCAAATATAAGAAGAGCCTTTTGAGAACTTTGGTTTGTTTTATCTTTTTTGTTTCTTTTGGTTGGTAAAAGTTTATTAAGCCATTCCATCATTTTTTAATCACCAGCTTAATACTATCAGGAAGTTCTTTTATTTCAACTACCTCCCACCCCGAGGTTTTAGCTGCTCTAATGACATTTTCTTTAGCGGTAGGGTTATCCACCCATATCTCCAGTTCTCCTTGTCCTAAAGCTTTGATTGCTTCCAAGGTACGTAATACCGGTTCTGGACAAGAAAGTCCTCTTGCATCTACTACTTCTGGCATATTTCTCCCTCCTGCAATTTTTATTGTCTAAGCTTTTTTAACTCTCATGGTTAATCCTATGACTATACATACGATAAAGCCCAAAAGGATAGCTTCAGGGGTATGAGGTCCTATTCCTTTAGGAGAGGCTGCTAAACCAAAATTGTGGGCTACAGCAGCACCTACTATCATCCCAGTAGCAAAGATAGCAGCATCTCCATCTCCTTCTCCAGAAAGAAAGAGTTGTCTTCCAGGACAACCACCTGCTAAGGCAAAACAAAGCCCTGCTAAAGCCATACCTAAAAAGTTCCATAACTGCATGGTATGAGCTATAGGCTGATTTTCAAAACCTGGATTGAACTGTCCTAAAATAAGGTTGGTTATTAATGCAGAGACAAAAAAAGAAGCAACCCCTAAGAATAGATGAAATTGCCTAAAAAGGATTACATCCCTAAAGGCACCCATAGTACAAAATCTACTTCTTTGGGCAAGGATCCCTATAAAAAGACCGGCTAAAAGAGAGATAAAAATAGGGGCATGTTGAGATCCAGGACCCTTGATACTAAAAAACAAAAACTCCCCTTTGTTAGTACCAGGTAAAGGACTATCGATTAAAAGTAAAACTAAACAAACTAACATCAAAAAGGGAAAACCTAATCCAGCGGCTTTATAAGGGAATCCTTGAGACCTGCCAAGAGAGTATCCCATCCTGAAGAAGATAGTTCCTATAAAGACACCGAAAATCAAGCCTGCTAAACCAAAGATAGCGTTGAAGTCTCCTCCTGCAAGCCTTAGAACGGTTCTCCAGGGACAACCCAAGAAGGTTAAAGCACCGATCATCGCAAACATCCCTAAAATAAACCTGATAAAAGGAGCAGAACCACCCCTTGGGCGGTACTCTTTAAACAAAAGAGCACTTATAAAAGACCCTAAAACAAATCCTATGATTTCTGGTCTCATATACTGGACTACCTCTGCTCGATGAAAACCTAAAGCTCCTGCTATGTCCCTTTCCATACAAGCAACACAAATCCCCATGTTAGGTGGGTTTCCAAGTTTTTGAAGAATGGGAGCTAAGATTCCTATGATAGCACCTACTAAAATAATGCCCCACCTGGTAGCTAAAAAATTACTGATGCCGTTCATCCACTCCTCCTTGGTTTATAAGTATATTTTTGATTAAGTATTAAAAATAGAAAAAATCCAATTTTAAGTCAAATAGAAAAAATCTATCAATTTAAAAATGATTTATAGTTTTTTTCTATAAAAGATACCCTTGTCTTTGAGTAGGTTTTTTGTATATTCAAGGTAAAAATATTTGAAGAATGGAGAGATGTTGGATTTAAGGAAGTTAGAGGTTTTTATTAAGGTATATGAGACCCAAAGTTTTTCTAAAGCCTCTTCTGCCTTACATCTTGCTCAACCAACCATTACTCTTCATATCAAAGACCTTGAGCAGGAGTTAGAGGTCAATCTTTTTGACCGAAATACCAGAAAGGTAGTCCCTAGTAAAGCTGGGAAAATAGTCTATCGTTACGGGAAAGAGGTTTTGAATATACTTAAACAGATGGAAAAAGAATTAAAACTTCTAAAAGATGAAAAGGTAGGGTTGATAGAAATAGGGGGTAGCACCATACCAGGTCAGTATATCCTTCCCAAGCTTATAAAAAGTTTTAAAGAAAATCATCCGAACATTTCAGTTTTCTTAAAGGTAGGAGATAGCAAAGAAATAATAGAGATGGTCTTGGCAAGAGAAATCGATTTTGGTATGGTAGGAGCTGTTTTTACTAACAAAGATTTGGTGTTCTTCCCTTGCTATGAAGATGAAATAGTTCTTATTGGCCCTACAGATTTTAATAAAGACGAAATAGAGTTAGAAGAATTGTATCATATACCGTTGTTAAAACGAGAGGAGGGTTCAGGCACCTGGAAAAATTTTTTAGAGGCTTTAGATAAAAAAGGTATAGATTGCACTAAGCTTAACCTCATAGGAGAGATGGGATCTACAGAGGCGATAAAAGAAGCAGTAAAGTCAGGCCTTGGTTTTGGTTTCGTTTCTTCCTTAGCCGTAGAACTTGAAACTTCTCTAAAAATTTTAAAAGTAGTAAGAATTAAAAATTTTACGATAAAAAGAAAATTTTATGTAGTTTATCCAAAAATGGCAAAATTTTTACCAGTAGAACATAAATTTTTAGATTTTATCAAGAGTTTTTCTAACGTTTAATCTGAGAGATTCCAAAAATTCCTGCTCCTATAGCCCCTAGAAAAGGAGATTCATCAAGGGTAATTACCTTAGTTTTTAGTTGTTTTTCTAAAAACTTTTTTAAAATTTGATTTTGAGAACATCCACCAGCAAAAACAAAATCTTCAATAACATTGGTTCTTTTTAACATAGAGACTACCTTTTGAACTACCGCAAAATGTACACTTTTTAAAATTTCTTCTCTGGGAACTCCCTGGGCTATAAGCGAAATAACTTCTGATTCAGCAAAAACGGTGCAAAGACTGCTGATTTTTACCTTAACTTCATCGTCGAGGTCTAACTGGTTTAATTCTTCTATCTCATACCCTAAAGCCTTACACATTATTTCTAAAAACCTGCCTGTGCCAGCTGAACACCGGTCGTTCATTTCAAACTTAACTACCTTACCTTCTTCATCAAGACCTATAACTTTTGTGTCCTGACCACCTATGTCTAAGATAGTCCTCACCTTAGGATGGATAAAATGGGCTCCCATAGCAAAGGCTTTGATTTCAGAAAGGGTGATACAGTTTGGAAGTTTATTATTAATAAGGTTTCTTCCATATCCAGTAGCAACTATCTGATCTGGTTGGTATTTGTTTATATATTGAAGACACCTTTCTAAGGGTTGGTAAGAAGTTTTGTCTCTTTCTAAAAGGGTTAACCTTTCATTTTCAAAAAGGGCCACTTTAATATAAGTAGACCCAACATCAAGTCCTAATATCCTCATAGGTTTTTAAACTTAGTGATGTGACTCTTTACACTTAAGGGTTATAACGTTTCTATAAAAGCTTCACATCTTGTTTTAAGTTGTCCTATATCTTCCGTGCTGTAATTGGTATCTATCTTTAAAAAAGGAAGGTCAACAGCGCTTTCTACCTGATAGGCTTCAAAAAGATAGGGGGTACAAAACTGGATAGAATAATAGACTATCCCCTGAGCTTTTAATTCTTTAGCCATGTTTTGGATTTCTTCAATCCTTTCTGGATTGGGAGTGAAACAGGCACAAGGCGTTTTTAGGTATCTTTCTGCTAAAAGTTTGATGCCTTCTTCTATACTACTAAAATCTTCAGGCACTAAACTATGATAATACCTTCTTCCTATACAAGACTCTTCACCTACCACAACAGCACCGCTTGTTTCTATCATGTGATGAAGTTTCCAGTTAGGTAAGGCAAAAGGACATCCGGTAATAAGTATTCTTGGTGTTCCTTTAGGTTTAACACCTATTCCTTTTTTAACCCTTTCCTCAAGTTCATCGCAAAGTTCGTTAACTTTTTGGGTAAACCTTACAGGGTCGTCGTAAAAGGCAATCTGATTCACCAAAAGAGCATCAAGACCTGAGATAGGAGCTGGGTCATAACTTCTTAACTTTTCAAGTCTCATCAAGGCTTTTCTTTTTTCGTTTACAACCTTGACTTCCTCTTTAAAACGCTCTAAAGTCATAGTTTGCTGACTTAGCTCTTCTAACTTGTTTTTAAGGGCAAAAAGTTCCTTTAAAAACAGCTCTCTCCCTCTTTCTGTTTTCATATGAGGAACTTCCATAACATAGACTTTTTGAGTAAGTTTATTTAAGATTTCATAAGCTTTTTTCTTTCCGTCGCAGGTTGTTTCTCCTATTAAAAGGTCACAGCTTTCTGTGTAAGGACAAACTTGAGTAAGTTTAAAACCTATAAAAGCCTTGATAAGGTCACAGGTGTTTTTAGGTAAAACTTTTTCTGCCTCCTCAAAACCTATCTGAGCCCCTGCACAAAGCCCCACACATATTCCGTCTACCGCACGTATCATCTCTTCAGGTACATATACACAAAAGACCCCCACTACTTTTTTCCCTTGTTGTTTGGCCTCAAGGAGTTCTTTTATCCTTAAGCCATGGGCCTCAGAAACTACAAAGTCAAAGTATTTCATCCCTTCAGGACGGTTTTCTTGAGAAAGATAGATTTGTTGATAAAATTCGGCTAATGCCTTAAGTAAACAATCATGGTTTTCTAAATCTATTCCCAGGTTTTCCCACATTTTGATATAGTCTTCTCCCATAAACTCCTCCTACTTAAATATTTAAGTTTTTTGAAGGTTAAAATCAATTTTTCATGAAAAAGATGTGAAGTCAAATAGAAATTATAAATAAAAATTAAGTTGATATATTGAAAAAAAACAATGAATTTAAGGGTATATCCTCACAGTAGGGCAGTGACCTTGTGGGTCTTGAACTTCTCCGATGAGAGTTACGTTATCAAGACCAGCTTTTTTTATTTTTGTTTCAAAGCTTGTTTTTTTTTCTGGTGGAACAGCTACCAAGACTCCTCCAGAGGTTTGAGCATCAGATAGTAAAATCAATTCGTCTTCTGAAACTTCAGGATGGATTTGTATAAATTTTTTGCAAAAATTAAGGTTATGATAGTCTCCTTCAGGGACTATCCCCATAGAAATTAAATCCTTAGCCTCTTCAAAACAGGGAACTTTGCTGGCATAAATAATAAGGTCTTTTTTACTGGCTGTTGCCATCTCAAGGGCATGTCCGATTAGTCCAAAGCCTGTGATGTCAGTAGCAGCTTTAAGACCTAACTCTGTCATGATAGCACAGATTTTGTCGTTAAGTTCAGTCATGGTAGTTACCATTTTTTGATAAGCCTCATGTTTCTCGTCAAACAGTTTACCTTTATAGGCGGTTATTAAGATTCCTGTGCCTATGGGTTTAGAAAGGTAGAGAAGGTCACCTGTTTGGGCTTGACTGTTGGTTATTATTTTTTTAGGATGAACCAAACCTACCACTGCAAGCCCGTATTTAGGTTCTGGGTCGTCTACGCTATGTCCACCTACCAGTAAAGCCCCTGCTTCTTTAATCTTAGACAAACCACCTCTTAAGATTTCTTTTAAGATTTCTTTAGGAATCCCTCTCTTAGGAAAAGTTATGAGGTTTAAAGCCAAAAGAGGTTTTGCTCCACAGACATATACATCTGCTAAAGAGTTGGCAGCGGCTATTTGACCGAAGGTATAAGGGTCGTCTACCACAGGGGTAAAAAAGTCTGCAGTAAAAACCAAGGCTTTTTCTTCATCTAATTTATATATACCTGCATCTGCTCCATGTTCAAAACTTTGAATAAGGTTAGGATGAGAGGGTAGCTCTAAACCTTCTAATATTTCCACAAGAAACTCTTGTGGAAGCTTGGCTGCTCAGCCTGAAGCCTTGACCATCTGAGAAAGTTTAATTTCTGGCACACTCACTTGGGTCTCCTTTAATTTTCTCTACAGCATGTTTTATGATAGGTATTAAACTGGGAAAAATTTCGCTTATCGCTTTTGGGCTACCAGGGAGGTTGATGATAAGGGTTTTTCCCCTAACTCCAGCTATTCCCCTTGTCAGGGCTGCCATCGGAGTTAGGGGATAACTTATATATCTTATAAATTCTGGGATCCCCGGGATTTCTTTTTCTATTATTTCTTTAGTAGCTTCAGGGGTGACATCTCTTGGATAAACCCCTGTTCCTCCGTTGGTAACAATAAGGTCTAACTTTTCTTTATCTGCCCAAGAGGTTAACACTTCTACTATCTTTTCTTTTTCATCAGGTAGGATTAAATATTTGGATACCAGCCAGCCTTCTTTTTCTACCAAGGTTTTAAGAAGTTCTCCGGTTTTATCTTCTCTTTCCCCTTTAAATCCTTTATCACTAAGGGTAAGGATACCTACTTTTATCATTCTTCTTTAGCAGCCTCCATCTGAGATTTTCTTTCTGCAATCACCTTTTCTGCCACAAAAGGTGGGGCTTCTTCGTAATGAGAAAATCTGGAGATAAAATACCCTCTTCCTCCTGTAAACCCTTGCAAAGATACTACATAATTTTGAACCTCTGCCATAGGAACCACCGCAGATATTTTAGTCATCTTTTTATCTTTTTCAATCCCTAAAACCCTACCTCTTCTTGAGTTTAGGTCTCCTACTACATCTCCTACAGTTTCATCTGGAACATATATCTCCATTTCTACATAGGGCTCTAAAAGTACAGGGTTAGCTTGCTCTACACCTTTCCTAAAACAGTGTATAGCAGCTATCTTAAAAGCAAGGTCAGAAGAGTCTACTTCATGAGACTTTCCGTCGTAAAATTGTACCTTCACGTCAACCACAGGGAATCCTGCTAAAGGACCTCTTTCCATAGCTTCTCTTACTCCTTTTTCTACTGCCGGAACATAGTTTCTCGGAACGTTCATACCGGTAAGAGTTTCTAAAAATTCAAAACCTTTACCCCTTTCTAATGGAAAAATATTAAAATGTACCTCAGCGAACTGTCCTCTACCTCCGCTTTGTTTTTTATGTCGGTAAATAACTCCATGTACCGCTTTTTTGATGGTTTCTCTATAAGGAATCTTAGGGGTAGAGAGTTTTACCTTTACTCCAAACTTTTCTCTTAATTTTTCTATGGTTTTTTCTATGTGTAATACTCCTAACCCGGAGATAAGAAGTTCTTTAGTTTCTTCATCTCTGGTAAAGATTATAGAGGGGTCTTCTTCTTTTATTTTTACCAAAGCCCCACTTATTTTATCTTCGTCAGCTCTGGTTTCTGGATGGATAGCCATAGTAATCATAGGAGAAGGAAGTTCTGGTAAAGCAATAGGTTTAAACTTAGGATTTTTGGAAAAAGTGATCCCTGTATATAAACCGTCAACCTTGGCAAAAACGATAACCTCTCCTTCTTTAACTTCTTTTACTTGCTGTAATCCATCTCCTCTTGGGACAAAAATTTGTGTGTATTTTTCTTCCTTTCCATTAGACGTAAAGATTGTGTTGTCTGAGAAGAAAGAACCAGCAAATACCCTTCCATAAGAGAGTTTGCCAGCGAAGGGATCTATGATGGTTTTAAAGATAAAACCAGAAGATTTTTCGTCTGCTTCTATACGTGTTCTTACTAACTCATAGGAAGGTACAAAATGATATAAGTATTCCAGAAAGACAGATACTCCTATGCCTGGTTTGGCAGCACCAGCAAAGATTAAGGCAATTTTATTGTTAGCTAACCCTAATTTTAGTCCTTCTAATATTTCTTCCTTAGTTAAACTACCTGTATCCAGATATTTTTCTATTAATTCGTCTTTACCTTCAGCTGCAGTTTCTATAAGGTTTTCCCTTAAAGTAGAAACTCTATGTTTCACATTTTCCGGATAATCTATGTATTCAATCTTATTTCCTTTTTCTAGGATAGCTTTATCTTCTACCAAATCTACCAAAAGGTTATTAGGTTGACCTTCAAAGATATAAACGACAGGTACTTGTAAGATCTCTAAGTTATCCTGAAGGTCACAGATGGTTTGACCAAAATTACTCTTTTCTTCGTCTATTTTATTTATAAAGATAAAAAGCGGAACACCCATTTCTTTTGCCATTTCAAACACTCTTATAGTTTGATATTTAATAGGATTGGAAGAGTCTACCACCAAAATAGCTGCATCAGAGACTTTTAAGGCCCACTTTACTTCACCTAAAAAGTTTTCATCCCCTGGGGTGGTTAACAGATAGAAAGGTGTATCTTTATAATTAAACCCGTAGATTTTAAGATAAAAGTTGGACTCTTTTTTTTGTCCTTTAATGGTTTCTCCACAAACTTTACATAGTGCTTCAGAAAGTTTTGCCTTACCTGCGTCGGTTTGTCCTAAGATGGTTAATACTTTAGGCACCCCCATATTATAACCCCCTTGGTTTAAATTGCTTATAAAAATATTAAATAAAAAAATTTGTTTAAATAGTCAAGGTTGATTTTAGGGGTTAGATTTTTAAATTAATTTAGATACTAATAAAAATAATAAATTATGGTTTAGTCTCTTGTTTTTTTTTGTTGTAGTGTTATTGTTTAACAAAGCAGTAAAAAGAGGTTATTTAAAATTCCCTTAAGGTCTCGGTTTAATTTTCATATAACTTCTTTTCTCTGCTAACAAATTAAACAAATCATGGAGGATTTATGTTAACTTTTCAAAGTTTTAACCTTTCTAAGAAAACGCTTGAGGCGTTAGACATTATGGGTTATAAAGACCCTACAGACATTCAAAAAAAGGCTATACCTTTTATTTTAGCAGGAGAGGATTTAGTAGGTCAGGCTCAAACTGGTACAGGCAAAACTGCCGCTTTTGGAATTCCTATCGTAGAGAAGGTAGAGTTTAAAAAGAAGGAACTTCAAGCCTTAATCCTTGTCCCTACCAGAGAGCTTGCCATTCAGGTTAGTGAAGAAATAAGAAACATAGGAAAGAATAAGAGGATTTTTGTGCTTACCTTTTATGGAGGGAAACCTTTAAAAAAACAGATAGAACTTTTACAAAAAAGGGTAGGGAAGGTTTTAGTAGGTACTCCCGGAAGGATTAAAGACCTTATCAATAGAGGATATCTTAAGCTTGATGGTATAAAGATGTTAGTCTTAGATGAGGCAGATAGGATGCTTGACATGGGTTTTATAGACGATATCGATTACATAATTTCTCAAACCCCTAAGGAAAGACAAACCCTTCTTTTTTCTGCCACCTTACCTAAGGAAATTTTGATTTTAGCAGAAAAATACCTTAGAGATGGTTATAAAACCATAAAA
>LDZS01003183.1_pt1 | contig 43915 bp, 49 predicted proteins | sample 615471 | NCBI WGS metagenome assembly LDZS01 (sample SAMN03408295, study PRJNA278302) | terrestrial metagenome | isolation source: oil reservoir sample K3 | place: USA: Alaska, North Slope, Kuparuk formation | collected 2013
CCTATATTGACGACCTCTTTCAGCGCATCCAGCTGCAGGCTACTGAGGTGCTCCCATTCGAGCTTCATACGTCACCGCCCTCTCGGGTCTGCTGCCAAGGGAAGCCACATCTAATATCAACGCCACGTTGCCATCGCCCAATATCGTAGCACCGGCGATCCCATGGACCTTGGAAAGGAGCTTTCCGAGCGGCTTTATCACAATCTCCTGTTGTCCGATCAGTTCATCGACGATAAGTCCTCTCCTCTTCCCCTCTACCCTGACTACCACCACAGGAAACTCGTCCGCCTCCAGTCGAGAATGAGCCCTCAAGAGCCCAGCCAGACTCTGAAGCGATAAGATCTCTCCCCTCACGGTAACTACGGGTGTGCCGTGAACGCTTCTGATATCGTTTTTATTCACCAAAAGGGTCTCTTCCACATCCTCAAGCGGTATAGCGTATACCTCGTCTCCCACGCTGACGAGCAAGGCAAGCACTATGGCGAGCGTCAACGGTAGGCGGATGACGACTCGCGTGCCTCGATCCAACTTGGAGTGCACCGCGAATTGCCCGCCGAGCGATTCCACTTTGCTCTTCACGACATCCATGCCGACGCCGCGCCCGGAGAGATCGGATACCTTATCGGCGGTGCTGAAGCCGGGCAAAAAGATGAGCTTAATGGCATCCTCATCGGAAAGCGCCTGCGCTTCCTCGGCGGAGTAAAGGCCTTTTTCGACGGCCTTCCTTCTCACGAGGTCGGCGTCTATGCCACAACCGTCGTCTGCAACTTCCACTATGACGCTGTTTCCCTCCTGGTACGCAGCTATGCGGACGGTGCCTTCGCGCTTCTTGCCTTTCGCCTCTCGCTCTTCGGGCGTTTCAATTCCGTGATCTAAAGCATTGCGGATCAAATGGACCAGCGACTCCCCTATCTCGTCTACGACCGTGCGGTCCAGCTCGGTTTCCTTTCCTTCTATCACCAGGCGCGCTTCTTTGCCGAGGCTCTTGCAGAGATCCCTCACCAGGCGAGGGAAACGATCGAAGACGTACGATATGGGGACCATGCGCAGCTTGGTCACCAGCTCTTGAATCTCCCCGGATATGCGTCCCAAATGAGCCAAGGGCTCTTCAAAAGCCTTTAATCCTGCCTCTTGGGCCAGGCGCTCTATCCGTGCCCTCCCTATGACCAATTCCCCCACCAAGTTCATCAGCTTATCCAAGCGGTTGATATCGACTCTTATCGTCCCGGTCATCTTGCGCATTCCTTGGAAAGACGGTTCGGGGTGTGAAGCTTCATCCGCAACTTCCTCCACCTTTTGCGCTTCATCCGCCTTTTGTAACTTTTCAGCCGTGCGCTCGTCTTCAGATGCCAGTTCCTTTATCTCTACATTTGCGATTTCGGAGATAGACATCACCGTACGCCGCACTGTCTCCTGCCCTTCTTTTGTGGCCAAATAAACTTCAAAAGTGTAATCGAAACCTTCCTTTTCAAGCTCCTCAACGGGGGGGACAGTTTTTATGATTTCACCCATCCCCTCGAGGTGCGACATCACAAGATAGGCCCTGGCGGATTTCAAGAGGCATTGAGGATCGAGGTGAACAGCCAGATGATACACTTTCATCCCCTGGTCTTGCGCTTTCTTCACCCATTCCACTTCCTGAGAGGTAAGCCTGATGGGTGTTTGAGATTTTGTAGCTTCATGATGATTTACAACTTCTACCCTTGCCTTCAAGGCCTTCAAAAGCTCATCCGCGTTGACATCGCCGTCGCGGCCACCCTTTCGAATCTGATCGATCATGACCTGAAGCGTATCGAGGCATCGGAAGAGGAGTGATACGTCATCGCCAGTGATGGCGAGCTCGCCCTTGCGCATGAGATCGAGGAGGTCTTCCATGGCGTGGGTCAGGCTCGCCATGCCATCGAAACCCATCGCTCCCGCCATTCCCTTTAACGTATGGGCCACCCTGAAGATCTCGTTCACTACCTCAGGCTGTTCGGGATTCGACTCAAGGCTTAAAAGCAGGTCCCCGAGCAGCTCGAGCTGTTCGGAGGATTCATCGAGAAAGGCATTCAAGTATTCCTTCATGTCCAGGTCCATCGCCTCATTCTCCCTTCCGCACCCTTACCAACAATTTTACCCTCTCAGGAATCCTATAAAGCGGCAACGACTCGTTCACTGCGCCCGCCTCGACTGCAGATTTAGGCATCCCATATACGACGCACGTTTCAGGCGACTCCGCCAAGACAACCCCCCCTTTCGAGCGAATGGCCCTGGCCCCTTCTGTGCCATCCTTTCCCATGCCGGTCAATATTATCCCCACCGCTTTCGCTCCGGCGACATCTGCTACACTTAAGAATAACAGATCAGCCGCCGGTTTGACAGAGTGCAACGGGGGAGCATCGGAAAGCCTGCAGATGAATCGGCCATCTTTCTTCTCCACCAACATGTGTTTACCTCCAGGAGCGATAGCGGCGACGCCTGGCATGAGTTCGAACCCATCTTGTCCCTCCACGACGTGCAACGCAGACATCTCATCAAGACGCTTAGCTAAAGAAGCGGTGAACCCTGGAGGCATGTGCTGCGCAATGACTATGGGAACAGGAAGGTCGTGCGGCAGCCCGGTCACAAGCTCCTGGAGCGCTTTCGGCCCCCAGTGGATGCCGCAACCGCCACGATCTCCGGAGGCTCGCCACGAAGCTCAATCGGTTGCGGTGCCTCCTTCAACGAAAGGGGCGCGCGGCGGTGTGCGAGTAGCGCTATGTTTACGCCTGAAGCCATCAAAACCTTGCTCCGAAGTTCGTTCCCCACCTTGACCATGTCCAAAGAGATCGTGCCCGACGGCTTGGCCACGAAGTCCACAGCCCCTGCAGCCAAAGCCTTAATGGTGATCTCCGCGCCTTCTCTCGTAAGGCTGTTCACCATGACGACCGGCGTCGGATGAAGGGCTATTATATCCTCAAGCGTGGCAAGGCCGTCCTTTTTGGGCATCTCGACATCCAATGTAACAACATCGGGCTCGAGCTCTCTCAGCAGTTTGAGCGCTTCGATGCCGTCTCTGGCTCTGCCGACGACCTCCAGGCGAGGATCTTCTTCGAGGATATCGGAGATGAGCTTGCGCATGAACGCGGAATCGTCAACAACCAAAACGCGGATCTTTTTCATCGGGACAACTCCCGCTTTCTTATGAACCTGATCAACGCCGTTTCCGCCAAGGGAAAGAGCGATTCAAAGTCGATGGCAATCTCTTTAAGCCTATCTGGACTCTCCTGAAGCCTCACGATTTTGGCCACAAACATAAAGGAATTGCCCTCGATAGCCAAAGAGAGAAGCACTCTATCCTCCGTTCTCAACTCTCCCACGCGAGGCGATCGTAGCCTGGCCCCTCCCAAGCTGATGTCGAGGACTTCGCACTCCCGCCAATCTCCCCGCATGGGCGACCGCGCTTCGACGTCCAGGGGAAAAAATGCGCCCCTGAGGAGACATGGAACGCGAAGGAAGCGCCTCCTCTGGATGCGAATAAGCTCCCCTATAGGGCGAACCCAGAGTAGAGGGACGGTAGACGCGAGATCACTCCGCACAGCGCTCGCCCGCACCGCCACGGGCGAGCGCTCGTCCTCGAAAATCACCTCAAACTGCATGTCTTTATATATGGGTAGAAGCGCGCCGCGTAAGAAAGGGTGAGATAGCGCCAAAAGCTCGCCCTGGATATCTTCGAGTCGCGAGGGATAATGCCCCTTATAGAGCCCCGCATCGATATGGATATCGGCTCGCGCTCCCACCTTCAACTGCGATGTCGCGTCGATCGCCATTTCACCTGCTCCGGGTCAGCCGCTTGGCCAACCTGAAGAGAAAGCCCTTCACCCCGCGCCCCACGACCGCCTTGGGAGGAAGCTCGCCAGAAGGTCCAGCTTTGGCGAGCCTGGAGGCGATCCACCTTACACACTGAGACGCCGCACAACCAGGCTGATAAATTAAAAAGGGCCGACTCGTCTCGGCAGCTCGCCTCACCGCCTCGTCCCTGAGCACATAGCCCGCATACGGTACGGAGATTCCTAAAAACTGGGCGGCGGCCATTTGAACCCTGCTCGCGACGGAGGCCGCCTCTTCATCGGAAGAGGCCATGTTAACGACAAGGTTGACATCGATGCCGGTCCCGCCGGAAAAGGCTAATACTTTAAGCATTCCGTAGCAATCACGGACAGCGGCAGGCTCTGGCGTCGTGAGCAAAAGCACGGAGTCGGTAGCCAAGCAAAAGGAGACGACAGTACGATGCAAGCCGGCTCCAGTGTCAACTATCAACACATCGGCCATGGAGTCCAAGACCGATAGGCTTTCTATGAGCGCAAGTTGCCTGCGGGGATCGAGGTCGGCGATGTCCGCCATGCCGACGCCGCCCGGTACGATCAATACGCCCTCGTCGACTTCTACAAATACCTCTTCCAGCCGCCTCTCGCCTCGGATTACGTGAGCGAGGTTATACCTGGAGGTGACGCCCAACAACAGGTCCAAGTTGGCCAATCCTAAATCTGCATCGAGCAGTGCTACCCTCTTGCCCAAACGCCCCAAGGCTAAGGCTAAATTCGCGGATATGCTGCTTTTGCCGACACCGCCTTTGCCGCTCGTTACTGCAAGCGACCGCAAGCGACCGCTTTCGGCGGAGATTTGACCTGTCTCGGCTGCCACTAACTCCCTCAATTCGTATGCCTGGTCTGCGAGTTTCGCGTCAAACCGAACCAAAGCGCTCCACTCCCATGACCAATTTAGCGATGCGAGATGGTTCCGCCACCTCGATATCGCTCGGCACGTTCTGCCCTGTCGTCAAAAAAGAGATAGGCGTGCCGAACTCGAGGCAGAAGTTGAGCAACACACCGTAGGTCATAGCCTCGTCCAGCTTGGTGAAGATAGCGCAAGATATAGGTATTTTGCTCATCCTCCGCACGACATCCACAATGACAGGATAGGCTACATTGGCTTGAAGCACCAGGTGGACGGCGTCCGGCTTAAAGGCATCGTGAGCCCGTTCGTATTCTTCCAAGTGGCGATCATCCCGCTGTGATCTGCCGGCCACATCGAGGAAAACCACCTCCACATCCCCGTGACGGGCGAGCACATCGTCGTAATCTTTCGGCTCGAAAATCACTTCTATCGGAATCCCGAGGATCCTCGCATAGGTGCGCAGCTGCTCCACCGCAGCGATACGGTAGGTATCGGCCGTTAAAAGCAGCACTTTTCTTCTCTCCCATAGGGAGTGGATAGCGGCGAGCTTCGCTATCGTGGTGGTCTTTCCTACTCCAGTGGGACCAATGAACATCACCCTTCGCCCCCCCAAAGCGGATGCGAAATCGCCACCGATCACACGGATATAGCCCGAAAGCCACTGAATCGCATCTTGAGCCCCTGAGGCTTCGTAATCCTTCAACAGTTTCTGCGCCAAGTGAGATTCTACTCCGGCACTGAGAAGTTGCTGATAGAATGGAGATTTTTCCTGGGGGGGCTCGTCCGAACTCCTTTGAACCTTCTGGTTCTCTATCCTCGTCAAGATGGAACGTATCTCTTTTATCCCTTCGAGCAAGGCGGGTATTTCTCCGGATCTCGCCTTTTCCGACAGCTCAAGCTTATCGGCAGAAGACCTTTTTTGGGCCTCCAACAGCTGCTGAAAGGCGATGAGGCGCTCCTGCTTGGTTTGAACCCTTTGAGGTTCGTCTTCCTCCAAAATCCCGGCCGTCACCAAAAGGCTTCTCTTCCGGAATAGCCCAAGGAAGCCGCCCTTTTTGACGACTTGGGATGACAGGATAACGGCATCTCGCCCAAGCTTTTGACGAGCGATCTCAAGGGCTTCCGCATCGCTCTGCGCTTCAAACATTATTTGCTTCGTAAGCCGCATGAGCTATTCCACCATCCCCAAGGAGCGCAATTCGGTGCCCGGTGTAATTTCATTATAGGAGATAACAGGAATTTGAGGCAAACTTCCCTCCAACAGGCGGCGCACCACAAGTCTCACATCAGGATGGACCAGTAGGGCCGGCGCATGACCGGCGGCAGCTGCCTTTTCCATCTTGTCGCCCACGGCCTTGATGAGCTTTTGAATTTCGTCGACGGACATGTTCAACCTCCATCCCGATGCGAGGTCACCCTGCATCGACTCTTTTACGCGCTGCTCCCACCTCGGAGAAAGGGTGAGGACGGTGACGGTGCCTTGAGGATCCTGAAGGGAGATCGTAATGTGCCTGAATAAGGCCTCCCTGACGCGCTCGGTCAGGAAGTCAGGATTCCGAGAGATACGCCCTACGTCTGCGAGCGTCTCGAATATCGTCACCAGATCCCTGATCGGCACCGATTCTCTCAGGAGGTTCTGTAGCACCTTCTGCACGTCTCCGAGAGATAGCGCATTCATGAGCTCCTCCGTAACGGCGGGATTGCTCTCTTTGACGAGGTCTACGAGCTTCTGGGTTTCTTGGCGAGTCAACAGCTCGGCACCGTATTTCTTGACGATCTCAGAGATGTGCGTCGCGAGCACGGAAGGGGCATCTACGACGGTGTAACCCAGCGATTCGGCCTGCTCGCGCAGTTCGGGGGCGATCCAGTAACCTTCCAGGCCGAAGGCGGGCTCTTTGGTGGGAATGCCCACCAGCGGCTCCTCCGTCCCGCTCGTGTTCATTGCCAAATAATGATCGGGCATGATTTCCGCGCGAGCCACCTGCGCCCCCTTGATGCGGATCAGGTATTCGGTAGGCTTGAGCTGTATATTGTCCCTAATGCGTATCGGAGGCACGACCAGCCCCCTCTCCATAGCCATTTGGCGCCTAATCGTGGCTATACGATCGAGCATGTCCCCTCCCTGAGAGGGGTCGACGAGCGGGATCAGGGCGTAGCCTATTTCCACCTCCATCGGATCTACGGCAACAAGGGGCAGCACGCTTTCGGGAGCACCGGCAGGCGCCTTGGCGGCTGGCGGAGGCACCTCGCTGGCGGGTTCGCCCTGCGGCGCTTTGCCCTCCCTGTAGACCACGAAACCTGCGAGCGCCAGTATCGTGCCGAGGAGGAGGAAGGGCACTGTGGGGAGGCCGGGGACGACGGCCAAGGCGAAGAGCAGCCCGGCGCCTATAAAAAGAGGGCGACAGTTCGAGGAAAGCGACGTTACGATATCGCGTCCTAAGTTCGATTCCCCCGCAGCTCTGGTGACTATGATGCCAGTCGCGGTAGATAGTAACAACGCCGGAATCTGGGCGACGAGGCCGTCACCCACCGTCAACAAGCTGTAAGTCTGGAGTGCTTCCTGGAAGGTGAACCCCCGCTGAAAGACACCTATGGTCAAACCTCCTAAGAGGTTAACTACGGTGATGATGAGGCCGGCTATAGCATCTCCCCTCACGAATTTGGAGGCTCCATCCATAGATCCGTAGAAATCGGCCTCCCTCTGTATCTCGCTTCTTCGCTTCCTGGCCTCCTTTTCGTCTATCAGCCCGGCGTTCAAATCGGCGTCTATGGCCATCTGCTTGCCCGGCATCGCATCCAGCGTAAAGCGCGCTGCCACTTCGGCCACCCTCTCCGCGCCGCGCGTAATGACGACGAATTGGATGATGACGAGGATCAAGAAGACTACGCCTCCGACGACGTAGTTGCCTCCTACCACAAAGTCGCCGAAGGCGGCTATGACCTCACCGGCATAAGCCTGAAGCAATATCAGGCGCGTCGTCGAAACGTTCAAGGCGAGGCGATAAAGGGTGGCTATCAGCAATATGGTCGGAAAGGCGGGTATCTCGAGGGGCTTAAGGACATAAAATGTCGCGAGGAGCACGACGACTCCGAAGGTTATGTTCATGGCGAGCAGTATGTCGAGCAAAAACGTCGGCATGGGGATGATCATCATCCCCACTATCAGGATGATCAAAAAAGCCATCCCAACGTCGGCGAAGCGCGTCGCTTTTCTCATCAGAGAACTTTCGCGGATATCAGCCATTACGTTCGGCCTCCAACATTGACGAATGGACCTCTCCTCTTATTAGTGCGATATACGAATGCCAAAACTTCGGCCACAGCTTTATACAATTTCTCAGGGATCTCCGAACCTAACTCCACCTCGTAAAGAGCCCTGGCGAGCATGCGATTTTCCACGATAGGCACATCGTGGCTTTGGGCCACTTCCCTGATCCGCTGTGCCAAGATCCCCTTCCCTTTTGCGACGAGCACGGGAGCCTCCATAATGCTTCTATCATAGCGCAAAGCAACGGCCAATGTGGTAGGGTTGGTTATGACCACGTCGGCCTTAGGCACCTCGGCCATCATCCTGCGCCTGGCGAGCTCCCTCTGCCTCTGGCGAATCCTGCGGCGCACCAACGGATCTCCCTCGATATCTTTAAACTCCTCCTTGAGCTCCTGCCTGCTCATCCTGATAGAGCGCTCGAACTCCCATCTCTGATAGGCGTAGTCAAATACCGACAAGGCCAAAAGGAGGAGCGCCATCTTGAGGCTCGCGCTCCACAGAGTGCGCAGTAAAAGGCTTACTCCTGCGAGATGCGGAAAACGCACCATGGACAAGAAAAGCTCCAGTTCTCCCTTTATGGTCCAAAAGAGCACGAACGCCAACAGCGACGCCTTGAGGATACCTTTTAAAAGCTCCACCAAGGAACGCAGGGAAAAGACGCGTTTGAAGCCCTGAACGGGATTGAGGCGGTCGAGTTTGGGGATCAGCGGCTTAACCGTAACGACAAACTTCACCTGAAAGAGCGTCACTGCAAGGGCGAAAACGGCGCAAAGCAACCCCAAAGGCAACCATAAAAGGAGGTATCTCTTTGCCGCTACCAGGACCAGTTCTTTTATCCAGAGTTCACCAGCGAGATCTCGCTCGATGTAAGAGATATCCCAGCTCAGATATTCCCTCAGTCCATTAAATAGGTAGGAGGAGATAAAATAAATGGCCACCAATCCGGCCATGATGGATACTGCAGCGGATAAGTCCTGACTTCGCGCGACGCGCCCCTCTTCGCGCTCTCTGCGGCGCTTGCGAGGTGTGGCGGGTTCTGTGCGCTCTTGGGCAAAAAGCTGCAGGTCGAAGGATCTTGTCAACGCCACAGCGCAGCCCCCTTCATGGCCAGTTCCAAAGCATCCTCTATTTTCCCATGGATCAGATCCACTGCGACGGGCAAAACCATCATAAGCATCAAAAAACCCAACAGCACCTTCAGGGGCAATCCCAATATGAACACGTTCAGCTGAGGGACAGTCCTGGCTATGAAGCCAAGGCCTATATCGGCCAAGAGGAGAGCTCCATAGAACGGGAGGGTGATCTTCACGGCCAGGTAAAATGCCTCTCTTAGCCAGATGGCGACCTGCGGGTCTTCCGCGAAGCTCCACTCAACCTGGGCCAAAGGAAATAGACGGAAGCTTTCCATCAACCCCTGAAAGAGGAGTATGTGGCCGTTCCAGTGCAGGAAAAACCAAAGCCCGAGGAGGAACTTGAGCTGCCCTATCACCGATGTCTGCACCTGGGACAGCGGATCTAAGACGTTGACCATGCCAAAACCCATAGAGACGCCGATCAGCCAACCCGCCATCTCCATCGCGTACAAAGGCAAGGCCGACAAAAATCCCAAGGTCGCCCCTATGAAGAACTCCCGCGTGCACGCCAGGATCAAGGCCAACGGCGCGGTCAAATTGGGCGGAAAGGCTTGGCTTAAAACCATGGGCAAAGCAGCAAGGGCCAGCAGGAGCGCCAGCCAAAAGCGCGCAGCTATGGGCATCGATGGCACTGTCAGCGCAGGAGAAACCATGAGAAGCCCGAGAAAGCGAAGCCCCAGCATGAAGATCAACGTCAGCGGGAAAAGCCAGTCTCCGCTCATGGTACGAAACTATCGAGATGTCCCAATATGTCCCGCGCCATCTGACCGATATGGCCAAACATCCATGGCCCGAAGAATAAGAGAGCCAAAAAGACCGCCAAGATCTTGGGGATAAAGATAAGGGTTTGCTCCTGGATCGAAGTGGCCGTCTGCAGTATGCCTATTATCAAGCCCACAGCCATGGCCGTCAGGAGGACGGGCGCAGAGGTCAACAGAGTAATCCAAACGGCATGTCGAAATGCGTCCATCGTGGTCATGGACAAGTCACCCCCTTATCTAAAACTGCTCACCAGGCTCGAGACTACCAGGTCCCAGCCATCTGCCATCACAAATAGAAGCACTTTAAACGGCAATGATACGAGCATGGGAGGGAGCATTATCATGCCCATGCTCATCAAAACGCTCGCCACTATCATGTCCACTACGATGAAGGGAATAAATATTACCACACCCATCTGAAAGGCTATCTTGAGCTCGCTCAACATGAAGGCCGGGATCAATACGCGCGTCGGGAGATCGTCCGGCGTTTGGGGCCTGGGGAGATCGGCAAGGGACACCATCAGCGACAATTCTCCTTCCCTCGTCTCTTTGAGCATGAAAGCGCGCACGGGTTTGATCGCACCGTTCAGCGCCTCGGGAGCCGAAATCTCGCCGCGCAGATATGGATCGAGCGCCTCATCGTAAACCTCCTGCCATACGGGAGCCATGGTGAAGAAGGTCAAAAAGAGCGCCAGCGTGACCAGAATCTGGTTCGACGGCATCTGTTGGACGCCTATGGCGCTTCGCACAAAGCTCAAGACCACCAATATGCGGGTGAAACTCGTGAGCATCAATACAATGGCAGGTGCGAGGCTCAAAACAGTGAGGAGCGCCAGGATCTGTAGGGTTAGCGCCACATCCTGGGGCGATTGGGCAGCCTTTATGCCGAATTCCAAGCTCGGAACAGGAATGGCAGGGGGCTCGGGTTGAGCATAGGCAGCTCCAACCAGGATCACCATAAAGGAAAGGGCTATAGCGCTTCTAACCGCATGATTGAGCCACTTTGTGAATTCAGGAGACATCGCCGCTCTTATCCTCCCAATCCCTGAGGCTCCACCTCCCGAGGAAGAGAGTGCCGTTTTTGCCGGAGGCGAAGGCTACAACATCGGGGCCGCAGCGAATCAGATACACGACCTCGTGTCCCAGCGGCAACGTGGCCAAAAGGCACAAATCTTCTCTTTTAGGTCGAGAGAGTCCTCTCTTCTGAGCGAAGCGCAGAGCCAACCACGCACATGCGCCGATGCCGATCAAGGCGAGGAACATCCGAAAAAGGTAACCCTCAATGGTAGTAGGCGCCTCGGAGGCCGCCCAAGCCGGAAAAGGGCAAAAGAACGAGGCCGCAACCGAAGGTAATAGGCGTCTCCTGAGCGACCTCGCCGAATACATCAAAGCGCACATCCGTTAGCAGCTCAAGCTAAGACAAGGTCTTTTTCAAGGCCTCCAAGACGCGATCGGGCTGAAAGGGTTTTACTATGAAGTCGGAAGCCCCGGCTTGGATGGCTTCGATGACCATCGCCTGTTGCCCCATAGCGCTGACCATGACAACCTTGGCGTTCGGGTCAATCTTTTTGATCTCCTTCACCGCAGCTATGCCATCGACCTCGGGCATGGTAATATCCATGGTCACTAAGTCCGGCTTGAGCTCTTGATAAAGCCTTACAGCCTCCGCACCATTCGTCGCCTCGCCAGCTATCTCAAAACCTCCCTTTAAGAGTATGTCCTTCAACATCATGCGCATAAAAGCAGCATCATCCACCACCAGGACCTTTGTCACTCAATTCAGCCCCTTCCCCAAATATATCTTCAGCCGCTGATAGAACGAATGCGATCGGCCTTGTTCGCGATCTCAGTTACCCTGACAGCGAAGCTCTCATCGATGATGACGACTTCGCCACGCGCGATGAGTTTGCCGTTGGCCAAGATATCGACCGGCTCGCCTGCCATCTTCTCTAATTCTATCACGGAGCCGGGCCCCATGTTCAGAATCTCGCCTATCGTCTTCCTGGTGCGTCCGAGTTCCACGGTTATGCGAAGCGGGACATCCACTATCAGATCAAGATTGCCAATGCCCCTCAGTTCTGGCTCTTCCTCTGGTCTTAAAGGTAGAAATGCGGCCGGTCGCGCTTCTACCGGCGCTGGAGCAGCACCGGCCCCCACGACCGCACTTCCTCTCGCACGAGGGGGAGGGGCAGGTTCGGTTTGAGCCTCGCTCGGTCGCAGCTCATGGGGTTCGGGTTTAGAGACCTCCTCTTGGGCAACGCTCTGAACTGCCTTATTTAACTCTTCAACCAACTTGTTAGAGGCATCGAGGGGGATGAGGAACCAGATGTCAAAAGCGCCGACATCATTGATTTCTATGCCGTACTGTACTGCCCAGATTTTTTCCTCCCGATCCATCTCTCCAAATGGGCGCCATTCTTCGCGCGGTAGCGTCGCGGAGACACCGCGGGGCACCACTTTTTTGCCCGATAGAAGTCTGCTCAAATCGGCAAGGGCAGTCCCCACAAATTGACTCAACCCTTCTTGAGCAGCGCTCAGGTAGAGATCGTTCATCTCGGGCGGAAGGTTCTTGCCGTCCCCTCCCATCATGAGATCGGCGAGCACGAGCGCTCCGCGCCCGTTCAAGACCAATGCAGCGGGGACTTCCAATCCTTCCCACATCATGGAATAGAGAAGGGGAGCCGGATCGCCTAATCGGCTCAAGAAATCATCTTGAGACAAAACGGCCTCTTCCGTTAGCTTCACTGCAACCGTTTTGCCGGAAAGCATACCTATAACCCTCTCGCCGGCCGCAGAAAAGATTGAGGCGACCTCAGAGAGGAGGCCCGCATCCTGCCCCGCAGAATCCGTCTTCTTCTCGCCGGATGACCCTTTTAGCAGGGCGTCTATCTCCTCCTGGCTCAAGAGGTCATTAACCATACCATATCCTCCTCCTCTGCGCCCAGCTTTTGAACGACGTCAGTTATCCGTACGGCATACCGCCCTTTCGATGTGCCAGGTGCGGCATAAAACTTCACGTTGCTGCCGATGCGTATGGCCACGGGATCGGTGTAGGACTCCTCCAAACGGATGACATCGCCAGGACGAAGGCCGAGCAGCTCTTTCAGCTCGATCTCGGCATGCCCGAGCTCGACGACGACCGGCACTTTGATATCCTTGAGCCTTTCGGCCAGTTTTGCCTTGGCGTTCTCGGTCCCTTTCCGTCCAGTCGAAGCGAACCATCGCTGAGAGCTTAAGCGATCCACGACCGGCTCCATCACAAAATAGGGAACGCAGAAGTTCATAAGCCCCTCGATGTTTCCGAGCTGGACCTTGAGCGTAACCACCAGTACCATATCGGAACCCGGACAAATCTGTACGAAAAAGGGATTGCTCTCGAGGTTCACGAAGCGAAACTTCAGATCTACTACAGTGCTCCAGCTCTCCTCCAAGAGCTCGAGGATACGCATGAATACCCTCTCGGCCACCATGCGCTCTATGTCGGTGAGACTCCTCGGCTTAGAGAGCGACTCCCCTTTGCCGCCAAGACTGCGGTCGATGATAGCGAATATCAAACTCGGGGCGATCTCCAGCATGGCACTGCCGCTCAAGGGATACATATCGAGCACCGCTATCACAGTCGGTTGGACGAGCGAGCGCACAAATTCGTCGTAGGATATCTGATCCACCGAAGCCACCTCGGCTGAGACCAAAGAGCGCGCCATCGTGGAAATGGCCGTGGTGACCTGGCGGGCGAAGGACTCGTGGACCATTTGGATCGCCCGGAGCTGATCTTTGCTGAATTTGTCCGGCCGTCGAAAATCGTAGACCTTAAACTTCTTCTCTTCTTCGCTCTTTTTAATGGCCTCGATATCGACATGACCGCTGGAGAGAGCTTGTAAAAGGGCATCTATTTCAGCCTGAGAGAGGACTTCGGGCACCATAAGCTCCCACTCCTTTATTGAAGCATAAATTCCTCAAACAAGACGCGCTTTACTGGGGCACGTCCGTCCACCAGCGGCATCATCGCATTGATTCTCCTCGTAAGGTCCTGGCTCGCTTCCAATATCCCCTCGGCCGTTCTAAGATCATCGTAAAAGCGATCTTTCATAGCTAATATTACCTCGTTTTTGACTCTACTCTGCCAACCGCTCTCGGAAAAGAGATTTAGCGCTTTGGGCGAGTTCAATTCGAGGACGAGTTTGAAGCGCACGATCTTCGGCTCTCTATCGGCGAGATTCACGGTGAAGTCTCCCATATTGACCATGGGCCCGGGCATCTCCACCTGTCTTTCTGGCGACGTCACATATTTAGGCTGTTTAAGAATTTTTCCTCCTAAAAATATCCCTGCGCCTGCTCCTACGAGCAGAATCACGATGCCAACGAGGGCGAACAGGATAATCTTCTTCAACATATATCTACCCCCATGATTATATCAATCTTTAGAATAGCGGGAAAGTACAACCACGTCCACCCTGCGATTGAGTCGCCTATGGTCATCGGTGTCGTTGGGCACGAGAGGCCTAAAGGAACCGTATCCGACAGCCTGCAGCCTGCGCGGGTCGATGCCCACGACCTCGCTGAAGAAAGAGGCGACAACGGCCGCTCGCACCGAGGAAAGTCCCCAGTTGTCTTTATAAGGCCCGCCTCTCAAGGGCACGTTATCCGTATGCCCCTCCACAGAGAGCTGGTTGGGCAATTCTTTCAATACCTCTCCCACTTTGGACAGGAGCCTTTTGGCTCCGGGCTGCAGCTCTGCGCTTCCCGGTTCGAAGAGGAGTTGTTCCGTAAAAGAGATAACCACGCCCCTCTCGTCGACTCGCGCAGATACATCCTGCCTTAAACCTTCCTCGCGAAGGAATATGTCGAGCTTTTGCAAGGTGGCCAGGATATCGTGCGTCTCTTGGGCACTCTGTCCGGCGCTGAGTCCTCGAAAGCCGGCGAATACGTTCTCCGCCTCCTGCATGCTCTTTCCGCCCGGCAAGACTCCAATAGCCCCCTGAAAAGAGTAAATCATTTTCTGAAACTTCTGTACATCAATAGAAGAAAATGAAAAGAGAAAGACGAAGAAAGTGAGGAGCAATGTGACCATGTCTCCATAAGTGGTAAGCCAGTTACCTTTAACTTCCTCATCGATTTTCCTCCGCTTTCTCGCCATCGCTATCCTGCCTTTCCTTTAGATTCTTGCCTTTCAACCTCCAGCTCATTTCTTAACTTAGGCGGCAGGAATATTTTGAGCTTCTCTTCGACGATGCGCGGGTTCTCTCCAGCCTGGATGGCTAAGACTCCTTCTACCATCAGCTCCCTGGAGAGCACCTCTTGAGAGGTGCGAACGGAGAGCTTCCTGGAGATGGGGATGCCGAATACATTCGCCAAAAAAGAACCATAAAATGTCGTGATGAGCGCCACTGCCATACCTGGACCTAAGGCATCAGGGTCATTCAGGTTTTTCAGCATCTGAATAAGGCCTATAAGCGTGCCCAACATGCCAAAGGCAGGAGCGAGCTCCGCCATCGTGTCGAACATCTGTTTGTTCCCCACATGGCGCTCCTCCAAAATCCCTATTTCCGCATCGAGGATGGCCTTGACGAGCTCGGGGTCGGTGCCGTCCACCACAAGTTGGATAGACTTGCGCAAAAAACCGTCTTCGAGTTGCATGGCATCTTCCTCAAGGGCCAACAACCCCTCCCTCCGCGCCTTCTCGGCGAAGCTCACCAACGTCTGCACCAACCCCACCAAGTCCGGACTTTCCGCGAAGAAGGCCTTGTGAAGGATCTTTCCGAGATCGCGGATGCGTTCCATGGGGTTCGACATAATCACGGCACCTAAAGTGCCGCCCACGGTAATGAGCAAGGATGGTATATTGACAAACGCTCCAGGCTCTCCGCCCGTTAATATGCCGCCCACGACCAAAACGATTGCGAGGATCAGCCCCAAGACTGTGGCCAGGTCCAAGCGCGCATCACCACCTTAAAATAGACCGAGTTAGATTCGATCCGACTAAAAGGCCTTCGTCCTTCTCTTATACTGTATGACCTTTTCCGTCACGGCATCGACGGACTCTTTCACCACATAACGATGGCCGTTGACGAGCGTGACCACCGTGTCGGGACTCGCCGCTATCGTTTCTATGAGTTCGGCATTCAGGACGAACACCTCGCCGTTAAGGCGGGTCAACTCGATCATTTACTCCCCTTCTTACCGCTTTATGTTCATCAGTTCCTCCAACACCTGGTCGCTCGTCGTGATCACGCGGGCGTTCGCCTGGAAGCCGCGTTGTGCCATGATCAAATTCACGAACTCTTCGGTGAGGTCGACATTCGCCATTTCGAGCGTGCCGCCGAGGATGCTGCCTGCACCGCCCTCCTGAGGGGTTACGATCTCCGGAAGGCCCGAGTTGGGGCTCACCGAAAACAACGTCTCTCCCTCCTTGACAAGCCCTTGAGGGTTGGCAAAGAGTGCCACAGGAAGGCTATAAAGCGTTTTATTTCTACCGTTGCTATATGAGCCGACGATCGTACCGTCTTGCCCGACGGAAAAATCCTGAAGCACACCCATGGGATAGCCGTCTTGGTAGTATGCCTTGGTGGTAAATCCGGAACCATACTGGGTCACGCCGTCAACGAGATCTTTCCCTAATGACTCGCCGGAAAAGTCCAATGTAATGGTGGACACATCGGCGCCATAGGCGCCGAAATCCACATCCATAGAAACCGTCCCACCGCCTGAAACCTTGCCATCGGGACCGAAGCCGATCACGCCGGAAGAACCGCTCAAACTCGGTTCATCGGGGAAATAAGCCATCCACGACCACTGATTCGGCCCTATCTTGCTCCACTTGACCTCGAGGGTGTGCGGATTGCCGAGAGAGTCGTATATATCGAGCTTGGCGGAATGAGTGCTGTCGAGCTGCTGCGAAAGGGTCAGAAGGACTTGCTTGCCCGCGGGCTGAGAGGAGTCTTCAAAGGTAATGGCGTAACCGCCGCTTGAAACTACAGGAGAAAAAGTGAAGCCGTCGGTCCTTGGATCAGGGCTTGGGTCGGTGGTGTTAGCATCCAGAACTATGCTTTTGAACCTACCTTCTTCATCCATCGTGACATCATAATAATAGTGCACTAAAGTAGTCCCATCATAACCCCACAAGTGAAGTTCCTCGCCCGGAGGGTCGAATTCCGCGACGAAATTGAAGGAATTCCCACCAGAATCTTCAGCTGCAAAGGTCGCGAAGTTGAAGTAATTGCTCAAGTCGGCCTGCCACACCACGTTTCCGCCATCGGTTATCGTCAAGAGGTTGTCAGATCCCGTGAAGGTAACGGTATAACTATCTCCACCGATGGCAATGGTACCTGAGGCATCGGCAAACACGGGCCCGTCGCTATCGACTCCGATTAAATCTATCGAAAGGAGGGGCGAGCCCTCAAACGTGACGTTTATAAAACCAGTAGCGTCGTCCCCTTCGGAAAACCCTATCTGCACCTCTTGGCCGTTTATGACGGGATTGAAAGTGATGTTTTCCCCCTCAAAGCCGAAGGGTAGATAGGAACCCACACGGCTGTCGAGGTTGCAGCGAAATCCCACCAGCGTGGTGGCCATGGCTTCGAGCTTCTGCCCCACGGGTATGTTTATGCCCTGAAGGTCTGTCCCCACTATATACCGCGTCGGGTCGTTGGGGTCCACTTCCACCTTATACCCCATGAGCCGAAGCCCGGTGCCGGACTGAACCATATTGCCATTGCCGTCCAGGACGAAGTTGCCCGCCCTCGTATAAAACGCCCCCTCGCCGCTTCCCACGATGAAATAGCCGTCGCCTTGGATCGCGAGGTCTGTGCGATTTCCCGTATATTGAGGTGGACCTTGGGTTTGAATCGTCTCAATGGCGGCGACATTTACGCCGAGCCCTATCTGCATGGGGTTGGTACCACCCATGTTGTCCACGGGAGCCGTAGCTCCGCGCATATTTTGATAGAGCAGATCCTGAAACGTGACGCGCGACTTTTTAAAGCCGACGGAGTTCACGTTGCTGATATTATTTCCCACGACGTCGAGCATCGTCTGGTGACCCTTAACGCCGCTTACGCCCGACTGAAGCGAACGCAGCATAATAACCCCTCCCTCGTTTCAATAATATTTCTCGACTTGTACGCCCTTTAAGAGATCGAAAGGATGGCTCCGAGCGGAATCCCTTTCCCCGAAGCGAGCTCTAACGTCACGTCGCCGTCGCCGAAGCGCACGGATAGCACGCGGCTCGATACTTCCTCTCCGGCCTCGTCGAAAAAACTCACCGTTCGGCCCACCAACCCGCCGGAGGAAAGGAGAGAGAGCATCGTAAGGTTATCCAATTGTTTTGAGATGTTCATCATCTGCTCGAGCTCGCTGAACTGCGCCATTTGAGCGATAAACTCCGTATCCTTCAGAGGTTCCAGAGGGTCCTGGTTCGTCAACTGGACCACCAGGATGCGCAAGAAGGAGTCTTTGTCGAGCTCGGTCTTGATCTCTCTCGTCTGCGCAGTGCTATACGTCTCGGTAGTCGTGCCAACCCCGGTTACAGTCATAAGCCTTCACCTCCACTCTTCAAGCGATCCAGCACAACAATCCTCTATCTAAGTCCAGCTGAAATACGGCACCTTCTACGCCTTCTTCTCCGATATGCGGATCCGATGCCTTCTTCCGGCGCCTCTCTTCCGGCTGATCGCCGGATCCTCTGCCCATATCTCCCCCTTTAGCTTCGACCGCAACGTGGGCGAGGTTTATACCGCTGGACTCGAGCGCGGTCTTCAGGCCTTCTATCTGCCCCCGAAGCGATGCGGCGAGTTCCTCGTTTTCGACCCTGATAAACGCCTCGATACCGTCTTTAGACAGTCCAAGATCTATCTGAACCCTCCCCCACTCCGGAGGCTCTACCACCACATAGGCCCTATCGATGTTGCCTTGATGTATGAAACGAATCGCGTGACCCAACCCGTCTCCCGCCGCTTCGATTCCCTCTCCCTCCAGATCCACTGAAAACGGCAAAAGGGGCCCGCTCCGACCCAAATCGGTCGTTTCGCCGAGAGGCAAATGGCTACGGCCTGCGAGATGAGGGAACGTTTCGGTAAAGCTCCTATTTGCGTTCGTAAGATCGGGGTGGTTGTTGTTTGTCCTCCCTCCAGATCCTTCGGCAGGCGCGTTTTTGTGAGCCTTGAAGGTCTCTTGAAAGGCCTTCAAGGGAAAGTCTGCCTTCGTCTCGCTGAACTTCTTTTCGAAGGGCTCGTGACGAATGGTCGATTCGGCCGATTCTTCGTCTGATGCAAAACTTTCGCCCCTTTGAGGAGAGCCCCCCTGAGCCAATTCCTCTTTTTCAAGAGCAGCCTCTGCCGCAGATGCAATTTCAATGCGCGTTGCCACACGGCCATCTGTAGAATCGTCGGAAGGGCCGGCTTTGTCTTTTGGCTCTTCATCGCCGGGGACAATCATGCCCTTATCGTTTTTATCAGTTTCAACTTCATCAGTCTCGGCAAATCCGTTCTTTTCCAAGCCCTTAGAGAATTCGCCCGCAAGGGGGATGCCTTCTGTATCGTCGAAATTTGCCGCTGCATCTTCAAAAAGGAGCGGGGAAGGTTTTTGAGCTTTCTCAACCAGTGCGCCATCGCAACGCTTTTCTGAAATGACCGCGCCGTCATCGGCAAGAGGACGCGGGGCAAGGAAAGACGCCGCCTCCTCGACCTGAAGAGATAACAGAGGATTTATACCAGTTTCTGCAATGCCTTCCTCGAGCAACGTTTCAGGAGAGGGCGCTTCGCTGGTCCCTTCTGTCGATTCGGTATCGTCTACCTTCGCTTCCACTCCGTGTGAGGAAAAAACTGGGGGCAAATTTGCGCTTGGGGCTGCAAAGGATTGTGCTTGGAACGTGCTTGTCTCATCAAGGCCCAACGCGCACTGAAGGAAAGCTAAGAAAGAGGCCCCATCCTGACCCTCTCCGCCGAGTTGTCTTTTCGCTCCGCCATTGAAAGATATCCCGTCGGGCAAACTGAGCAAACCGATAAAGTTTAACATCTTTACCTCCCCATCGTCTCATGGGCCTTCCTTCACCAGCTGCTCCGTCAGCTCGGCCGCCTTGGTAGCATCCATGCGCCCAAGGAGTGACGCCGCTTGATCCTGCGGCAATGCTTTGAGAATTCTTACCGCCAGCTCTTTAGGAAGCTGCGTCAAGATCTCGGAGCCCCTTCGCGGGTTGATCTCCTGAAATATCTGAACGAGCTCGTCGAAAGAGCCGTCATAATTTAAGGCTGCGCTTTCTTGAGGTCCAGAGGCACGCCGTGCCGCTTCTTGAAGCGCCAGTTCTCTCTCTTTCAACCTCGCTTCTCTAACCGCGAGATCTTGAGAGGCGGCCTCGATGGCAGCTTTTTGGGCTTCGAGCTCTCTGAGCTTATTCATCACGCTCTTTTCGTACTCTTCGAGCTCGAGCCTGCGCCGCTCGGCAGCGGTCAGTGCGTAGCGCTCCGGCACCGACAACAGCTCTCCAAGGCGTTCTCCTAAAACAGGAATGCGCGGCACCGTCGTATAGATTATCGGCCTCAGGTCCACCACACCTGAAACGTGAAGGCCGAAAAGCGCGCCCAAAATCAAAAGGAAAAGCAATAAGAACTTTAGCCAACGACTCTTCCCCTTTTTCTTCTTCGGAGGTCGCGGTGGAGCCTCTCGGGGTTCTTGTTCCACTTGCCCTTCGACTTCGGCCAACGCCTAATCTACCTCCGACTTGGCACAGAGGGAAAGCACCTTTTTTACATAGGCTTGCGTTTCACGAAACGGAGGGATCCCGCCATGCCTATCCACGGCGCCGGGTCCGGCGTTGTAGGCAGCCAGTGCTTTTTCTACATCTCCCTCGTATCTGTCGATCAATTGGGCGAGGTACTTGATGCCCCCCTCCAAGTTTTGCATGGGGTCAAAGGGATCGTCCACGCCCAAATGGCTCGCCGTAGCCGGCATGAGCTGCATCAATCCCAAAGCACCTTTCGGAGATACGGCGTTAGGGTCGCCGCCGGATTCAGCCACTATGACGCTGCGCACAAGGTTAGGATCTACGGCATATCGCTTTGCAAGCCCGTCGAGCGTCTGGCTGAAACCTTCTTGATGGTCGCGGCGGGCAGCTTTCTTGGGAGGGGCAATGTCCTCCTCGGATTTCCTCAAAGCTTCGGAAAATGTGCGATCACGCTGTTTACTTTGGGGCCGTTTACTTTGAGGCGCAAACCGCGCTTCTATCTCTTGTATCCTCGACACAACCCTGCAGAGATTCGACAGATCCGGCTTCATGGCCTTCCCTCCATCGCCTTTTTGCTCTGCAAGAAGCGCGAAAGGGCGACTTCGTCGAGACTTTTCTGCTCCTGCGAGAGCTCTTCCCTGACCTGATCCTCTTCCATGCGAGATACGAGTTTATCCCACAGGCGAGCCTCCTTGTGCCGCTCGATCAAGCGCTCCTCCAACGCAGCTATCAGCTTTTGAAGCGCGGAGAGGTTCTTTTTCATATCGGCCAATCGCCCCTGGGCTTCCTCTATCGCCCGCCTTCGAAGCCAAACCTCCTCCAGCGAAGACGACGCAGCACAAAGCTCGGCAAACGCAACAACTGCCTTTTCCTTTTCGGCCTCGATATCAGATATAGCATGGGCGAGCTCCTGCAGTTGACGGCGACGTCTTGCGAGCTCTTCCTCGGCGAGGGCCTTTTCCTTCTCGCGCACATCTCGCACTCGCCGAAAGCGATGGATCCTCGTTTCCAATCGGGTATCATCTCCAGGGTGAAGTCATTCATTCATATGATCGGAATCTTTGCTACGGAGCGTTAGCTTCGAAGGGCCAGTTTGAGGAGAAGTTTTTCTGCCTCTTCGAAAGAGTAGCTCCCCTCCACGGGCTGTCTTAAAAAATTATTGATCTCGTCGATGCAGGAAATAGCCCAGTCCACTCTCGGGTTGCTCCCAGATTTATAAGCCCCTATCGTTATAAGGTCTTCGGCCTCTTCGTAGATCGCCAAAGCCTCGCGCACGCGGTTTGCAGCCTCGAGGTGTTCTTCTGAGACGATGTTGGGCATGACGCGGCTCACGCTGCGCAATATATCGACGGCTGGATAGTGATTCTTCGCCGCTATGCTCCTGGAAAGCACTATATGCCCGTCCAATATGCTCCTTACGGTATCGGCCACCGGCTCGTTCATATCGTCACCTTCGACAAGGACGGTGTATATGCCGGTTATGCTCCCTCTCTCGCCGGCTCCAGCCCTCTCGAGCAGCTTGGGGAGAAAGGCGAAGACAGAAGGGGTGTATCCCCTGGTAGCTGGCGGCTCCCCGATGGCCAAACCCACATCGCGCTGAGCCAAGGCGACGCGCGTGACTGAGTCCATCAAAAGCAAGACATGGGCACCCATATCTCTGAAATATTCCGCAATGGCAGTAGCCGTAAGCGCCCCCTTGAGGCGCAATAAAGGCGGCTGGTCCGACGTGGATACCACCACCACGGAGCGCTTCAATCCCTCTACGCCCAAATCTCTCTCTAAGAATTCGCGAACCTCTCTGCCGCGCTCCCCCACGAGGGCGATAACGTTGACGTCGACGGCGGCGTTACGGGCCATCATGCCCAATAGCGTGCTCTTCCCCACGCCCGAGCCGGAGAATATCCCTATTCGCTGCCCCTTGCCTATGCTCAAGAGACCATCTATAGATTTAACGCCGACGGGGAGCGGTTCCAAAACAGGTTGCCTTCGCAGCGGGTGAGGGGGGTGATTGTAAAGGGGGCAATAATTCGCCGCCACCACGGGGCCCTTATCGTCTATAGGATGCCCTAAGCCATCGAGCACTCTGCCCAACAAATGCGGCCCCACGCGGACCCCTAACGGTTTGCCCATGGCCACGACATCGCAACCAGGCCCGACATTTTCGATCTCCCCCAGTGGCATGAGCAACACGCGCTCATCGCGGAAACCCACGACCTCGGCTTGAAGGGGGGTAGAGCGACGATCGCGGAAGCGCACTTCACAGAGGTCACCGATCTGCACATCGGGGCCACGCGATTCCATCACAAGTCCCACCACTTTGGCGACCTTGCCATTGACATTGATCAAGTCGACCGCATCGAGGCGAGATTCTATCGCCTCCCACAAAGCCTCAGGACCCATTGAAGGCTCGACCCTCCAGCAACACCTTGTCCAGCTCTTGGCTTATCTGCTCGAGCTGGGTTCTCCACCTGGCATCGTAAACGCCCAAGTTGGTCTCGACCACACAACTGCCCTTATCCACGTTGTCGTCGGGTATAAATTCGAGGTGTTTGACGCCCCTCAAAAGCTCGGCAAGTTCATCGCTGTGAGACTCCGCGTAAGTCAGATCCGACGGGTTAAGATAAATGAGTATGCGCTCCCTGTCGCTTGCGCGAGCCAGTATTTCCTTCAAGACCCTCAGCACCAGCCCTTCGTCCAGGGAAGCCCTCTGAAAGAGCAAGCGCGACAGGATCTTTTCCCATAAGCGCACGAGCTTCGCCTCGTTGGCGAGGAGCAGCACATCGAGAGAATTTTTCAGCTCCTCGTGTATCGATTCGAGCAAGCCCACCAGGGAAGAGATTTTCTTTATATTTTCCTCGCGAACCGCTTCTATGGCTTCAATCTTGCCTTGCTCGGCCCCTCGGCGATACCCTTCTTCGTATCCCTCTCTGAGCGCCTTCTCCCTCAGTTTTTCTGCCTCCTGAGACATCTTGAGCGTCATATTCCGCCGCTCGGCTTCGAGCCTCTTCCTCTCCTCATCGAGCTCCGTCCTCAAGGCAGCGTTCTCCTGCCTGAGCTGCTCAACGGTTTTCCTTAGGGTCGCCTCTTCTTCCTCTTTTTTTTCCTCGCTGACACCTTCGGCAGAGCGAAGGTCCGCCTGTTGCTCATTCAACGAGGTTACCTTGACAGCCTGAGGGATCAACCTTACGGCTTTCAACAGCTTAGGGGAGAGATGGTCAGACAATAAGCTCCTCCTCTCCACCGCGGGATATTATGATCTCTCCGGCCTCCTCGAGCGCCCTGACCACGTTTACGACCTTCTGCTGTGCCTCTTCTACATCTCTCACGCGCACCGGCCCCATATACTCCATGTCCTCCCTCAGCATTTCAGCAGCGCGATGAGACATATTCTTGAAAAACTTCTGGCGCAATTCCTCGGAGGCTCCTTTGAGCGCCAAGGCCAAATCTTTCATATCCACCTCTCGCAAAGCCCGCTGCAGGGAGCGGTCGTCCAAGGACAGTATATCTTCGAAGACGAAGAGGCGCTTCTTTATCTCCTCGGCCAGCTCGGGATCTCGCTCTTCCAGGCCTTCCATTATGTTTTTCTCCGTGCCGCGGTCGACGCGGTTTATTATTTCGACGATGCTATCCACGCCGCCAGCGAGCGTGAAATCCTGCCCCGCCACGGTGGAGAGTTTGCGCTCTAAAACTCTCTCCACTTCCCTCAAGACATCTGGGGCGATGCGATCCATTTTAGCTATGCGGCGGGCTACCTCGGCCTGAACGCTTGGCGAAAGCCCGCTCAACACTTGCGCAGCCTGCTCCGGTTCGAGGTAGGAAAGTATGAGGGCGATGACCTGGGGGTGCTCGCCTTGTATGAAGCCCAAAAGCTGCTGCGGATCGCTGTGGCGCACAAAATCGAAGGGCCTGACCTGCAGGCTCGCCGTGACCCTCCTCAGGACCTCTTGGGCCCTATCGGGACCCAAGGCTTCCTCGAGGAGAGCCCGGGCATACTCGACGCCTCCCTGGCTGATGTATTCCCGCGCCATCAGTATCTCTTGCGCTTCTTTCAATACCTCGGTCTTGAGCTCAGGCTCCACCCTTCTGATGCTCGCAATCTCTATGGTGAGCATCTCGATCATAGAGTCGTCGAGATTTTTGTACACTTGAGCGGCTAACTCCGGACCTAAGGCTATGAGGAAAATGGCTGCTTTCTCCCGCCCCTTGAGGTCCTTCCCTTTTCTGGCCATAATGCAAAGGCCCCTTCCTTAATTAATTGAACAGAAGGTACTGTCAATTGTTTAACAGAATATCTACCAAGGACAATTATACATCCTCCAGAAGCCAGTTCTGAACCAACTCGGCGATCTCTTCGGGTTTCTGTTTGGCGTATTCTTTCAATTGCTCCTCTATCACAGCCGCCTCACCGCGGACCTGCATCAGCTCCGGCCTCTCTATGAGTTCACGAAGCGACGGAGCGCCTTCTCTTCGCTCGGGAGCAGCTTTCGGTTTTGCCGCCCTGCGCTTCCACCAGAAGAAGGCCACGATCCCGATTAAGGCAATGGCGGCAATCAGGAGGATGAAAAATATCATTCGCTCGCGGCGCTCCCTCTGGAGTTGTGCCATGATTGCATCCATCCAAGAGGTGGAAAAGTTCATAGCTTGAACAACGAGCTGGTCTCCGCGCCCTTCGTCGAAACCTATAGCCGCGGCTACGGTGGAGCGCAACTCCCCCAACGATTCCTCCGCAAGTTCACCATCGATCAACACCGAGGCGGAAAGCCTCTTAACAGAGCCAGGCGTGTAAACCTGCTCCTGTTCGCGGGTCGTGATCTCATAATTCCTTATAGTATCGCTCTTGTTGTACTCGCTCGGCCCTACTTGCTGAGCGGTTACCACATAACCTGGGATGTTGGTAGTGGTCCCAGGCGCGCCACCGGGCGGTGTGCCTGGACCGATGTAGCTTTCCTCCGAAGCCTGCTCGCTTCGGACTACGCCTCTCCCGCCGGCTCCAGGGATATATTCTGTGACGGAGTCTCGCTTTTTGTCGAAATCCAACTCCACCCTCACGCGGACCACGGCTTTTCCTGGCCCAAAGACCTGCTCCAACATCTGCTTGACCTTGCGTTCCAGCTCCATCTCTTGGCGGCGCTCTAACTCCCTCTGGATGGATGAAACAGCTCGGCCAGCATCGTCGACATAGACGAAGGTATCCGAGTCGATCAGTTCCGATAGCATATTGCCGGAAGTATCCACTACGGTGATGTTTTCGGGGTGCAGGCCCTGCACGCTGTGGGCCACCAGATGCACAATGGCCTTTACCTGTTCGGGGCCAACCTTGCTTCCCCTCTTTACACCCACGAGGACAGAAGCGCTGGATGGTTCCTGCTCCTTCAGGAAGAGACGCTGTTCTGGGATAACTATGGTCACCCTCGCGAAGTCGATCGCCTCCATGCGCCCTATGGTCCGAGATAGCTCCCCCTCAAGGGCCCTTATATAGGAGACGCGCTGCTGGAAGTCCGTCATGCCCATCTTTGCCTGGTCAAAGATCTCAAAGCCTACCACGCCACCTCTAGGCAACCCTTGTTGTGCCAGGGAAAGGCGCATTTCGTAAACCATATCCTCAGGCACAAGCACGGCGTTGGCGGCGGAATCGAGCTTATATGGGACATTGTGTTCACGGAGATAGGAGAGTATAGCCGCCTGGTCTTCCACCTCGAGGCCGGTAAATAGCGGTTCATATTTGCCTCTGCCGGTTGCGATCAATAAAATCAAAAGGACAAAAATAAGCGCCCCTGCCCCCATGATAGAATAGCGCTGCCATGGGGAAAGCGCCGCCCATGTGGCTTTCAGCCGCGCAAAAAGCTCCCTCAACCTTTCCATAATATTTACTATATCAGCAATGAGGCAATAATTCTATACCGGCATGCGGGCAAGTTGTTGATAGGCATCCACCAGTTTATTCCTGATTTCCACCAGAAGGCGCAATGCGACCTCGGCCTCCTGGACTGCGATGACCACCTGGGAGATGTCCTCCGCTTCTCCGGTAGCCAACTTTTCGATCCCCTCATCGGCAGCGAACTGAAGGTCATTCACCTTCTGCAGGTTGTCCTTGAGCAACTCTTCGAAACCCTTTTCTCTTTTTGAATCGCTCCCGGCTCTGGCCAACCTTGCATCGTCAATATTGAAATGGAATTGCGATAAATCCACTCTGACCTCTTTCATCTTTTAACCGAGCCCCCTCATGGTCAAGTTCGACGGTTAAAGCATAACCTGAGGGGCAAGCTCTGTCACCTCCCCTCAAGTTTCAATTTTTCTCACTTTGGATAGGACTTTATTACTATATTTTACTCCGGGAAGCGAGGATCGGCATCGCCAAATAAGGGTCTGTTAGGCTCGTAGTGCCTCGAGTGCGCTACTCCACATACTCTGGGTCGTTTCCACGACGGCGAGATTCGCTTCGTAAGCTCGGCTTGCCACCATCATGTCTGCCATCTCGCGGATCACGTTCACGTTTGGATAAGCGACATATCCTTCGGCATCGGCGTCCGGGTGATCGGGCTGGTAGGCATATCGCGGCGGCAGGGTATCGTCTGCGATCTGCTCCACCCTTACGCCGGCGGGGGAGGCGCCTAAAGCCTCATCCAGGCGCTCTGCAAATATGGGGACTTTGCGCACGTATGGCCCGCCCTCGGGCGTGCGCGTGGTGTTGGCGTTGGCCATATTCTGGGAAATGAGCTCCATCCAAAGCCTGTGGGCAGTCAAGGAACTGCCCGCTATTTCAAGCGGGCGAAATATGCGCATCAGCTTCCGCCTCCCATAACCGTCCTATAAGAAGCCGCCTTGCGCGCTAACAGGCGGAACAGGGCCTGATAAGACATGCGCGTCTCGGCGAGCTTGGCCATTTCGATATCGATGTCCACGCCGTTTCCATCCCATCGCACGAGTTCGCCGACAGCCCTCTCCTCGACGGGTTTTACCGCCTCTACGCTCCTTGGGAGCGTAGAGATATGGCTAGGATCCGTGGTAACCAGCGGCAACCTGTCAGGACCGTGCAACAAGCGGTTCAACTGATCCTCGAACGTGACCTCCCTCCGCGCGTATGCGGGGGTGTTTATATTGGCGAGGTTCTGCGCAGTCGCCTCCAAGCGCTTCGAGAGTCCACCTATACTGACCTTCGCTGCCGCCCAAGCCTTATCCATGAAAAATGCCTCCATAACGAAGAATAAAAGACGAGCACCACACTTCCTGTTTCGACCATCAAAGGAGGAGGCTTTAAGAACGCCCTTCGGTTATGCCCAATTCCTCCAAAAGGAGCGGGAGAAGGACCTTGATGTATGTGCCCTTCATCCCCAAGCTGCGGCACTCCAGGACGCCGGCGCTTTCGAGTTTCCTCAAGGCGTTTACGATTACGCTCCGCGTGAGGCCTAATCTATCGGCTATGCGGCTTGCGACCACCACGCCCTCGGAGGCATCGAGCTCGCGGATGATATGCTTAACAGACTCGACTTCCGAGTACGAAAGAGCGCGCAACGCCATTTGGACGGCAAACCGCTCTCTGGCTCTCTCCTCGATCGAGCGCGTGCGCTCGTGGAGCATCTCGATGCCCACGGCAGTGGCCAGATATTCCCCCAAGACCAGATCGCGCGCATCGAAGGGCGAGCCGAAGCGAGCCAATATGAGCGTTCCGATGCGCTCCGAGCCGCTGTAGATCGGCACATAGACCACGTGCTTGTTCGGATATATGCATGGTGCGTCGGCATAGGCGCAAAGACCGTAGTCCGAGTGATTCAAGACGGATTCGTGATGCTGATTGAGCCTATCGACATAGCTCTCAGGCATGGCGCCGACCTTCAGCAGGCCGGCCATGGTCGGACAGTTGTATTCGCTGAGCCACGCATAACCCAATATCTTTCCTTGGCGATCGATGATATAGGTGTTGGCCGTAGAGAGATCGCAGAGGAGTTTGGCCAACTTTTGATAATCGGGGCTCGCTCCGTCCTTCCTGTTCTGCAGGGCCCTGCTCACCATCCGCGTCTTGTCCAACAGATCCTCCATCGCTGAAAGGTTTACGATCTTCGGCCGCGCCTCCAACAATTCCTTCGGAGTTTCCATGCTCATCGTCTCATCTCCTTTTCCGTAAAAAAACCGGCTATTTATAGCAGATATTTCTTGAGGTCGGAACTCTGAACCAGGGGTTCGAGCCTCTCTCTCACGAAGGCTGCATCGATAAGGACCTCTGACCCCTCGAGCTCCGGAGCCTTAAAGCTCACATCTTCCAAAAGCTGTTCCATAACGGTGTGCAAACGCCTGGCGCCGATATCTTCCATTTCGGCGTTCATCTTGGCGGCGATATTTGCTATCTCCGCTACGGCATCTTCGCAAAAGCTTATAGATACACCCTCTGTCCCTAGTAGGGCTTTGTACTGACGCAGAAGGCTGTTCTCCGGCTCCGTGAGGATCTTGCCCAGGTCGTCCTCGCTTAGAGGAGACAGCTCCACCCTGATGGGAAAACGACCCTGGAGTTCTGGCACGAGATCGGAGGGTTTGACCCTATGAAAGGCACCGGCTGCGATGAAGAGGATGTAATCCGTCTTGACAGGCCCATACTTCGTCATTACGGTCGAACCCTCTACGATGGGAAGCAGATCGCGCTGAACCCCCTCTCGACTCACGTCGGGACCGTGCTGCGCTCCGTCTTGCGAAGCAACCTTGTCCAACTCGTCCAGAAAGACGATCCCCTCCTCCTGCGCCTTTGTCAGGGCCTCCTGGACGACGCTTTCCATGTCGATGAGTTTTTCCGCTTCCTCCGCTTGGAGCAGAACGCGAGCGGAGGATACGGACATCCGCTTGCGCTTCATCCGCTTGGGGAGGAGATTGCCTAACATCTCGCTCAAGTTTATTCCCATCTCGTCCAGGCCGACCCCCAATACGGGCACATTTGCCACGGCGCTCTCTGCGACCTCCACTTCGACCTCGCGCGTATCGAGTTTTCCAGCGCGCAACATCTCCCGCAGCCGCTCCCGCGTACCGCTGTCTTCCCTCTCCTTGGGCGATTCTATCCTCTCCTGAACTCCGCCCATGAGGACTTTGACGAAATCCTGCATGCTCTCCTGTTTGCGCGGAAGCGGAAGGAGGAGGTCCAAGAGCCTCTCTTCGGCGCGCTCCGCCGCCGCGGATTGAACAGCCTCCCTGTGGCGAGCCTTCACCATGTGCACGGCCACCTCGGCGAGGTCGCGGATCATAGACTCCACGTCGCGCCCGACATATCCCACCTCTGTAAATTTCGTAGCCTCCACCTTCACGAAGGGGGCATTGACCAAGGCGGCCAGGCGCCTTGCGATCTCCGTCTTTCCTACGCCGGTAGGACCGATCATCAGGATGTTTTTGGGGATCACCTCTTCGGCGATCTTCGGATCGAGCCGTTTTCTCCTGAGCCTATTCCTCAGCGCTACGGCCACGGCGCGCTTGGCCTTAACTTGACCTACTATGTATCTATCGAGGTAAGCGACGACTTCGGCCGGCGTCAAATCCTCATACATGATCGAGGTCACTGGTCTATCACCTCCAAGACGATGGCGTCGTTGGTGTAAATGCAGATTTGAGAAGCGATCTCAATGGCTTTGCGGGCGATGCGCTCCGCCCCCCAATCGGACGCCTCGAGCAGTGCCCTCGCCGCAGCCAGGGCAAACCCGGAACCGGAGCCTATAGATGTCACGTCGCCCTCCGGCTCTATGACATCGCCCGAGCCGGATAACAGCAACGTCTCTTCCCTATCGGCCACGAGCATGAGCGCCTCGAGCCTTCTCAAGGCCCTGTCAAGGCGCCATTCTTTGACGAGGTCGACGGCGCTTTTGGTGAGATTGCCCTTGTTCTCTTCCAAGCGGCGCTCGAAGCGTTCGAGCAACGTCATGGCATCCGCCGTACTGCCGGCAAAGCCGGCCAGGATTCTCCCTTCATAGAGGCGCCTCACTTTGCGTGCGCCCTCTTTGACGATCTGGTCTCCCATCGTCACCTGCCCGTCTCCAGCCATGGCGACACGGCCGTTCCTCCGCACCGATACTATAGTCGTGCCTTTAAAATTTACGTTCATCACTCCACCTCCGCGCGCGGATAAGCCGCAGCGTAACTCCTCTTCAATTGATCGGTGGTGATCTTCAGATAGCGCTGTGTGGTAACCAAGCTCTCGTGGCCCAGGAGCTCCTGCAAAACGCGCAGATTTGCGCCGCGTTCGAGCATGTGGGTGGCGAAGCTATGGCGCAATACATGCGGCGTAACGCCCGATAACCCCACGCTCCGAGCCAGCTTGGTCACGACCCTGTGCGCTGTCCTAACCGTCATGCGCCCGCTGCCCTGCCCCGGAAAGAGCGGTCCGGTGCTTGCGCCGAGCTCCTCCCTCCAAGCGAGAAGCGCCTGAACGGCATATCGCCCCATGGGAACGAGCCTCTCCTTGTCCCCCTTGCCTCTGACCCTGATCCACCGTTCTTCCAAATCTATATCCTCCCAGTCGAGGGCCACAAGTTCAGCCACGCGCAGGCCAGAACTGTAGAGCAACTCCAAGATAACGCTGTCGCGACGAACCGTCTTTCCTCTGGGGCCCTCCTCCAAGAGGCGCTTCACGTCATCGTAGGCCAAGGCGCGCGGCAAGCGCTGGGGAAGCCTCGGACCCCTCACGCCGGCGGTCGGGTCTTTCTCGAGGACGCCGCTTCGGATCAGGTAGTCGATCCAGCTGCGGATCGAGGAGAGCTTCCTGGCCGCTGAAGCCTGGGCATATCCGTAGCTCATCATTTCCCTCAAAAAGGCCCTCACGTGAGATGCCGTCATCTCGAGGGGAGAGGATATCCCTTGCGTCGATAGGTAGTCGACGAACTGGTTCAGATCTACGGAGTAATTGGCGACGGTGTTTTCCGAACGGCCGCGGCTATATTTTATATATTCTAAAAAGGCGTCTACAAAAGTGGACAATTCCTCCGCCATGGAAGTTAGTTTATCACAACTTCGTCAAATATGATCGAATATTCTGCCATAAATTGTTCCAAAGCCGTCAAAGCGCGCCGCGCGACGGCTTCGCAACGCTTCCTGCGGTCGCGAACCTTAGCCCCCAAGGGAGGAAAGATCCCCAAGTTGACGTTCATCGGCTGGAAGTTATCGGCCCTGGCATTTATAATGTAGCAAAGCAACGAGCCTATAGCGGTCTCCTTCGGCCACCGCGGCAGGGGGAGGCCCAAGATGGCGGAATAGGCGCTGAGGGCGGTCACGAGCCCCATCGCTGTGCTCTCCATGTAGCCTTCGACCCCTACGATCTGCCCGGCGAGGTATATATCCCGCCTGGCGCGCAAGCTCAAATCCTCGTTGAGGATGAGAGGGGCGTTCACATATACATTACGGTGCATGACGCCGAAGCGGACGAATTCGGCCCTCTGCAGGCCGGGGATCATCCTGAAAACGCGCTCCTGCTCGCTCCATTTCAAATTCGTCTGGAAGCCGACCAAGCTATAAAGCGTCCCTTCCGCGTCCTCACGCCTCAATTGAACGACGGCATATGGCGTCTTCTCGCTCTTGGGGTCGACGAGCCCGACTGGGCGCATAGGCCCATAGCGCATGACGTCGCGCCCTCTTTTTGCCATCACCTCTATCGGAAGACACCCCTCGAAATAGCGTTCGTCCCGCTCGAAAGAGTGAAGGGGGGCCCGCTCTGCAGAGGACAGCGCCTCCCAAAAGCGCTGATACTCCACCTCGTCCATCGGGCAGTTTAGATAATCTTCGCCCTCTCCGTAACGGCTGGCTTTGAAGACCACGTCAAAATCGATGCTCTCGGCCGTCACAATGGGGGAGACGGCATCGAAGAAGTAGAGAAAGTCTCTCCCTATGAGGCGCCGTAAGGCCTCCGACATGGAACCTGACGTAAGCGGCCCTGTTGCTATGATCGCAAGCCCTTCCGGCATCTCTTTTACTTCCTCGCGGACGATCTCAACCAATGGACAAGAAGCCAATGCCTCAGAGACGGAAATGGCAAAGCACTCTCTGTCCACCGCCAACGCCTTGCCGGCAGGCACGCGATTCTCATCGGCACAACGCATAATGAGGCTTCCCATGCGCCTCAACTCCGCCTTCAGGATGCCGGCAGGGCTCGTCAACAGATCTGCGCCGAGCGAGTTGCTGCAGACGAGCTCAGCCAAGTGCCCGGTCTTATGAGCCGGCGTGAGGCGATTCGGACGCATCTCGTAAAGCCTAACGGGAATACCCCTGCGGGCCAGTTGATAAGCGGCTTCAGACCCCGCCAGGCCGCCCCCTACGATCGCGACCGGCGCTTTAGGCGATTTCATCAGCCAACCCTTTGTGGCCGCAAGAGCTGCACGTGGGGGTTTTAGACCTTCCCTTCAAGACCATATATCCACCGCAGACCGGACATCGCTCGCCCGTGGGTGGGTCCCAGGACGTGAATTTGCAATTGGGATAGCGTGAGCAGCCGTAAAAGGTGCGCCCCTTTTTGCTCTTCCTGCGCACCACCTTGCCGTCGCCGCAGATAGGACAAGATACACCTATCTCCTGTAAGATCGGCCGGGTATAAGTGCACTCCGGGTATGCGGAACAGGCCACAAACTCCCCATAACGGCCGCGCTTCACCACCAACGGAGCGCCGCACTGCGGGCACGCCTCGCCTACGGCCCGATCGGGCAAAGAGACGGATTCGGCCGCGCGCTTCACTTCCGAGAGGACCTTGGAAAAGCGGCTCCAGAAGTCTTTGATGACTTTAAGCCATTCCACGTTTCCGCCTTCCACCTGATCCAACTGCTCTTCCATCTGGGCGGTGAAGGAGACATCGACCACGTCTGGAAAGTGACGCACTAAAAAGTCGTTCACCACTCTGCCCAATTCTGTGGGAACCAACTTTTTATCATCGCTTTTGGCCACATAATCGCGATCGTAGAGCGTCTGCACTATGACGGCATAGGTGGAAGGACGACCGATCCCCTTCTCCTCGAGGACCTTCACCAGGCTGGAATCGCTATATCGAGCTGGAGGCTTGGTGAAGCGCTGTTCCTTGTGCACATCCCCTTGTCTCAGGAGCTCACCCTCTTTGGCAGGTGGCACTTCGTCCTCCTTGAGATCGAGCGGCCAGAGCGCACCCCACCCCTCGAAGAGGAGCGTCGCTCCGGACTGTTTCAACGAATATGGCCCGGCTTCGACGACGATCGAACTCCTTGCGATCGCACTCGGCGCCATCTGACTCGCCACAAACCTGCGCCAGATGAGGTCGTAAAGCCTAAACTGGTCTCGGGTGAGGTCCTCCTTGACTGATTCGGGAGCGAGCGCCACATCGGTGGGCCTTATGGCCTCGTGCGCATCTTGGGTGCGGCCTTTGGAGGCGTAATAATGGGGTTTTTGAGGGAGATATTTGTCGCCAAAGGCAGCGCCTATGTAGCCTCGCACGCTCTCTATTGCCTCAGCAGCAACCCTGAGGCTGTCGGTGCGCATATACGTGATGAGGCCAAGGGAGCCCCTGTCCTTTATATCGACGCCTTCGTAAAGGCTCTGGGCCACCCGCATCGTCCTCTGTGGCGAAAACCCCAAGCGCCTCGCCGCCTCTTGCTGCAATGTGCTCGTTTTAAAGGGAGGAAGAGGACTCCTTCTCCCCTCTTTGCTCGTAAAGGAGCGCACGACAAGGGTGAGTCCTTTTAGGTTTTTTTCTATCTCTTCGGCTTCCGATTCGCTCTTTACGGCGAGCGCCTTGCCATCCTTCTTCTCCAGGCGGAGCAGATAAGATCTGCCGTCATCGGATGTGGCCTCTACGTCCAAAAGCCAATATTCCTCTGGGCGGAAAGCCTCTATCTCGGCTTCTCTCTCGCATATGAGGCGCAGGGCGACGGATTGCACGCGCCCCGCCGACAGCCCGGAGCGCACCTTGCTCCATAACAAGGGGCTTAAGCTATACCCAACGAGGCGATCCAAGAGTCGCCTGGCCTGTTGGGCATAGACCTTGTCCATGTCTATAGCCTGGGGGTTTTTGACCGCCTCTTTGACTTCTTTCGCCGTGATCTCGTACATGCGTATCCTGCAAGGCGCATCCGAGTCTATGTTCAAAAGCTCGGCGAGGTGCCAGGCGATCGCTTCCCCCTCTCTGTCCGGGTCGGAGGCTATGAGCATCCGATCGGCCTTCGACGAGGCTTCCCTCAGCTCTTTTACGATCTTGCCCTTGCCGCGCACGAGTATGTATTCCGGCTTGAAATCTTTATCTATATCGACGCCCATGCGGCTCTTCGGGAGATCTCTCACGTGCCCCATACTCGCCTTCACTACATATCGCTGGCCCAGGATCTTTTTTAGCGTGCGAGCCTTGGCCGGCGATTCCACAATTATCAGCGTATGAGATGGCATATATATTTCACCTCAAGCGTTATCGAATGGCACTCCAGCGGCCGGGGCCCGACGATGCGACTAACCCTTTCGCCGTCAACATGCCTAACGCCAACATTGCGTCGGCGGCGCTCATTTTAGCCTCTGATGCGATATTGTCAACTGTCCGCTCTCCTCTTTCTTTAAGCATTGAGTAGACGAGCTTTTCCTCCACCGAAAGCTCTCTCATTTGCGACTCGCCCTCGAAGATGACGTTCCCTCCCAAAAGCGAGCAAAACGCAGGGATGTCGATCAAAGGTTGAGCGCCGTCGAATATCAGCAAATTGGAGCCGCGACATACCTCTTCGTCTACCCGCCCGGGGACGGCCCATAAATCCCTACCTATTTCCATTGCTATTCTTGCTGTTATCATAGCACCGCTTCTCTGTGGCGCTTCGACAACCACTACGCTCCTCGAAACGCCGGCGATGATGCGATTGCGCTTAGGGAAACGCCACGGCCTCGCTTGAGAGGAGAGCGGATATTCGCTGACCAATAGGCCAGATTCCTTTAAGCGCTCGAAGAGACGCCTATTCGAACTCGGATAGACGCAATCCACCCCTGTGCCGAGCACGGCTATGCTGCTTCCATCAGCCTCCAAAGCCGCCTCCTGAGCCGCACAATCTATGCCGTAGGCGCCGCCGCTTACCACGACGAAGCCCGCGGCGGCAAGCTCTCTGCCCAATTCCTTCGCAATGCGGAGGCCATAGGTTGACGGCCTGCGGGTTCCCACAACTGCAACGCCGCCATCGTCCAAAGGGGACGCTCCCCAAAGGTAGAGCAAGAGGGGCGGCGACGACAGATCCAAAAGCCCCTTCGGGTAGCGTCCGTCACCGAAGCAGACCACGTCGACTTTGAGCTTCAGACACTTCTCCCACTCGCGCTCGGCCCATCCGTCGCGCTGCAAATCCGACCACGCGCTTATCGACGACTCACTGGCGCCGAGCGCTTTGAGCAGCGCCGGTGCTTCCAACAGATCCTCTGGCTTTATGCCCCTTTGCGCGAGCGCCTCTACCGCGCGCCCATCGAAGCACTGGCACGCGTTGAGGAGCAAAAAGGCCTTAAGACGGGCGTCCATATATGTTGGCTCCCTCTCTGTAGGCGAGGGCCTCGGCTACGTGGGATGCGCCCACGCACTCTTCCCCAGCCAGATCCGCCACGCTCCTCGCCACCCTCAAGATCCTCGTAAAACCCCTGCCCGAGAGGCGAGAGCGCCCCATTGCCGACCTCAGAAAAGCCCTTGCCTCTTTTTTTATGTGCGCCTCTTTGCGGAGGAGCGCTTCCGGCACCTCGGCATTGGACCGTATGCCCCACGCCTTCCATCTCTCTATCTGTATCTCCCGCGCCCTTTCGACGCGCCTCCTCACAGAGGCGCTGTCCTCTCCCGACGGCTCGACAGCCATGAGTTCATCGGGCGAGAGTCGAGGGACGCTGATCTGCATATCTATGCGATCTAATATCGGGCCTGAAAGTTTCCTTTGGTATCGTTCGAGTTCGCCCGGCGAACAGCGACAGGGAAACCCGGGATCTCCGAAGTTGCCACAGGGGCAGGGGTTGCAAGCCAGGGCCAACAACACCTGAGCTGGATATGTGACGCTCCCAGAAGAGCGGCTCACCACAATCTTTCCGTCCTCGAGGGGTTGACGCATGGCCTCTATGAGATCACGTCTGAACTCCGTAAATTCGTCCAAAAAGAGGACGCCTCTGTGAGCTAAGCTGATCTCGCCCGGCTGCAAGGCATTCCCTCCTCCACACACGGCTACGGTGCTGGCCGTATGGTGGACGGATCGAAAGGGACGAGCCCTGCCTCCGTCGAAGGAAAGCCCCCTCGCGCTGTATATCAAAAGCACCTCGAGCAGTTCTTCATCGGAGAGGGGCGGAAGGATGCTCTTCAGGGCGCGGGCCAGCATGGTCTTTCCCGAGCCGGGAGGACCAACCATGAGCAGATTGTGATGGCCTGCAGCGGCGATCTCCATGGCCCTCTTGGCTCCTGCTTGCCCTTTTATATCGGCTAAGTCCACATCCACCTCGATTTCCTGCGGCGCCGGCACGCGATGTTCGATCGGTCGCAGCGCCACTTCTCCTCTCAAAGCTTCGATCAACTCTGCTATATGGGAGATCGCATAGGCTTCGACCCCCTTGACCAGGGAGACCTCGTGGGCGTTCTCGTGAGGGATGTAAAGGGGAAGGGAAAGTTTGCGCGCCAACATAGCAGCCGGCACGGCGCCTTTTGCCCTGCGCAGGCGCCCGTCGAGGGCAAGCTCTCCTACGAAAACGGCAGGCTGACTGGAAGCCGGAACGGATCCGACCTGCTTGGCCATCTCGATTGCGATGGGCAGATCCAACAGAGCCCCCTCCTTGGGTAGGTCGGCAGGGGCGAGGTTTACCGCTATCCTCCCCCTCAGCGATATGCCGATAGAGCGCAGAGCAGCTCGAACCCGCTCTTTTGCCTCCCTGACCGCCGCGTCTGGCAGACCCACGATAGAAATGGCGAAGAGCCCACCCGTGACTTCGACTTCGACCTCCACAGCTACAGCCTCGATGCCCCGAAGCGTTATCCCTAAGGCTTTGCTCAAACGTCACACCCTCCCGGCAGTTACATCCTTGACGTGTTCTATATCCCACCTGTCATTCATATCCACAGTGATCCCGAAGACATCGATGCGCCACGGTTTTTCCCACCCCAAAAGGGACACGTAGGTCGAACCGGCTCGCACCAAGCTTTTGAGCTTCCGCGGCCCCACCGAAAGCGCAGGAGGCAAAAGCTTTCCGACGCGGCGCACTCTCACTTCCACCATGACGAGCTCGTTGCCGTCGAGAGCCACGATATCCAATTCTCCGCCCCCGATCCTCACGTTGCGGTCCAAAATGCGCCACCCCATGCGCTCGAGTGCGCTTTTTGCAAGATCCTCTCCCCACTGACCGAGCTCGCGGCTATCCGTTGCTCTTTTTCCCATCTCTATCCAACCTGTAAAGGAAGGCGAGCACGCGGGCCACGGCCTCGTAGAGCTCGATCGGAATCTCTTCGCCCAACTCGACGAACAGAAGAGCGGAGGCGAGCGCAGGGTCTTCGACGATCGGGACGCCGCTTTCTTTCGCTATTTCGATTATCCGCTCCGCCATGACGCCTTGCCCCGAAGCAACCACGCGCGGTGCTTCGTCTTTTTTAGCCTCATAGCGCAACGCTGCAGCCTTCTTGGGCAACTCGCCTTCTGCCATCACGCCGTCACATCCAATCGTCCTACCGTCCTATCGCCACGACGAGAAAGGCCCACAGATACGCTAAGGTGGCGCAAGGGCAGCGATATTGCGGATAGAGAATGTCTGAGCTCTTCCATGTGTTCTTCAATGAGCGATTTCGATGGTTCGTCGCGCGACCGCAGCGTTATGACCAGAGACGAACCATCGCTGAATGCATCCCCGCGAACTTCGCCTATGCGCTTTCCCTCAAAGGCAAAGGACGCATGATAGACCTTCTGTCCGCGGCGTTCCGAGACTTGGACGTTCACGCAGGCCCAACGCGGCCCATCCTCACCCAAAAGTGGCCATATCAAAGGGAAAAGCGCTTCTAACTTTGCGCCTCCCTCAAGCGGATGCAGCAAGGCCTTATGGGCCACCATGAGGTCGCGCAGTTCGCTCTTGTCGCGGCCTGCCAATTCGAGCGCCTCGCCAAGGGGCACCCCATCTTTCATGTAGCGCTTAAGGCTGGTCCTGAGCTCGCCCCAAAGGGATACGACGGCTTGAGGGCTAAGCGACAGGTACCAAGCCAAGGGCAGAGCCAATTCCTCTTTTAAGGGAAGGCCTCTCGCCAATAGCTCCGTCAGCGCCTCTATGAGGGCGGGGTTGGACCCCATCTGCTGCCATGCGCCTTTCAGGAAAGAAATCGCTTCGCCGTTCGCCATCAAGCCACGAGAAAGAAGTGCCATGGCAAAGGGGCGATCTTCAGGGGCGAATTGCTCGATCGCGGGAAGGGTCAAACTTTTTACGTGAAGAAGGGGAGGGTCGCTCTTCGCATCCCATCTGGCGATGAAACGCTGCCCGACGAAGAGGGAGATAGTGGAGCGAGCCCACAAAAGCTTTCCTTGAAGCCTTACCCAATACCCATCGCCTTGAGCGCTCACAACCGTGCCACTGATCAATGCCCCATCACGAATGGACGGAACATCGCCCTTGATGATGCCTGGGGCTTTTGCGCTATCAGATGCCCCTCCAACGCTGTTGGGTTCGGGCGGCATCATGGGCACCTCCAGGTGAAGCTCTTGCGATGCAGCGGAGTCGGTCCGAATTCGCCAAGGGCTTTTACGTGCACCGCCGTCGGGTAACCTTTGTGGCGAGCGAATCCATATTGCGGATATAGGCTATCGAGGGCCACCATAACTCTATCCCTCAACACCTTGGCCACAACCGAGGCTGCCGCCACGACCGGAAACGAGGCATCGGCTTTCGCAACGGCTTTTTGCCTGTACGGAAGGTCCGGTATGACATTAATGCCGTCCACGATGACCAGATCCGGCTCGAAAGGCAGCGCAAGCACCGCTTTCCTCATCGCCCAAAGGGACGCCTTCAAGATGTTCATCCGGTCGATGACGCCCGGCGAAGCGGCCTGTGCCTTCCAACATATAAAGCTATTCGCGCAAAAGGAACAAAACAGGCGCTCCCTTTCTTTTGGCGAAAGCGCTTTCGAATCCCTGAAGCCGAGCTCCCAGAGCTCTCCGTCCGCCCCGAACGGAACCAACACCGCAGCTGCCACGACAGGACCTGCCAACGGACCTCTCCCAGCTTCATCTACGCCGACCAGATACTTCATCCTTCGACTCTTCCGGCATTTCCAAGGTGAACCGGCCCAGATCGCCGCTAGAGAACGCCTTGAGGAGCGACATGCCGGCCCTTTCCAAGTCGACCTCTCCACCAGGGCCGAGGCAACCGAGACGCCGACCCACGGCTTCAAGCACCTCTCGCTCGCCATTTGCCACATCTACACCCCATTTCTTCCGAATAGCCCCGATCAAATTCTTCTCTTTCAAAAAGCGGAGCAGCGATAGGGCGAGCACTTCATGCCCTCCGATCACATCGGCCCTCGAGCATCCGAGCCATGCCAAGAGCTGGTGAGTGAAAGGATCCGAGGAGGGATCCAAGATGCCGGGCGAATCTAAGACCAGGAGGCCTTCGCTTCTGTGCCACGAAACCCTCCTGGTCACGCCGGGAAGAAGTCCCACCTCTGCCTTCTTTTTCCTCACGAGCGCGTTTAAGAGTGTGGATTTGCCCACGTTCGGTATGCCGATTATGACGAGACGAAGCTCTCTGAAAGAGGGCTTATGCCTCAACAGGCTCGCCCTCAATGAAGCGATGTTGCCGTGCAAATTCAGGGCCACTGCCGGCAGGCCGAGCCGCTTGAAGTGCTCAAGCCATAGGTCGGTGCACTTGGGGTCTGCCAAGTCTTTACGGCTCAGCACGATCCACCTCATGCGCTTACCCGTTAAATCCTCGGCAAAGGGGGCGGTGGTGGAGATGGGGGCCCTCGCGTCGCGCACCTCTATTACGAGATCGACCAGCGGGACGATCTCCTCGAGCTCTCGCCTCCCTTTGGCCATGTGGCCCGGAAACCACACCGTCCTCCCCACGTCAATCTACGGCTCCTATCCGGCTCGGCGGCCAGTATCGAAACAAGACGGGACCTCGCAGAAAACCCTCGGGGACAAAACCCCAAAAGCGGCTGTCCTGAGAATTAGGGCGATTGTCACCCATCATAAAATACTCTCCGGGCGGCACCTTGACGGGGCTCATGTTATAGAAATCGCGATTTTGCACATACGGCTCGACGATCGGCTCTTCGTTTATATAAACTTGCCCGTCTCTGATCTCCACCGTCTCCCCCGGGAGCCCGATTACGCGCTTGACGAAGTCCCTCCTCGGATCTACGGGATACCTGAAAACCGCAATCTGACCCCGCTTGGGATCGGTGAAGTGATACCAAAACTTTGCAACCAGGACGCGATCTCCCGGAAGCAGCGTCGGGACCATAGAGCCGCTAGGTATCCAAAAGGCTTGGACCACAAAAGCCCTCAATATCAACGCGAGGACCAGTGCCCAAACCACGGTCTCAAGCGTCTCGCGCCACCACGGTTTCGCTGCCATCGCTGCGACCTCCTCAAAGACTCAAGCTTCCGCTCAAGCTCAAATCGTGGATGTTTATAGCCTTTTTATAGCCCTTCGGCGGAGAAGTTGCAAGAAGACCCTATACGAGTCGCCCTTTTGTGCCCTCAATATAATACGCCGCCCGAACTGCGACGGCGTGCATTTGCAATTACGGATTGTCCCTCAGCGTGATGAGGCATTTACCGGAAATGACCAGATATTTGAGAACCTTTGCCTTGTTCGACCTGTCCGCCGCGATCTTCAACGTCACAGCCGGCGTCAACGTATGCCATACGGGGGAATAGCTCGACTTATACGAACCTCCGTCCGCTTTGAAATAACACCTGCCGCCGCTTTCAAACGTCTCGTCCTCGTTCGTGTCGAGCCAGTGAACGGTGATCCAACTCGAATATGTCGTGGAATACCTCAGCTCGAAAAATCTTCCCTCCGTCAAAGCCACATTAAAAACGCGCCCTAACCAGCGCTTCGCCCTTTCGGCCTCGGCGGTGGCCACAGCGTCCTTAGATGGCCTGAAAGATAAAGTCAGGGCTGCCGCCAGAGCGCCTACCACCCCAAAGACGACCAACAACTCGACCAACGTAAACCCGAAATGTCGCCCACAACGCCCAAGCGATAGAGGCGATCTACGCCCGATGTAACGATGGATCGACAACACCGCCTTTAAGTCGGCTATCCTCGCAAAGCTCCAAGAGCATGCCGTAAAACGGCTGCGGCTCCCTTATCAGCCGTCCGCGGCTGTCGCAGAAACCATGGCGCGTATAACCGTGGACCAGGAGGCGTTCTTCGGGAATCTTGAATATGCTATAAGAAAATGACATGGAATAGGGGGTTAGAGCGCTTACGCTCGTGCGCACCAAAAGCTCGTCGTCATATCGAGCGGAATGTTTGTAGCGGCAGCGGACCTCCACAACGGGCATATACACGCCAGCCGCTTCCCACTCCGAATAGGGAATCCCCATGGCCCTGCAGTAGTCAGTGCGCCCGACTTCGAAGTAGGTAAGATAGTTGGCATAATAGACCACCCCCATGTTGTCGGTCTCGCCATATCGCACTCTCAGGCGCGATTCCACCACAGGAGCCATGGAATCCCTCCTCGAAATCTTAAGTCGACTATTCCGAAACGCTTACATGGAAACGTCGGCGAGTTTTCGCACCGGATCACCCTTGCGCACGGTACCACTCTTTATGACGGAGCAAAATGTGCCCTTCTTTGGCATTATACACTCTCCGGCAAGCTTGTAAATTTCGCACTCGTTGTGACAGTTCTTGCCTATCTGAGTAACCTCTAAGATCGCATCTCCCACCGCCAGGCGATCTCCCACCGCCAAGCAACCCACATCGAAACCCTTTAATGTGAGATTTTCGGCAAAGGCACCGGGGCCCACATTGGGAATCCTATCGCGCATCTCCTCTATATCTTCAAGGGACAAAAGGCTGACCTGTCTGTGCATAAAACCGGCGTGGGCATCGCCGCGAAGGCCAAGGCCTTCCAACAGCAATGCCTCACCGACGTCCTGCTTTCTTGTGCCTTTTTCCTTAGAGATACAAACAGCCCACACTACCCCTGCGCTCATACTGCCACTTCACTCTCTTTTTTGTTATCGACACCAGTCTCGTTAGCTTTCGACTTCGACAGGTAATCCTCTATGGCCGCCTTGACTCCCTCTTCAGCCAGCAAGGAACAATGGAGTTTGTGAGGAGGGAGCCCTCCGAGTGCTTGAGCCACATCCTTATTGCTGACCTTAAGGGCCTCCTCGAGCGTTTTGCCCTTCACCATCTCCGTAACCATGGAGCTCGTGGCGATCGCCGCAGCGCAACCGAAGGTCTCAAATTTCACGTCGACGATGCGGCCGTTCTCTATCTTCAAATATATCTTCATGACGTCGCCGCAGACTGGATTGCCTACCGTGCCCACTCCATCGGCATCCTCTATGCGCCCGACGTTCTTCGGATTCATAAAAAGCTCTACCACTTTCTCGCTATACATGCCTCACTACCTCCTTTTTACCATAAGGAGACATTGCCCTCAGCGACTCTACCACTTTGGGAAGATTTTCCAAGGTATAGTCTATATCCTCGTCGCTCGTGTCTTTCCCGAGGGAAAGCCTGAGAGAGCCATGGGCGATCTCATGTGGCAGCCCTATGGCTAAGAGCACGTGACTCGGCTCTAAGCTGCCCGAAGTGCACGCCGAGCCGCTGCTCGCGCCTATCCCCAGGGCGTCAAGCCGCAATAGGAGAGATTCTCCTTCGATGTGTCGGAAACAGAAACTGGCGTGAAAGGGAAGCCGCTTGGTGCGGTGGCCCGTCAAAAGCACATCGTCTATGCGCTCGAGGACCCCATCTATCAGGCGATCGCGCAAGCGCCTCTCGTTGTCGACTTCGCCTTTCTTTAATCTCTCCATCGCAAGGGCAGCTGCCTCACCAAACCCGACCATGCCGGCGGTATTTTCGGTTCCAGAACGAAGTCCGCGCTCCTGGCCGCCGCCATGAATTAAGGGTTCGATCTTTACCCCTTTTCTCACATATAAAGCCCCCACGCCCTTGGGTCCATACATCTTGTGAGCCGCCATCGTCATCAAATCGATGGGCAATGTCTTCGTATCTATGGGGATATGTCCCGCAGCCTGCACGGCGTCGGTGTGGAAGAGCAGGCCGCGCGCGCGGCAAAGAGCTCCTATCTCTTCTATCGGCTGGACCGTCCCGATCTCGTTATTGGCGAAGTGGATCGTGACCAGAACCGTATCGGGGCGAATAGCGCGCTCGAGCTCATCGATCTTGACGAAACCTTCGCCGTCGACGGGCAAAA
>LDZS01002362.1_pt1 | contig 42529 bp, 41 predicted proteins | sample 615471 | NCBI WGS metagenome assembly LDZS01 (sample SAMN03408295, study PRJNA278302) | terrestrial metagenome | isolation source: oil reservoir sample K3 | place: USA: Alaska, North Slope, Kuparuk formation | collected 2013
GCTGACGGCTGGGGGCAAGCCTTCACCCTTGAGCCTTGAGCGACCGCCCCCGCTACCTCAGCTCGCTTAGCCAACGCTAAACAAGTACGTTTGAAACTGCATCTTATACTGTAGCGGGAAACCTTGTCAAGGTTTTGGAGGGGGGCTCTTGGGGATTGGTAAGGGTGGGTGTTTGGGTTTACCGTTAAGGCTGTGGCCGAGGGCGAGTTCAAGGAGGCACAGGAGGCGCTCCTGGCCGAGCTCAGGGCGCTGGGCATCCGGGACGAGCGGGTCCTCTCCGCGATGGCCCGTGTACCAAGGCATCTATTTGTCCCCCCGGAGCTGGTCCCCTACGCCTACGAGGATCGTCCCCTCCCCATCGGGGCCGGCCAGACCATCTCCCAGCCTTACATCGTGGCCCTGTCCACTCAAGCCCTTGAGCTTTCCCCGCAAGATCGCGTGCTTGAGATCGGCACCGGCTCCGGGTATCAAGCGGCCGTCCTGGCCGAGCTCGCCGGGGAGGTGTACACGGTGGAAAGGCTGCCCGAGCTTTCTCAGGCCGCCCGCAAGCGGCTGGAGGGGCTCGGCTACCGGAACATCCACTTCCGCGTGGGGGATGGGACCAAGGGCTGGCCCGAAGCGGGGCCGTTCGATGCCATCCTGGTCACCGCGGCGGCCCCCAGGGTCCCCCAGAGCCTGGTCCAGCAGCTCGCCGAGGGGGGGCGGCTGGTGATCCCCATCGGGGGGCGGGAAAGCCAAACCCTGTGGCGCATGGAAAAGCGTGCCGGGCGCCTCAAGAAGGCCTACCTTTGCCCCTGCACGTTCGTGCCCCTGATCGGAGAGGAGGGATGGCGGTGATAGACCTGAGGTCGGATACGGTGACGGTCCCCACCCAAGGGATGCGGGCGGCCATGGCCCGCGCCGAGGTGGGCGACGACGTGTATGGCGAGGATCCCACCACCAGGGAGCTTGAGGAGAAGGCGGCGGAGCTCATGGGGATGGAGGCGGCCCTGTTCGTCCCTTCGGGCACCATGGGGAACCAGGTGGCCATCGCCTGCCATACCCGTCCCGGCCAGGAGGTGGTCGTGGAGGCCACCTCCCACATCTACAACGTGGAGATGGCCACCATGGCCCGCTTCTCCGGGGTCCAGCCCCGGGTCATCTGGGGCGAGCGGGGCGTATTCTCCGCCGAGCAGCTCGTTGCCGCTTTGCACCCTGATCTCTACTACCTTGCTCCCACCGGCCTTGTGTGCCTTGAGAACACCCACAACGCCGCCGGGGGGAGAATCTGGCCCCTTCCCTGCGCCCGGGAGATCCTGGAGGTGGCCCACTCGCGGGGGATCCCGGTGCACCTTGACGGCGCCCGCGTGCTGAACGCCCAGGTGGCCACCGGAATCCCGGCCCGGGAGCTGGTCTCCGGCTTCGATTCGGTGATGTTTTGTCTCTCCAAGGGCCTGGGGTGCCCTGTGGGCTCGCTCCTTTGCGGCTCGCGGGAGTTCATCTCCGAGGCCCGCCGGGTGAGGAAGGCCATGGGCGGGGGGATGCGCCAGACCGGGATCCTGGCCGCGGCGGGCCTTTACGCCCTGGAGCACCACATCGAGCGCCTGGCCGAGGACCACGAGAACGCCAGGCTCCTTGCCGAGGGGCTTTCCCAGCTCCCGGGCCTGGCTGTGTGGCCGCCTGAGACGAACATCGTGGTGTTCGAGATCCTAAAGGGGCCGAGCGCCCAGGAGCTCTGCGCCCGCCTGAAGGGGAAGGGAGTGCTCGCCTCCCCGGCCGCCGCCGGCACCGACCCGAAGAGGATCCGCATGGTAACCCACCTTGGGATCACCCGGGAGGACATCCTCAGGACAGTTGACCTCTTGGCACGGGAACTACGCGGCCAGGATATGTGAAAAAACCCCGCTTGCGGCTTCCGGAGTGTCCTCGCTCCCACGCCCGTACGGACGTAGCCTGCACAACGAAGGGAGCGGTTAAGATGTTCTATAAAGCTCTTGGGGGGTTGCTTTTGGTGGGGGTGGTGGCCTGGGGGGCGGGGTTGGAGGTGAACTCCGGGGCCCACCTCTCCTTTGCCACCCTCTCGGACCTCAGCCGGTTCATCTACCTGGTCAACAACACCATCGGGTTTGTGGAGCAGCCACCGGTGGAGGGCGATGTGCCGCGCCTTCCCGACATGAGGTCCGGGATGGGGGCTTCCCTTGGGGAATGCCTGGGGGAGGGGTTGAAATGGGGGCTGCGGGCGGAGCTCGCAGGCTGGGGGACCGGGACCGAGGGCACCTGGACGCGGGATGGATCATCGTTTGACGTCTCGCTATCCCTCGAGGTGGGGTTCGTGGCCCTGGAGGCGCAGCTGGTACTGGAGGTGGTGCCCGAGCTTTTCAGCCTTGGGCTTTCCGGGGGCTGGGGATGGGGGAAGCTTGATTACGCCTGTTCTTTTGAGCTTCCCACCGACTGGGAGATCCCGTTTGAGCCGCCTGCCGGAAGCGGGGTCTACCAGGCCAGCGGGCCGGTGGGCAGGGCCTATGCCCGGGTGAAGCTGCCGGTTTTCTCCCCCCTTTACTTTGGGTTTGAGTTCGGGGTGCGCATGGTGGGTTTGGGGACGCCGGTGGCGGAGGGGGTCCCCCTCGATCTGGACGGGGATGGCCAGGGAGAGGGGTTGGATCTCTCCGGGTTCTGGCTCGGGCTGTCGCTGGGGCTTGACTTGGAGCTTTGAAGGAGGGGGATGGCCATGCGGTGGAAGGCGATTTTGACAATGGGGATCGGGATCTTTGCGCTTCTCCTTTCGGGATGTGTGGGCAGGCTCGAGATGAAAGCCCCCGAGGCCCTGTTTGCCTTAAGGCCGGCGGAGGGGACCGCCCCCCTCACCGTGACCTGTGATGGCTCCCTCTCCTACGACGAGGACGGCAAGATCGTGGAATACATCTGGGACTTCGGCGACGGGACCATGGGCCTGGGGCCCATCGTCTCCCATACCTACCAGACCGGGGGCACCTACCGGGTACTCCTCCAGGTCTACGACGACCAGGGGCTGTCGGACCAGCGGGAGGCCCGGGTGAAGGTGGACTTCCCCCCCCCGGTGGCCAGCTTCTCCTACACCCCTTGGCGCCCTGGGGCCGGGGAGCTGATCCGGTTCGACGCAAGCGAGTCCGAAAGCCCCAACGGCAAGATCGTGGAATACCGCTGGTCGTTCGGGGACGGGGAGTGGACCACCGGCCAGGTGGTGGAGCACCGCTACTGGTACGGCGGGGGGTATCCGGTCACCCTCACGGTCACCGACGAGGCGGGCCAGCAGGATTCCGTAACCCAGGTCATCGAGATCCAGGGCGGGCCCGGCTGCTACACGCCGGAGGGAGGAGCAGATGAACTCTAACCGCAGAGGCCACCTAAAGCAGGGAGGGCTTTTGGGCCGCCAAGGCACCAAGGCACCAAGGGTGCACACCTTACATGTGCTCCATGGCTTGTGGCTTGGTGGCTTTAAGGCAAAAAGAAGGCTTGTATTGGGGGTGCTCTTTGGGTTGCTCTTTGCGCTGTGGGGCTGCAGTCCAGAGACGGGGCCGCAAAGCGGGCCGGTGGCCCGCATCCTGGCCCAGCCCACCCAGGGGCAGGTGCCCCTCACGGTGGCATTCGACGGAAGCAGCTCCTACGATCCCCAAGGGGAGATCACGGACTTCTACTGGGATTTCGGGGACGAAAGCCCGGTACTCCGGGGGGAGCAGGTGGAGCATACCTACGAGCGGTCCGGGGAGTTCGTGGTGACGCTGGTGGTGGTGGGTCCATCCGGCACCGGGCGGGGGACCGCCATCATCCGCGTCCTCAACAACCCCCCCATCGCCAGCTTCAGCTTCTCTCCCCAGGATCCCTTCCAGGACGAGCAGGTGACGTTTGATGCCTCCCCCTCCTACGACCCGGACGGGGAGATCGTAAGCTGGGAGTGGGACTTCGGCGACGGTGGAACTGCCGAAGGCGAGGTGGTAGACCATACGTTCACCACCCCCGGGGACTTCACGGTGATCCTCACCGTCACGGATGACTCGGGCGCCCAGGCGACCACAAGCCGCAGGGTGACCGTGGAGGAGTGCATAGGAGGCCATTGCGGAAGGTGATGGAGCGTCCGCTTCCTCTTTTTCGCCCCCTGCCCCTCGGGCAGGGGGCTTTATTTGGGGTTGCGACCGGGGCCGGCTTGGGCGAACCTTCCGGGCGGAGGGAGACGATGAGAAGATCGGTCGCGGTTTTCCTCTTGACGGGGGTGCTCCTCTTGGGAGGTTGTATCGAGCCCACAGGGCTCCGGGCGGTGATCGACTCCACCCACAAGCCCAGCCAGGGGGTGATATGGCTGCAGGACTACCCGGCCGAGGTGACCTTCGACGCAAGCAGGTCCACCGGCGAGATCATAAGCTACCGGTGGACGGTCTTGGACGAGGAGGGGGAGGAGCTCGCCTCCAGCACCGAGGAGGAGTTCACCTACCAGTTCGATTACGGTCGCTATCTCGTCCGGCTTGAGGTCACCGGCTTCGGCCTTGAGACCGACGAGGCACAGGTGGAGGTGGTCGCCAACAAGCCCCCGGTGGCGGTCATCTCCTATGCCCGCAAGGACGCAATGGCGGGCGAGGAAATCACCTTCAGGGCCGATGATTCTCACGATCCGGACGGTTCCATTGTCGAATACCTGTGGGATTTCGGCGATGGGAGCCGGGAGACCACCGAGGAACCAGAGGTTACACACACGTATGAAGAGGAGGACCTCCCCCCCGGGGAGAGCCGTTGGCAGTTCACTGTTACCCTTGTTGTAATCGACGATCTGGGAGGTATTTCGGAGCCTCCTTATAGGCACGAGATTTGGATTTATGGTGGGTGTTGTGGGCATTGAGCTTCATGTTCCCGACATCGAGCGGGAGCTGGCCGAGCTTGTCAGGCAGATCCCCCGGGGGCGGGTGACCACCTATCGGGCGCTGGCCGAGGCGTTGGGGGATCCCGGGGCGGCCAGGTTCGTGGGGGAGTGGCTGATGGGGCCCGGGGCCGAAGGGCTCCCGGTGCACCGGGTGGTGCACGCCTCGGGCGATGTGGGCAGGTTTGCCTTCGGCACCTGGGAGGAGAAGGCGAACCTGCTTTCGGCCGAGGGGGTGCAGGTGGTGGGGAGGAGGGTCTCGCCCCTGCCCCGCTACTTCTTCTGGGATTTTAAGGGAAGCCGCCCCCTGGCCGCCCTCCGGGCCGAGCAGGAGGAGCTTTCCCGAAAAGCGATCATCTCCCCCCTGCCCCCGGTGGAGCGGGTGGCCGGGCTCGATGTGGCCTACCGGGACGGGGTGGCGGTGGCGGCCCTGGTGCTCTGCGAAAAAGACGGGGAGGCCCTGGATTTTGTGACCGCGGAGGTCCCGGTTCGGTTCCCCTACATCCCCACCTACCTCACCTGGCGGGAGCTCCCTTGCTATCTTGCCGCCATCCGGAAGGCGGAGGAAGCAGGCCTTAGGGCCGACGTTTACCTGGTGGACGGAAACGGCATCCTGCACCCAAGGAGGATCGGGATTGCCACCCACCTCGGGGTGATCTTGGACCTGCCCACGGTGGGGGTGGCCAAGCGGCGCCTGTGTGGGGAGGTGAATACCGAGGGGATGGTGGTGGGGGAGTGGCGGCCGGTGGTGCTCGAGGGGGACACCGTGGGGGCGGCGGTGCGTACCGGGAGGAACCGAACTCTCTTCGTCTCCCCCGGGCATCGGGCGGACCTGGAAAGCAGCGTGGAGCTGACCTTGAGCTTGGTGCGGGAGCACCCCTTGCCCGAGCCCTTGAGGTGGGCGCACGAGCTCGCCGGCGAGGCCGCCAGCCTTTTTTGAGCCTTGTGGGGACAGGGGAAGTCCGTAAAATAGCCTCTGGGGTAACCGGGGGAGCTCAAGCAGGGCTGAGAGGAGGCGGAGGCCTCGACCCCTGGAACCTGACCTGGGTAATGCCAGCGTAGGGAGGGTTACCCACAAGCCGGCCTTGCCCTCGTCTGTGTTCTCCCCGGAGTGCCCCAACCCTGTGGAGGTGTGGGTGGATGGGCTTCCGCCCCGCCTTCCCGCAGCGTTTTGGGGGTGGGGTCTATGGAGGGTAGCGTCGTCATCGTGGCGGGAGGGGACCTCCCCTGCCCGGAGGGGCTCAAGGCGGTGGCGAAAAGGGCCGGGCTGGTGGTGGCGGTCGACGGGGGCCTTTCAAGGGCCCGGGCCGTCGGCATCCCCGTCCACGTCTTGGTGGGGGACCTGGACTCGTTGCAGGAAACCCCCTTGCCTCCAGGGCTCAAGGTGCTTAAACACCCCGCCGAAAAGGACGCCACCGACCTGGAACTCGCCCTGGATTACGCTGTGGGCCTTTCGCCCAGGGAACTTCACCTCTTCGGGGCCCTGGGGAAAAGGCTCGATCACACCTTGGCCAATCTGAACCTCCTTGAGCGCTACCAGATCCCGATAACCATCCACCACGGCCGGGAGACCCTGTACGCGGTGTCGGGGGAGCTCGTGCTGGGGGCCGCCCGGGTTGGGGACCGGGTGTCCCTGATCCCGCTTTCCTCTAGTGTCACAGGAGTGCACACCCAGGGCCTCCGCTACCCTTTGACGGGCGGAACGCTTAAGCGTGCCTCAAGCCGGGGGGTATCCAACGAGGTGACTTCCCTCCCCTGCTGGATCGAGCTTGAGGCGGGGCGGCTTTTGGTGATCCACGCGCAAGAAAGGAGGCAGGCATGAGGTGGATCCTTGGGGTGTTCCCTTTGCTGGTCGCAGGGGCTTGTCTGGGGGCGGAGCTTGTGGTCTACACCTACGACTCCTTCGTCTCCTGGGGGCCGGCACAGGCGATCGAGGAGGCGTTTGAGGCCGCCCATCCGGGGGTGGACCTGGTTTGGGTGGCCCCGGGCGACTCCTCGGAGATGCTGGCTCGGCTCATCGGGGAGCGTGCCGCCGGGGGGACAGAGGCGGACGTGTTCCTGGGGATCGCGGATGTGGAGCTGCCGCGGGCCCTTGCCCAGGGGGCCTTCCAGCCTTACAGCCCGGAGTCGATCCCCAACCTGGCCCATGTCCCAGCCGAGCTCTTGTTCGACCAGACAGGCCACGTGATCCCCTTCGATCACGGCTACATAACCTTCGTCTACGACTCGGAGCTGCTAGCTGAGGAGCTTATTCCCCAGAGCTTGGAGGACCTCACCAGGCCTGAACTCAAGGGGAAGATAGTGTTGGAGGACCCCCGCACCTCTTCCCCTGGTCTCTCCTTCCTTCTATGGACCATCGCCCATTTCGGGGAGGAGGGGTGGCTCGATTTCTGGCGGGATCTCTTCCCAAACGTGCTCACGGTGACCAAGGGCTGGTCTGAGGCCTACGACATGTTCCTGGCCGGGGAGGCGCCCATCGTACTCTCCTACTCCACGGATACCGCCTACTCCTACATCGCAGAGGGGTCGCTCCGCTATCGGGTGGTCACCCCGGACGGGGAGGGCTATCGGCAGATCGAGGGGATGGGGATCGTGTCCGGCACCGATCAGCCCGAGCTTGCCCACGCCTTCCTCGATCTTGTGCTCTCAAAGGAGATCCAAGAGCTTATCCCAACCAGTCAGTGGATGTTCCCAGTAAGCTCGGAGGCGGAGCTTCCAGAGGACTTCGCCCGCTACGCCGTGATCCCGGGGCATCCTGTTTCCCTCCCCCCTGAGTACGTGGCCGAGCATCTTGAGGGGTGGCTTTCGGAGTGGCAAAGGCTCCTTGTGGGAGGCTGACAAAGCGCGGGGCAGGGGCGTGCTTGGCGCTCCTGCCCCTCCTGTTTCTTGCGCTTTCGTTCTTCCTTCCCCTGTGGCAGGTACTGAGCCAGGGGCTGAAGGCGGAGGGAAGGTGGACGGCCGCCCGCCTGGCCCAGCTTCTCTCCGACCCTTACGTCCTCCACCTCCTTCGGTTCACCCTAAAGCAGGCCTTGCTCTCCTCTCTTTTCAGCCTGGCCTTGGGGTTCCCCTTGGGGTGGCTGCTTGCCCGTTATGACTTCCCGGGGAAGGAGGCCGCGCGGGCCTTCACCCTGGTTCCGTTCGTCCTGCCCCCCATCACCGTGGCCCTGGGGTTCATCCTGTTCTTCGGGAACTCCGGCTACCTGAACCGTTTTCTCATCGGGCTTTTCGGGCTTTCCTCCCCGCCGATCAAGGTGCTTTACTCCCTGTGGGGGATCGTCCTTGCCCACGCCTTCTATAACGCACCGGTTTTTGCCCGGTTCGTGTCCGCGGCCTGGGAGGGGCTTGACCCTGGGCTCACCGAGGCGGCGAGGACCCTGGGGGCGAGGCCCTTTTCCGTCTTCCTCACCGTGACCCTGCCTCAGATCCTCCCAGCGATCTTGTCGGCCTTCGCCTTGGTATTTGTGTTCTGTTTCCTCTCCTTTGCCATCCCCCTTGCCCTGGGAGGGGCGAGGTATGCCACGTTGGAGGTGGGGGTCTATCTTTACGCGCGGGTGTACCTGGACCAGGGTCAGGCGGCCGCACTGGCCATCCTGGAGCTTGTCATCGCCTTGGGGCTTACCTACCTCTACATCCGGGGCGGGGGGATCTTCACCTCCCGAGGGCAGGTCGGCCGCCCTCAGGCCACCGTGAAGCTCTTCTCGCGGCCGCGGCAGCTTTTCTGGCTTCCCTACCTGTTCCTCTCTGTCCTGGTTTTCCTGGGGCCCATCGGAGCGGTGATCGCGGACTCCTTCACCCGTCCCTGGCAGGGCCAGGGGCCCACCCTCGCCTGGTATGGGATGCTTTTTTCGCCAGCCCAAAGCCCGTTCATCGGTGGTTCCCCCCTGGCGAGCATGGCCCTGAGCCTTGAGGTGGCCGGGATGACCGCTTTTTTAGCCCTAGGCTTGGGGATCCTAGTGTGCTGGGCCTTGAGACGAATGAGGTCCGTGCTCCTTGAAGCCCTGCTCATGGCCCCTCTGGCCGTCTCCTCGGTGGTGCTGGGGCTGGCGCTGCTTTTTGCCTTCAGGCGCCCCCCCCTCTCCGCCCTGGCAAGCGGGCCCTGGAGCATTGTCCTCGCGCATACCCTGATCGTGTACCCGCTTGTGGTGCGGGTCATCCGCCCCCTTTGGCAGGGGCTTGACCCGGCCCTGGTGGAGGCAGCCCGCACCTTGGGAGCAGGGGGGTTTCTTGCCTTCCTCACGGTGGAACTTCCCTTGCTTTCCCGGGGGATCCTGGTAGCGGGGGCGTTTGCCTTCGCCCTGTCGATGGGGGAGATGACGGCCGTGGCCATGCTCTCCCGGCCGGGCTTGGTGACGATCCCGTTGGCGATCTACCACTTCCTCTCCGCCCGCAGGTTCGGAGCGGCCTCGGCCATGGCCACGATCCTCATCCTCACCACCGCCGGGGCGGTCTTCCTGTGGGAATACATGGGGAGGAGGCTCCTCCGTGGCCAAGCTTGAGGCAAGGGGGCTGACCAAGCGCTTCGGAGAGGTGGTAGCTGCCCAGGACGTTTCCTTCCGGGTGGAGGAGGGGGAACTTTTGGCCCTGCTTGGGCCCTCGGGTTGCGGCAAGACCACGGTGCTCAGGATGCTGGCCGGGCTGACTCCCCCGGATCGGGGCCGGGTGCTGATCGCCGGAGAAGACGTGACCCCCCTTCCCCCGGAGGCACGGGGGGTGGGGCTTGTGTTCCAAAACTATGCTCTGTTCCCCCACCTGACCGTTTTCGGGAACGTGGCCTACGGCCTCAGGTTCGGACGACGTCTTCCCCGGAGGGAGCGGAGCCGGAACGTGCGGAAGCTGCTTGAGCTGGTGGGACTTTCCGGTTACGAGCGACGGAGGATACATGAACTTTCCCAGGGGGAGGCCCAGCGGGTAGCCCTTGCCCGGGCCCTGGCCCCCCAGCCCCGGGTTTTGCTCCTGGATGAGCCCCTGTCCGCCCTGGATGCGGCCCTGCGGGTGGAGCTACGTGGTGAACTGCGAGAGCTTCTGAAAAGGCTTTCCATCACCGCTGTGCACGTAACCCACGATCAGGAGGAGGCCATGGCCATCGCCGACCGGGTGGGGGTGATGCGGGAGGGGAGGCTGGAGCAGGTGGATCGCCCTCCGGAGCTATATGAGCGGCCAAGGACCCCGTTCGTAGCCTCATTCCTGGGGAGGGCTAACCTTTGGCCTGGGGTGATTGTGTCCCTTTCCTCGGGGGAGGCTTTGGTGGAGGTGGCTGGCGTTCGCATTCCGGCCAAGGGCGAGGCCCCCGCACCCGGGGAGGAGGTGTATGTCTTCTTCCGCCCGGAGCATGTGGTCATAGGGGAGGGGCCCTACGAGGCGGAGGTACGGCACGCGGAGTTCCTCGGGGACCGTTGGCAGGTACACGCTCGCTTTCACAGGCTTCCCCTGCTCCTCTTCGCCCACAGGGCCCTTGGTGGTAAGGTTCAGTTCCGGTTCCGGGAGCCGCCGCGGCTCCTTCGGCGCTAGACGAGCCACAGGGGATCGGGGTCTACCTTGACCCCATGGGGCAGGGTGGGCAGGGCTTGCCTGAGCCCCTCCACCACGTCCTTTCCCCCCTTTATGAGGAGCTGGGAGCGGGGGGTCCCGGCCTTGGGGTGGAGCTCCGCGGGGCCCAAGACCTCAAACCCCTTTCTAGTAAGGTCATCTCCAAGCTCCCCCGCCTTCCTCAGCGCGCCCTTCCCCTCCACCAGGATCCGCACAAGATGCGAAAAGGGCGGGTAGCCCAATGCCTCCCGGAAGCGAAGCTCCTCCCGGTAGAAGCCCAAGTAGTCACCTTGGGCCGCATATCGGATCGCGTAGTGGTCGGGCTGGTCCGTCTGCACGATCACCTCCCCGGGCCACTCCCCCCGCCCCGCCCTCCCTGCGGCGGCCGCCACCAGCTGGAAGGTGCGTTCGCCGGCGCGGAAGTCCGGGAAGGAAAGGAGCATATCGGCGTCGATCACCCCCACGAGCGTGATCCTGGGGAAGTCAAGGCCCTTTCCCACCATTTGCGTTCCCACCAAGACATCGATCTCGCCGTGGGCCAAGCCCGCCAGGATCTCCCCCCGCTTGGCCGCCGTGTCGGAATCGAGCCGGGCTACGGCGAGGCTCGGGAAAAGCCTTTTTACTTCGAACTCCACCCTTTCTGTCCCCAGGCCGAACAGGCGAAACCGTTCCCCCCCGCAGTGGGGGCAGCGGGGCCGGGGAAGGGCCTTGCCGCAGACGTGGCAGCGGAAGCTGCGGTTGGCAAGGTGGAACACCAGGGGCACCGCGCAGCCCGGACAGCGGAGGATGGCCCCGCAGGTCCGGCAGGCCGCCCCGGTGAAGAACCCCCGGCGGTTGAGGAAGAGCAGCACCTGTCCACCCCGGGAAAGGTGCCTGTCCATGGCGGTCTGGAGCTCGGGGCTCAGTACCTCCTCCCCTTTGGGCACAAGCCGTACCTGGGGGGGGTGTCCTGCCACCCGCTGGGTCAACCTAAAGAGCCGGATCTCCCCACGCTCGGCGCGGAAATAGGACTCAACGGAGGGGGAAGCCGAGCCGAGGAGCACCACCCCTCCCTCCTGGGCAGAACGCAGCTCGGCCACCTCCCTGGCATGGTAGTAAGGGGCCATGTCTCCTTGCTTGTAGGCCGGCTCCCCCTCCTCATCCAGCACGAAGATCCCGGGGCGTTTTAGGGGGAGGAAGGCTGCCGAGCGGGTGCCGCAGGCCGCCCGCAATTTCCCCCGCAGGGCGGCCTCCCATACCCGCCACCTCTCCCCCGGGGGAAGTTCCCCGAAGTAAAGGGAAACATCTTCGTCCAAGGACGCGACTGCCCGGGCCCAAAGCTGGGGGAGGAGCGACACCTCGGGCTCGAGCAGGAGCGCCCCCCTGCCCTGGGCGAGGGCGGCCCGGGCCGCTCGCAGGTAAACTTCGGTTTTCCCTGAGCCTGCCGGCCCAAACAGAAGGAACGTTTCCCCGCCTTCGGCCCCGGCCACTGCCTCCACGGCCCGCCTTTGCTCCTCGGTCAAGGAAACCTCCCTCCGAGGCTCCCGCAAGGGGAAGCTGAAAGGGAGGACCTCGGGCCTGGCGATCCCTTTGCGGGAAAGGGCCCGCAGGGAAGCCCCATTTGCTCGCTCTCCGGCGAGGAGCGCGGCCAGGGCCCGGGCCTGGGCCGGCGCCTTCCGGGAAAGCTCCTCGAGGAGGGCCCGGGCCTTGTGGGGTGAAACGGAGAGGCGATAGCGCCTGGCTCGAGCCTGCGCCCGCGGCGGGACCAGCCGCCCCAGGGAGAGTCCGGGGGAGACGAACGACCGCGCAGCCACCTCTTGGATCAGGGCGAGCACCTCCCCCGAGACGGCCGGCCCGTCCACTTCCTGGATGGGCTGAAGCTCGCCCGGGTAGCTCGGGGAGGGGGAGACGGAAACGACGATCCCCCACAGGGATCTTTTCCCCAGCGGAACCCGCACCCGAAAGCCCACCTCCACATCCATCCCCTCGGGCACAAGGTAGTCGAAGGGTTTGGCCCTGGGGATGGGGAGGGCCACCCGGGCGATCACCTATCCCCCCTCCCGACGGCGGAGATAGATCATGGCCCCGCGGGCCGACATGGAAAGGTCCTCCTTCACCGTGGGGTCGTCCACGGGCCAGCCGGCCCGGCCAAGCTCGCCAAGCACTTCCTCTACAGCTACTTCCTCCTCGCCTGCTCGGCCAAGCGCTCGCTTCACCAACTCCACCCACCACACAAGCAGCTCCCCGTACTCGGAAAGGGCATCCCGGCCTGGCCTCGGCCCGAAGTGGGTGTAAAGAAGGGTGCTTGGGTGAAGGGAGTAAAGCCTCTTTAAGGTGGACAGGGACGCCTCCAGGTCGAAGCTGGGGGGCACTGTCGCGGGGACGAGGCGGCCGCTGTAGAACAGCCCGGCTGCGTCGCCGGTGAAGAGGAGGCCGTCTTTTTCTTCCAAGAAACACAGGTGATGGGGGGCATGTCCTGGAGATTCCAGCGCCAGGATCGTGCGTCCTCCTAGGTCGAACCGGTCCCCGTCCTGTGCCTCGTGGATCCTTTCCTTTGGGATGGGGATCGCCTCCCCGTAAAGGGGGAAGCGTCCCTTCACCGCGGCCCTCACCGATTCCACCAGGCGGCTTGGGTTCACCAGGTGTTTCGCCCCCCGGGGGTGCACCACCACCCGGGCACTGGGAAGGTAGGGGAGGAGGGCCCCTGCCCCCCCGGCGTGGTCGAGGTGGATATGGGTGAGGAAGATCCATCGGACCTTATCCCTTGGGATTCCGAGCCCGTCTAAGGCCTCAAGGACCAGGTCCTTGGAAAGGGAGGTCCCCGACTCCACCAGGGCCACCTGGTCGGCCAGGATCACGTACACCCCACCCACCCCGGGCCTTCCGAACTGGTAGGCGTCCACAAGGTGGATCCCAGGGGCGGCTTTCAAGGGTTCAGGAAAACCAGCCAAACTCCACCCCCAACCAGATCGCCAGGCTCCCCACCCCGCAGCCCAAGAGGGCGAGCCAGGTGCCGGAGCGCATCCAGTGCCTTATGGTGATCGGCCTGTCGGTCCGCTCTGAGAGGGAGATCACCACCACGTTGGCCGTGGCCCCAACGGGGGTGGCGTTCCCTCCGAATCCCACCCCCAAGGCCAGGGCCCACCACAGGGGGCCGGTCGCCACCCCTTGGGCCCCCAGGCCCTTTATCACTGGGAGCATGGCGATGGTGAATGGGATGTTGTCCACCACTGCCGACATAAGGGCGCCGACCCACAGGATGGCGAGGGCGGCGAGGAGCATCCCGGAGTGGGCCAGGAACCCAAGGTGGGTTGACACCCAGGCAAGCACCCCCGCTGCCTCAAGGCCCCCCACCACGATGAAAAGCCCGATGAAGAAGAGCAACACATCCCAGTGGATCTTGGACAGGATCTCATCCACCTGGGGCCGGACCCACAGCAGCCCGAGCGACGCCCCGATCAAGGCCACCAGCCCCGGGGGGAGGTGGAGGAGGTCATGGATGAGGTAAAGCACCACGGTAAGGCCAACCACGGCTAGCATCCGCCGCATGGTCTTGGGGTCCAGCAAGGCTCGGCGAGCATCGATGGCCATCAGCGACTCCACCCGCTCCGGGGGGGCGGAGAGCTCCCGCCGGAAAAGGAGCCAGAGGAGCCCAAAGGAGAAAACAAGGGTCACCAGCACCACCGGCCCCAAGTGGGTGAGGAAGTCGTTGAACGAAAGCCCAGCCGCCGAGCCGATCAGGATGTTTGGTGGATCCCCCACCAGGGTGGCCACCCCCCCGACGTTCGAACAGACCGCCTCCGCGATCAAAAACGGCACCGCGCTTATCCCCACCACCTCAGCCAGCGACACCGTGACCGGGGCCACCATCACGATGGTGGTTACGTTGTCGAGGACCGTGGAAACCAGGGCAGTGAACCCGGCCAGGGAGAAGAGGAGGAGCCAGGGGTTCCCCCTCGTCCACTGGGCCGCCACGATGGCCATGTACTGGAAGAAGCCGGTCTTCTGAAGGATCCCCACCACGATCATCATGCCCAAGAGGAGGCCGATGGTGCCGAAGTCGACGGCCCTCACGGCCGTCTCCCAATCGTAGAACCCCAGGCCGACCCCGACGGCGATCATGGCGATGGCCCCAGCCAGGGCGGCGATGGTGCGGTGTACCCGCTGGGAGAAGATGAGCCCGTAGGTGACCAGGAAGATGCCTGTGGAAGCCATAGCCGAGCCCCAGTTCATGGGCCAAGTATACGCAAGCGGCCGGGTTGTTCTCCCCCCAGCGGGGGCGTAAACTTGCGCCGCTTCGAGAGTGACACGGCATGGACCCACTACTTGCAACCGGGTTGATCTTGTCTTTGGGGCTGCTCTTTGGGGAGATCGCCCAGCGGCTTGGGTTCCCCCGGGTGGCGGGCTATATCCTGGCCGGGATCGTCCTTAACCCGAAGATAAGCGGGGCCCTCCCGCCGTCCTTCCTTTCGGGGACCGATCCCATCGTGAACGCCGCCTTGGCCATCATCACCTTCGAGGTGGGGGGGACGTTGGCCATCGGCCCCTTGCGGGAGCTGGGGAAGGGGATCGTTTCCCTGGCGCTTGGGGAGGCGGAGCTTGCTGCCCTGGCCATCCTGGCCGGGAGCGTCTTGTTTCTCCCCTTCCTGGTAGACCTCCCCGCCGGCACGGGCTTCGCCGCGGCCGTCCCCCTGGCTTTGCTCCTGGGGGCCTTGGGCTCGCCCACCGATCCCTCGGCCACCCTGGCCGTGATCCACCAGTACCGGGCCAAGGGGATGGTTTCCTTCAGCGTGATGGGGGCAGCCGCCTTCGACGATGCTTTGGGCATCATCAACTTCAGCGTGGCCTCGGCCTTGGCCGGGGTCCTCTTGGCCCACTCCCAGGCCACCGCCTTCTCCTTCCTCGAACCTTTCTTGGTGATCCTGGGTTCGATCGCCCTGGGGGTTGCCCTGGGCCTTGGTTACCACTGGCTGGTCAGGCTCCTGGGGGGAAGCGAGGACGGGGTGCTGATCGCCCTGGCCGCCACCCTCCTTTTTTTGGGCTACGGGCTTGCCTCGGCCTTGGGGTTCGACCAGCTCCTCGTGACCATGGCCGCCGGGGTAACGGTGGTGAACCTGCGCCGGACCCGGCCCCGCATCTTCCAGCTCTTGGAAAGGCACGTGGAGCCACTGGTTTTCCTCCTCTTTTTCACCTTAAGCGGCATGTACTTGGATTTCGGAGTTTTGCTTAGGCATCTTCCGGTGGTGCTTCTTTTCGTGGCCTTTCGCACGGTGGGGAAGCTAGGGGGGGCGTATCTGGGGGCCGGTTTAGGCCGGGCCCCCCATCCGGTGCGTCGGTACACGGGCTGGGGCTTGATACCCCAGGGGGGGATAGTGATCGGGCTGGCGCTCACCCTGAAGGGGGTCCCTGAGCTCGCCCCCCTGGCGGATGTCCTGGTGAACGTGATCATCGGGGCCACGGTGATCCACGAGCTCGTGGGCCCCTTCACCGCGAAATTCGCCCTGGAGCGGGCAGGGGAGATCCGGGTTAAGGAGCGGGCATAGATATGCGGGCCCTGGTCCTTGAGCGGCAAGCTCCGGTCGAGGAGCGGCCGCTCCTGCTCCGGGAGGTGCCGGCCCCCGAACCGGGGCCAGGGGAAGTGCTGGTTGAGGTCTCGGCCTGTGGGGTGTGCCACACCGACCTCCACCTTGTGGAGGGGGATCTGCCCATGCACAAAAGCCCGGTGATCCCCGGGCACCAGGTCGTGGGCCGCCTGAAGGCCTTGGGCCGTGGGGTCAGGGGGCTTTCCGTGGGCGACCGGGTGGGGGTGGCATGGCTCCATTGGGCGTGTGGTAAATGCCGCTTTTGCCGCCGCGGCCTGGAAAACCTATGCGAAAACGCGCTTTTCACGGGCTGGGACGTGGACGGGGGCTTCGCCCAGGAGGCGGTGGCCAGGGCCGAGTTCGTCTACCCCATCCCCCACCGGTTCCCTGACGCCAAGGCGGCCCCGCTCCTCTGCGCGGGGATCGTGGGGTATCGGGCGCTGAAGCTGGCCATCTGCGACAAGGAGCCAGGGAGGCTGGGCCTGTACGGCTTTGGGGCCTCGGCCCACATCGCCATCCAGATCGCCCGGCACCTGGGCTGGGAGGTGTACGTGTTCACCCGGAGCCCCCAGAACAAGGCGCTGGCCAGGGAGCTAGGGGCAGTTTGGGTGGGGGAAGCCCAGGATCGTCCTCCAAAGCCCCTGGAGGCGGCGGTGATCTACGCCCCCGCCGGGTGGATCGTCCCCGAGGCCTTGCGGTCCCTGGACAAAGGGGGGCGGCTTTCCCTGGCCGGGATCCACATGACCCCGATCCCCGAGCTCCCCTATGGGCTCCTTTACCACGAGCGCGAGGTGCGATCGGTGGCCAACGCCACCGGACAGGACGCCCAGGAGCTGTTGCGGTATGCCGCCGAGATCCCCATCGAGCCCGAGGTCCAGACCTTCCCCTTGGATGCAGCCAACGACGCCCTTCAAATGCTTAAAGGAAGGAGGCTAAGGGGGGCTGCAGTCCTGGTGACCTGATAGGAAGGCCTCTGCCCTGCGCAGGACGCCCCGCTGCTCCTCGTGGGTTATCCGCCCCAGTGCCTCCTCGTAGGGGAGCCAGCGCATGTCCTTGATCTCCTTGGGGGCGGGGTTCCCGGCTTGTTGGGTTCGGGCAAGGAAGAAAACGACCTCCTTTTCCACCTGCTCGCCGCCCTGGAGGAAGCGGTAGGCGATCCTCTCCCGGAAGCCGGCCACGGGCTCAAGCCGGCCGATCCCCACCTCCTCGGCCACCTCCCTCCTGGCGGCGGAGAGCTCGTCCTCCCCCGGTTCTATGTGCCCTTTGGGGAACCCCCAGTGCCCCCCCTGTCGGTTGCAGACGATCAGGTAATGCCTTTTGCCGGAGACGTTGCGGAACAGGACGAACCCCGCAGCACGCTGGTGGGCCATGGGTTCATATCACGTCGAGCTCCCGGCCGCTTGAGTCATAGGCCTTGGGGGCCAGGCCCAGGCACTGCAGCTCCCTCCACAACACCCGGAAGGACTCGGGGATCCCGGGCTTGGGGAAGTCCTCCCCCCTGAGGATCGCCTTGTAAAGCTGAACCCTGCCCTTGGCGTCGTCGGATTTCACCGTGAGCATCTCCTGAAGGAGCGAGGCCGCCCCATACGCCTCCAGGGCCCATACCTCCATCTCCCCCAGGCGCTGGCCGCCGAACTGGGCCTTTCCCCCCAGGGGCTGCTGGGTGATGAGGGCATAGGGGCCGGTGGAGCGGGCGTGGATCTTGTCGGCGGCGATGTGCTCCAGCTTCAGGAGGTACATCACCCCCACGGTCACTGGGGCCTTGTAGGGCTCGCCGGTGCGGCCGTCCCGCAGGATCACCTTCCCATCCCGCCGGGTCCCATCGGCCAGGCCATGCTTAACCAGCTCCTGGGTGAGCTCAGACAGGATCTCCTCCTCGCGGGCACCGTCGAACACCGGGGTCTCCACCTTCTCCCCCCGCAGGGTGGCCAGCCATCCTAGGTTCGTCTCGAAGATCTGGCCCAGGTTCATGCGGGAGGGGACCCCGAGGGGGTTGAGCACCACATCCAGGGGGGTGCCATCCGGGAGGAAGGGCATGTCCTCCTCCGGGAGGATCTTGGCGATCACCCCCTTGTTCCCATGCCGGCCGGCGAGTTTGTCCCCCACCGCAATGCGCCGCCTCTGGGCCACATACACCTTCACGAGCTCGTTCACCCCAGCCTCAAGCTCATCCCCGGCCGCCCGGGAAAGCCGCTTCACCCGGATGACCGTGGCCGTGCCGGTGATGGGGGGCATTTTCAACGATGTGTTACGAAAGTTACGCATCTTCTCCCCAAAGATCGATCGGAAGATGCGTTCCTCGGGGGTGGGTTCGGCCTCCCCCTTGGGGGTGATCTTCCCCACCAGGGTGGTCCCGGTCTTGACCTCCGTCCCCACCCGCACGATCCCGTGTTCATCCAGGTTCCTGAGGTCCTCCTTGGACACGTTGGGGATGTCGGCGGTGATCTCTTCGGGGCCGAGCTTGGTCTCCTCGGCCCGGACCTCGAACTCCTGGATGTGGATGGAGTCCAGGACGTTGTCCCGTACCAGGCGCTCTGAGACCACGATGGCGTCCTCGTAGTTGTAGCCCTCAAAGGGGAGGAACCCCACCAGGAGGTTGGTGCCCAGGGCCAGCTCCCCGTCCTGGGTGCACTGGGAGTCGGCGAGCACATCCCCTCGGCTCACCGTGTCCCCCGGCCTCACCAGTGGGCGCTGGTGGAGCAGGGTGTCCTGGTTTGAGCGCTCGAAGTTGAGGAGGCGATAGGTCTTGCGTACGGCCCCGGAGCGGATCACGATCTTTTGGGCGTCCACCTTCTCCACCACCCCGGCCTGCTCGCACAAGAGCACGGCCCCGGAATCCCGGGCGGCCTTCCCCTCCATCCCCGTCCCCACGATGGGGGCCTGGGGTTTCACCAGGGGTACGGCCTGCCTTTGCATGTTGGCCCCCATCAGGGCCCGGTTGGCATCGTCGTGCTCCAGGAACGGGATCAGGGAGGCGGAGACCCCCACGATGGTGCGGGGGGAGACCTCCAGGAAGTCCACCTCCTTGGGGGACACGTACATGATCTCCTCCCGCCCGGTGCGGATGGGAACCTTCTCCCCCAGGATGCGCCCGGACTCGTCCACCTCCACCGTGGCCGGGGCAATACGGTAGTTCTGCTCCTCATCGGCCATGAGATACTGGATCTTGCCGGTGACCACCCCGTTTTCCACCCGTACATACGGGGTCTCCAGGAACCCGTAGTCGTTCACCCGGGCGTAGACCGCCATGGAGGTGATGAGGCCGATGTTCTGCCCCTCCGGGGTCTCGATGGGGCAGATGCGGCCGTAGTGGGAAGGATGTACGTCCCTCACCTCGATCTTGGCCCGGCGCGCGGATACCCCCCCCAGGGCCGACAGCCTCCGCTTGTGGGTAAGCTCCGAGAGGGGGTTGGTCTGCTCCAGGAACTGGGAGAGGCGCCCGGTGTAAAACAGCATGTTCACCGCCGCCTGCACGGTACGGGCAGAGACGATCTTGCGGATCACATCGCGATCCTCCAGGTCCACCCGCGACAGCTTGTCCTGGGCGATCCTCGCCATGCGCACAAGGCCCGCCCGCAGGGCGGCCTGGGCCTGCTCCCCGGGAAGCCGGACCCGCTTGTTTGCCAAATGGTCCTTCTCGTCCAAAAGCCTCCGGTCTTCCGGGGCCGCGATGAGGAGGTCCAGGGCCCGGAAGATGTCCTCCGGGGTCAGGTAGGTCTCCTGCCGGTCCATCCCCAGCTTCCTGTTCAGCTTGAACCGCCCGATGGGGGTCAGCCGGTAGGTCTCGGGGTCGAAGTAAAGGCCCTTCAGGTACTCCAGCATCTGCCCGAAGGCAGGTCGGTCACTGGAGCGGAACCGGTGGTAGATGTAACGCACCGCCTCCTCTTGGGTGGTGGTCTTGTCCTCCTGGAGGGCCTTGGCCACCGCCGGGTGGACGATGCGAACACTGCCCCGCCCCAGGGAGGCGAGCTTCTTGAGCCGGGCTTGGGAGAGCTCCTCCCCCACCTCCCAACGCTCGCCGTCCACCTCCAGGGATTCAGCCAAGAACGCGGCCTTCCAGGTTCCCAAACGATCGGGGAGCTCGGCCACCGGCACATTTAGGGAGTAGCGGGTGAGGATCTCCCTGGTCTCCATCCCCAGGGCCCGGAGGAAACAGGTGACCGGGACCTTCCCCCGGCGGTCCAGGTTCGCCCTCAGGGTCCAGCGCCGCAGGTCCAGGTCGATCTCCAGCCACGCCCCCAGCTCCGGCAGGAAATGGGCCCGGAAAAGGTGCGGTTCCTCTTGGGTGATGTAGAGGCCCGGCGAGCGGGTCAGCTCGTTCACCAGCGCGTTCTCCGTGCCGTTTATGATGAAGGTGGCCCGGGAGGTCATGAGGGGGATGTCAGCCAGGTAGAGCTCCGCCTCCTTGATCAGACGGCCTGCGGACTTGAGACGGCCGATCACCCGGAGCGGGGCCGCGTAAGTCAGGTCCATCAGCCGGCACTCCCACTCGTCGTGCCTAGGCTCGCCCAGCCGAGGGTCCACCAGCTCCAGGATCAGGTCGTCCCTCCCGGGGGACCTAATGGGGGACACCTCGGCGAAGACCTCGGCGATCCCCTGGGTGAGGAACCGCTGGTAGGACCGCCGCTGATCGGCGGTCAGGTCAGGAGGATCTATCCACTCCCGCGCACGTCCGTAACGGCGTCTTGACATGGAAAACCAGGGCCACCCTATAGGTGGCCCATCACCCCCCTTTTTCGCTATCGCAGCTCGACCTCTGCCCCGGCGGCCTCAAGCTTCTTCTTCAGGTCCTCGGCCTCCTCTGGGCTAACCCCCTCTTTGATGACCGCCGGGACCTTGTCCACCAGCTCCTTGCACTCCTTGAGGCCCTTTCCGGTGATCTCCTTCACCACCTTGATGAGCTGGATCTTCTGCTGGCCGGCGCTGGTGACCACCACGTCCACCGTGTTCTTCTCCTCGGCCGCGGCCTCGGCCGCGGGCTGGGCCGCCACCGCCACCGGCACCGCCGCCTGGGCAGAAACCCCGAACCTCTCCTCGATGGCCGACACAAGCTCAGCCAGTTCCTTGACCGACATCTCCTCGATGGCCTGCAGGATCTCCTCTTTGGTCATAGCTCACCCCTTCTTCTCTTTTTGCCTTTTGACTTCCACCAGGGCCAGGGCCAGCCCCCGGATGATCCCGGAAAGGGCTACCGCAAGCCCCCGAATCGGCCCGGCCAGCCCCCCGGCCAGCCTCGCCAGGAGCTCCTCCCGGGAGGGCAGGGTGGCATACCAGTCAACCTTCTCCGGGGGGACCGGCTCCCCCTCAAACAGGCCGGCCTTGATCTGGAAATGCCCGTACCTCTTGGCACACTCCCGCGAGACCTTGTAGGGCAGTGTGGGGTCGTCCCGGCCCAGGACGATGGCGTTCGGCCCCCGCAGATACTCCACCAGGAACCCTGCCCCGACCTCCTGAGCCGCCCGACGGGCCAGGGTGTTCTTCACCACCCGGAACTCAACCCCCTCCTTCCGCATCAGCCGGCGGAGCTCCACACATTCACTTGCGGTGAGCCCCAGGTAGTCCACCAACACCACGGACCGGGCCTGCGCTAGCTTTTCCTTCAGCTCCTCAACCTGGGCTAACTTCTCCGGCCTCGGCATCGTACCCCCTTACACGGCCTGCGCTGCCTTGACGAGCTCCCCTGTGTCCACCTGGATCCCAGGCCCCATGGTGGAGGAGATGGTCACCCTTTGGATGTATTTGCCCTTTGTCCCCTCCGGTTTCCGGTCCAGGATGGCCCGGGTGAGGACGAGGAGGTTCTCCTGGAGTTGGTCGGTCTCGAAGTCCACGCGGCCGAACGGGGCGTGTACGATCCCGTAGCGATCGGCGCGGAACTCGATCATCCCCGCCTTCAGCTCCCGCACGAGCCTTGCGATGTCCTGGGTTACCGTCCCCGTCTTGGGTGAGGGCATCAGGCCCCTGGGGCCCAGGATCCGGCCGAGCCGCCCCACCAGGGGCATCATGTCCGGGGTGGCCGCCACCCTATCGAACTCCAGCCACCCCTCCTTCTGGATCCTCTCAGCCAGCTCCTCGCCGCCCACGTAATCGGCCCCGGCCTCTTCCGCCTCCCGGATCTTCTCCCCCCGGGCGAACACGAGCACCCGCACCGTCTTGCCGGTGCCGTGGGGCAGGGAGCATGCCCCCCTCACCATGTGCTGGGACGGGTTTATCCCCAGGTTGAAGGCCGCCTCCGCCGTCTCGGGGAACCGGGCGGTGGCCAGCTTCTTCATGAGCTCGATCGCCTCCCGCACGGGGTAAACCCGCTCTCGCTCCAGCGTGGCCACAAGTTCGCGGTACCTGCGGCTCCTCATCACCTTACCACCTCGATCCCCATGTTCTTGGCCGTGCCGAGCACGGTGCGGATCGCCGCCTCCAGGTCGTCGGTGTTGAGGTCTGGGAGCTTGCGTTCCGCTATGCGGCGGACCTGCTCCATGGTCACCCGGCCCACCTTCAGGCGGTTGGGCTCTGGCGAGCCCTTGTCGATCCCGGCCGCCTTCTTCAAGAGCACCGCCACCGGCGGGGCCTTCAGCACGAAGTCGAAGGAGCGGTCCTGATATACCGTGATCTCCACCGGGATGATCAGCCCCGGCTCCTCGCCGGCGGTGGCCTCGTTGAACCGCTTACAGAACTCCATGATGTTTACCTTGTGCTCGCCCAGGGCCGGGCCCACCGGGGGGGCGGGGTTGGCCTGCCCGGCCGGGATCTGGAGCTTTATCTTCGCCACCACGTTCTTTGCCATCCTCCCTCCTCAGATCCTCTCGATGGCGTCGAATCCCAGGCGCACCGGGGTCTCCCGGCCGAAGATCTTGACGGACACCACCACTTCTTCCGCTTCCTTGTCGATCTCCTTGATCTCACCGGTGAAGTCAGCAAACGGCCCCTCCACGATCTGAACCACCTCGCCCACCTCGAACTCCACCTCCACCTTGGGGGCCTTGGCCTTGGGCTCGGCGGTCGGCACCTCCTCCAGCCCGGCCTTGCGCTGGATGAACGCCATCTCCTTGCCCTCTATGGGGATGGGGCGGGACCTGGAGCCGACGAACCTCACCGAACCCTCAAGCCCCCGCAGGAGCTCGAACATCTGTTCCTCGTCCAGGCCCATCTTGGCGAACACGTATCCTGGGATTAGCCGCCTTTTCTCGATCCGCTGGACCGTGACCACCCGCTTGTCCTTGTACTCCTTAACCTTGACCAGCCCGGTGGCCCGGGAGTAGATCTTGTGTTCCCTCTCGATCTCAGCCCCCGCGGGCAGCCTCTGCCCCTCTCGCAGCCGGGCCGGCAGGTAGACCTCGGGGATGATGCGCCTTTGCTGGCTGCCGTCGTCATAGCGCAGGGTCAGGCGGCGCACCCGCTCCCTGGCCACGATCTGCCCCTTGACGTCGATCAGGTACCGCTCGTCCGCATCCGGGGTGATGGGGATCCCAGGTCGAACACGCTCCCCCACCCGGATGTCCCTACGCAGCCCCTTCTCCTGGGGCACCAGGTACTCCACCTCCGCCCGGTTGGTGAGCTCCACCACCACCCGCCACAGCGGCTCCACCTTCTCCACCAAGGCGGGCTGCTCAAGGTGCCGGGGGGCGCGGCGGGCGATGAGGTCACCCCGCACCACCCGCTCGTTGGTCTTCACAAACAGGTCGTATTCATAGGGGATCCAGTACTCACTGGAACGCCCCCTGCGGGAACGGGAGGTGATCACCTCCTCCACCGGGACGAAGAAGTACTCCACCTCCCCATTTGTCCTGATGGGCTCGAAATGCCCCTCCCAGCCGAGCTTGCGTACCCTCTCCTCAAGCTGGCGCTTCACGCGAAGCTCGGAGCCCGCATAGGTCTGAATGGCGTACCACTTCTTACGCTGCATGCAAGTCCAACCCTACCCGATGAGGAGGCGCAAGATCTGCTGGACAACGGCGTCCACCAGCCCCAGGTACAGGCCCAGCACCACCACCATGAGCAGGATGAGCACGGTGAAGGTGATGACCTCCCGACGGGACGGCCAGCTCACCCGCTGCACCTCTGCCCGGACGGACGCCAGATATCTGCGAATCCTCTCTATCATGCCTCCTACCTATCTTCTTGCTGGCAGGCCCGGGAGGACTCGAACCCCCAACCTGCGGATTTGGAGTCCGCCGCTCTGCCAATTGAGCTACGGGCCTAGCCCAGACGCCCCGCAACTATAACCGACATCCTAGGGCGGACACAAGGGAGCCTCTTATGCCTCCTTGTGCAGGGTATGCCGCCTGCACCACTTGCAGTACTTGTTCAGGGAGAGCTTCTCCCTGGTGTTGTTACGGTTCCGACGGGTATGATAGTTCCGCCTCCCGCACTCGGAACAGGCCAAGGTAACGTGTAGTACAATGTCTTTTTTCGCCATATCACTTCAGGATCTTGGTCACCACCCCGGCGCCCACGGTGCGGCCCCCCTCGCGGATGGCGAACCGCAGCCCCTCCTCCATGGCGATGTGCTTTAGGAGCTTGCAGTTAAGGTTATCCACGTTGTCCCCGGGCATGACCATCTCCACCCCTTCGGGCAGGACGATCTCGCCCGTCACGTCGGTGGTGCGGAAGTAGAACTGTGGTTTGTAGCCGGTGAAGAACGGGGTATGTCGGCCGCCCTCCTCCTTGGAGAGCACGTACACCTGGGCCAGGAACTCGGTGTGCGGGGTGATGGACCCGGGCGCGGCCAGGACCTGTCCCCGCTCCACCTCGTCCTTCTCGATCCCCCTGAGGAGCACCCCCACGTTGTCGCCGGCGATGGCCTCGTCCAGGGTCTTGTTGAACATCTCCAGGCTCGTGGCCACGGTCTTTCGGATCTCGTCGGTGAGCCCCACGATCTCCACCTCTTCCCCGGGCCTGAGGCGCCCCCGCTCCACCCGGCCGGTGACCACGGTCCCGCGCCCCTTTATGGAGAAGATGTCCTCGATGGGCATGAGGAAGGGCTTGTCCTCCTCCCGTTTGGGGAGGGGGATGTAGCTGTCCACCGCCTCCACCAGCTCCAGGATGGGCTTTACGGCCGGGTCATCCGGGGAAGAGGCCTGCAGGGCCTTCAGGGCCGACCCCCGGATCACCGGGATCTCGTCCCCGGGGAACCCGTATTCGGAGAGGAGCTCCCTCACCTCCATCTCCACCAGGTCCACCAGTTCTGGGTCGTCCACCATGTCCACCTTGTTCAGGAACACCACGATGGCCGGCACGTTCACCTGGCGGGCAAGGAGCACGTGCTCCCGGGTCTGGGGCATGGGGCCGTCGGCCGCCGAAACCACCAGGATGGCCCCGTCCATCTGGGCGGCCCCGGTGATCATGTTCTTGATGTAGTCGGCGTGGCCAGGGCAGTCGATGTGTGCATAATGCCTGTTTTCTGTCTCGTACTCCACGTGTGCCACGTTAACCGTCAGGATCTTGGTCTCATCCCGCCGAAACAGCTTAGCGTCGGCCTTGGCCACCTCCTCATAGGACCGCTCCTTGGCCAGGCCCTTCCAGGCCAGTACCTTGGTGATGGCCGAAGTCAACGTGGTCTTCCCGTGGTCGATGTGGCCGATGGTGCCCACGTTCAGATGCGGCTTGGTCCGTACAAATTGTTCCTTTGCCATCCTCCAACCTCCTTCAAGGTGTGATGTCAGGGGAATTGGCCACACCCCTTCCACCTGGAGCCCGCGGTCGGAGTCGAACCGACGACCTTCCCATTACCAGCGGGATGCTCTGCCTACTGAGCTACACGGGCTCGCCTGCAAGTTTAACCCCTTGTCCCTTCCGGGCAAGGGCCCTGGTGGAGGGGGAGGGATTCGAACCCCCGAAGGCCTAAAGCCGCCGGGTTTACAGCCCGGTGCGTTTGGCCGCTTCGCTACCCCTCCAGGCTACCCCGCAGAAGCCTTGGCCACGCAGGGACCCCTATTTTACGGGGTCCCCAAAGGACCGCCAGGGCCTTTGGGGCAACTAAGCCAGTGGCCCGACTCGAACGGGCAACCCTCCGCTTACAAGGCGGATGCTCTACCGCTTGAGCTACACTGGCCGACAGATAAATTTTATTTTGCCCCCTACCTTTGTCAAACCAGCAGCCCCGGGCTTTTATAATAAAGCCTGGGGAGAGGGCAAAACCAAAAAGGAGGCCATGAACAGGTCAGCCGCCCTTGTCAGCACGTTCTCGATCGCCATGGCCATGGTACAGGCCCTGGCCGGCGGCATGCCCATCAGACCCCACTATGATATCAAAGTTCGATTGGACACCGAAAACCATGTGCTCCTTGGAGAGGAAAGCATCAGTTTCAAGAATGACAGCGGAGGCGCCCTGGACATCTGCCTGGAGCATCTATGCCCGGGAGAAGGGGATGGACGGCTATGATCTGGTATTCCCAAACGGGCCGGACAGCGGCTATGTGGCCGTTGAGGAGCTAAGGCTAAACGGCGCAGTCCATGAGTATTCCATCGACGATACGATCCTGGAGGTAATCCCCGAGGGACCGCTGCCTTCAGGCGTCCCGATCGAGCTTCACATCAAGTTCCGCGTAAAGATACCAAATGCTATATCGCGCTTTGGCCACGACAAGGGGAATTACTACATCTCGTGGTGGTACCCTCGGCTTGCGGCCCACGATGAGGAGGGCTGGCACCCCTGTCAAGCACATGGCACCTTCCCCGACGAGCCCTATGGGAACTTCGCCTCCTACTGGGTAGAGATCACCGTACCGCAGGGGATGGTGGTGGGGGCCACGGGAGCCCTCAAGGCCTCCGTGGAAAACCCCGACGGCACCAAGACGCTGATCTACACCGCGGAGAACGTTCACGACTTCGCTTGGGTGGCCGACCGGCGCTACAGGGTCCAAACCACTTCCTGGAACGGGATCACCATCCGCTCCCTCTATTTTCCCGAGGACGAGGATGCGGGAAGGAGGGCGGCGCGATACGCCGAAGCCGCCATCTCCTACTTCAGCGAGCGTTACGGGGATTACCCCTATGGGGACTTCACCGTGGCCGAGACCCGGATGATGGGAGGGGCCATGGAGTACCCCCAGCTCATCATGGTCACCTACCAGCTTTACCGGTTGCCCAGGTTCTTGACGCTCCTTGACGAGGTGATCGCCCATGAGACCTCCCACCAGTGGTTCTACGGGATGCTGTTGAACGATCAGACAAACGAGGCCTGGCTTGATGAGGGCTTTGCCACCTTCTCCGAGATCAGCTACATGGAATACAAATACGGAAGGGATGGGAACATGTTCGACCCCTCCGAGCTTGAGAGGATCCCGGTCATCGGCCCGTTCCTTGTGGGGACCGGGGCGGTGGGGGCCCTCCCGGCCGTGCGGGAGCAGGTGCTGATGGGGCCGTATATCGCGGCCGCTAGCATGGGGACGGAGGAGGCGCTGCTCACCCCGCGCGAGGAGATCAGCCCTGGCCACGAGCCGCTTTTCTACCAGCGCGGCGCGCTTACGCTGTTCGCCCTCCAGTACCTGGTGGGCGAGGAGACCTTTGAGGGGATCCTTCGCACCTACGTAGACCGGTACCGGTTCAAACGCGTGACCACCGAGGACTTCATCGAGGTGGCCGAGGAGGTAAGCGGCCAGGACCTGGGATGGTTCTTCGATGGATGGCTCCGCTCCACCGAACATCTGGACTACGTGCTTGAGGGGGTATCCACTCATAAGGTCGGGGAAAAGTTCGTCACCCGGGTGGCCGTCCGCAACGCGGGCGGGCTCCGAATGCCCGTGGACGTCCAGGTGACCCTGACGGATGGGGAGAAGATCACAAGGCGTTTCTGGCCGCTTGACCGCCGGGGGACGCTCACCTTCGTCACCGATAGGCCGGTGAACTCCGCGGTGATAGACCCCGAGAAGGTCCTCCCCGATCTTGACAGATCGAACAACGAGTCCCTCCCTCAGTTCAGCCTCTCCCCACTCATCGCCCACGGGACAGGGGATGAGGACGGCCTCATCCTCGGGCTGGGCTTTCAGTCCTCCGATGGCCGAGCAGGCGGCCAGCTCGGCTACGCCACAAGAGGTCGAAAACCCGTGTACCTTCTGACCCTCGTTTCATCCCCCTGGACAGAGGCAGGGAGGCTAGCGGGGAGGGGAAGGGGCTTTGGTCTTCGCTTTGACCTCGCAGACGACGGGCATGTCTTCTCGGCAGCGCTTAACGCCGGTCATCACTTCTCCCTTTGGATGTCTGACTCAGTTAAATGGTTTAATTATGTTGCTATACAACCGTCCTATGTGAACCTCTATGATGTCTGTGGCGATCGAGGTATGGTAAGTTGGGTAGAGCTGGATGGGGGGTTCACCCTGGAGGGGAAGGGAGGTTGGCGAGCTTCCCTTGAACTCAATTACCAGGGATCACTTGCTCTGAGGAGCGACTTTCGTTTTGAAAGATGTTCCCTTGAGCTGCGGCTGAGGCAGCGCATCCTTTGGCGTACGCACCTCAACGGGCGGCTGTTTTGGGGGGCACTTGAGGGGGAGCCGCCGGACGGGGAAGGGCGGTTTGACATCCAGAGGGACGCGGGCTTCCGCACATTTGCCCGTGAGGATGAACGCGTGGTGGCCCTGAACCTCGCCTTCCACTTGCCCATCCAGCGGCTCAACTTGATCGACCTCGGGCCGATCCCGATCTCCTTTGGCCTTAACATCTTCGGCAACCTGGGATGGTTTGGCCCGGGGCTGGGTGTCATGCGCGCAGAGGTGGGATGGGGCCTGACCTGTGGCCCTTATGACTCCGGCCCCCTCCTCCGGCTGGAGCAGGTGCTCTGGGTGAACACGGAGGAAGACGGAGGGGGGAGGAGGTTCTGCATAGGGATCGACATGGGGATTTAGCGTGATGTCAGGCGGGACCTGGATTTGCCCTCAAGGCAGAGGGCCTCACCGTGCGGCCAGGGGGTAGACCCAGACCGAGCGGCGGCGGGGGCCGTCGAACTCGCATAGGTACACCCCCTGCCAGGTGCCCAGGGAAAGCCTCCCCCCCTCCACCGGGAGCAGGAGCGTCGGCCCCAAGAGGGCGGCCCGGAGATGGGCCGGGGAGTTCCCCTCCCCGTGCCGGAACGGGATCCTTGGCACCAAGGCGGAGAGGGCGCTCGAGACATCCTCCCGCACGTCCGGGTCGGCCGCCTCGTTCACCGTGAGGGCGCAGGTGGTGTGGGGACAGAAAAGCACCACAAACCCATCCTCGATCCCCAGCTCCCGCACCGCCCCTTGCACCTTGTCCGTCACGTCCAGGATCTCCTCTGGGGAGCGGGTGCTCACCTGGAAGGCGACCCGGCGAGGGCTCATCCCAAGGCCTCCTCGAGCTGGGAGAGGAGTTGTTCCCTGTCTTCCAGCCCCTTTATGTGGAAGATGACCTCCTCGTCCCCCCCGCGGATGACCGCCACCAGCTCCAGGTCGTTTTTGGCCAATACCTCCAGGGCCCGGTAGACCTCGGAGGGGTGGGAGAGCTTGATGCGGATCCTCACCCCCTCCTCCCCGAAGCCGGCCATCTCCGCCAGGGCCCTGAGCACCCCCCCGCGGGTGATGACCCCCACCAGCCGCCCCTCTTCCACCACCGGCAGGAGCAGGTGCCGCTCCCCCAAGAGCACCACCGCCCGCTCCATGGGGTCGTCCGGGGACAGGGTGACGCTGGGGGGGGCAGCTAGCTTCCCGCTGGGCAGGGAGGGATCCGGGGCCGAGGAAATGGCCTTGCGGGTGAGGAACCCCACCAGCTTCCCCTCCCCATCCACCACGTACACGATGGCCAGGCCGTGTTCTTCGGCGAGCTTTCCCGCCTCCTCCACCGGGGCCATGGCCCCCACGGTGGGGGGATCGGCCACCATCCACTCCCTAACCCGCATCCTTTTGAGCCTTGGCTTGAGCCACCACCTTCTCTTGGATCTGGGCCGGCACGTAATCATACCTGACCAGCTCCATCTGGAAGCTGGCCCGTCCCTGGGTGAGGGATTTCAGGTCCAGGGCATAGGACATGACCTCGGCCAGGGGCACCTCGGCCTTGATCACCGTCTTCCCCCCTTGCGACTCCATCCCCAGGATCCTCCCCCGGCGGGAGTTGAGGTCTGAGATGATGTCCCCGGTGAAGGCCTCTGGGGTGGTCACCGAAAGGTTCATGATGGGCTCAAGCAAAACCGGCTCGGCCTTCTGGGCCGCAAGCTTGAAGCACTCCCGGGCCGCGATCTTGAACGACAGCTCCGAGGAGTCCACCGGGTGGTACTGGCCATAGAACACGGCGGCCTTCACATCCACCACCGGGTAGCCGGCCAGGATCCCCTCCTGCATGGCCTCGCGCACCCCCTTCTCCACCCCGGGGATGAACTGGCCAGGGATCACGCCGCCTTTGGTCTCGTCCACGAACTGGAAGCCCTCCCCCCGGGGCAGGGGCTCGATCCGGAGGTGTACCTCCCCGAACTGCCCCCGGCCGCCGGTCTGCTTCTTGTGCCGGTACTGGGCCTGGGCCTGCTTCTTGATGGTCTCCCGATAGGGGATCTTGGGGACCTGGAACTCCACCTCCACCCCATAGCGGTTGCGCAGCCGCTCGGCCAGAACGTCGAGCTGAACGTCCCCCATCCCCCACAGGATGGCCTCCTTCGTCACCGGGTCCCGCTCGAACTTAAGGGTGGCCTTGGTGGCCACCAGGTCCCGCAACACCGTGCTCATCTTCTCGTCGTCGGCCTGGGATTTGGGGACGATGGCCCGGGAGAAGACCGGCTTGGGGAAGGGGAGGGGGGGTTCTGGATCCGCCTCCGGGGAGGCGGCCAGGGTGTCCCCCAGTTCTATCCCATCCAGCTTCCCCAGGGCCACCACGTCCCCCAGCTGGGCGGCCCCGGTCTTCTCCAGCTTCGTCCCCGCGAAGGTGTAAAGGTCGCGCAGTTGAACCTTCTCCCCGCTGCGCAGGTTGAACAGGGAGTTCCCCTCGCCGATCTTCCCCCCGAGCACCTTGGCATAGGCCAGCCGCCCCAGGTAGGGGTCCAGGGCCAGGGAGAAAACCCGCAGGCGGGCACCTTCATCACCACTGGGCTCCGGGGCCAGGCTCACCATCGCCTCCATCAGCTCTCTGAGCCCCTGCCCCGTCAGGGCAGAGCCCCAAAGGATTGGGACGATCCCCCCCTCCGCCACCGCGGCCCGCAGGGCGGCCACCACCTCCTCCGGGGAAAGGGGCTCATCCGCCAACACCTTCTCCACCAGCACATCGTCGAAGGTGGCCACTTCCTCCAGCAACCCCTCCCGCAGCCCCTCGGCCCGGGACCTTATCTCCGGGGGCACCTCCTCCTTCCCCTGAAAGGCTACAGGTCTTTCCTTAAGCAGATCATAAAGCCCCTGGAAGGCCCCATCTTTCCGCACCGGAAGCTGCAGCGGCCAGAGATTGCCCCCTAGGGCGTCCCGCAGCTCGGAAAGCAGCTTTTCCGGGTCCACATTGGGCTTGTCCAGCATGTTCACGAAAACAAGGGCCGGGCGCCCCAGGGCCGTCCTTATCTCCCAGGCCTGCTCGGTCACCACTTCCACCGGCTTTTCCGCGTTCACCACCAGGACCACCAGGTCCGAGGCGTAAACCCCTTTGTAGATCTCCTCGACGAATTCCCCCAACCCCGGGGTCACAAGGAGGTTGAGCCGGGTCCCCTCCCAAGTACAGGAGCCGACCGAAAGGTCGATGGAATAACCCCGGCGTTTCTCCTCCTGGCTCTGGTCGAAGACGATCTCGCCCCCAGCCCCAGCCTGGGAAAGCAGTGCTCCGGCAAGTTGCGTCTTCCCGGCACCGGAATGGCCCACAAAGCTGACGGTACGTGCCTTCGCCATCCAGATCACCTCGAAGGTTGCCTGCAAAATACCGATGGAGTATATCCTGGCGGGTAAGCTCCGGCAAAGGAGGGGGCATGGGTTTTCGTCCGATCGGGGAACAGGAGGTGGCACAACTGATCCGCCGCCACTTGGAGCACGTGGTGGGGGCGGTGGATGCCATGGCCGCCGGGGTGCGGGGGCTGTTGGAGGGCAGGCCCCCAGGGCAGCTGGCCGAGCTGGCCCGGGAAACCCACGACCAGGAGGGAAGGGCCGACGATGTGAGACGGCAGGTGGAGCTGGCCCTGGTGCGGGGGGCGTCACTGGCCAGCCGCCGAGGCGTCCTGCTCCAGCTGGTGGAGGGGGAGGATCGGTTGGCCAACGCGGCCGAGGCCGTGATGGACTACGTGACCCTGCAGGGGGTGACCGTGCCCGGGCTCCTCAGGCCGCTTGTGGCACAGATCGTTCGCCAAACCCAGCATCAGACCGAGCTGGTGAAGCTGGCCGTGGAGGCACTGCTGGAGGGGGGAGCGGAGGTCGTCCGGCTGGCCGAGAAGATCGAACACATAGAGGGGCGAGTGGACGAGCTCGAGCGGCGGTGCATGAACCGCCTGTTCTCCACCGAGCTTCCCCTGGCGGACAAGCTCCTTGTGCGGGATTTTATCGGAAAGCTGGTGGAGATCTCAGATAGGGCCGAGGACCTTTCTGATCTGGTTTTTACCTTTGCAGTAGCCAGGAGGTGAAGTTGAGCTGGGTTGGATTCGCTAGGCTGTGGCGGAGGCCCAAGGACCTGGGGCTGGTGGGGCATGCCCAGGCGGTGGAGAACGCGGCCCAGGAGCTGGGAAAGCAGCTGCGGGCCTGGCTTCGGGCGGAGGCGGTGAACTCGGAGCTGGTAAGCGAGGCCGAGCATGCCGCCGATCGGGTCAAGCGGGAGCTGCGGGCCAAGCTGACCTCCTCCCGCTGGCTGCCCATCCCCAGGTCCTCCTTGCTGGAGCTCATCTGGCACCAGGACGAGATCGCCGACCTATGCCAGGACGCCGCCCTGCTTATGGCCTTAAGGCGCCCGGAGCTCTCCATCGAGCTTGTGGACGGCTTCCGGACCGTGGGGGAGTCCCTGGCCCGCGCCGTCCACGAATACCGTCTGGTGGTGGAGTCCTTTGAGGAGGCCGTGACCGGGGGGGCTTCTCCAGAGAGGCTGAAGGATGTCCAGGAGGGGGTTGACAGGATCAACCTGGTGGAGCACGAGTCCGACATGGTGGAAAGGGAGCTGGTGCGGGCCGTCTACGGGGCGGAGGGGCTTTCCGACTTCGACCGCTATCACCTGGTGCAGCTTGTGCTGCTTTTGGGTGGGGTGGTGGATCAAACCGAGAACGCGGCCGGGGACCTGAGGCTTTTGGTAAGCCGCTTTAAGGCGGCTGCAGTGTGACAAGCGGGCGCAGGGACTCCAGGAGCTCCTCCCCGATCCCCGGGATGGCCAAGAGCTCCTCCAAGGAGCCAAACGGCCCGTGTTCCTCTCGGTAGTCCAGGATCCTCCGGGCCAGCACCGGGCCGATCCCGGGCAGGGCGATGAGCTCCTCCTCGCTTGCTCGGTTCAGGTCCAGGGGGGTGGGCTCGACGAACGTCAGTGGGACCACCACCCCGGGGACCTCCACCGGCCCCGGCACCTGGGGGCGGGGAGGGCTTGGGGCCGGGACCCAGCGCGTGCCCAGGTAGACCAAAAGGGCGAACACCACCAAAGCGGCCGCCCAGAACTGGGCGCTGGGCCTACGGGAAGAGCTCCTTGATCCTGGCTTCACCCCATTTCTCCCTGGCCAGGCGCATCCTTTCCGGCAGCCTTTCGTAGCGGGGCTTGGCGAACTTCCCGCTCCAATGCCTGAGGAAAAGCCCCCTCAGCCTGGCCGAGAGCTCCGGGGCCTGGGCGAGGAAGGCGGCGTGCTCGCCTGCCAGCTCCTCGAGCTCTGGGATGTATACGTCCACAGCGGCCGCCCGTTCCAGGAGTTCCAGGGCCTCCTCGGGGGCGTTTTCCAAGGCCTGCTTTGCCCTTTGAAAAAGCCGCCGGCGCTCCAGCTCCTCCATCGCCCGGGCCCGCATGAGCCTCGCCTTCTCCCGGTAGGTGGGGAGCTCCCACACCGGAAACGGGAGCAGCTTCCTCTCGCATCCGTCCCCGGGCTGGGGAAACCGGTGGGGGCTGGTTGCGATCCGGCCGTGCCAGGAGAGGCACTGCTCGCAGGTCCGCCAGGTGACGTTGGTGTAGTACTGCCACAGGGTCCGTCTGCCCAGAATCAGGTGCCAGAGGATCCTAAGCCGGTTCACCTTTCACCCCCTGCCAGCATACCCGGAAGCCCTCGGAGCACAAGGTTTGTCTAGGCGCACGTCTTTTGTGGCATAACCCCAGGGCCGGAGGCCGGATAGCCACAAGGGTGAAAGGCCCCTCCATGGGGGCCTTTCTCTTTTCCTGTGCCGAGGGTGGGAATCGAACCCACACGCCCCCGTGGGGCACGGGATTTTGAGTCCCGCGCGTCTGCCAGTTCCGCCACCTCGGCTCATCCCTTATTATAGCTCGAGGAAAGGAGGCACGCTTGAGGATCGCCGTGTTCCAGGTGGAGGGGCTGACCGTGAGGGGGGAGGTCGTGGGGGAGGAGGCGGTGGGGCTGGGAAGGCGCTGGCCCCTTTCGCAGGTCAAGCTTCTCGCGCCGGTGAGGCCCACGAAGATCGTGTGCCTGGGCAGGAACTACGCCGCCCATGCGAGGGAGCTGGGCAACGACCTCCCGGAAAGGCCGCTTCTGTTCTTCAAGCCGCCCTCGGCGGTGATCGGGCCGGGGGAGGCCATCGTCCTCCCCCCCTCCCCCCGGGTGGACTACGAGGGGGAGCTGGCGGTGGTGATCGGCCGGCGCTGCCGGAACGTGAGGCCCGACCAGGCATCCCAGGTCATCCTGGGCTACACCTGCCTAAACGACGTGACCGACCGGGAGGCGCAGGGGTGGGAGGGGAACTGGGTCAGGGCCAAGGGGTTTGATACCTCCTGCCCCATAGGGCCCTGGATCGTTACCCCGGACGAGCTCTCCTTCCCCTTGACGGTGGAGACCTATGTGAACGGGGAGCTGCGCCAGCGGGGGAGCACGGATGAGCTTTTGTTCCCCATCCCGGAGGTCATCGCCGAGATCAGCTCGGTGATGACGCTTGAGGAGGGGGATGTGATCGCCACCGGCACCCCGGCCGGGGTTGGCCCCTTGCACCCTGGGGATACCGTGGAGGTGCGGATCTCAGGGATTGGGAGCCTGAAAAACCCGGTGAAGGGGGGCTAGTCCAGCTCAAGGGAGACAGCGTTGGCCACCTTCAGGGTCTGGCCCACCAGACAGGATTCCACGAACGCCTTGGCCTTGTCCCTCTTCTCCCGGGGTAGGCCGGGGATCCTCACCCGGACGGAGAAGTTCCCCAGGCGCATGGGGGACTGGAGGGCCTCGGCCTGGGCCACCGCCCGGATCCCGTCGGCGGGGAGCCCTTCCCGATCGGCGAACATCTTGGCGTAGATCCCTGAGCAGGCCGCGAGCGCCCCCAATAGGATCTCCGGTGGGGTGGGGCCCAGGTCCTTCCCCCCCTTGTCCGGGGAGAGATCGCTTTCCAGTCGATGGCCTCGGATCTCCACGGTGAAGGCCATCCCCTCCTTCCAGGTTGCCACCGCCTGTAGTGCCATATCGGCCTCCTTTCGCTTAAGTTTGACAGCTCGGACAGAAGTAGGTCGAGCGCCCGGAGATCTTCGCCCGCCGGATGGGGGTCTGGCAAACCGGGCAGGGCTTCCCCGCCCGGCCGTACACCGAAAGCCTCAGCTGAAAGCCGCCCAGCTCCCCGGTGGGCTGGCGGTACTCGGAGTCGGCCAGGGTGGTGCCCTTGCCCGCGATGGCCTCGGTGAGCACCTTCGGGATGGCCCTGGCCAGCACCCCCACCTCCTTTGGGGTGAGGGAGTTTGCCGGCCTGTGGGGATCGATCCCGGCGCGGAACAGGATCTCCGAGGCGTAGATGTTCCCGATCCCGGCGATCTTCCTCTGATCCAAAAGCCAGCCCTTTATCGGCATCCGCGATCTGGCCAGGGCCTGCGGGAGCCAGGAGAGGTCCCCAAGTGGCTCCGGCCCGAGCCCGTCTTCGAACCGGGGGAGGTACTTCACCTGAGCCAGCCTCCTTTGGTCCACCAGGTACACGTTTCCGTGGGCAAATCGGAGCACGAGCCGGATTCTCCCCTCCGGCGGCGTCTTCCCCCACAGGAGCCGGCCGGACATGCGCAGGTGCACCAAAAGGACCCCGGGCTCGAGCTCTAACAGGATGTACTTCCCCCTGCGGGAGGTTTTTCTGACCCGGGACGGAATGGATAGCCCGTCCAACCCGGGGATCAATACGGGATCGAGGACGTCGACGCCGAGGAGCCTCCTTCCCTGCACCCGGGGCCTGAGGGCCCGGACGATCGTCTCCACCTCGGGCAGCTCCGGCACTAGCCCCTCCTCAGGGATTCGATCACGGCCAGGAGCCTTTGGGTGGAGGCCTCGCTGGAGAGCCGATGGGCGGTGGCCAGGGCTCCCTCCTTCAGCCTCTCCCTCAGCTCCCGGTCTTCCAGGACCTCCATCACCCGGCCGGCGAACCCCCTTTCGTCCTCCGGGGCGCACAGGGCGTTTACCCCGTCGACGAGGAAGTCCTTAACCCCCATCTCCGGGATGGCCACCACCGGGAGCCCGGCGGCCATGGCCTCCAGCACCACCAGTCCCTGGGTCTCGGTCTTGGAGGCGAACACAAAAACGTCCGCCTGGCGGTAGTAGTCCACCAGCCGCTCGTGGCCGATGTAGCCGGGGAAGAGCACCCGGCCTGCGATCCCGAGGCGGTGGGCCTGCTGGACCAGCTCCCCGGCGGCCGGCCCCCCCCCGATCATGATCAGCACTGCCTCCGGCCTCCTTTTCGCCAGCTCTCCGAACATCCTGAGCAGGAAGGAAACGTTCTTCTCCTGGGCCAGCCGCCCCACGTACAAAAGGAGCCTCGCCTGCGGCGAAAGGCCAAGGTCCTTCCTCAGGTCGTGTCGGATGGGTTGGGAGAAAAGCCGCAAGTTAACTCCGAAGGGGAACACGTGTATCGGCACCCGCACCCCGTAGCGCAGGAGCTCGTCCCGGATGGGGGTGGACTCCACGGTGACGGCGTCGCACCGGTTGCAGAAGGCGGCGGAAAGCACCTCGGCCATCCGGCGGGGGGGGCGCAGTGGGGGGGGCAGGTAGTGCCTGTAGGCCACGTACAGGGTGTGGTAGGTGTGCACATGGGGCAGGCCTCGGCGGGCCGCCCACAGGGCCAGGGTGCCCAGGGAAAAGGGGGTGTGGGAGTGGACGGCCTCCAGCCCCTCCAGGACCCTGCGCGCCCGGATCGGCAGGGGGAGGGCCACCCGCGATTCCCGGTGGAAGGGGAAGGTGACCGCAGGGAGCCTGATCACCCGGGGATCGGGCCTCTCCCGGCCATAATGAGGGCAGAAGACGTAAACCTCGTGGCCCAGGCGCTCTAGCTCCTCCCGCAGCCAGTGGACGGTGGTGGTCACCCCATTGATCTGGGGGAGGTAGGTATCCGAGAACAGGCCGATCTTCATCTTGCCTGGTAGACGGCCCTTCCGGCCAGGAAGGTCATGTCCACCCGGATCTCCTCCCAGGGGGCCTCCTTCGGGTCCGCTGACAGGACCACCAGGTCGGCCCACCTTCCCGGGGCAAGCTCCCCCAATTCACCTTCGGAGAAGGTGGCGTAGGCCCCGCCCCAGCTGTAGGCCCTCAGGGCTGCTTCCAGGGGGAGCCTTTGGTGCTCGTGGGGGGGGTTGAGGGCCCCGGGGAGGCCGTAAAGGGGGCCCATGGGCATGCAGTCGGAGCCGAAGGCGAGGGGGAGCCCGGCCTCCAGGGCCCAGGCGTGGGGATCGATGACGGCATCCCGCTCCTCCCCCAGCCGGGCCTGGTACATCCCCCCGGGGCCGGACCAGCGGCGGGCGAAGTTGGGTTGCATGGAGGCCACAAGGCCCAGTTCGGCCATGCGGGAAAGCTGCTTTTTGCTGGGCAGCTCCAGGTGCTCGATCCGGAACCGGTGGCCGGGGGTGATCCCGGCGAGCTCGCAGGCCGAGATGGCCTCCTCTATGGCCACATCCCCGATGGCGTGGATGGCCGCCTGAAGCCCCGCTTCCTTTGCCGCCTCCAGCAGCCGCGCGAGCTCCCGGCGGGGGAGGAGGAGGTTGCCTTTCCCCTCCCCATCTAGGTAGGGCTGCGAAACGGCGGCGGTGCGGGCACCGATGGAACCGTCCACAAACAGCTTCACCCCCTGGATCCGGAGGAGCTCGTCCCCAAGTCCCCGCCCGATCCCCAGGGAAACCAGGCCCTCTAGGGCTTCCTGGGAAAGATAAAGGAACACGCGGGTGCAAAGAAGCCCCTTCTCCCTGGCCTTCTGAAAGGGGAGGAGCCCCTGTCCCCCCATCTCGGCCACCGAGGTGATCCCCAGCTCGGCCGCCATCTTGGAGGCGGCCCCCACCGCCTGGATGAGGGTAGGCTCGTCTGGGAGGGCGCAGGACAGGAGCTCTTCTGCCGCCTCCTCCCACAGGTGACCCCGTTCCCGGTCCACCAGTTCGCCGTCCGGGCGACCGCAGCGGGCCAGGGCCAGGGTGTTGGCCACCACCAGGTGTCCGTCCACCCGCACCGCACAGGCCGGCGCCCTGGGCACCGCCCGGTCCAGGTCCGCCCTCTCCAGGTACCGGCGCTCCGGCCACGTGGATTCATCCCAACCCCGTCCCACCACCCACCCCCCGGGCCTTTCCTGGGCGGCCCGGGAGAGCAAGGCGAGCGCCTCGGAGGCACAGCGGGCCTGGGAGAGGTCTATGTAGAAGGTTAGGTCTAGCCCTGCCGCGAGGAAGTGGGTGTGGGAGTCGAAGAAGCCCGGCAGGAGGGGGCGGCCGGATAGGTCCAAAAGCTCGGTCCCATGTCCCCGTAGGCGCAGCACCTGGCGGTCGCTTCCCACCGCCTGGATGCGGCCGCAGCGCACCGCCACCGCCTCGATCCCCCTTCCCAAGGGGCAGGTACCGTGGTATAAGATCAAATCGGGCGTCATCGCCTGAGGATTATAGCCTTGATTGGGGAAGGGGATGGACACGCGGGTTTTGGGCTGCGGGCCTTGTGACATCGACCGGGCGGCGGGGATCATCCGGGCCGGGGGCCTGGTGGCCTTCCCCACCGAGACCGTTTATGGGCTGGGGGCGGATGCCCTATCGGCCGAGGCGGTGGCCCGGATCTTCGAGGCCAAGGGGCGTCCCAGGTTCGACCCCATCATCGTGCACGTGGCCTCCCACAAGGAGGCGGCAATGCTATGGGCGGAGGTGCCACAGCTGGCTTGGGAGCTGATGGCCCGCTTCTGGCCGGGGCCCCTTACCCTGGTGTTGCCCAAATCGGAGCTGGTACCGGGGATAGTGACGGCCGGGCTCCCCACCCTGGCGGTGAGGATGCCTGCCCATGAGGTGGCGTTGGAGCTTATCCGGAAGTCCGGCTGTCCGATAGCCGCCCCCAGTGCCAACCGATTCGGCCGGCCTAGCCCCACCCGGCCGGAGCATGTGTTGGACTCCCTGGGGGGGAGGATCGAGGCGGTCTTGGCCTGTGGTCCCACCCAGGTGGGGATCGAATCCACCGTGCTGTCCTTGGTGGAGTGGCCGCCGCGGGTGCTCAGGCCTGGGGGCACCCCGCTTGAGGCCTTGCGGGAGGTGGTGGGGGAGCTGAGAGTGGATCCCCCCCGGCCGGGCCCCGGCGCCCTGCCCTCCCCCGGGACCTTCCCCCGGCATTACGTCCCCCAAACCCCGCTTTTCCTGCTGGAGAAGGGGGCTTTTAAGGCGGATGAGAAGCTGTCCCGCAGCAGATGTGGGCTGCTTGCCTTCACGGGCAGGTGGCACGGTTTTGCCCAGGTGGAGCAGCTTTCCCCCTCGGGGGACCTCAGGGAGGCGGCGGCGAACTTCTTTGCCGCCCTACACAGGCTGGATGCGGCCGAGCTTTCCGCCATCGTGGCCGAGCCGGTTCCCGAGGAGGGGCTGGGGGTGGCGATCATGGACCGGCTCAGGCGGGCGGCTGCTGGCCGGGCCCGGCTGGACGAGGATCTGGTGTGGATAAGGAGGTAGAAGATGGGCTTGGAGAAGAAAAGGGTGGCGGTGCTGGTGGCCGACCTCTATCAGGAGCTGGAGTTTTGGTACCCATATCTCCGCCTTATGGAGGAGGGGGCGGAGGTGGTGGCGGTGGGGCCAGAGGCGAAGGAGTATAGGAGCAAGCTTGGCTATCCGGCCAGGGCTGACCTTTCGGCCAAGGAGGCGCTGGCCCGAGGGTTCGACGCGGTGGTGATCCCCGGGGGCTATGCCCCGGACCACATGCGGAGGAGCCCGGAGCTGGTGGAGCTGGTGCGGAGGATGGCCGAGCAGGGCAAGGTGGTGGCGGCCATTTGCCATGGGGGCTGGATGTTAGCCTCGGCCCGGGTGGTCAATGGGAAGCGGGTTACGAGCTTTTACGCCATTCGGGACGACCTTGAGAACGCGGGGGCCATCTGGGTGGATGAGGAGGTGGTGCGGGATGGGAATCTGATCACCTCCCGGGTGCCGGGGGACCTCCCTGCCTTCCTGCGCGAGATCATCACGGCCCTGTCGGGACCTTGAACGGGGCAGCGTTCAAGCTCCCATTCCCCATAGGTAGGCTCGGAACCTTAGGTTTGGCAGCCTTTGATGTCGAAGTCTTAACGTTGCTCCAATCCCTCGTAGGTAGGCTCCAAACCACCCAGGGCTGGCGTCCCCACCGAGACACGGACATAGGTGTTTCAATCCCTCGTAGGTAGGCTCCAAACCGGTGGGGCTGCTCGCATCCATGCCCTGACTCACTCTTGGACGTTTCAATCCCTCGTAGGTAGGCTCCAAACCATCTCTGCGTTCCGCCCTGAGATCATCGCGCCTCGTGAGTTTCAATCCCTCGTAGGTAGGCTCCAAACTCGCTTGCTTTTGCGGCGGGATGTGATGTATAAAAGTTTCAATCCCTCGTAGGTAGGCTCCAAACCGGAGACCGTGGCGGCGAGCATCCCGGAAGTACCGAAAGTTTCAATCCCTCGTAGGTAGGCTCCAAACCCATGCCCCCAACAGCTCCCTCCTTTCCTTCTGGCTGTTTCAATCCCTCGTAGGTAGGCTCCAAACCGGTTTTTCCATCGTGGTCCGCGGTCCGGACGGGCGTAGTTTCAATCCCTCGTAGGTAGGCTCCAAACTCGCCTCCCTGCCCAACACGTCACGGTCACACGGTGAGTTTCAATCCCTCGTAGGTAGGCTCCAAACATGAAGCTGCGTACTACGCCCGCCGGCCTTCTAGTGTAGTTTCAATCCCTCGTAGGTAGGCTCCAAACGTGGGTGATATGCCCATAGAGTACGAACTCCCTGAAGAGGTTTCAATCCCTCGTAGGTAGGCTCCAAACTGGATATCGGTGGAATCGTTTGCTGCTGAACGGATCAGTTTCAATCCCTCGTAGGTAGGCTCCAAACAGGAACATCGCCTCGAGCTTGATCCGCTTCTCTTCGTCGTTTCAATCCCTCGTAGGTAGGCTCCAAACCAGGAATGTCTCGGTCCAGAGCCAACGACTTGAACGTGTTTCAATCCCTCGTAGGTAGGCTCCAAACAAGTCCTCGTCGCCCAAGGCGTCCTTGGCCCTCATGTTTCAATCCCTCGTAGGTAGGCTCCAAACTTAGCCAGTTCGCGAGCCTCAGATTCGGAGTCGATGTTTCAATCCCTCGTAGGTAGGCTCCAAACAAGGCATGAGGCCGGTGGTCCGGATGAGATTAGTGTAGTTTCAATCCCTCGTAGGTAGGCTCCAAACTCAAGCGACGGTTGCGCTGCCAGCCCCCGATTGAATGTTTCAATCCCTCGTAGGTAGGCTCCAAACTGGACACAGGGACTCTGCGCGACAATATCACAATGCAAGTTTCAATCCCTCGTAGGTAGGCTCCAAACATGGGGGGGGCTTGACATTAGAGGCTTAACATGTTAGTTTCAATCCCTCGTAGGTAGGCTCCAAACCCAGTCCACACCTTTCAACAACCACTCCACAATTCCGCGTTTCAATCCCTCGTAGGTAGGCTCCAAACCTGGCCGTTACCGCCACCTTCTTAGTGCCAGAAGGCGCAGGTTTCAATCCCTCGTAGGTAGGCTCCAAACTTTCTACGCCAGGCCATAAGTCCTGCGCAGCCGCATAGGTTTCAATCCCTCGTAGGTAGGCTCCAAACCCAAATACTGAAAGTCCCCTCCTCGTCCTCAAACCAGTTTCAATCCCTCGTAGGTAGGCTCCAAACGAGCCCGGCTTCGAGGCGGGCTTTTCGCAGCATTACTCGTTTCAATCCCTCGTAGGTAGGCTCCAAACGTCACAATGCGGCTGACAAGCTCCAGCGGATAAAAGAGTTTCAATCCCTCGTAGGTAGGCTCCAAACAATTACGCCGTGGAATCCCTGTAGGAGGTGATTATCGTTTCAATCCCTCGTAGGTAGGCTCCAAACTTACCGCCAGGCGGTACGTAACGCTTTGAGGCAGTAGTTTCAATCCCTCGTAGGTAGGCTCCAAACTCCCACATTCACGCTAGGTACTACTCCCCAGTAGGGATGTTTCAATCCCTCGTAGGTAGGCTCCAAACGATGGCCAATATGAGTAATCACGCTTTGTGATTCGTCGTTTCAATCCCTCGTAGGTAGGCTCCAAACAGCTTAAGCTGGATGGCGGGGCAAGTGTGGATATTGACGTTTCAATCCCTCGTAGGTA
>LDZS01001782.1_pt1 | contig 42084 bp, 46 predicted proteins | sample 615471 | NCBI WGS metagenome assembly LDZS01 (sample SAMN03408295, study PRJNA278302) | terrestrial metagenome | isolation source: oil reservoir sample K3 | place: USA: Alaska, North Slope, Kuparuk formation | collected 2013
CGTGGCGAAAACAACAAGGAGGTAGTTGCCGAGCAACTGCAGACACTCTGCTAATTTCTGCGTCCCTAGGGGTTGCATCATCGCCGCCGCCAGCCTGTAGACAACCGCCACAGAGAGGATTTTCAGAACCGGGAAGCTACACAGCAAGAGAATGGTAAGAGCGCCAACAATCCCAATCGCATTTTTTAGAAACAAGGAACAGCCGGCAACTGCATCAACAGCGTCCGCCATGATTTTTCCGACAACAGGAACAAAAGCCCCAGTAAGAAACTTAGCAGTCCTCAAACCGATGCCATCAGTGACCGCCCCGGCAACACCCTGAATGCCAAGAATACCGATGAAAAGCGTCAAAAAGAGACCGAGCAAGAGCACACTGCTGTCCCGGAAAAGGTCAGCCAAACGGGAGACCTGAAAGTGATCGGATAACTGACTGACAATTCCCAGAACAGCGGCGAAAAAGATCAATGGAAAAACAATATTTCCCGTCAGTGCCCCTAGGAAGTTCAAAGAAGCCAGGATCAGGGGGTGGAGGAGAGTTACCGAGGTGACATTACCAAGGGCAGTCATCAAGGTAAGCAGAACAGGCAACAGGGCATGCATGAAACCAACCATATTGCTGATCGCCTCTTTCCCTGACTGCACAGCAAGGGAAAAGGAACTGAGAGCAAGGGTAAGCAGGGCAAGGAGGCCAATCCCGTGAGCCAGCTTGGCGACCGTGGTCTCCTCAAAAGCGGACTGCAAATGCTGGAGGATCCCTAAAATTGCCCCCAACACCAGTAGCTTTCCCAAAAGAGATGTATGGGTGAATAACTCCCGGAAAAAGCAACCAAGCAACGTCTTGAAGATGTCTTCCATTTTCACGTTGAGTTCACCGCTCCGGATAGCCTCGAAGATCCTCTTCAGACTGAATTTCGGCACCTGCTCCTGGAGGTCTCTATCGATCTGTTCCAAGTAGCCTTCGAGTTGTTCGAGGTCAAGGCTGTTCAACTGCTGCGATAAAATTGGCGAAAATTCTTCTGGTAGCTCAGAAGCAGCAGTGGCACTTACGGGGTTGAGAAGTAAATTGAGGAAAACAGCAAAAACGAGGAAATAGCGCAAAGGCGGCACCTCTTTTGCTTTTTAAGGAAGCAGACGAACTACTGCTTCCAGAATCCCTGTAAGGATTGGGAGTGCTAGTAGGACAATCAGCACCTTTCCCGCAAGCTCGATCTTGCTGGCGATCGCCCCTTCACCTGCGTCACGACAAATTTGGGCACCGAATTCAGCAACATAAGCGATACCCAAAACCTTCAGTAAAGTTGTCAGGTAAAAATCCTCTATTTGGGCTTTCCTACTGAGATCCCGGAAAACGCTAATCACGACCCCGACCTTGTCCAGAATCAGCAGAAAAACGAGGATTCCGAAGCCCAGAGCCAGCAGGACGGCGAACTCCGGTCTTTGTCCCCGGATGAGCACTGCCAGGACGGTAATCACCAGGCCAATTCCGACGACTTGCAAAACTTCCATACTTGTGCCCCCTGATCAAAAAAGGTGGAATACTGAGCGCACCATACTGTAGAGTTCACCAATTAACTGCACCACCATAATCAAAACAACGACAACCCCGGCGAGCGTCAGCATCTGTGCCTGCTCCTCTTTATCAGCCTGCTTGAGAATGATGTGAAGAACGGAAATCAAAATCCCCAATCCAGCGATCTTAAATACCAGGTCAACATTCATCCTGAAACCACCTTCCTTTTGACTATAACAGCAAAAGAACCATACTGATGCCTATAAGAAAGCCCCCATACCTCCAGAGCTTCCCATTCTTTTCTTTCTCTTTCTCTGCTTCACTCTCGGCTTTTTGTAAATAGTGAATGGTAAGGACGATATTTTTGTGCTGCTCACTCCTGTCCGAAGCACCAAGCACCTCTCCAAAGGTCTTCAGGATCATCAGATCACCACTCCTGAGCACAGTTCTTCCTGCTTGATCCCCTAAGGCCTTGTTCCAGGCCTCACCTGCAGTGTAGCCGCAGGACTTTTCCAGCAACTTCCCTGCTTTCTGAAAAACCACTCCAACTGCAGGCTCAACTGCCTGTCCTACTTTTTTGAGCGCTACAGGCAAGGGAGTTGCCCCATAGACGATTTCTGTATCAAGCATTTGCAAGGCGGACTGAAAACTCCGCAACTGTTGGGGCCGCCGGCTATAGGTTGAAGCCACCCAGAGGCCACCCCAGCCCGCGACTCCGATGATCAACAAAGCACCGATCAGCCTGAACACTTTCTGGACACCTCGTTCCCTTGAGAATCCCAAATCCCCTCGATTGTTCCTGGTCCCTTTCTCCTGCTCAGGAGAACATACCTCTGGAAAATCCCCCTCGAGATGATTTGCCTGATGTAGGGACGTTCTTCAAGCTCCTCAAGGCAAGCTGCATGAACTGTGGTGAGGATGCCCACACCGGTATTCACCATTTCTCCGAGAGCCTCCACATCCTCAGGTCGGCCAATTTCGTCAGTTGCGATTACCTGTGGTGACATCGAGCGCAGAAGCATGATCATCCCTTGAGCCTTCGGACAGTGGTCGAGGACATCGACTCGTGGGCCCAGGTCATGCTGAGGAACACCCTGGTAACAAGCAGCGAGTTCGCTGCGCTCATCAACCACCCCAACATTGATCCCCGGAAATTTCAGCGAAGGGACCCCGTAACTGAGATACCTGATCAGATCCCGAAGGATGGTTGTTTTCCCAGCACGGGGTGGGGAAATGATCAGAGTATGGTAGATTCCCTTTTCCCGAAAATTCAGGACATAAGGTAGAAGGGGCTTTGCCGCACCCGGGACGGCGCGAGCAATCCTGAAATTAAGGCTTCCGATTTCTTTTAAGGTTCTCACTGCCCCTTTCTCGAGAACAGCTTTTCCCGCCAGGCCAACGCGGTGGCCCCCAGGGAGAGTGAGGTAACCCTGTCGGAACTCTTCTTCAAAAGCATAAACCGAGCCCTGGCAGATCAACTGCACCGTTTTCCAGATATCCTCAGCAGTTACCTTGTAACCAGCAACTGGCGAGGAGACCAGATTTCCAAAAGGGTCAAGAAAAAAGTCATCTTCACCGAGACGCAAGAGCAATGGCTGGTTGTGACGAAGTCTGATCTCCTCCAAGTCTGAGACCCTGGAAAAGGAAAGCTTGCCCAGGATTCCCCTCAAAGAAGGAGCCAAGTAGACAAAAACCTCGTTGTTCAGCCTTTTTCCCAGACGGTCCTGGGGTGCCAAAGAAACGATTTGTTGCACTTCTCACCCTCCCTGCTATTAATAGATATTTGTCCAGATCCAGGGTTATGAAAAAATAAAATAAAAAGGTTCCTCACCTGTTTGTGCTGCCAAGGTGAGGAACCCACTAAAAGCCGGGTCTCAAGCAAGTCTGGCGAAAATAGAAGCTGCAAGTCACAATCAAAGCCAGACTCTAGAGATCCTCGTCACCTGGTGCAGAATCACCAGATTTTTCTTTCTTCCTCTCAGGTAGGGGCATCGAACCATCATTGACGAAAACAACTTGATTGCAGTTGGGACAGGTGACTTCAATCACATCTTCGTCATCAAGGATGTCTTCCTCAAAACAAATAATGTCATGGCACTTCGGACACTCGACTTCTATGTACTTTACTTGTTGATCTCCTGGAGCTTCACTGAAAAACTCCTCTTCATCCCCTTCCTCAAAGTCTTCAAAATCTTCCTCGAACTCCTCCAGATACATTTCCAGATCCTCAACAGCTACCTGAAGGTTTTCCAGTTCATCGACAAAGTCAGCGAGGACGCTAATGACCTCTCTGATGATCTTGTCCTTCTGATCACCTTCAGCCAGCTTCAGTCCTTCTGCCAGACCCTGTAGGTAGGCAATCCTCTCTCGCAAATCACTCATTTTTTACCCTCCTAAAGTTTGCTAGCTCACACGCGCTCAAGGTACTCTCCTGTTCTCGTGTCAACCCTGATCACATCACCTGCCTCGACAAAAAGAGGAACCTGCACAACCAGTCCTGTTTCCAGTGTAGCAGGCTTTGTGCCACCGGCCGCTGTGTCCCCACGAACACCTGGTTCGGTATCCACTACTTTCAGCTCCACGAAGTTGGGAAGCTCAACTCCGATGATTTGCCCCTCATGGGTAAGCAGGTAGATGTTCATATTCTCCTTCAGAAACTTGACATTTTCCCCGAGTTGTTCCTCACTGAGGCTGATCTGGTCGTAGGTTTCGTTGTCCATGAACACGAAGGAGTTACCGTCTCGATAAAGGTACTGCATCTCCCTGCGGTCAAGGTGAGCCCTGGGGACTTTTTCCCCTGCCCGGAAAGTTCGATCGATGACCGCCCCTGTCCGCAAGTTTTTCAGCTTGGAGCGCACAAAGGCAGCGCCTTTCCCAGGCTTGACGTGCTGAAAATCGATGACTTCGTAGATCTCCCCATCAACCTCGATTGTCAACCCAGTCCGAAAGTCATTAGTGGAAATCATTTTCCCCTACCAGCCTTTCGCTCCTTCCTAAATAATTTTTTATCTATGTTAAGAAGGTCAAACGATTAACAGATCCTTGGTTACGGGTGTCAGGACCTCACACCCCGTTTCGGTTACTACCACGGTATCTTCAATACGAACACCTCCCCAACCTGGTAGATAAAGACCTGGTTCTACAGTGACCACCATCCCGGGCTCGAGGACCACCTCCTGGCCTGGCGCCAGGCGGGGTTCTTCGTGAACAGAAAGCCCGACACCGTGACCAAGGGCATGGGTAAAAAATTCTCCATAGCCCGCCTCCTGGAGAAAACTCCTTGCTGCACCATCTACTTCCGAGGCGGTAACTCCTGGTCTGATCACTTCAAGAGCACGCCCCTGGGCCTCACGAACAAGCTCATAGATCTCCCGCTGACGACGGTCAACTCTCCTCAAGCAAACTGTCCTGGTGAAATCAGCAGCATAGCCCTGGTATCGCGCCCCTAGGTCAAGCACAACCATCTGACCGCGCCTGAGTTTCTGGTCTGTAGCAACCCCGTGAGGTAGAGCACCCCTCTCCCCAGCAGCAACAATGGTTTCAAAGGCTGGTGGCCCTCCCCGGTTTTTCCTCATAAAAAACTCCAGGATTGCCGCAACTTCTTGTTCACTCTGACCCTCCTCAAGCACCCCGAGGAGGTACCAGAAGGCAGCACAGGTGATCACTGCAGCTTCCTGAATCAGCCTGATTTCTTCTTGATCTTTGACCATGCGCAACCCTTCTACAAGACCGGAGAGGGGACGCAACTTTACCTTCGCAAGGTTTTTCTCAAACTGCTCGAACATGTAGTAAGTCAGGTGGTCCTTTTCAAAGCCCAATTCCCGGATCTGCAGGTCGCTACAAGTTTCCCTAAATGCTTCCAAAAATTCACCTTTATAAATCAAAATTCTGCAATCAGGTGCTTCTTGACATGCCTGCTGTTCATATCTCCCATCTGTCAGCAGAACTGCCTCTTGGGGAGTAATCAAGAGAAACCCGGAGCTCCCGGTAAAGCCGCTCAAATATCTGCGGTTCTCCGGTTTAGAGACCAGAAAGGCTTCGAGCCCCTCTTTTGCAAGAATTTCCCGGAACCGCTCCAGCCTCTGCTGTTGCAGGTCCTTCACCTTTGTTTTGCCCCTTCTTTAAGGAGTTCACAGGCCGCGGTGAGGGCAAGAGAGTAACTGAGGGGACCGAAACCACTGATCTGGCCCTGAACCACAGGTGCGATTACCGAACGGTGGCGCCACTCTTCACGGGCGTAGATATTGCTCAGGTGAACCTCGATCACAAGCAAAGAAACGGCACTAAGAGCGTCCCGCAGGGCATAGCTGTAGTGGGTGAGAGCACCGGGATTGATGATGATCGCATCAAAGCGATCTCTTGCCTGGTGAATCTTGTCTATAAGTTCACCTTCATGGTTTGACTGGAAAAACTCCACACTGGCACCAAGCTCTTCTGCCTGTTCTGTCAACTGCTTGTTGATTTCTTCGAGGGTGACTGCTCCATAAACATTTGTTTCTCTTTCTCCCAGCAAGTTCAGATTGGGCCCATGAAGCACCAAAATCCGGAACAAAACTCTTCCCCCTCTACAAATAACAATGTGTCACAGCAATTAACTGTTCGAACAGACCCGATGCAGTTTCTTTACTCCTCTGATTGGGTACTGCTGCTCAACTTTACCTAACATTTATCTTCGCGAGCTGTCATGATCTACCCGCTGAGAGTGAGGCCAGTGACCCTAATCACAGGTGCTCCTCTCCCTCCGAAAAACCGCACCTCGCTTCCGACTGCATCAACCATCTCCAAAAGCCTGACGATGTTGCCAGCTATTACCATCCCCCGCACTGGTTTAGTTAATTCTCCGCCTTCAATCCAGATTCCTGCAGCCCCAACAGAAAAGTCGCCAGAAATCGGATTTGCTGTATGCATTCCCATTACCTCGGTGAGGTAAAGGCCGCGCTCGGTGTTTCGAATAATCTCTTCGTTCTTTATTTTTCCAGGCGCTAAATAGAAATTGCTGCTTCCCACCTCAGGTGTTGACTTGTAAGAAGCCCGTAAGGCATTTCCGGTAGAGGCCACCCCATCCCTTGCCGCAGTGTAAGTATTGTGGAGAAAGCCCCGCAGGTAGCCGTCTTTAATTAGAAGCTTGCGCTGTCCGGGAACCCCTTCCCCATCGAAAGGTGTGCTTAAAATACCTCCTTCGAGAAGGGAATCATCGACAATGGTGACACCACTGGCAGCCACCTTTTCTCCCACTTTTCCGACAAAAAGCGACCTGCCTTTCTGGACAGCCTCGGCAGTGAGGGCCGTTGCCAGAAGCCCCAAGAAGCTGGTGACCACATAGGGATCGAAAACAATAGGAACCTTCATTGTCTCTTTCGGGCGTGCCCCCAGCATTCTTACTGCCTTTAAAGCGGCCTCTTTGCCAATCGCCTCGGGGTCGAAATCGTGATACCTCCTCGTGAGCTGGAAAGAAAAGCCGGTCTGCTGCTCGCCCTCAGATTCGGCAACCAGAACAGCACTGCCACCGCAGAAAGCCCCCTGATGAGAAGCAAGAACTCCGCGAGAATTAGCAATGGCTACCTGATACCAGCTATCCTCATAACTGACGCGGTCAGTAAGGCGAACACGAGGATCAAAAGAACGGCCAGCCCTTTCTATCGCTCGCGTCTTTTCAATTTTTTCTTCGAGTGGTACCTTTCTCAGTGCAGGGTCGAGGAGGTCAAGTTCTGGATAGCTGGAAGGAGCCTCAGGTAAGGTGTTGAAGCTGTCTTCGCTGGCCACCTGGAGGTTGGCGAGAGCAGCGTCTATCGTTTCTTTGACAGCATTCCAACTGAGGTCCGAGGTGTAAGCAAAGCCGAGGCACCCACCTTTGATCACCCGGATTCCCAGGCCTTCTTCACTAGCTATCTTGAGAGTCTCCACCTCTCCGTTGCGGACCTCGATAGTCAGATCTTCACTTCGCCCGTAATAGGCCTCGGCCATTTCCGCGCCCCTTCTCACAGCTTCGGCGACAACAGCAGACACCAGTTCTCTTCCATCAAGCTTTTTCCCGCCATTCAATCCTGGTCACCTTCTTTTTCCAGAATTCCACCGACAATCAGCTCAGGAATGCGGATCGTCGGCTGGGCATCAGATACGGGAACACCCTGCCCGTCTTTGCCACACGTTCCAATTGCAAAGCCAAGGTCATTGCCGACCATGTCGATCCGGCGCAGCACCTCAGGCCCGTTGCCGGTAATCGTCGCTCCCCTTACCGGTGCCTTCACTTCTCCATCCTCGATCAGGTAGCCTTCAGTAACTTCGAAAACGAAGTCACCATTGACAGTGTTCACCTGACCACCTCCCATTTTTTCGACGAACAGCCCCTTCTTGGTCTCCTTGATGATCTCCTCGGGAGAAGCATCACCAGGAGCAAGAAAGGTGTTCGACATTCTGGGAATCGGCTGGTGCTGATAAGATTCCCGGCGCCCATTCCCGGTGGGCCTCACTCCATCCTTGCGGGCAGTCAGGTGATCGTAGAGGTAGCCCTGCAGAACTCCGTTTTCGATGAGCACAGTCCGTTGCGCTGGATTCCCTTCATCATCGCACCGGAAGGAACCATACTTCCCTGGTAAGGTGGCGTCATCAATCACAGTGACCAACTCTGAAGCCACTTTCTCTCCCTTTTTCCCGGCATAAACGGAAAGCTTCCTCTGCACGAGGTCAGCCTCCAGACCGTGGCCACAGGCCTCGTGGATCATCGTTCCACCAGCCTCACCGGAAAGAACAACAGGCATCCTCCCCGCCGGGGCATGCCTTGCCTTGAGCATCAAAATAGCGCGGTTGGCAGCCTTGCGCCCCAACTCCCAAGGGGTTTCCTCTTCATAAAGCTCAAGGCCTTGTGTCCCTCCTGCTGCCTCGAATCCCGTCTGGATCACGCCACCATCTGCTGCCACGACATTGACGGCAAGCCTGGTGCGGATGCGCTCATCCTCCACAAATGTCCCTTCAGTGTTGGCAATCACCACCTTCTGAACCACATCACCATAGCCGACAGTGACCTGCCGGACAAGTTTGGCATCTACAGATCGTGCTGCTTCATCAGCAACCTGAACGAGAGCCACCTTATCGCTAATGGGGACCTCGTCGGGACGCTTCTCTACAGGGAAGGGAACAGGCAATTTTTGGGAATTAATAACCACACTGGCATCAGGGTTTTCACAAACTGCCCCACTCACCCTTTTTGCAAGTTTTAGCAGGTTTTCCTTGCTCAGGTCATTAGTGTAACCGTAAGCAGTATTTTCCCCCTTCAAAACCCTGATTCCGGCTCCCTCTTCGCGCCCGGCAATCACCCGCTCGATCTTCTTGTCCTCACACCCAATTCTGGTAACCCTCTTTTCCTCAAGAAAGATTTCCGCAAAATCTCCACCCTTTTGGGCGACCTGCAGAATCTCCTCAAGATCGGCTTTCGAAAACATCATTCTTTCCCCCATTTATAAGCATTTTGTCCTGCCATCTTCACCATCAACCATCATCATACCTTTATTCTTTTCTATTGTCTACCACCACTACCATCACTATACCCGCAGAAAGCGAATTCAAAATTTTGGCGCGCCTCCCCCTGGCAAAGTCATTACAGCACCCAAAATTCACTCCGGGAAGCAGGATTTGTTTTTTAAAAAAAGAATCTTTGGAGATGAAACCAAGTCTTGGGTAAGATAAGAGTAGAAACAATCAACTCTTGGAAGTGGAATTGGGATCTTCACTTTTTTCAGTGGTGAAAAGAGGAAGGAAGTATGGTGAGGCTTTCCGAGCACCTTTACTATCAAAAAGGGGAAAATAAAGAAATCGTTGTTGCAGCGCCCCACCATGGCTGTGTGCCTGGCTGCGACTACTTTACCAAAGAAATCGCCACAATGATCGCCGACCACCTGAGAGCAACCTTAGTTTTCGCCGAAAGGTTAAAACCACTGGTAGACCTCAACAAAGACCCCTCTCGCGCCTCCACTCCGCACTTTCGTCAGCTTTGTTTAACATACCAACAGATTGCCCTCGCGGAAGAAGTAGAGCTTTTCCTGGAAATCCACGGCCACGTCCGCGGTCACTACGACCTGGAAATCTCCTGCGGATTCGAGTTCGACCCCCACCATCCCCTGGATAAAGAATTCGCAGAGAATTTTTCAGCATTTCGAAACAACCTCAGAAGAGAAATCGCCAATAGGTGGGAGGAGGGGTTGCCCCTTCCTCCACCATCTATTGGAGTATTTCCTTTCGATCAAGATGTAGTGATGAAGGCCAGAAAGACCTACCTCTTCCAGAAAATCAGGAAGCTCCAACTGCAGGGAAGGAAAATTTTCGGGATCCACATCGAGGTATTCCGCGACTACAAGACAGGAGACCCCACATCTCCGGTTTTTACTTGCCAGGAGGTAATGGTAAAAGCCCTGGCAGATAGCATCGTCCGATCCTTTTGGCGGTAACATGTTCCTTGCCGCTATGGCGAGAAAATCTCCCAGCTTTCAGGTGGCTGGTCACTGACACGCACCCTCCCGGTAATTGCAGCCACAATTACGTACTTGAACTTACCGGAGACCCGGTCCTGAAGAGTAACGGTTCCACCACCAGGGAAAGGTGCCCCTGTTTTGGAAAAAGAGAGTTCCTGACTGCTTCCAAACTTTGCCTCCACCAGGTTCACGCTTGCGGGAAGCTGCACAGATTTCAATATGATTGGTAACGGATGGGCTGTCTTCTTCAGGTGATACTTGTCGACAGAGGGATAAAACTTGAGCGAAGTTATGCTTTCGTCAGGTTCTTCACCGAGATTACGCTGCTGGAGTTCGCGGATATCGGCAGCAATACTCTGAGCATTAGACTCCAGACGGAATGCAGCGAGGGCACGGTTCATTTGGGGAACCGCAATCCCCATCAGCAGAACCCCGAAAACAAGAAGTACAACTGATACTTCGAGGAGGCTAAACCCCCTGGAAAGAAGATTTTCGCTATACTGGAATTTGACCTGAAGCCGTACCTCGACAATCTTCAATTTTTTCACTCCTTAATGAAACCATAAACAAGTAAGTCGAAAAGGCTATCCTCGAAAAAGGATCTCTTCAGGGCAATCACCATCCAAAAGCTGACCTCCGGCAGTTCCCTTGAATTCTGCATAACTACAGCCAGAGGCATCGAAAATACCAATCGATGACCTGCTGGCCCCAGAACAGAGAAACAAAACTACCGAGAGCGATAAAAGGACCGAGGGGAAGAGGGTCCTTCCGCCCCTTGATCCTCAACATCAGTAGAATAAGACCAGCAAAACCACCCAAACAACAGCCCAAAAAAATGCTCAAGGGACCCAAAGGCCAGCCAAGAAAAAGCCCCACAACTGCCCCCAGCTTGATGTCTCCACCACCCAGGCCACCCCTGCTGAGGACTGCCACCAGAAACAAAAAACCTCCTGCAACAACGGCTCCCAGGAGCGCGACCCCGACTCCCAGGTCGCCAGGCAGAAGAGTGAAGATGATTCCTGCGACAAGTCCAGCCAACACCAGCTTGTCAGGGATCAGGTAGTGCTCAACATCGATGAAAGCAGCCGCGATGAGGAGCCCTGAAAGAAAAAAATATTTAAGAAGAAGAAAAAGATCGTCTCCAAAGTAAAGGAAAACAAGGAAAAATATGGCTGCTGTCACCACTTCTACCAGAGGGTAACGCCAGGAGATCTTCGCCCCACAGTAGCGGCAGCGACCCCGAAGAATGAGGTAACTGAGCACAGGAACCAGGTCGCACCAGGAAAGGATGTTCCCGCAGTGAGGGCAAAAAGAGCGTCCTGTGACAACAGTTTGACCACGAGGCAGCCGGTAGATGACCACATTCAGGAAACTGCCCACACACAACCCGAGTATAGTAATTAAGAAAACACCAAAAGTAAACAACATTTATCCTCACCATAAACCAAAAATGCCTGTTTCCCTAGATCAACTTGCCACAAAGTATATCGCCTACAGAGAAAGTGGCAAGTTGAAACACATTAAGCTACGTTTTGACAAGGCAAAAATAGTCAGGCAAGAAGAAATACAGGATGTCTCTCAACCGCTTCCAGAAACTTTTCGACGAGAACGGGATCAAGGTGACTGCCGCTGTAGCTTTTCAACTCCTCCAAAGCCTCCTGCAAGCTCTGAACATTCCCATCTCTGTAGAGATGGTCAAAAAGATCAGCAACAGCTATGATCCGAGCTATCAGAGGGATGTCTTCCCCCCGCAAGCCCGCGGGATAACCGTTCCCGTCAAACCTCTCGTGGTGGTAAAGAACCCCCAACCATACCTTGTAGACGAGTTCCTTCGGTTCCATCTGATATACCAGTTGAGCACCTGCAGTCGGGTGCTTTTGCTGGTCATCTTCCATGAGCTTGCCAAGGTCATGGAGCAAGGAGGCATAAGCAAGGGCGCGTCGATCATCTTCACTAAGTCCTAGTTGATCGGCGATTAAGAGCGAATAGGAGCAAACCCTTTCCCCATGGCCTTTATCTGCCTGGCTGTGCGTCTCGGCAAGATGTGCTATTGTTTTGAGGAGGCTTACGAGGAACCTTTCTTGATAATCACAAAGTTGACAATTGTAGATAATTGTCGCAACCAGTTCTACCAGTTGCTGGCACGTTCGCAAATCCTCTTTGTTAAAAACTTCATTACCTCGCTTGTTGACCAGTTGAAGAACACCGATTGCCGTTTCTCCAGCAACAATAGGCAGAACGATCATCGAGCGAGTGATGAAACCGTTCGAAGAGTCAAACCACTGAGTCCAGCGGCTCTCCCTGGTAACATCTTCGACCAGAACCGGCTCCTTGGTCTCCACAACCTGTCCAGGAATCCCTTCACCCCTTTGCAAACAAAGTCCTTTGAGGTCATCAGCGCGGGGACCTCGAACCACAAGAGGCAGCAAAACGTCTTTCTGGCCATCGAGAAGCCAGAAGGTCGTTGCTTCCGCATTGACCATCTTCATCGCTTCATCAACAACGATTTCCGCGACCTTCTGGAAATCACGAACCGAATTCAATTTCCTGCAAAGAGATAGCAGCCTTTGTGGTTCCAAAAAAACCCCATTTTCCACCATAAGTCCTCCTCCCCAACTATTTGAGGACAAGCATGGTTTCATCATGAGGCGCACTTTTAACACCTGATTTATCCTCTGATTTACCTCCCGAATTATTTCCTGATGCATTCTCTTCTGAATCCGCAGGAGGCAGCTTCAGGTGACCGCTAAGTTCTGGAAGAGGAGCTACTGCTCCTGCAGGGTAGAAGAGGTTATACTTGCCAAGATTCCACCTGGCGAGTTCTTCTAAGCAAAGCCTTCCTTCCGGTGTTTTTGTGGAGTAAACGACAAATTCCCAGTTGGTCTTGACCATACCGGGAGATTCAGGTGAATCCATTGCCTCAATCTTTAGGCTTCTGATCTCTGAAAAATTGCTCAGGTTCTCCAAGTCACTGCAGAAAGCGAGGATGTCTTCAAAAGAACCCTCGGCAGCAATCTTAAATGGAAGCTCGAGAGTGTGTTCGTTCTCCTTGATCTCTCCTGGCTCCAGACTGGTTACTTCCACATTTCTGGCAGCAGACCATAAGCCGACGAGAATCACCACCGAACCATCCCTGATCTCGCTTTCGAAGAGCCCCTCAACACGCTCGACTTCCTTCTTTACTTCTGCGAGCTTCTTGTTTTCTTTTCCCAAGGAAGTCACCAGGGCCTTTGCCTTCTGCAACTCCGATTCTTTTTTTGCCAGTTCTTCCCTGAGTTGGGCGTAAGCTCTGGCCTGTGGTAATAACAAAAATCGAAAAAAAACGAAACCTGTTGCTACTGCTAAAAAAATTGCTAGAAATAATCTTCCTCTAGGGCTCAATCTTTCGAGCAATCTTTAGGTGACCTCCTTCAACCTGGCAACTAACTCAAACTTTATTCCTGCTTCCTCCTCAACTGCTTTTTTCAACTTTATCTCCTCAAAATGGCCTGAATCATAAAGCTTGGACATGTAAACCCCAATCGAGGCCAGGGTTCTGGAAAAACCTTTAAAACTCACGGTATTTGGCCCCTGGCTTGATGAACCAGCACTTTCTTCTGATGTAGTCTTACCTGAAGCTTTATCAGATTTGCCTGTAGACTTGTCTGAAGATTTTGAAGATTCATCTGAAGACTGAGTACCAACCTCCAAATCCGTCAGCCACAGGTCAACAGGTGTAACCATGGCAAGGTCGAAAAGGAGGTCATAGTAGCTTCTCTTCTTTTCCATGATCGAAGTGTATTCGTTTAAAGCCGACTCCAGGTTTTTTCTTTCATTAATTACCTTTTTAGCCCTGGCAACTGTTGGCTCCAAGACTCTCAACTGTTCTTTGGTAGCCGCAAGTTCCTCTTTTAGGGCAAAAAAACTGCCCAAAAAAATACCGTAGGCGCCAAGAAGAGATACAACTGCTACGGTAACCCCGGCAACAAGCAGTAGTCTGCGGACATCGATGATGCCCTCCCTTTGGAGCTTGGGTGGCAGCAGGTTGACCTTATACATCAGGAGACCACCTCCCGCAGGGCCAACCCAATGGCAACCGAAAAACACGGGTCAAATTCTACACCATCAGAAAAAGCAACATCAGGAATCCCAATCTCCACCGGAAGCCCGAGAACTTCCTGCAGATAACTGTCCAAACCTTTCATGTTGCTGGTGCCGCCGCTCAACACCAGCTTCTCTACCGAAAGTTTTTCCTGGGCCGAAAAATACTCCAGCGACCTCTGCAACTCCTTCGTCAATTCCAGCAGGCCGTCCCGAAAAACGTCTGCCGTTTGGAGCACACCAGGACTCTCGGCTTCCACTGAAGGAGAAAGGTCAGCCTCCTCCTTCATCTGCTGAGCCTTATCGAATTCTAGACCGTATGTTTCCATCAGATACTCTGTGAGCGAATCACCACCAACGGGCAACAGGCGCAAGAACCTGATCAAACCATCCCTGACGACAACAAAATGGGAGGTCCGCGCTCCTATGTCAAGGAGGGCAAAAGTGCCCGCCTCGGGTTTTCTGCCAAAAAGGCGCCACAAGGCAAAGGCCTGGAAATCAACCGCAGTCACCAACATCCCGGCGCGGGAAAAAATGCCGTAATACTGGTAAACAGTGGCCGCAGGAACTGCCAGCAGGAGAACATTTTCCATGTTTTGCGTGTTCTCACGGTTATTATTGCCTACAGGACCAAGGCAGACGTATCTGATCAGCAACTGGTCGGTAGGTGTGGGAACAAACTTTTCTACCTCAAACTTGACCGCCGCTTCCAGTTCTTTTTCACTCATCCTGGGAAAGCGAACTACCCGGCTGACCAGCTTTTCCCCACCAATGCAGGTAATCACTTCCTTGAGGGGAGGGTTAACCACCTCTTTGAGTGCCTCAACCAGGGCCTGCTCATCAAGTTGTTCGGTCCAGACACCCTGGGGACTAGGATGCTTCCTCAAAGCAACAACTGTGGGTTCACCATCAATAATCTTCACCTCAGCAGCTTTGATATAGGAAGCTCCTATGTCAATGCCGAGAAAGTGTCTTTTCTTAGGCAAAATTTTCTGCAACAGCCTTTTCACCTAGAAAGCCTCCTTGATGAGGACTTATTCCCTCCAGCTGGTTATCCTAATGAAACAAGTGGTCCAGTTAAGGTTTTGGACATATTGGCCGACCATAATATCATCATAAGTAAACTCAACCTCACACCCTTGTGATTGTATATTTGCAACAACCATCCCGCCAGTAATAAACACCTTGTTTGCTACATCCGCGCTACCTCTTGAATAAAGCAAGGCTTCTATCTCTAAGTTCGCCTTCTTAGTGACAAAACCGCCGGTGGAAAGTATTGCCAAGCAGTGGTCTTGATCATTGTCTTGCCGCCTCAGGTCTTCATCGAACATTACGTTCCCATCAACCACAAAAATAGCGCTCCCTGAATATTCACCTGAAAACGTGGCATCACCGTCAACATAATAAATACCGCTGAGATCGCTTAAATTGCTACTGTTGAAAGTAACAGGGCCTTGATAAACGTAATCCGCGTTTTGTGCATACCAGCGCACCTTTTCGTCACTCAAAAGATCCGGATATTGAGGTATGAGAGACAAGCAATCGAGGTCTGACTGTACTTCCCACTTATTGGGATTATTATTTCGCCACTCTTCATCTAATTGATTAATGTCCTTTACGTAAATCTTTCCGTTGATCTTCACGTTCTCACCTATCTCAACCCGACCTGACTGGACATAAAGGTTATTGAGTGTTGCTCCAGTACCAAGCAACACAGAAGATTCCTCTCCAACATTATACCCCGCACAGTACACATCACCTTCTATGAAGACAACCTCGTTCCCCTGCATATCCTCAAGAGTTACCTTCGTTAGAGCATAAACATTCCCATACACATACGATCCTGCTGAAAGCTCCATTTCGCCATCACTTGCAATTGTCTCGCTTACAATTTTGGCACCGTGGGCCAATTTCAAGCCAGCAAGAAACATCGTCCACATACCTTGAAAAATGTCCTGTGAGTAGACATACTCGATCTCAGCTACGACTGTTAATGTTTTCGCAATTCCCGCAAATTCTCCTGTCGATTCTATCTCCAGTGTAACAACATTGTTTTCCTCGTTTATCTTTGTGACATATATCTTTTCAAAGGTACCACCTGCATAAGAACTTTCGCCTCCTAAATCATCGTGAAGGAAGTCACGCGAAACATCCAACCCCAGGTCTTCTACCCAGCCAGGATTACTTTTCGCCTTCGCCAGAACCTTTTCAACTCCTGCTTCAGCGATGTAATACGCCTTTGTGAGATAAACCTCACGGGTGGAATTTCTCTTGACGGCAGTGCTGATGGCAAGTGCAGTCTCGCCCACCACGAAGATCAAAGCAGTAAACAGGAGAACAATGATTAAAGCTTGCCCTTTCTGATTTGCACACACAAAAATCCTCCCTTATAAAATAGGAACTAGGTAGCACGGAGATGCACCTTGGTGCTTAACTCGATAACCCCACTGTTCCCCTTTTCACCTCTTACAGTGATGGCAACGGTGTTGCTCTCGGAGTCGTAGCGAAAATTTAAATCGGTAACATTGCTGGCAACCGGCTGCCACTCACCCCCAACCTTTTCTTCTATTTCTTGTTGCTCCTCATCAAACCTGTAACCACTGCTTTCGGTTTCCGAAAGGCTAAACTCTAGCCAGGGTCCATCAGTCTGATCTTCAAGCTCTTCTCCATTCTCGCCACAAACAGTAACACTGACAGCCTGCCTAATGTTCCGAGACATCTTGTCAAGAGCAATCCGCAGGCTCTCCTGAACCTCTATCTGCTGCTGTTCTCTGTAGTAGCTGCGGTAGCCAGTGACATATATCAGAGCAACAGCACTAATGACTATTGCGAATATTGTTAAGGCCATTATGGCTTCTACAAATGTAAATCCGCTCTCATCTAACCTCTCGATATTCACGATTTCACCGCCTAAGTTTTTCGGTCGTCAGTGACACTTCTTTCTGGCGGCCGCGGTCCTCGTAGTAAACAACAACAGTAACTGTTTTGAGATCTAGGGTTTCATCTTCAGTGACATGAATCCTGAACTCGTAATCGTAGTCATTCCCTTTAAAGATGACATAAGTTGTATCATTCGCTATCGGTTTTGTCCTCCATAAAGGCCCAACAGTAGCCACTCGAGACTCACCATCATAATCTACAACTTCCCTCACCTGGCCGGCCCCTGTCCCACCCGTAGTGGCGATTAAGTAGCCATTGTAAAAATCATCTTCACTACTTGCCCTACTCTCAAGTCTTATCCAATCATCACCAGCATCTTGAGTTGTTCCCAATTGACTGTCAGGGATGCTTTTGATTTCCTCAAGAATTTCTCGCGCCTGATTGAGGGCAGCAACCTCGTGACGCGCCTGAGCAGTAAAAATGTTTCCAGTAAGGAATAATCCCATCAGGGCAACAGTGATCACAGCAAGAATCAATATCACTACTGCAACCTCAATCAAGCTAAATCCAGCCCTGCTTTTCCCACCCACCGGATAACACCACTTTTTTACTTTTCAATGGTTTTCGACGATTTGACGGATTCTCCTTCCTCGAAGCGACTCTTTGTCGGTCAAGACTAACCCCCACCATTTTTGCAACCCAGTCCCAAGATGAAGAATTCTAAGAAATATTTTGCAGGAAAAAGGAAACCGATGACGAATAAAGAGTCAAAAACTTTCCCAAAGCAAAACTAAACTCGTCGGAAATTTTCCAAAGAATCATTATGATTCCCAATTGCTCACGCAAAAGCAAAAAAAGCGGTTGTCAATGATCCTTCCAGAACCGCTACCTAGAATTTAATTCACAGAGGAGCACTGGACATGAACCTTACACACTTCGCAGAGGCAACGAAAGCACTGCTGAAAAAACTCTTCAATAAAGAAACACTGAGCATCAGGCACTTAATTCTCTGGTTCATGGTTGCTGTTTATCCGCTAGTGATTGTCCCTCACCCATTTTACATTGTCTTTCCCGCAGGAACAGCCCCACCAAGCTATATTTGCGGTCCTCGCTACGTCATCCTCGGTGTTGTTTCAATTATTGCCCTGATCATCCTGATCAAAGACAGAGCAGAAATAAACCACCCGGCTTTTGTCCCTCTGATGTTTTTCATCATTTTTTTGTTAATTTCTTCCTTTCTGGCCCCGATTCCGATGACCGCCTGGATCGGCAGCCCCTTCCGGTTTACCGGAGCTAGCACCTACTTCTTTTGCATCATCTTGTTCATCCTCGCCCAGACAACAGGAAAAACAGAAAGGCTTTTCCGTCCACTTGTAATAACCGCCACAATTGTCTCTTTTCTCGCCCTACTCCAATACTTCGGGATCGATCTTGTTCCCCCTGGTATTGGCTACTCAGAACCAAAGACAGGAAGTGGGACTCTAGGAAATCCGGACTTTTTAGGCACATATACAGTATTCATTCTCCCAGCCGCAGTCTCTCTTTTTCTACGCTCGAAAAAACCATCTTGGCTTTTCTGCGCTGGCATGGTTTATACGGGGCTTCTAGTGAGCCTCTGCCGTGGTGCCTGGCTCGCTGGCGTCATTGGTTGTCTCGTTTTGGCCATGTCCGCGTGGAAAAGGCAGGAAGACCGCAGACCTTTCCTCCTACTGACAGCAGTTTTTCTGATGATCACCATTGCCCTTCTCCCAGTCCAGGACTGGCACCTCCTGAAAAGAATTTGCTCCTTATCTGATGAACTCACCAGTGGGGTCCACCTGGAGCACGAAGCAGGTTCCTACAGGTTGTATATTTGGAAGAACTGCCTCAAGCTGATCCGAATTTTCTGGGCCTTCGGCATTGGCCCCGATCACCTCATCTATGCTAAACTGATGCTTCCCAACAACACCATAGCCGACAAAGCCCACAACATTTACCTGGAGATTGCCGTTACGATGGGCATCTTTGCCCTGATTTCTTACCTCGCCTTCCTGAGCTTTTTCTTGAGAAAATGGAAAAACGAAACAGGCTTTGTTCTCTTCGTGATGATCCTTGTCTACCTCATCCAGGGGTTCTTCAACATCGATGTGGTGATGGTCATGCCCCTCTTCTGGATAATCCTTGGGATATCCCTTTCTCTACCCTGAAAATACGATTCGGTTATCCTTGGCTTGTTCCTGGTACTCGCCTGCAAGGATAACTTTTTGTTTTAGCTGTTCAAACTCGAGTGAGAGAAGTTCTGTCATTAACAAAAGAGGGAAGGAAATGTAATTCCTTCCCCTTCCATCTCCATCACTCAGCAAAGACCCTGTAAACAAACGCTAGACTAATGATATACGTTCGTGGTAGACGTTGTGATTGGTGGGTTAGACCTTCCTTTTGTTCCTGTGGCAACAACATAAGTATTATCACCAACTGGTTCTGAAGTGTATATTATATATCCTTTATACTTATTATTCTCAATAGCTTCTGTTGCAACATAAGTATATTGTCTGGTCTCGTCGCCGCCAATAACGGCAGTAGATAACCCTGCAGCACTTATATCGGTATCACTAGTAGCTGGATAGCTATGGTGTTCGGCGTAGTAACTGTCAACTGCTGCCTGCATAATAGAAATCTCTGCCTTAGCCTTCGTAACCCTGGCTTTGTCAATGTAACTTGTGTAGAACTTGATGCCAGTCCCCATGAGAACGGCGATGATGATCAGGACGACCATCATCTCGATCATGGTAAAGCCCTTTTCATTGCCCAGGTATCTTTTGAGGTCGAGCATTCCTTTTATTACCCTCCCCATCGCTATTAAATTTAGTTTCAACTTGTTAGGAGAACTACCAACTCTATTGCAAGATCTTCCAAATTGTTGGACTTCAACTCCTCTTCTCTACACGCCTCCTTCCTCACGAATTTTTCGGTATTAATACCCCGACATCCGCAAGGATGATCATCGAAATTTGGTACCCTTTTTAGGGGATTCCAGCTCCAGCCTGCATCGCCCCGGCCATGCTGAAAAGGGGCAGGTAGATGGAAAGAGCGATAAAAGCCACCATCAGGCCAACCCCGGCAATCAAAAAGGGTTCCACGAGGCTGGAAAGCCTGCCAATCATCGCCTCGACTTCTTGTTCGTAAAACATCGCCGCCCTGTCAAGCAGGTCGTCGACTGCCCCGGATTCCTCCCCAACGGCGAGCATGTGAACTGCCATTGGTGGGAAAATCTTGCTCTGCAAGAAAATTGGAGCCATTCTCTCCCCTTCTCTGATGTTTGCCCTGGCGGCAGCAATTTCTCGAGCAGCAATTGTGTTTCCGGTAACATTTTCTACCGTCTCCAGCGACTGAATCAAGGGAACACCACTGCGCAGGAGAGTCGCCAGGGTGCGGGCAAACCTGGCCACAACAGTTTTCTTTACAAGGGGCCCGAAGACAGGCAGTTGTAATACCAGCTTATCAACAAATTTCTTCCCTCTCTCGGTCGCCGCCAGCCGCCTCAAGCCGAAGAACAGAGCGAACAGGCCGAAGATGATCAGATACCAGTATTTAGAAAGAAGATGACTGACCGCAATCAAGATCCTCGTGGGAAGAGGCAGTGTTGCCCCCATCTGGGTGAAAATATCGACGAAGATGGGGACCACCAGGACGAGTAGTGCAGTCACTGCCAGAAAGGCCATCCCTGCCACCAGCAGGGGGTAGGTCATCGCTGATTTGATTTTCTCCCGCAGTTCGTTTTCCCTTTCAAAGTGAGTAGCAAGTCGGCCAAGGGCGGCGTCAAGAGTTCCGCTGATTTCCCCTGCGACCAGCATATTCAAAAAGATCTCTGGAAAATGCTCCCGGTGACTGCGAAACGCCTCACTCAAGCTTTTCCCTTTTTCAACATCAGTGACGACCTCTTGCAAGATCTTCCGCAACTGCTTGTTTTCCGTCTGCTGCGCAAGGATGTTCAGGCACTGGAGCAAGGGAATCCCTGCCTCACTCATGGTGGCAAACTGGCGGCAGAACACCGCCAGGTCTTTGACCTTGATCTTGAATCCGAGCAACTTGCTGAAATCAAGTGACAAACTGCGAACAGGCTTGATTTCCACGACGAAAAAGTTCTTTTCCCTGAGGAGACTAATTGCTGCTCCCTGATCCTCAGCCTCAACCCTTCCAGAAACAAGGTTGCCTGAGAGGTTCCTCGCTTTGTAGGCATAGAGTTGAGGCATCTGGTTATTCCTCCTTCCTCTCCTCCAACAATTTCCTCTGGTTTTGCTGCCTTGTTTTAGTGTCTAACCTCCAATCGACCTGAGCAGGCTTTCGGGGTCATTCGCCCTGTTTAATACCTCTTCTTTACTGATCAAGCCTTTCTGGTAAAGTGTCCTCAAAGACATGTCAAGGGTTTGCATCCCGTACCTGGCACCTGTCTGCAGTTGGGCAGGGATCTGGTAGGTCTTTCCTTCCCGAATCAGGTTCCTGATCGCTGGGGTAGCTACCAGGATTTCGAGAGCAACAACCCGGCCCGGTCTGTCGATTCTGGGAATTAGTTGTTGAGAAACAATTCCTTCGATGGTATTCGCCAGTTGGACACGAATCTGCTCTTGCTGAGCTGGAGGAAAGACATCGATGATCCTGTTGATCGTTTCCGCAGCACTCGAAGTGTGCAATGTCGCCAGGACTAAGTGGCCAGTTTCCGCAGCGGTAATGGCAATTGAGATCGTCTCTAAGTCGCGCATCTCGCCGACAAGGATCACATCAGGATCTTCCCGGAGGGCGGCCCGCAGAGCAGTAGCAAAGGACTGGCTATCCTGGCCAATTTCCCTCTGGTTGACGATTGAAAGGTTGTGCTTGTGCAAGTATTCGATCGGGTCCTCGAGAGTAATGATGTGCACCCTCTTTTCCCTGTTGATGAAATCGATCATCGCCGCAAGGGTGGTCGACTTTCCGCTTCCTGTAGGCCCAGTTATCAAAACAAGACCGTGAGGCCGCATCGCCAGGTAGCCCAGAACATCAGGTAAACCAAGTTCCTTAAAAGAAGGGATGCGGGTACTGAGCAGGCGCATGACGACCGCGGTGCTGTTCCGCTGTTTGAAAACATTCACCCTGACCCTGGTTACACCGGGAACGGAGTAGGAAAAATCGAGTTCTCCTTTCTCTTGGAACTTCTCGTACTGCAACTGGTTCATCAGTTCGTGGGCAATGGCATCAGTGTCATTTGGAGATAAGTTTTTGATTTCGTTCTCACTGATCTCCTCAACTTTTTCTTTCAATTCCGGATCATCCAGAGGAAAAAGCACTCCATTTATCCTGAAGACGGGTGGTCTGCCGACAGTAATGTGGATGTCTGAGGCCTTCAACCTGGCGGCAGCGGTGATCACCCTGTCGACAAACTTCTGATCTTTCACGTTTTCTCCTCCCTGAAAGCAACACGCATGATCTCTTTGATCGTGGTCAACCCTTGCAAAGCCTTTTGAATCCCATCATCTTTAAGAGGGATCATCCCTTCGCGGAGCGCCTCTTCCCTCAACTCTTCTGCGGATGCCCTTCTTAAAATCAGACGCCTGAGTTCGGGTGTTATCGTGAGAACCTCATGGATGGCGAGGCGACCGCGGTAACCGGTGTAATTGCACTGTTCGCAACCCCTCCCAGCAAAAAGCGTCACCTTCGCTTCTTCGAGTCCTGCAAAAGCAGCCTCGGCCTCATCAGGTTGATAAGGTTGTTTACACTTCGGGCAAATCCTGCGTACCAGGCGCTGAGACACCACACCAATAACCGAAGATGCCACCATAAAAGGCTCGATCCCCATGTCAACAAGCCTGGTGACCGTCCCTGGAGCATCGTTGGTGTGGAGAGTGGAAAGCACCAGATGGCCGGTAGTGGCGGCGCGCACAGCGATCTCGGCGGTTTCCAGGTCTCTGATCTCACCGATCATGATCACGTCAGGGTCCTGGCGCAAGAATGACCTCAGGTAAGTGGCGAAGGTTGCTCCTGCCTTGACATTGACCTGAGTCTGGTTGATGCCTTCGAGAACGTATTCCACCGGGTCTTCGACAGTGATGATGTTTTTCTCGATGCTGTTAATGGCATTGAGAGCGGTATACAGAGTGGTGGTTTTACCGCTACCGGTGGGACCGGTAACCAGAACCATCCCATAAGAACTCCTAAGGAAGTTCTTGAACTGTTCGAGGTTGTATTCTGAAAAACCCAGCTTCTCCAGGGTGAAATTTTTGATGCTTCCTTTGTCGAGGATGCGGATAACCACCTTTTCGCCGAAGATGGTAGGCATCGTGGAAACCCGAAGATCGAACTCTCGGTCTGCCAACTTCCAGGGTATTCTCCCATCTTGCGGAACACGGCGCTCGGCAATATCCAGGTTGGCCATTACTTTAATCCGGGAAACGATGGCATAGATCATTTTTCTGGGTAGATTCATCACTTCCCTGAGCATCCCATCTACGCGGTAGCGCACCCTGATGCCCTGCTCAAAAGGCTCGATGTGGACATCACTGGCTTCTTCGTCGATGGCTTTAATGATCAAAGAATTTACCAGGCGGATAACCGGGGCTTCGTCAATAATAACCTCTTCGACAGCTTCCTCTTCTCCGGGAAGCTCCGGTTCTCCCCCCAGTTCCTGGATTGCCTTTTCCACCTCAGGAATGCCGAAGTACTTTTCGATGAGGCTATTGACTTCCCTTTCGGTCGCTTTCAAAGGCTCGATATCGAGACCTGTGAGGAGCCTCAAGTCATCAATGGCAACGACGTTCAAGGGATCGACCATTGCCACGAAAAGGCGTTTGCCCTCTTTCTTGATCGGGAATAACTTGTATTTCCGGATCACCTGCTCTGGAACAATCCTCAGAAGTTGGGGATCTACTTCTTCTCTCGGACCCAACTCCTCGATCTCCAGCACCTTGTTCAGTTCCTCTTCTGAAATCATCCCCAGTTTGACAAGAACCCGACCCAGAAGCTCACCTGTCTTCGATTGCACCCGCAGAGCTTCATTCAATTGTTCCCTAGTAATTAGGCCCCTTTCAATAAGTCTTTCCCCGAGCAGTTTTCTCTTTGGAACAGCCATAATTTTACCTCTCAGAAAGAAAATAGCTTTTGAGTTTATTCGCCAGGTTTCTCCAGTTTTCCTGCAAGAACTCTTCCGAAAATAAGATTTTGATCTTTTTAGGACAGCATCTCTAGAGCAGCCATGATCTCCTCGGGTTTGATGTCAGAAAAGATCTCAACCCGACCCAGGGCAAGGGGAAGAACAAAGCGGATCCTCCCTCTTTGCACCTTTTTGTCCTTTTTCATGATCTCCAGGAGTTCTTCACCGAATGCGGGAACTTGTGTAGGGAGACCAACTCGCTCCAAAAGGGAAACCAGGCGTCTTTTAAGCTCTGGTGCCAGCAGACCTCTCCTCACGGCAATCGTAGCCGCGACAACCATACCGAGCGCAACGGCCTCCCCGTGTCTGTAGACCCGATAATCTGTGATCGCCTCGATGGCGTGACCAACAGTGTGCCCAAAGTTGAGAATCGCCCGCAATCCCGCTTCCTTTTCGTCTTTTTCCACAATTTCCGCTTTAATTGCACAGGAATTTCGCACAATTTTTGTCAGCACCTTCTGGTCAAGGTCAAAGATCTCTTCCAAGTTCTTCTCCAGAAAACAAAAAAATCCTTGATCCCAGATCACACCGTACTTGATCACTTCGGCCATTCCAGCCCGCAGTTCTCTCCGGGGAAGGGTCCTCAATGTGGCGACATCAGTGAAAACGAGCCGGGGCTGGTAAAAGCAGCCAATCATGTTTTTCCCTTTCGGGTGGTTAACACCGACTTTTCCTCCAACAGAGCTGTCAACCTGAGCCAGGAGAGTTGTCGGAACCTGAACGAAAGGAACGCCCCTCATGTAGGTCGCAGCAAAAAAACCGGCAAGATCACCGATGACCCCGCCCCCGAGAGCAACCACCGCGCTCTGGCGCTCGAGGCCATTCTCAAGAGCGTAGTCATACAATTTACTAGCAGTCTCGAGTGACTTGTACTCTTCTCCATCTGGCAATTCCTTGTAAAGAACTTCGAAACCAGCCCCTTTGAGGGACGATACCACCTGTTCACCGTAGAGAGGACCCACAACTTCATTGGTAATCACAAAAATTCTGGGAGAAAACGAAAAAGGAAGCAAGACCCTACCAAGCTCTCCCAAGATCTCCGAGCCGATAAGGATCTCGTAACTGCGCTCCCCAAGGTTAACCTTCAAGCTTTCCACGATCCTTCACCTTCTCGATTTCCCAACCCTGCTCTTCGAGGAGGGAAACAATTTGTTCAACAACTTTCTCAAGGCCTAAACAAGAAGTATCGATCCTGAGGTCGCAATTCTGGTAGAAGGGAGCACGAAATTTCAAAAGCTCCTTAATCCTTCCCACTGGTTCTCTAGAACAAGATAAAAGCGGGCGCTCCTCACTTGCAAGCACCCTTTCCGCAATCACCTCAGGACTGGCTTCCAAAAGGATGATCACTCCTCTTTCCCGGAGCTTCCTGATGTTTTCCGGATTTAAGACCACACCTCCACCCGTTGCGATCACGCAGTTTTCCCGCCCGGCGACTTCTTCAACTACCTTGCTTTCCTCGGCACGAAAGTAATTTTCTCCATACCTGGCGAAAATCTCCGGGATCTTTAAACCAGTTCTCCTTTCGATCTCTTCGTCTGTATCAACGAAATCCATCTGCAGGCGTCTGGCCAGATAACGCCCTACTGCAGATTTTCCTGTTCCCATGAACCCAGTTAACACAATGTTTCTTTTCTTCAAGGTCTCACCAGCCACTCAAAACCTCCGCACATCATCAAGATATTCCTTCCAGCGATGACAGAGTTCCTCAAAGGTGTCCCCACCGAACTTCTCGAGCACAGCAGACGCAAGGACCCAAGCGACCATCGCCTCTCCAACGACAGCAGCAGCAGGAACAACGCAAACATCACTTCTCTCAAAAGCTGCATCTACAGGCTCCCTGGTCACGATATCGACACTGGGAAGAGGGCAGCGAAGAGTAGGGATCGGCTTGACCACGGCTCGAAGAACAAGAGGCTCTCCATTGCTGATACCACCTTCCAGACCCCCTGCATTGTTGGTGGTGCGGTAGAAACCCTTCTCTGGGGAGTAATAAATTGGGTCATGATACTCCGAACCAGGGACCGCGGCTCCCCGGAAGCCCAGGCCGATCTCCACACCTTTGACAGCGGGAATGCTCATGAGGCCCGCAGCAAGTAGAGCGTCAAGCCTTCGGTCCCAGTGGACATGAGAGCCGAGACCAGGGGGGATTCCAAGACATACCACCTCAAAGATGCCGCCGAGGGTGTCACCATTTTCCTTTGCTTCTTTGATAGCTGCAACCATCTCTTGCGAAGCGACGGGATCAGCACAACCAACAACGGACTCTTGGGCCCTAGTGGCCACTTCCTGGTAATTCCCACCTTTCAACCTGGCTTTCACATTGCCGATCTGAACCACATGGCTGAAAATCCTACAGTCAAGGTGCTCAAGCAGAGCCCTGGCAACGGCACCGGCAGCAACCCGGGCTGCCGTCTCCCTGGCACTTGCTCGTTCCAGGACATTGCGGAAATCGGTAAACCTGTATTTGATTCCTCCTGGGAGGTCAGCGTGGCCGGGGCGCGGTCTGGTAAGCTTTTGTTCTTCTTCCTTCCGGGGATCGATCCCTTCGACTTCTGGAGACATCACTTCCTTCCAGTTGACCCAGTCCAGGTTCCTGATAAGCAGGGCAAGAGGAGAACCGAGAGTCAAGCCTTTGCGAACACCTGAAAGAATCTCTACCCTGTCTTTTTCGATCTGCATCCTCTGCCCGCGGCCGAAGGAAGACTGGCGACGCGCCAACTGGTGATCGATGACTTTTTTACTGAGAGGCATCCCCGCGGGTAAGCCCTCGATCACCACGACAAGTGCGGGCCCATGTGATTCCCCTGCTGTCAAGAAGCGAAGCATTGTTCCCCTTCCTTTTATTCAAAATGTTTTAAAAACCAGGTTTCAGCGTGACGCTTGCCTGGACAATTGTTCTTCCAGGACAGAGCGCATCAAAGAGACAGGTGCCTTTTTCCCGGTCCAGAGTTCAAAAGCAAGGGCACCCTGGTAGACGAGCATTCCAAGTCCGCTCAAAACCCGGCACCCTCGTTCAGCAGCACCGGAAAGCAGGCGCGTCCGCGGGGGATTGTAAACGAGGTCACACACCAGGACTTCCGGAGGCAGTAGCAAGGGATCGATCAAAGGCTCCTCATCGTGGTGAGGATACATGCCCACTGGTGAGGCGTGAACGAGGAGTTGAGCTTGCTCAAGCGCGTTCCTGACAAGTTCTGCTTCAAGCCCTGCACCGATTGTCTGACATCCCGTTTTCTCGGCAACATCCTGAGCCAGCAACTGGGCACGGGCAGGGGTTCTGTTGAAAATCCAGAGGAAACCAATCCCCCTCAAAGCAAGGGCAAAGGCCACCGCCCTTGCTGCTCCCCCGGCACCCAAAAGCACCACTTTTTTTCCTTCAGGGTCAAACCCAGCCTCTTCCTGAAGGGATCTGATGAAACCAGCGCCATCAGTGTTATAGCCGACCAGCAAACCGTCCCTGTTGACAACCGTGTTGACGGCGCCGATTAACTCTGCTTCTTTGTCCACCTGGTCAAGATGAGCGAGGACTTTCTCCTTGTGAGGGATGGTGATGTTAACACCGCCCATCCCCAGGGCGCGGATCGATGCTACTGCTACTGAAAGATCCTCCCTTTTTACCTGAAAAGGCACGTAACAGCAGGGAAAGTCATAAAAGGCAAAAGCAGTGTTCTGCATGAGCGGGGAAAGGGAATGACCCACCGGATCGCCGAACAGCCCGTAGACCCTTGTCTTTCCGGTAATTACCATTAATTCAGGCCCCTCTTTTCAAAGTTAACTATCGCCTCGGTTTTGTCTCTCAATAACCAGCCTTTCAATTATTCGCACCAAGCGCGTTCCAATGAACTCCTTCTTGCTGATCGGAGGGACAAGAATCGTGTACATTCCCAACCTGTTTCCCCCCAGAACATCAGTAAAAACCTGGTCCCCAATCACTGCTGTTTCCTCGGGGCGGGTTTTCATGATTTCGAGAGCACGCCGGAAGCTCTTGCGCCTCGGCTTTTGGGCGCGGGCCACGAAAGGCAAACCGAGCTTCCCGGCAACTTCCTCCACACGACGCGGAGAGTTGTTGGAAACGAGACAGACCTGGAAACCTGCCTCTCGCAATTTCACCAACCAGTCCACTGCTTCTTGAGAAAGCTCGGGGTTCTGCCACTCGGTGAGGGTGTTGTCAAGGTCGACAATCACCCCGCGAATCCGGCTCTTTTGCAAATCTTCAAAGGGGATTTCGAATACAGACTGGTAAATTTTCTTGGGTTGCAGTAAGTTGAAGAACATTTCTCCAAATGATCATCCCTTGTAACCGCGAAGTCTCCGAATTCTCTCATCAACTTGAGAGATTTCCTTCTCCAATTCTTGTTTCCACTCCTCCAACTGCATCTTGTATTCTTCCAGCATTTCGATTTCTTCCTCAACAGTTGGAAAAGAACCATGCCTTCCCCAGAAAGGAGACATCCCCCAGCCAAAAGCAAACCCAAAAGGCCCACCAAACTTCCACCAGAATCCTCTACCAGTCACGCTCCTCCCTCCCCAACCCTGGGTTCAGATTTCTGGTTAGAGTGAAAACGGAAGCTCCCAAACTGGATCTCTCGGATTTCCTGAGTTTCTCTAAAAGGTGATAAGATGATGATTTTCTCCTGGCGGAAATCGATCCCCTTAATCACACCAAGGGAACGTGCGACTCCCCTTCCATCGATAAGCCCTACCAGAAGGCCCTCGAAGTAGGTCGGCTGGTACTGAGCAATCCGGCTTCTCCCTAAGCCCAACCCGGTGCGCAACCAGACTAGTTCTTCTTCATTCAACTGCTCTTCTGCTACCAGCCAACTCTGTTCAGGACTGAATTCCATCCAGAGTATTTCTTTTCCTAGAGAACGGGAAATTTTCTCCTTCCAGTCCTTGTTTAGCGGTTGGCCGCTTCCCAGAAAAGTGCGCGAGAAAACGATACTCTGAAAAGAAAACTCACGGAGGCTGCTTCCCTCAAAAAACCGATACCAGTTCTCCGCCCTCCGGCGCGCCCTCAAAGGAGCAGTTTTCGGTGTTACTGCCGGGGAAACCGGTAGCAGGTGAACATAGCACTTTCCTTCCCAGAGGCGGGCGAGACTCTCCAACTCTTTTCGGCGCTGAAAGAAAACCACATGGTCGGGCCTCAAAAGATCAAGCTTATACTCTTTTAAGACCCTCCCCAGACTACCCTGAACCAGCCCTGTTGTGTCCACCACAACTCGTCCTTTACCCTGGCACTCGAGGGCACTCAAGGCATATTCCACCATCTTTTTAGTTCCAACCACACAAGGGAGGAGATTCCCCCGAGGGCTGATGGCGCCGACAAAGTAGAAGTGAGTCATCGGGATCTCACTTAGTTCCTCTACAGGCTGGTCAGGGAAGCCGACACCGATGGTTCCCGGAGGGCCAATGCTCGATTGTCCGACATCAGCATCAACTACTGCACACTTCAACCCTGAATCCAGCAGGTAGTTCACCAAAAATGCGGCGAAGGTGGTTTTTCCACTATCAGCACCACCGACAATCACCGCAACCTGGCCTTGTTCCGCAATTTTTGCAGCCACAGAAAACCATTCCTGAGGATAACAGACCTCACCCAATCTGCCAGCCTCTCCTTCGCGTTTCTAACAACAATCTTAGCAGAATTTCTGAAGTGGTCAAGCAAAAACCTGAAAAAGTTGCAATTGAAGCAGCCAAGTAAGATCTATTCAGAACTACCTTTCGTGGGACAACTCATTAAACAATTTTTTGATTGCTTTCTTTTCGATTCTCGACACATAGCTCCGGGAAATTCCCAGCACCTTGGCAATCTCCCGTTGCGTGCGCTGCAGCCCGCTGAAGAGCCCGTATCTCATTTCGAGAACCTTGCGCTCTCTTTTACTCAATTTCTTGAACTTTTCCAGGAGATTCTGTTCTTCAAACCGGTTCTCAACCACATCAGAAACCTCTTGTGCATCTGTTCCCAGAACATCCATTAAGATCACTTCGTTAAACTCCTTACGTTATCGACATTTTCCCTCCTCCAAACGTGAAAATTATGAAATCATCTGTTTTCATCCCTGTGAATTGTAGCAGTTTACGATAGCCCTGTACAACATTTTCATCCGTTTCCGGCGTTCTTCTTCGGAGATTTCCGGACGATAAACCCGAATCGAAGTGTCGCCAATCTTCATTTCAGCGACCAACCTTTGGCCATCTTTCTGGCCATCTTGTTCTCCTGGGCTTGGCTTCACCATCGAACCACCTGTTAATGATCTATTCACTCAGGCATCAAGGACAACCTTCAGAGCATATTTTTACATGTAGATAAAGACGATATCGGAGCGGATCTACCTTGGCAGAGATACCATTTGACCTCCAGAAGGTGGCAATCTACTTGAGAAAATCGCGGGCCGAGCTCGAAGCCGAAGCCCGCGGTGAAGGAGAAACTCTAGCCAAACACAAAAAAGCCCTTCTTGAACTAGCTGCCAGGAATAGACTAAATGTTGTCGCAATACGAGAGGAAATAGCCAGTGGTGAACGCATAGATGACCGCCCGGAAATGCAGCGCCTTTTGAGGGAAGTAGAAGCAGGGGAATATGACGCTGTCCTGTGTATGGACCTTGACAGACTCGGGCGTGGGGACATGATCGATCAAGGGAGGATCCTGGCAGCCTTTAAGAGTTCCTCCACCCTGATCATCACTCCCAGGAAGGTCTACAACCTCGATGATGAGCTTGACGAAGAGTGGAGTGAAATTGAGGCCTTTTTCGCCCGTCGAGAGTTGAAGATCATCAACAAGAGGCTCCAGCGGGGGCGGGTCATGGCCGCTAAAGAGGGGAAATTCATCGGCGCTCACACACCATTTGGCTACGACAAGGGCCCAGACAACATTTTAGTGCCGAACAAAGACGCTGAGATTGTCCGCCTTATTTTCAACTGGTATGTTTACGGAGAAAACGGTGAGCAAATGGGAAGCACCAAGATCGCTCACCGCTTGAACCAAATAGGAATCAAGAGTCCGATTCGGAGTATCGCCTGGGATGCTTCTTCAGTTCTCTCTATTCTCAAAAACGAGGTCTACATAGGACGGATCCAGTGGAAAAAGTCATTCCGCGACAAGAGCAAAAGAGTTGGGCGTCTGAGACCACGTGAAGAGTGGATTGACATACAAGGCAAGCACGAACCAATAGTGGATGAAGCCCTGTTCTGGACTGCCCAGGAACTTATGAAAAAAAGAAGGAAGGTGCCGACAAAAAAGGGTCCCAAAAATCCCCTTGCTGGGCTTATTGTTTGCGGCAAGTGTGGCAGAAAGATGGTGTTGCAGCAGGGAAAAGTGAACATGATCAAGTGTGTCAATCCCTACTGTAGCAACAAATCATCTTCATTCCACTTTGTCGAAGAGCGACTGCTCAGCGCAATCAGAGAAGAACTCTCGAAATTAGAAATCAAAATAGAAATACTTGAGCAAGAAGCCGCTGCTGCAGCCGCAGGACCGCCGGTTCCTTCCACTCTTCTTCCGGAACTGGAAAACCAGCTTGCTGAACTCAAAAAACAAAAGTCCCGCATCCAGGACCTTCTCGAACAGGGAATTTATGACATTCCTACCTATCTTGAGCGCGACAAAATAATTTCCGAAAGAATCAAGACAGTCGAGCAGGCGATAGCCCAGACAAAGCAGAAAATCGCCGAATACAAAGAGAAGCAAAAAGCCTCCAAAAAACTCTTCCCCACCATTCGGCACGTTCTTGATGCATATCATGCAACTGATGATGTGGTCAAGAAAAACATGCTACTAAAATCAATAATCAAGAATGCGGTCTACACCAAAGAAAAGACCGCCAGGCTCGATAACTTCTTCTTAGATGTCTACCTTTTACTTTGATGGTTTCTTGCTTCAGCACTCGCAACGCCGACGTATCTCTGAGTAGAGCTTTTGCGGTTGTATCCCTGCAATGGCGAACCATGCCCGTTCAGGTCCACCCTCGGCGGCGCGGCGAAAAAAATCTTGGGCGTCTTTTTGCAAAGCAGAACTGAAAGGCTTCAAGGCATCGAGAGCAGCACGCACCAACACAGCCAGAGCAAGCCTCCGGTAAACAGACTGGGTGTCTGGGGTCTCCACGCCCGAACACCTCCTGGGTGCTTTTGCAAATCAACTATCATTTTGACTTTCTTCTAAAATATATTAAACCCCCATAGACCTCTTCCCTTCAAGTCCTTTCGGAGAATATCCGGTCACCAGGAAATTGTGAGATATGGTGTAGATAGCCCGCGGAGGTAAACTCGTTACCATCCTTATCCACCCCAATAGGTTCGTAGAGAGAAACCTCAACCCTCGACTTTTTCGAAGCACGCAAACTCATCAGAATTTCGTTTTCAATACAACGGGCAGCATATGTGGCTAGTTTCGTCCCTTTGTTCTGATTATAAGTATTAATTGCCTTAATCAGGCCAATCGTCCCGATGGAAATCAAATCTTCCTGCTCTTCTGGTGTGAGGTCGAACTTCTTGATGATATGAGCAACAAGACGCAAATTGTGCTCAATGAGGATGTTTCGCGCTTCTTCATCCCCCTCCTCGAGGCGCTGGAGATAATAAGCTTCCTCATCTTCAGAAAGAGGTTGAGGAAAGGCGTTGTTGCAGATAAATCCAAAAACAAAGAAAAGAGTGGATAATAGAGAGAAGTAATCTGGAAATCCAAACATGTTTTCTACCCCTACCATGCCTGTAGGTATAATCAGGAAAAAACAAGCTGTTACCAAGAACAGCTTTAGAACCAATACCGATCACTCCAGTTCTACACAATTTAAAAAAGAACAACAACATCGTGGCATTGAACCACTTACAGTTCTAGTCCTGGAAGAAATACTGGGAAAATAAACCTGGAAGAATAAATCTGGGTATATGAATTTTACGGAGATAGCTACCTTAAATCATATGGAACTCAAGCAAAAAAAGTGCATGTCTTTCGCTGGATCGCCTTCTGCGTCCGCCCTTCCTCTAAAGATCTTCAGCTATCTTCCGTCAATGGCAGAAAAAGCTTCTGCTCAGCAAGGGCGTGTTTTTAAGGAAGCCAAGTAACACCTGGGTTTCCTGAGGAAAGTAGGAAGGAAGGAAACACAGCAGACACGCAAGCAGAATCGTGTAGTGACTTCACCTTGGATTCAAGTAGTTCGCTACGCAAAAAATTCCCTATGGGACTCAGAGCAATCCGCCGTGTCCGCTCTTGAACTGCATCAGGAGCCAATTGGCAGCCTTTGTAGATCTGAAGGTAAGCAAGGCGACCCCATAAAATCAGAAAACCACAGAAAAAACAGCAAAAAAGGAAAGAAAGCCGCCGCTTCTGTAAGCGATTCAAAAAGAAACCCCCCATCAACAGCAGGTCTTCAGCACATAGCCTGCCACGAGGGGAGGGAAAATATTCCCTCTATTTAAGGTAGATTTTAGCAGCGGTCTCGTGTTCCTCAAGCGTGTGACTGAAGTAGTGAGACCCGTCACCACGGGAGACAAAATAGAGATAATCAACATCGGCAGGGTAGAGAACCGCTTTAATTGAAGCAAGACCAGGATTGGCGATCGGTCCAGGTGGGAGACCATCGTGGAGATAAGTATTGTAGGGAGAATCTACCTGAAGGTCTTTATAACTCAATCTCTCCTTTTGCTCACCAAGAGCATAGAGAACTGTAGCACAGGACTCCAGGCGCATACCTCGGTGCAACCTATTCAAGAATACCGCGGCGATCAGTGGTCTTTCCTCATCCAGCTTCGCTTCCCTCTCTACCAGGGAGGCAAGAGTGACCACTTCCCTAACAGTAAAACCCAGCTCCTGGGCACGTTTTTCCAATTCCGGGGTAAAGGCCTCAGCAAAACGCTTCAACATCATGTCGACAATTTCCTCTTCTGAAGACCCGGCACGAAACCTATAGGTGGCAGGAAAAAGGAAACCCTCCAGTCTCTTAGGACCAGCAGGAACACCCTCGAGGAAAGGGTAAGAAAAATCCCCAGAAGCGACCACTTCCTGGAAGCGCTTCTTATCAACGATCCCCTTCCTTGCAAGGAGTTCGCAGATCTGGGCAACAGTGTATCCTTCTGGGATTGTCACCCGGTGATAAACCACCTTACCGGAAGCGATCACCTTGATGATTTCAGGGAGGCTCATCTTATTGCTCAGTTGATATTCCCCGGCCTGAAGCTCCTTTTCTGTTCCTGTAAAACGGGTGTAAAAAACGAAAAAATCACTATTTTTAATAAGTCCCGACCTTTGAAGGATCTCACCTATTTGCCTGGTTGAAGCACCTTCGGGGATCTTGACCAAAACCACTCTTTCAGCTCCAGAATTACCTGCCGCTGGAGCAAGCTGCACCCCGAGGTAATACTTCGCCCCCAGAACTAAACCTCCCACAAGGAAGATGATCACCAAAATCCCCAGTAAGCGGTAATTGTGAAAGGGTCTCAGGCTCTTCCCCGGGAATAACATCATTACTAATCCAGCGTCCTTCCTCAATAGCAGATAAACTAAGGAATATCCAGCAGATCTGCTCATAGTCATTAAAAATGCTTCACCGCGGCACGGCTGACATGGAAAATGTTGCCGATCCTGTGTTATTTACTTTTCAAGAGACATCCTGATCAGGTCACCTGTCTGAACTCCTAGATTTGCGGCTGCCGAACCGTTCTTTAGAGAAATCTCCAGTGTTCCTGCTGAGCCAGTGATCGCAAAGAGCATCCCTTCAGGAGCTTCCGCATAAGTCCGGAAACAAGGTAAAACCTCCTTGATGACCGTTGTCCCGGAGCGGGTGACTTCGACTTCGTAACAGGAAGCTTCTGGCAAAGGTGGAAGGTTGGTAATGATATTCCCAAACCTGTCGATGGTCACGATCTCTCCCCACCTGCCCTGGCGATAAAAAACGAGAGGTACCCTCATAGCAGCAGGGGTGCCAAGTTCCTCTAGAGACGCTCCCTGTGCCAGCCTGGCAGCCGCAGGAGCAAAAACATCTCTACCGTGGAAGGTAGGGCTTGCTTCCGGAGCGACCGGTAGGGCAACAGATTTAAGGCACTTATCATCCGCTACCGCAGGGTAGAGGAGACCATTGTCCGGTCCCACGAAAAAGTAGTGAGAGGTCCGCACTGCCAGACAGGCGCGCTCACTTCCTACACCTGGATCGACAACAGAAAGGAAAATGGACTCTGGGGGAAAGTAGCGGTAAGACTGGAGAAGCAACCACGCGCCCTCTCTGATGTTCTGAGGAGCCACTTCATGAGTCAGGTCGACAATCCTTGCCCGGGGATGGATCCGGTAAATAACACCTTTCATAACCCCTGCATAGATTCCACTTCCGAAGTCGGTCAAGAGAACGATCAACCGGTTCATTGATTCACCCCGACCTGATCTTGAAGCTCTCCTTCCTGCTGCTCAGAAATCTCAGACCCCTCTTCTTCCCCCTCGTTTTCAGGTGGCAGAAGGGGTGAAAGAGGCTTCTCCTCAGGCAAAGGAGGAACGGGCGTTTCTGGAACAGGCATTGTCCCGACGCGCACAATTTTGTCGAGAGGGTGGTAGAAATCACTGGAAACCAGTTGCTTTTCTAGCCTACCACTTTTTTTCAGGTAGCGGTAAACCCGAACCTTGTAACCCTTACAACCCTCCTGCTCAACCACCGTTTTCCCCTGATAGAGGTTGGGATCCTCTTTGGTGACTGTTTTCGGTTCTAGAATTTGGTCGACGACAACCTTCAACTGGACATCTTTCTTTTCTTCTGTGTTCCCAAAAATCTTTACTGTCAGTGCCCCTCCCCGAACCCTGGTCCGGATCAGCAGGTAACCACTTGTGTTGTTCCTGAACTTCAGGTCCTTCCAACCGTAGGCAACAGTGGCATCTCTTCCTAGAGGAACATACCACACAGGCAAGGAATGGTTGCTTCTCTCCACAATCTCCAGACCTGCAAGCAAAGCAGCGTTGTAAAGTGTTGAAGAAACTTGACAGACCCCACCACCAACTCCAGGAACGAATTCGTCACGGAAAACGATCAGGGCTTCTTTGTAACCTGCCTCCTTGCTCCTGGGACCAACGACATGGTTAAAGGAAAAAACTTCACCTGGTTTGACAAACTGGTTGTCAAGGGCATCAGCAGCCACGTGGATGTTGTAGGTTCTGTTGACATTGTTGACATCAAAGTAGGTAGTGTAAGATGAGAGCAATCCCCGGATCTTCATTCCTTCGATGTAGTCAGTGGTTATGTGTGGCTGCTGTTCTCTCAGTTGCAGGACTACTCTGGAAACAGAGGAACTCCGGAGACCTTCTAGTAATCTCAATGATGCTTCGAGATCGAGCACCTTTCCGGGTTTCCCCGGAATCACGACAACCTCGTCCTTCTCAGTGATCCGGAGACAGGCATCTTCAGGCGGAACGATGAAATTTTGAGCGAGTTTCTCGAGCACAGAACTTGCTTTTCCCCTGTCCAGAGAAGAAGCGAGGGGTAAACTCACTCCCCCACGAAGAATCTTCCCCAGTTCCCAAAGGCGCTTCCAAAAAGGCCCTCTTCGACCCATTTGATACGCCTGCTCAACTATTTCCTCAATCCGAAGTTGATAGCCTAGATCCTTCCGCTTTATTTTCCACACCTGTTCCCCCAGAACAACGGTCACGGAAGAAGACAAAAACTCCTCTTGTAATGGCAATAAATGCTCAATTGCCTGTTCCCTGGTAAAGCCTCCAACGCTGATGTTTCCGACCTTGACCCCTGGGAAAATTTTGTCCTGCCAAGAGCAAACCCAGGCACTGACCCCGATACCAAGGCTCAACAACAAGGAAACCAGGAAGATTAATTTGTGGGAAGTCCCGAAAGACTCCTCACACCTCATCCTCGTCCTCTAGCATCTCCTGCCAAGTGTCAGCCACCTGTTCCCACTCTTCGTCATCTTCAATTTCGCAGAGGATTTCATTGCCACTTTCGTCTACATCAAATCTTAAAATAATTGCCTCCTCCTCATCAACAGGCTGGAGAATGGCGTACTCCTTCCCTGCCACTTTAACGACATCGATGAGATTGAATTCATGCTCCTGACCTTCTTCATCTGTCAGGATCACAGTAGATTCACCATTGTTGTTAAGATTCACTACATCCACCTCCGAATTTTATTTTTCAACTAAAAATCATTATTTCCCAATACTGCCATCTTATTCATGAGCTTCTTCCTCCTTCACTGCTCTTCTCCCTGCGAAGGTAGCCTTCCAAAATCAAGCAGGCGGCTACTTTATCGATAACCTTTTTTCTCTTGCTTCTGCTGAGGTCACCTTCGAGGAGGATCCTCTCGGCAGCAACAGTAGAAAGGCGTTCATCCCAAAAGGAAACAGGAACCCCTAGATACTCCTCAATTTTTTTTCCAAAGGAGACGACTTCTTTACCTTGCTCACCAAGCTTCCCATCCATGTGCAGGGGAAGGCCAACAACGATCCTTTGCACCCGGTACTTTTTCACGAGGCCGCTAATTGCCTTCAGGTCCTCATGTAAGCCCCGGCGTCGGATCGTTCCCACGCTTTGGGCCGTCATGCCAAGAGGGTCACTTATAGCGACACCTATCGTTTTTGTTCCCACATCGAGTCCCAACACACGCTTCTCCATAGGAATCAGAACACCCTAATGTAAAAGTGGGGACAGGCCGCGGCGCAGTAGCCGCACAAAACACAGAGTTCTTCCCTGACCTGGACCTTCCCCTGAGGACCTACAAAAAGCGCCTCTTGGGGACAGGCCTGAACACATTCCCCACAACCCTCACACCAGTCCTCAATGTGAAGCCTGCGCCTTTTCCTGGAAACGAGCCTTCTTATCTTCTCAGGAACCGGCAAACCAGAGGCCACCAGAACGTTATATTCAACTTCTTCACGGGATTTCATTCCCACGGCGACAGCAGCAGCCGCCTGCTGGCTGAAGGCAAACTTCAGCGCAGTGTCCGCCTTACTGATCAGGTTCCCTCCGCCCAGCGGTTTCATCAAGTAAACCCCCTTTCCGGCAGCACTTGCCCTCACAATTGCCGCAACCATATCTTCGACACTCCCGTCCCTGATCCCCAACCCTGTGTAATTCAGCAGAGGGTGAATCACCTCGATTTCCGGGACAGCAGTCGCTGCTTTGACACCAGCCACATGATGGGTAGAAATGCCTACAGCCTTGATGATGCCTTTTGACTTCGCCTCAATGAGGTATTCCAGTGCTCCCCGGTGGCCTTTCAAGGTCAACTCTGATTCCTGCTCATGGAGGAGAAAAATGTCGATGACGTCTCTATCGAGTTCTCGACGTGCTTTTTCCACACTCCGCTTCATTTCTTCGAAAGACACAGCATAAGACTTTGAAGCGATCACCAGATCTTTCCCCTTAACCTGGTGGAGAAGTTCTCGCAAATAAGGATAGGTACCGTAGAGTTCGGCAGTGTCAAAAAAATTAACCCCCCTCTCGACAGCGTATCTCATGATCGAAACACCCTCAGGAAGGGGCAGGTGTGCCTGAAGGGGGCCAATCGTCAAAACACCAAAGCACAGCCTGGAAACCCTGATTCCTGTTTTGCCGAGCAAACGGTATTCCACTGGAAATCTCCTCTTTTACTCTTCACCAAGGTAACTTTTGATCAGTTCTTCCAGGATTTCGTCTCGTTCCAGTTTCCTGATCAAGTTGCGGGCATTTTTGTAACTGGTAATGTATGCTGGGTCACCTGCAAGCAAATACCCAACCAGCTGGCTGACAGGATTGTATCCCTTTTCCTTCAAAGCTTGATACACTGACTCCAAAATTTCCCTCGTGAGAGACTTCTTCTCACCCTTCAAACGGAAGGTCATTGTTTTGTCCAAATCATTGCCGGGCATCGGAGCCACCCCCGCCTCTTTCGCTTTTCTCAACTATTGATTCTGCAAAAAGGCAAACATTCCCTCCCAAGACGCAGAAAGATCTACCTCTTTTCGAGATGGTGGCGGACGATCTCCCGGCCCTTTCGCAAAGCCTCCTCAAGAAGTGAGGGGTTTTTTCCCCCCGCCTGGGCCATCTCTGGCCTTCCACCTCCGCCACCTCCGGCTACTTTGGCCACCTCACTGATAATCTTACCCGCGTGGAGGCCCGCAGCAACCAGATCTCTAGTGACAAAACTGACAAAACCCACCTTTCCGTTGAAGGGACTCCCCAGGATAATCACCCCTGAGCCCAACTTCTCTTTCAACAAATCCCCAAGAGAGCGAAGGCTCTCCATATCAGGAACCTCGACCCTTGCCACCAGAAGCTTGATCCCCCCGACCTCCACCACCTTCGCCAGAAGAGAACCCACCTCAGTGCGGAGAAGCTTGCCGCGCAGCTCAGCAATCTCTTTCTCCTGCTTCTGCAACTGCTTCTGCAACTGCAGCACCCTGTCCAGCAAACGGTCGGGAGTAGTTTTCAAAACATCGGAAATCTTGTTGAGCAACTCACTTTGCTGGTTCCAGTAACCAAGCAGGGCTTCACCTGTTACTGCTTCGATCCTGCGGACTCCCGTCCCGATCCCGGTTTCTGTGAGGATTTTCAAAAAGCCGATTTCGCTCGTGTGCTGCACATGGGTGCCCCCGCAAAGCTCTTTACTAAAGTCTCCGATCTCGACGACCCGCACCTGGTCGCCGTACTTTTCTCCGAAAAGGGCGAGAGCACCACCAGCGATCGCCTTTTCGCGCTCGAGGACATAAGTCCTAACCACAAGGTTTTCTAAAATCTTTTGGTTGACGAGGTCTTCGACCTGCTGCAATTCTTCCCTGGTAAGAGGGGCAAAATGGGAAAAATCGAAGCGGAGACGGTCTGGAGCCACAAGTGAGCCCATTTGCTGCACATGTTCTCCTAAAACAGTGCGCAGGGCTTGGTGCAGGAGGTGAGTAGCAGTATGGCTGCGTGCCGTCGCCAGGCGGAGCCTTTCATTGACCTGGGCGAGAACAAGGTCACCTTTACGGATGATTCCCCGGTTCACCCGTCCCTGGTGGATGATCAGCCCCTCCTCTATCTGTTGGGTATCTTCGACAAGAACTTCTCCTTCAGGACCGCTTATGGTACCCTTATCACCAACTTGTCCTCCTCCCTCGGGATAGAAGGGAGTGACATCAAGCAAAATCTGCACAACTTCACCCTCGGTGACTTCTTCCACTTCTCTTTCACCCTTAACGAGAGCGCGCACCTCTGACCTCGTGGCAAGGCATGAATATCCTTGAAAATCGGTAACCTCTTCCCTGAACGACGACCACACAGGAGAAAGGGTAAAAGCGTTCACCTCCAGCCTGGCGGCACGAGCCCGCTCCCGCTGCTTTTCCATTTCTTCGTTAAAACCTGCCAAATCGACTTCCAGACCATGTTCTGCCAGAATCTCATTCGTTAGCTCCAGCGGGAAACCAAAAGTATCGTAGAGACGAAAAGCCACTTCGCCAGGCAACACCCTCTCCTTTTTTTCTTTCAGTTGTTCCAGATGCTCCTGGAGGATCTGCAACCCCTGTTCCAGAGTTTCACTGAAGCGCGATTCTTCCAAAGAAACGATCTTCTGAATGTATTCCTCTCTTTCCTTTAACTCCTTGTAGGGGTCCTGGTAGAGCTCGATCACCTTCCTGGTGACCCTGTTCAAAAATTGCCCTTCGATGCCCAAGAGCCTGCCGTAGCGAACCGCCCTCCGCAGGATCCTGCGCAAGACATAGCCTCTTCCTTCATTTGCAGGAAGGACACCGTCAGCAATCAGAAAAGTGACCGCACGGCTGTGGTCAGCAATGACCTTCAAGGCCACATCACTGTCTTGGTCATCTCCGTAACCGACACCAGCAAACGAAGAAACCTCTTTGATTAACGGAAACAGGAGGTCGGTCTCGAAGTTGGACTCAACTCCTTGTACCACTGAAGCTATCCTCTCCAGCCCCATACCGGTATCAATGTTCTTTTGAGGCAATGGTGACAAGTTCCCGCTTTCATCTCTGTTGAATTCCATGAACACCAGGTTCCAAATTTCAAGGAACCTGTCACAATCACAGGCAACCCCACAATTTGGCGAACCACAGCCTCGTTCTGGCCCAAGATCGATGTGAATTTCCGAACAGGGACCACACGGACCTACAGGACCAGCAGCCCAAAAATTCGTTTCCTCATCAAGAGGAACCACCCGTTCCTGGGGCACTCCGATTTCCTTCGTCCAAATTTCTTTCGCCTCGCGGTCATCCTTGTAAACGGTGATCCACAAATCTCTTGGAGATAATCCCAGTTCCTTCGTCAGGTACTCCCAGGCCCAGGCGATGGCCTCCCTTTTGAAGTAGTCACCAAAAGAAAAATTTCCTAGCATCTCGAAAAAGGTATGATGGCGAGCTGTTTTTCCCACAGACTCGAGGTCCGGTGTTCGTAGACACTTCTGAGCTGTAGTAATCCGCGTCTTCGGTGGTTTGGCTTTACCGAGAAAAAAGGGTTTAAAGGGAACCATTCCAGCCACGGTCAACAAGAGAGTGGGATCGTCCTTAGGAATGAGAGAGGCGCTTGGAAGAATCAAATGGTCACGCTGGGCAAAAAAATCGAGAAATTTCTTGCGTAGTTCGGCACCACTTAGCAAGATTTTACACTCCCCGGCTCGAACCAGCGATTTTTTGCCCATTCATTATACTGAAGATTTCAAAACTTGTCAATCAAGCCGAACAATGGAGATTAAACGAGTTTTGACCAGAAAAACCTGACCACAAGCCGAATAATCCCGGCGAAGGGCACTGCTAGAATGACTCCCAAGGGGCCAAAAAGGTAGCCACCAGCGAGCAACACGAAAACCACCACCAGTGGGTGAAGCCCGATCCGCTCCCCCATTAGTCGGGGGACGAGGACACTGCTCTCGATTTGCTGGGCAAGCAGATAGATCCCCAGCATCAAGACGCCTTTGAGCCTGCTTTCAGCAAGGGCGAAGCCAACCACGGGAACAGCAGCAACAACTGGTCCAAAAATCGGAATCAGGTCGGCGACTGCGGTAAACAGCCCAATGAGGATGGAAAAAGGCAAACCAAT